>ERZ842401.759-NODE-759-length-47582-cov-8.873335_pt1 | contig 47582 bp, 49 predicted proteins | sample MGYA00521270_ERZ842401 | MGnify/ENA primary metagenome ERZ842401 (study PRJEB31892, sample SAMEA3878208) | bioreactor metagenome | biome: Moose rumen | place: Sweden | collected 2011-10 | study: EMG produced TPA metagenomics assembly of the PRJEB12797 data set... | reverse complement strand
GCTATCGCTATCTTCGGGACTTTTTTTACTGTCCAAATTTCGGGATACAGTTCATAAATGGCGGGATTTTTTTGTACCCATTTTATCGCCATATTTTTTTAACCAACTCAAGAGCTTTGAATTTTTTGGAGCTCTTTTTTTATAAATAAATTAGAAAGGGAAAAACATATGCAAATGTATAAAAACTATATCTCACCATTAGGATATCAGATGGGAGATATGCGAAATAGACTGGGTATAATTGAATCAGGTAATAATTATACTGCGCATAATACTAAAGGCGGGGGAATTGGAGCTTTTGGTAAATATCAAATAAGACAGCGGGTTTCATTGATATAGGGTATTTATATATTGACAATACTGATAATTATATAATTGAAATAAATTTATCAGGTATGCCTAATTTTCCTAATTCGTTTGCTGACTGCGGAACAGCAGGATGTAGGGTCTAATTACCAATAAAAAAAACGGAAAAAAAGAATATTTACGTTTTTTTGTGAAACTTTAACTAACAACAGCCTAGAGGAAGTTAAATGTTTTACGAACAATTATGAGGAATATTCGTTAAGTAGACATTCAACTTTAGAATATAGAGTCAAATTGTGTGATAACTACTATAAATTTGTAAATATTAACGAATGTAATAAGTGTTTTTGTACTGTACGTGACTCTCGAGATGAAAAACAAACATCTATAATGGGATGCACTATGAAATCTGATAAAGAGCTATACTGTATGACGGGAAATATCTACTCTGAAAGTTATCGTCCGCAAAGTGAAATAGATGATTTTAAAAACTGCGTGGAATTAGGTTTTTAGTAGATTGTTATGCAAAACTTCAATCAAAAATTGCAATAACTTTATAAATAGGAATTTTTAATTCCTATTTATATTCAGACCAAGAGATTTATTTTTATAAAACTAGACTTTTTATAACTCAGTGGCGACGTTTGAGCAGACAATAAAAAGCACCGGAACCGCCATCAGACTGCTTAGCCGGTGCAACTGCTAATAAATACGGTCTTATGTCAGCGTGATTAATCCAACGCGGAAAAGATTGTTTGATAACACCTTTAGACTCCCACCAAGGATCAATTCTTTCTCCCTTGCCGGTAATGATTAACAGGCAACGACGCTTTTGATAATAACTTTGAACAATAAAATCCTTAGTGCGTGCAAAAGCATCTTTTTCGGTTAAACCGTGCAAATCCAACCGTGCTTCTATTTTGAGTTGTCCTTTAACAAATTTGTCAGCCAAATTACCATCAATATTTGCCGTATTTCCGATTACCAACTCGTTGAAAGAATTGCGGTTATACAACCCCTCTTCACTGGGATGCGAAGTAATTTCATCTAAAATTAAAGGAGCTTGTTCAACCTCCGGAACTTGAGGTAAAGGGAAAACATCTTCCACTTCCTCCTGCCAAGCATCGACATCGCGCGGCAAAACGGTCTTAAGCAGCTTTTTCATCGCTTTTAACTTCTGTGCTCAAATCATTATCAGCCGTCTTTTTATCAACCATTAATGAAGCAAAATGTTTAACTACAAATTCTTTCCAATCGCCTTGAGGTGATATGCAACCGTATTTATTATCATCGCTTTTAACCAAAACTAAACCGCCGAATTGCCACATTTCTTCACAAGTTTCATAATCAGCGGTAAACATTTTCAATGCTCTGTTCAATAATCGGGCTTCCATTTTTTTCTTTACCAAATTAGAACTTAAAATTATACCTATGGTCATAATGGCTAATCCGACTAAAATACCTACCGCCCCGATTAAAATCAATCCAATCATCACCGGAATTAAAATAGGCAACAATGCCTCCCACGGATTATAAATCTTTGATCCGGGGATATTAACTCTGGAGTTAATCAAACAAAGATGTATCTTATCTTCTTTGAGGGCTTTTTGCAGAGCTTTAAAAATCATACGATCAGCTTTATTTATACGCTTCGTCATTAGTTTTTCTCCTCTGCTTTGGGAATTAGTACAAAATAACGCCCCTTAGAATTCATTTTGCCGGCTTCCTCTAAAATTTTATCACCGCCCGAACCATAGAAATAATCGCCGCGTACCGCTCCTTGAATAGCACCGCCGATGTCTTGGGCAACTACCAGACGATTAAGCGGCGTACCGTCATATTTAGAGGTTTCAAGCCACAAAAGCGCACCTAAAGGCACATAAGAAGTATCAACCGCCAACGAACGTCCGGCGGTTAAGGGAACACCCAAAGCTCCGATTGGTCCTTCGGGATTACCTAATTTATGAAATATATAACGCGGATTTTCATCCATATTAGCTTTAGCTAAGCCGGGATTATCTTTTAGCCATTGTTTAATACTGCCCATTGAAGCTGATGACGGCGAAAGTAATCCTTTCTTTAGCAAAATAGAGCCAATACCTTTAAACGGACGCCCGTTGCTGGCGGCATAAGCGATGCGAACTTTTGTACCGTCCGGCTGAATAGCCACCGCTGAGCCTTGAATTTGCATAATATAAACATCAATTTCACTATCCGCCCACATAACAACGGGAGCACTGATACCACCGGCAGAAATCTCCGCCCTTGTGGGATAAGGTTTCAAGTGTCCGTCTTCGACTTTGCCGACGATGGCTTTGGCGGGAAGTGAAGTATCAAAATCTTTCAAATTAACTTCAACCAAGTCATAAGGACGACCGTAAATCGGGTATTTATAATGGTCATCTTTAAGATTGGAAGCGTGAATTTCCGCCTCGTAATAAGCGGTGAATCTGCCCTCGTCGCTGCCTTTGTATATCACACTGTAGGGAGTAAAATTAGCTAACACAAACTCCTTAAACTTGGCCGGTATAACTTCTTTAGCCTTTTGACAAACATTCAGATAATCGGCACGGTTGATTTTAATCAATGAATTAGGATTCAAATATTCATCGCTTTTTTGTTCCAGCTTATTACAAGTTTTAATAAAAGTATTATAAGCCCCCAACATATCATCGTCGCCTATGGCGGCAATAGCGTCAAATTCAATCGGTCTGAGTTCAAATTCCTGCTGTTTAATCTCTTGAGAACAAGATGCCAACAGCACCAAAAAAAGTAAAACTTTAGTACATTTAAGCATTTTTCTTCGTCGACTTTAATAACCAGTTAGTAAATATAGGGTCAATATTTTTTTCAAAAGTCCAAACATCGGTAATGATTTGGATATAGTTTTCATCGCCTTGCACCACCTCACCTTGCGCATTGCGCAAAACATTGGACTGCTGGGTAACAAACTCCACCGTAACGGTAGCGGAATACTTACTTGCTTTGGCAGCAATAATTTCCGCTTTATCAAAGCAAATAAAATCGGTTTCGGCAGTCAGCCCCTCGGCTTTGCGTTGATCAATGACTTCTTTGAATTTTTTTGCTAAAGTCGGGTGCAACAACAACTTAATCGTTTCATAATCTCCCTCATTAAATGCATCAGTAATAATACGAAAGGCCTTTTTGGCACTTTTGATAAAATTTTCGCGGTTAAATTGCGGAATCGAAAGCAGTGCTTGGTCTAATTCACTGAAATGAGATAAATCCTCCACCGGTATTTTCCCGCCTTCGGCAACCAAATTTTCTGCCGTACGCTTAAACTCTTTTTCGGTTTCATCTTTGATTATTTTTACCAATTTCTCGGCACTTTCCTGACTTAGCCTTATCTTTTGCGGACGGTTGTCGCTGCCGGTACCCAAGACCCGCCACAAACGCTGAAATATCAACAGCACAATTGCCAATAAAACCAAAATATCCAAAGCCATATTTACTAAACCTCTCTTGATAAATAAGGAATCACAAATTGCCTTAAATATAACAGTGCAATAAATTATTATCAACTGTTTATTAATATTTGACCTATACTTTTTTTTGTTTTATTAATGAAGAGAATTTATAACTATCATAAGGATAATAAAAATGGCTAAAGAAGAAAAAAAACAAAAAAATGACGAGCAGCAAAAAGCTCGCCCTAATATCGGCATTGTCAGCCAATATATTAAAGATTTATCAATGGAGATTCCTCACGCTCCGCAAGTATTTAAAAAAATGCAGGCTAATGCTCCGAAAATCAATGTTAATTTCAATATTGAAGCCGGAAAATTGGAAGAAGACCGCGTTTTTAATGTATTACTGAATGTGACGGTTAACGGGGACTTGGAAGACGAAAAAGCCTTTATTTTAGAATTATCTTATGGTGCCGTAGTCGCTATGGAAAATATCCCCAATGAACACATTGAACCGGTGTTGCTGGTCGAAGTTCCGCATATGGTATTTCCTTACGTACGCCAAATAGTTTCAGCGACAATGGCTAATGCCGGATTGCCGCCGTTGATGCTTAACCCGATGGATTTTGCCGGAATGTACGCCGCGAAAAAAGCAAGTGCAACTAAGCAATAACTTTTTTTAACAGTTGTCGCCCCTCAAACAACCAATTTGAGGGGCGATTTTTTTATTTACCTTTTTTTTCTTCCAACATTGCCCTAAGCGCCGTGGTAGAAATTGTTATTTTAGGCTTATTCTCATCTGCCTCAACCTCCGGAGTATCATCGGCTTGTCTGAACGGCATAATATCGGTTTCTTGTTTTTTCAAACGAGCTTTAACTTCCTTAATACGATCTGCAAGCGATCCTGAACGATCCTTAAGCATCTGAAGAGGCCGTTTAACATAAAGCCCTAAAGTAGCTATCGGACCGCCGCGATTGTCTGCAGGATTATAATCGTCATCCTTACCGGAGATAGTTTCCGTTTTAGGCTCATCTACTTCATATCCGGCATCAGCTTTAATACTTTCGGCGTCAGTTCGATATGAATAAGCTTCGTGATCACCGATAACTTGACCGCGGAAAGTTCCATCTTGTAATGTAACCTTGTCTTCTAATGATTGCCAAAGTTCCGGTTGGAACTCGTGATTCTTTAAGCTCTCAACCAAGTTCTGTGTCAACTCATCGTTTGGTCTTAAAGCTGAATATTGAGTGAATTTATACCATAATTCTTGTTCATTGGAATGAGGTTGACCATCAGCTCCAACGCTGTTCATCCAGTTGTGATCAGCAGCATTATCTTGTAAAAGTTGCAAACCTTCATTTCTGAATTCTTCCGGATTAACTTCCCAGATGCGTCCTAAATGCTCGCTGTATCTAAGATCATTATTACGCATTTCGACAAATCGGTGTTCGGTATCCGAATAAGTATGGTGTCCACCCTCATCAATGACTACTGTTTTTGGCGGAGTGCCGGGGATATATTCGGCTCCTATACCAAGGGCATTTGCCAACTGATTTGCACCAAATCTTCCGGCAAAACCGCCGGCAACAGTTGCCCCGGCTTGGAGCCCGCTCCAAGCTAAAGCTTCCATCGGTTTCATACCGCACTTTATACAATCCTTAAAAGCTATAACTGCGCGTTTACCACCGCCAAGAAGCATTGCGCCACCCCCCAAGGCCAAACCGATGTCAGCATTTCCGGTTGCAGTAAATCCAAAAGCGGCGGCACCTAAAGCTGTTATGCCGACAGTTGATAAAAAGCGCGGATCTTTGATACCTTGTTTCATCCATCTGAATTTACCTTTTATACCATTTCTCTTACATTCTTTTCGATAAGAACTTACGGTTTGAATTACAGATGCGGTTATTAAAACTCCACTGGCTGCCATACCGGCGACACGGTTAATCTTGGTTAAAGTTCCTAAGGCAAATGAGAAACCGGCGGCCATACCAAACCCGCCTAAAGCTTGCAACGCTTGTTTTTTACGCATTGCACGTTTGTTGGTATCGGTTTTAATACGATCATCTTTGCGTTTATCAAACTTGGCAACCGAATTTATCAATTTAGTGGCAACCGGATAAACTTTATGCTCTTGTTTATTTTTATCCGCGTTTAATTTATCATTTACGCGATGGGCAAAGGCACATATTTGGTTAACCGCCATATCTTTGGTTGTCTCAAGAGATGTATCACTGATAGTTAACGGATGGCTCTCATCAATAGTTGCTAAATCTTGTTTAAACTGCGCTAAAAATTGCGGATCGGTAAATTGTTTAGGATCTTCTGAAACACCCTTCTCAACTTTTGAAGCAACGTGAGCGGCATATAATACTTCGGTTAAACTTTCGCCCAAATCTTCGGACTTAAGCTCATTGGTTGGAGTTCTGCCGCCCAAGTTTTCCATAATTAAGTTAGAACGGGCAACTTCCAGCATCTCGGCCAATTTGCTGTCAGGCTTAATTTTGCCATTTTCATCAAGCTGGGTTTCTTCACTCTCAAACTTAATATTTTTAATTAATTTTAAGGTTTCTTCATCAATCTCCAGTGAAGAAATATGCGAGCTTAATTCATCAAAACGCTTATTCAAATTATCAGCATCATCTTCATCAATTGATGAAATATGCAAACTGCGGTCATAATCTTTGATTAAATCGTTATTATATGTTCGTCCTTTATCTATATTTTCTTTTATGTTATCATCGCCATCATTGTATCTTGCAGCAAACAAGGCCTCATAACCTTTATAAACATCAGCTGCATTAGTTACATCTACAAAGAAATATCCTTCACCTTTAGCATATTGAGTGATTACATCATCTGCCCGAGCTGTTATTTTAGCAAAAGCCTCTTGATATGCTTTATCATCGGGGTGCTTATCTTGCGCATTCTTCAAAGTGGTATACCCTGCAGCTAAAACCGCCGGAGGCATACTGTTTAAGAATTCATCTTTTTGAGCTACAACAAGAGCTAATCTTTCATCAAATTCAGTTTGTTGTTTTTCGGTTAACTTAACCTCGTTAAGTCGTTTAATCAATTCCTCTTCACTTGACGGATTAATATTTTCATCAACCAATTCCATATCTTTTAATATGCCCAGTTTTATATTATCAAGGAAATATTCATTGGCATCGGAATACGGACTGCGAATCCTTTTATTTTCAATATCATATTCATCATTTTCCAGTAATACCGGTTTATCATCTTGCAGATCGTGTTCACCGGTTGGCAGCATTACTTCATCAATTGTGTTTTCCTTGACCTTATCATTACCAATACTTATCTCATCAATGGTTTTTTCCTTTTGTTTAAGAGGAAAATTGTACATTGACCGGAACTTATCAACATTGGTAATTTCATACATGCGATAAGTATCCTCGTCAAAAATATTGTTTAATATTCCGGTTTGATTTCGATTCCAATCTAAACCGATATTTATAGCCCAAGTGTTTCTCTCGCCTTTTTGCTCTATCCATTTATCAATAGCCCTGTCGCTTTCGGCCTTTATCTCATCTTCGGTAATGTCTTCGCCAAAAGCTTTTTTAGCGTGCAAGGTCAATTTTTCATAAAAAAGCTCCATTTGCTCTTGCAGATATTTCTCATTCTCTTCTTTACGTTTTTTCTCTTTCATCATATCATCATAAAAAACGCGCAAATCAGCATAACGACCATCTTCTTCATCAAAAAGTGATGCATCAAGGAACTTTTCTTGGAACAGATTAAAATCATCTGTTTGCCAATACCCCGATTGAGGAAGCTCTTCACCGCGGATATTCTTATATTCGACATAGGCCGTTCCCAATAATTGATCAGGATTAAGTTGGCGGGCATTGGCATCATCTGAAGTGCTTGACTGCATTACCAATAAAATGTTGCGTAAATCTGTTTCAATGCTTTCCGTAAAGGCTTTACGTTGTTCTTCACTAAGGGCAACAGGTGTATTTGAATTCTGCCCGCCCGATGATACTTCTTCCTGATGGGAAACTCCGCCATAAGGTGTTGACGGCAACTCTCCGGCGGCCCAAATTTTTTCATACTCATCCTTGTATTTGGCCCATTTTTCATTTCTTAAGAAGTCGGCAACCGAGCCGTTGTGCTCTCTATACCAAGCGCGATAATCATCTGCTATCCCTAAATATTCCAATACTGCTGTTTGATTGAAGTTTTCAGCCATTGTTTTCACTCCAGAAAGATTTACCTATGCATTATCTTAACTCTAACATATATTGACAAATTTTGCAATAACTTTTGTCAACAAAATCGCTTTTATTTTACAAACAATTACTTAAAATTTATTTAAGTGGAATATTCTTAAGATTTTTTCTGTAATTTATCACTTAAATGGCGCGTTATTTTTATGAAAGAATAAAAAAATACTTGCAAAATTTCAAAAGTTTGCTAAAAAGCCAACAGAATTTCGCAAATTTTTGTTTTATTTAGTTGCATTTTAAAAACAAATGGTTTACAAATGCCCTAACTAAAAAAATGTGTTAACTTTAATAAGATAAGAGTAAGAAAAATGGCTACACCTAAAAAGAAAACTTCAAAATCACGCCGTGATATGCGTCGTTCTCACGATGCTTTGACCGCCAGCACTTATATGGAGTGCCCTAACTGCGGTGAGCTCAAAAGACCTCACAGCGTATGCCCGAAATGCGGTCAATACAACGGTAAAGAAGTTATAAAACAAAAGTCTGCCGAATAATCTGTTATCTGCAGATTGTTCTGATTCGTTTATTAGAACGGAGCTTGCAAGTGACTGATAAAAATATAGTCATATCAATAGACGCGATGGGGGGAGATAAATCCCCCAAAATCGTGATAGAGGGTATTGCTTTGGCCGCTAAAGCCAATCCAAATGTTAAATTTCTGGTTTTCGGCGACAGCGCCAAAGTCAATCCGATTTTGCAAAAATATCCCGAAGCACAAAAAGTTTGCGAGTTGCGCCACGCTCCGGAGGCGGTTCACAATGAGGATAAGCCCTCATCAGTTATTCGCAATCGCAACACCAGTATGTTTATGGCTATAGATGCCGTGCGTAAAGGCGAGGCGCAGGCGGTTGTGTCCGCCGGCAACACCGGTGCATTGATGGCAATATCCAAGTTATCGCTCCGCACAATCAATAAAATTCATCGTCCGGCTATTGTCAGCATAATGCCGCATTTATACGGCAAATATGTAATGTTGGATTTAGGTGCCAACACCGAGTGCGATTCGGTTAATTTGTGTGAATTTGCCTTTATGGGGGAAATTTTGGCGCGTCGGGCTTTAGGAATCGAGAAACCACGTGTTGCCTTGCTTAATATCGGCTCGGAAGAAATGAAGGGCAAAGAGGAAATCAAGCAAGCCGCACAGATGATTAAAAACTCCAATATTGATATGAATTTCATCGGTTATATTGAGCCGCACGATATTCAAAACGGCTTAGCTGATGTTATTGTGGCCGACGGATTTACCGGTAATATTGCCCTAAAATCAATTGAGGGTACAGCCAAACAATTAACCAAAATGTTCAAAAATGCCATCCATCAATCATTGTTAGCTAAAGTTGGTTTGTTGTTTATGTTACCATCATTACTTAAGATTCGCAAGATTATGGACCCGAGACTCTATAACGGCGCGATGTTTATCGGACTTAACGGCTTATCAGTTAAGAGCCACGGCGGAGCTGACGGTTTTTCGTTTGCCAAATCAATCGAAAATGCGGTTCATTTAGTCGAGCAGGATTTTATTCCCACGATTCGCCAAGAGGTTGATAAAGTTGACTTTGACGAGTTGCAGGCGGTTATGTACGATTACTAAGTCCGGTTTGCTTAATTGTGGTTACGTTTTGTTGGTTGTCGTTAAGATTTGCCGATTATCTTATTTTAATTATATCGCAAGCGAAAAAAAAATAAAAAAAATTGTGGATTATGACTTGATATTTACCGCAAGATACTGTAGATATAATCACAACAAACAGGTTGTTTTAACTTTTAATTTGAGGATTTGAGATGAGTACAATTACCCGTTCAGATGTCGCTGATGCAGTTTATGCAGAGATAGGTTTGTCCAGAAAAGATTCTAACGACATATTAGATATGGTTATTGAGGAAATTGTTAAAGAACTGAGCCGCGGTAATGATGTTAAATTGTCATCCTTCGGCGCCTTTTCTTTGCGTGATAAAAATGCTCGTGTCGGCCGCAACCCTAAAACCGGCGTAGCTGCCAATATTTCACCGCGCCGTGTGGTTTCGTTTAAGGCTTCGCAGGTTTTGCGCAACCAAATTAATCACCGCAACAAAAAATAGGACGTCTTATGACGGTAAATAAAAGCAAAGCTGCTTTCCGCACCATCGCCGAACTGGCTGAAGAGTTAGGCGTTGCTACTCACGTATTGCGCTTTTGGGAGAGTAAGTTTGAGCAAATCAAACCGATGAAACGTGCCGGCGGACGGCGTTACTATCGCCCCGATGATGTTGAGATAATTAAAGCTATAAAGACTTATCTTTATGATAAGCGCTATACCATTGAGGGCGTGCAAAAGTTGCTTAAAGAACACGGACTTAAAGCAATTGTCGGCGAGGAAATCCAAAAAGATTTTTTTGATGTTGCCCCGCAACACTACGAGTTGAATGAAAATACTCGCGAGATTTTAACACATATCAAATCATCTTTAGATGACATAAAAACACAGTTGACTTCCGATTTATAACCTCATAATAGTTTCTTTGGGCATACTAGGTCTTGAAAAAGTGCCTACTTGACATATATATCAAGTAATGCAAAAGTTGTTGTGAAATGATTGTTAACTTAAGGAGTAAAAATGACCGCCGCCGTATTAAATCGTTATTCCCCCAAAGAAGAATTGCTCAGTTGCCTAATTCACGGCATCGGCATTGTTTTAGGAGTGGCTGCGGTTAGTATTTTAGCAGTGTTTTCGGCTATTTACGGTGACGCGTGGAGTATTGTTTCGACGGTAATTTTCGGAGTATCGATGATACTATTGTATACCGCTTCAACACTTTATCACGCTTCCAAGAGCGATTCGTGTCGCCGCATTTTGAAAAAATTTGATCACATTTCTATTTATTATCTTATTGCCGGCAGTTATACGCCGTTTATGCTGGTAAATATGCGCGGACCTTTAGGTTGGAGCGTTTTCGGTATAATTTGGGGATTGGCAATATTGGGAACTATTCTTAAACTTAAAAGCGACGGCAACGGTGCTAAAAGGTGGTCGATTTTACTATATTTAACTATGGGGTGGTTGGTGGTTTTTGCCTCTAAGACCTTGTTTGCCAATTTACCGGTCAGCGGTATTACCTTCTTGGTTTTAGGCGGTTTGTCTTATACTTTCGGCGTTTTATTTTATATTAATAAGAAAAAAGCCTATACCCACGCAATATGGCATTTCTTTGTGTTATTAGGCACCGTGATGCACTTTTTTGCCATACTTTACTCTTGTGTGTTGGCTTAATTTACCTGACGTTGCAACTCATCAATTCTGGGAATAACCGAATTTTCAATAATAAAAGCTATTGAACGATTAACCATTTTATCGGTATGACGAACGGCATCCCAAGCGGCATCAGAGGTTTCACCCTTGGTACCTATTTTATTGTAGATGAGTGCCAGCTCGGAAAGTGAATCAACAATTTGCGCTAAATAGCCGGCCATTTTTAAGTTTTCCTCACCGCCGAAAAAACCTTCGACGAACCCCTGTTCAACCTCATCATAACGCTTTTGACAATAACAGGTAATATCATCACCCTTCAAATGAGGCAATTCCAACTTATTGGCGGTTACTTTGGCAAAAATCTCATCCCACAACCCCATAAAAAACTTAAAAAACAAATCCGCTTCGCCCTTGGTTTCCAACCGCGGAGTTTTGCCATCCTCCCAAAACGAAGCAATTACATCGGCCGGACGCAATTTTAAGTTGGGCGAACAAATGGCTCCGCCCATACGCATTTTGATTACTCCCAAGGGAGTCTGACAGGAATAATGTTCCAACATTTTTACAAAAGCATCATCACCGATATATTTGTTTGCTTGCATTTTTAAATCTTCTTGTTATAGTTGTTGATACAAAATTGATTAGAGAGTATAAGGAGCTTTATTAAAATTGGCAAGAGTTAAAATTATAAATATGTTGTTGCTCAGCGCAATATTAAGCAGTTGCGCCTCGCAATTCGGACCGTTTGTCGATCGCCGCCGTGAGGCCGGCGGTTTGGAAAACGGCGCATTATATGTCGGCAATTCAACCCCCGAAGAGCCTGCAATTTGCTACAATAAATTATACACCGATTGGGAAGATGTGCAAAAACTCGCCGATGCCGAATGCGTGAAAAATAATACCGGAACTCACGCCGTTCCGACTAAGGAAACGGTTTTCAGTTGTCGTTTATTAGTTCCCAATCATTATTACTTCAGATGTGAAAAATAAGGAAAAAATAAAAATGAACTTGGCTTTGGATAATATCATTAATCAAAAAATGACAGCTATTTTTGCTTTATTGGGTTTAGATACGACTTATGCCGTTTGCAAAGTTTCGGATCGTCCGGATTTATCGGATTTTCAGTGCAACGGAGCTTTGGCTTTGGCTAAACAAGAGCATAAGAATCCTCGCGAGATTGCCGCTCTTATAGCTGCAGAGGCTGAAAAAGACAAGTGTTTTACCAAGGTTTCGGTTGATGGTCCGGGTTTTTTAAACTTGAGTTTAGATAATGAATTTATTGCTGAAAATTTGCAAAAAATCAGTGAAGATACTTATTTCGGCGTACAAAAAATCGATAATCCGCACACGGTTATTTTGGATTACGGCGGACCAAATGCCGCTAAAGCTATGCACGTAGGACATTTACGTGCCGGTGTAATTGGTGAATCCGTGCGTAGAATAGAAAAATTTATCGGTAACAATGTCATCGGCGATGTGCATTTGGGAGATTGGGGCACGCCGATGGGAATGATTTTAGCGGAGATTATTCATCACGACGGTGATTTAAGCAAAACCGAAAGTTATGATATTAATCAAATAACCGAGTTTTATAAACAAGCAACAATTCGTTGCAAAGAGGATGAAGTAGCCAAAGAAAAGGCAAGAATCATAACCGCTAAAATGCAAGACGGTGAATTAGAATATCGCAAGGCTTGGCAGCATTTACGCAAAGTTTCAATTGATGCCATTAAAGAAAATTATGATGCATTAGATGTTAATTTTGACTTGTGGTGGGGCGAAAGCGATGCTCACGAAATGAGCTATAAAATCGTCGATTTGGCTAAAGAAAAAGGTCTTGCCGAGATGGATGACGGTGCTTTGATTATGCGTTTGGAAGAAGACAACAAACCGATGCCCCCCGTTATTTTGATTAAACGTGATGGCGGATTTGGCTATCAAATTACTGATATTGCCACCATTAAGCGTCGTGTTGATGAGTTTAATGCTCAAGAAATTTATTACTTCGTTGACCAGCGGCAATCTTTACATTTTGAACAAGTTTTCCAAGCAGTAGAAAAATTGGGTATTGCACCTCAAGTCAAAATGGCTCATTACGGTTTCGGTACGGTCAACGGCGCCGATGGCAAACCGTTTAAAACTCGCGACGGCGGCGTTATGACTTTGGAAAACTTGATTAAGCTATCCAAAGATAAAGTCAGAGAATCCCTGCCCTCGGCAGATGAGGTTGAGGGATATGATGCCGCTGATATTGAACAGATGGTCAATCAAATTGCCATTGGCGCTATTAAATTTCAAGATCTTAAAAACAACACTGCCTCGGGATATGTTTTTGATTTGGATGATTTTGCCAAGTTTGACGGCAGAACCGGACCGTATATCCAATACGCGATTGCACGCATTAATTCAATTTTACGCAAAGCTCAAGATAAAGGTTTGAACACTGGTAAAATAATAATTAACTTGTCGGAAGAACGTGATTTAGCTTTAAAAATTAACCAACTCAGCTCAACGATTTGGCGGGCGCACAGCGAAAAAGAACCAAGTATTATTGCTGATTATGCTTATACTTTAGCGCAAGTATTCTCTTCATTTTATAATGCGGCTCCGATTATGAATGAAGAAACCCAAGCTTTGGCAGCATCGCGTCTAACCATTGCCAAATTAGTAAGAGATATTTTGGTTTTGTTGCTTAAGCTGTTAGGAATAGAAGCGCCGGAAGTAATGTTAAAAAAACAATAAGTTTACCTATTTATCACTGATAACATTTTTTAATATGGCAAAGGGACTTTCCGGTTTGTCATCTTCGGGATTGAAATCCGGCTTGAAGTCAAACTTTTCGCCTTTCATACGGGGAAAATCATCAAGTTCTACTGCCAGTTGCTCCATAGCAACGGCGGCTAAATCAATCTTGCCGTTTTCGATTATCTCCGGTATTTCCGCATTAATATCATTAAAATCTTCCAATTCACGCTGCATTGCGTAGGTCATTTGCGTATCAAAAACCAAGGAAAAATTAATTTTATATGGGCGATTAAAGCGTTTAAGCGAAATAACGCTGATGTGCTCCACCATCGCAATAATATGCCCGTCTAACAAAACTTGATGTTCCGCCTTATTAAGTTTAACATTGATTAAAGCCTCAAATGACTTAACACCGGGAAGTTTAAGCTCCTTAGAAATATAACTTAGTTCTTTAGGAGATGTTTGCAGGTGATATTCTTTTGATGTTGAACTTATATCCTCAAGTTTGAGCGGATAAGAAAATTTGCTTTGCATTAATATTTTCCTTATGTTATATGATTATTATCATAATAGTTTTATGTTTGTATATAACTGCAAGGATAGTATTATGTCAATCAACAAAATATTTTTAGTTGCTTTTTGTGTAACTTTAATCAATGCTTGCTCCACTGCACAACAAGAAGAGTGGTTTGTTAATCATACCGGTAATATGCCGGCTAAAGAAAGAATTGCTCGAATCGAAGTCGGAGCATCTAAAGATGAGGTGGTTAACACTCTTGGTTTACCTTCTTCAATTAATGCTTTTGATGATAACAGCTGGATTTATATGTCATCTGATATTAAAAGAATGGCTTTTTTGGCGCCCAAGGAAACTGAGCGTAATATTTTACGTATAAAATTTAATAATGCCGATGAGGTCAGTGAAATTGAAAATTTAACCTTGGTTGACGGTGCTGATTTAACTCCGCAAAAAGATGCAACCGAAGTGAAAGGTCAACGCCCCGGTTTCTTTAAAAAATATTTCGGCGGTGTGGGGCAATATATGCCGTTCTCCACCAAAGGTCAGAAAGGATTGTAATCGGATAAGCACCTGCAAGCTCTCTTTAGGAGAGCTTTTTTATTGCTTTTTTTATTTTCATCATCTATATTCAAAGTTGTTGAGATAGCCCAAATCTCGACAAGGGTTCGTTAAACCTAGTCAGTATGGGCATTAGAACTTTCGGATAATTGAAAGTATCTGTGTTGATGGGCATTTGCCGTTATGGCGGATGCCACGAAATAAGGCTTGCTCGAATAAGTGGGCTACTAATCATACTGACTGTAGTTAACGACATCCGTCACCTTTAACATTTTGTTTGGGCTGAAAGATCGTTATCCTTGAGTAAAATTTGTGCTTTCTTCGGGCATCGCGATACTCCGGTTACTGAAGAGCTTGAGGCAAAATTAAAACAAACAATTTTATCTTTAATCGAACAAGGCGTTGATGAATTTTGGTGTTGTGAGCAAGGTAATTTTGATTGGATTGCCCGTTTGACAATGTTGGGATTAAGAAAAATATTTCCGGAAATTAAAATCGCTTATGTTTTAGCCTACCCAACTTTTTTGCGTTCGAAAATAAGTGCTGATTTTTTAGATAAAACTTATGATTACATCATTTATCCCGATGAGGCGGCAGAAGGATACCGAAAGTTTGCCATCATACGGCGCAATCAATATATCGTGAAAAATGCCGATATTATCGTTTGCTATGTTAAAAGGCCGAACGGCGGTGCATATAAGGCTGTAGAACAAGCCAAAAAACTTAATAAAAAGATTATTAATCTCGGATATTAAGGCTTATTTTTTGGCATATTCCTTAACTTCGTTGGGAAAATTAAGATCTTGCAAAACAGCAGCGTCTTTTATTTCAACGTTACGTGAATAATCGGAGTGCTCGGCAAAAACCACCCTAAAGGCCGCATTTTCAGGTATCAAATCAGCTTTATCATATAATGACTTACTCCATAATATCGGATTACTTTTTACCCCCTTATGAGTTAAAAAACTCAAAAATTTAGGTTGAGAAAAATCAGTTTTATTAATTAATTTGTTAATTTCCGTTGCAGTTATATTAGGCATATCAGCCGGCAATAATATGGCACCGTCACAAGATGAGGGCATAGCTTTGAGCCCTAGCTGTATGGATGTGCGTACACCGGTTTCATAAGCAGGATTATAAATAACGTTAACATCTAATTTCTGCAACCACTCCTCCACTTCTTCGTGACGATGACCGGTAATAACAAAAACCGGTTTGGCATTGGAAGCAACTGCAGCATTAACAGCGTGCATAAACATCGGCAAACCGTCTTTACCTTCGACCAATAATTTGGAAATTCCGGCACGACGACTTTGCCCAGCCGCTAAAACAACGGCACCAATACAAGCTTTTGTCGTTTCCGCTTTAGCAACAGGCGACATAATTAATTTGGCATTGCTTTTAACGCATTCACCCGAAGCTATTAAAGCACTTTTTTTGTCGCTAAAGGAAGATAAACTTAAGTGCTCACTGAAAAGCGTTTGCTCGATGATTTTATTAACCTCCGGAGAATCAACTTCCGTATAATTATATGGCAAAACTATTACTCTTTTTCCGCCTTTTTGAGCAATCAATAAATCAGCGCTTCCTAAAACCGGAACCGTATAATTATAGATGTCATCAACGTATTCGCGTAAAGATGTTGCCATAATATCTTGTGCGCCAAAACTTTTGAGCGGAGAAAACACAAACAATAAATCAGCTTCACTGTTAAATGCTTGATAAAAAACATTACGCAATCCGTCAATATTGTAATCGGCATTAAACTCACGCCGAAACTCTACCGCATAATCAGACATTGCTGTTAACAAACGCATATAGGCTGAGGTAAATTTAGTATTTTCTATCTCATCGGGGTGATGATGTGCATAAATAACAGCTGCCGTATGCTTGGCATTCTCTCTTAAATCAAGCAAAGCGGTATTGCCGGATAATTTAAATACCAACGCATCAATTTCCTCTTGAGTTATCAGTGGCGGTAAAATTTCCATCTTTGCCACAATATCGCCGGCTTTAACGATTTGATAAGCCGGAATGGTATTGAGAATAATATTTTCATTAAAGGAATTAAACTTGTTGAGACGACGCTCATCAAAAACAAAAACTCCGTCTTGCACAGCAGCTATGCTTAAAACTTCGTCATCAACGACATACCCCAGCCCTTTGGAACAAATCACCGCCGCAATTTGTGTCAATGCCGTTTTATATTCCACATCACCATCCTCATATTCGGTGCCGAAAACCGTCTTGATACCGGAAGACTTAAGCTCTATTACTTCCGATGAGGTTAACTTGTGCCCTTTGGCAAAAGTTTTACCGGCAATTTTAAATGAAGAGCCTAAAATAACTCCGGTTGCCGAAGATGTGACATATTCGCGATATTTCATCGTTTATCCTTTATTTAAGAAAGTTAAGCAATGACAAATCCAACGTGCTGCTCAATACTTGATAAGAGGCTTCTAATGAATTATTGGCAAATAACAATTTTGCCGCAGCTTCGGTCTGGTCAACATTTTTAATATCGTAAATATTGTCCGCTAAATTATTTTTCAAAGCTTCCAATGAGTTGGCAACATTATTTAAGGTTACATAATCGGCGGAAATTTTAGAAACGCAAACCGATAAGGTTTCATTTTTACCGGTTAAGGCTCTGCCATTATTATCAATTGCCGATTGCAACATTAATGCCGCATCATTCATTAATGCCCTGAACTCATCAACATTGGTAACATTACCTGAAGCGTCGGTTTGAATAATATTACCTTGTGCCACCATACCAAAAGCCCGAAACAGCTTGGTAAATACTTTGTCATTGGCGTTTATATCCAAGGTGATGGTTTGATTATCCGAAATGCGGAAAGTTTCTTTTGCCGCACCGCCGACATAATAACTGTCAGAAGTTAAACTCCAGTGTGAAGATACCGGAATACTTGTAGGTAATGAAGTAAACTGCGCACTATCGGCTCTCACCAATAACTCGCCGCTGTCATTCATTCCTAAAACCTGCATCCTTTCCGGCACTCCGGTACTGCCCTTAAAATCTAAAACCGTACCTAAGGCAAATGATGTACTGATAGTTACACCGGTACCGTCAGCAATCGTTTGATCTGCCGTAATATCATCGGCAAAAGTTATTGTTTTACCATCGGCGGAAACCGATGCAACTGTATAAGCCTTTTTGGTTCCGTTATCATCAAACATCAAAGTATCACCGGAATGAATGGTGTTGAAAGCACCGTAAACTTCGGCGTGTAACGTATCATCATTGGCCGAAAAAAACAAATTACCGGTGGTGTTTACTCCGCCCTCAATAACCGGAGTTAAAAAGCCGTTCGCGGCAGAAAGTAAAAATTCATTATCCGGTAACGGTTCGGTTATGGTAACCCCGGTTCCGCTAAGGTAAACAGCATCTGCGGCAACATTTTCATTAAAAGTTAAAACCGTTCCGCCACCGGAAACCGAACTGATGGTATAAGTCGTTTGTGTTCCTCCATCATCAAGGACTATCGTATCACCGGCACTTAAATCATTGAATGCACCGGCTACGGTGGCGGTCAAAGTATTATTTGTTGCCGACAGGGTTAAATCTCCGGTAGTTGTCGCACCGCCGTTTATAACCAGCGATGATGCGGATATATTTAACGCCCCCGATGATGCATAATTAACGCTTCGTGAAGATAAAACAGCGTTTTCCGTAAGCGGATAACTGATAAAAATACCATCATAGTCCTTTTGAAAATCCTCTAACGTAGCATAGGGAAAGTCTACCGGAGCTCCCGAAGAACCGGCTCCGAAAATGTATTTTCCGGCCACTGATTGATCAAGAGCATCAGCCACCAAAGCCAAAGCCGAAAAGGCCACTGTTTGCAATTCGCTCAAAGAAGCAGATACTTCTGGAGTTATGGGACTACCGTTGGATAAATTGGAAAAAGCCGACATAGCATTATTGAGCTGGCTCTTAAAAGAAGAAACCGAATCTTCAATGTTTTCCAATACCGTGCTCATAGTTTTAACCGACGTGTTGAGAACCGTATTGTTATCAATAAAATTTTGCGTAACGGCTAATGAGGATTCCATATTAACAATATTGGATGCCTTCATACCATATCCGGCATAATTGGCGTATTTAATGCCGGTAGTAGCTTGGTAACTGTACATATTAGCCATAGCTTTGGTTTTCATCGTTTGATTAACCAAGCTCATATAACTTGCATAAGTAGGAACACGTACCATTGTCTTACCCTCCTCTTACTATACCATACCGATTAAAACATCTAATATCTCACGCGAAGCCGTAAATACTTGTGCGCAAGCCGCATAAGACTGCTGATAAATAATCATTTGTGCCAATTCTTCATCTAAATCTATGCCGGAAATTTCTGCCTCTTTGTTAGATATAGCATCAGTCAAAGCGCTTTGATATTCATAAGAACTCTCTGCCGTATTCGCCTGTGAGGATACATTACCGACAAAAGTCGAAGCATAATTAGCTATTGAAGTAACGGTCTTAGCCATATTGCCGGATTGTTTGAAAGTATGATTGGTGCTGAGTGCCGCCGCTAATTTATTGGCTATATTATTGGCCGCCGAATTAATGGAGTAAACTCCTTTGTCAGAATCAAAAGACGGGGAAGCACAAACTATCAGGTTAGCATTTTCCAAAATGTCGGAGCGTACCGCAATTGCCGCAGCATAGCCACAGGCAGAAGGTGCCATATTTAATTTTTCCAAAACCCCGCCACCGGAAGTTTCGGCAATCTCCAATTGCGCCCCCTCCAAACTTTCAATGCGTAACATATAACCGTCGCCGTTCTTGATTAAGGAAGCTTTAAGATGAGTATTCAACTGATCATTATCATTAATCTGCGCGGCAATATCTTCAATGGTCATTGTGCGGGTAATATCAATGTCGCCGTAATTAAAACCATTAACCGAATCGGAAAAGCTCCATTTGGTTACGGCATTTACGCCAACTGCAGCCCGCGAATTAATAACCTTAGAGTCTAAAACATAATCGTTAATGTTATTAACAAAGAAATCATTAAGCCCGAAGAACTCTGAAAAACCGCTGTATTCAGCATCAAAATTACCATCACCGTTAACATCAAAGCTCAAAGATGCCGGTGCTTGTTCGCTTCCCGGAGTGGCAGATGTTTCATCAATAATTGATATACTGTAATTGCTGTCACCGGTATCAATAACCAGATGAGAGTTCTCATTCATATAAACTTGAGCATAACTTAATCCGGCTGAATTGCGCAACCAATTCTGTATCTTAGAAGTCATACTGTCTAAAGTTTCGCCTAAGGAACTGAAACCTATCCCGCTTAACATTGTCGTGGTAGCCGTTTGCTTGCCGTTCTCATCAAAAATACAAAAACGTACATCACTTCCCTGATTAATGCGTAATCTTTGATTGTAAGCGACGGGTGATACGCTGTTATCAGCAATGAATGTTGTTGTACCAATCATTTCATAAGGCATATTGGGATATGCGGTACCTTGGTTATGCGCTTCATTTACGGCATTATAAAGATTGGCTGAAAGCTCATCTAACTGACTTTGAAATGACGGCAAAACATTATCGCGTATTTCAACCAACCCGCCTATAGACCCGCCGCTGATTTGTGCAGTTATATCTTTACCGTTAACAAAAATACCTTGAATATTGCCGCTGTCATAACTGTTATCCGAGCCTACCTGAGCCAAAGCATTGTGTGACAACTCATAAACTTGAGTATCAAGTAAGGATATACCCGATGCGGTTTGAACAACTACAGCACCGGTATCACGAGTGTAATAAGTAATATCAAGATACCCGCTGAGCTCGCGCAAGGCATTGTCACGCTGATCCTGCAGGTTAGCAACGCCGTCACGATTAAGAACCGTATATTTAACAATATCAATATTGAGCGCATCAATACTGTGCAATAAAGAATTTATACCGGTTACGGCATCAGCAATCTCTTTATCGGCATCGCCGCGCAAGGTTTGAATATTGGCCGCGGTATAGTTTAATTTGGCAGTCAACTCGGTAGCTGCCGTTAACAAACTGTAACGTGAAGCTGACGAAGCTACATTAGTGGAAAAAGTTTCCAAAGCGCTTTGTAAATTACTGACATTAGTGGCTAAAGAGTTATTATCCGCCGTACGCCCCATCAAATTATCCATACGCGTTAAATAGTCATATTGCGAAGATAACGATGAGCTCAAAGAATTAGATGAGAGAAAATTTTTAAGCAGCCCTTCATCTATGGTGCGCTTGGCATTTTCCATCGTTACACCCATAGTTTGACCGGCAACGACCACAGCCGATTGCGCCGAGGTTTTGCGGGTATAGCCGGCGGTATCAACGTTAGCTATGTTGTTACTGACAATCTCCAATTGAGATTGCGCCACTTTCATACCGCTGAGCGAAGTTGATATACTGCTGAGTAATGCCATAGTTCTTCTCCTTTACATCGTGCGGTTAAACGCTAAAGCGTTACGTTGGTTATCCATTAGGGCATAACCGCCCTTAGCTCCGTAGGCGGTTGCCTGCTTATTATTAGCCATCTTGGCGGCTTGAACAAAAATGTTCATCACGGATTTACCGGCTTCCATACGAGTTTTAAGCAACAGCTCATTTTCTTTAAGCGAGCGGTCTAACTCGCGTGATAATTCTTTCAGCTCAGCCTTATCCTGATTATCATAATCAGCTATTGCTTTTTGATTTTTGATAAAGAAAGCACAGGCTGAACGATAAGCTGCCACTACCTTGATTTTTTGTTCATAAAGCCCTTTAACCGCTTTAATATCATTAGCCTTAAGAGCGGAATTTTCTTTTGCGATGACTTCGGTAAACGAAATGACAATTTGTTTCATCATCTCAATTTTATCAGCAATCTCTTGAATATTTGCATTTTCTGTCATATTCCCCTCCTTTTACAATGATGTGGCGGAATTTTCTTCTTGAATTTGCAACATCGCCTGCATAACATAATCTTTGACACCGATGCCACCCATTTTGGCCATTTCTTTGCCATATTCATCCAGCAATAACGAGCGATAAATCTTTTCTGCCTGTCCGCCACCGAAAAATCCGTCCGTCGATACACCCTCAAACATACTTTCCATCATACGGGTTAAGAAGAAAGCCTCAAAGTTTTCGGCAGCGTTCTCAACCTTAGATTTCTGCAATGACTGCTTTACCGTATTTATTTTGCTACTCAAACCGTCATCAAAAATATTTATCATATCAGTCATCGACTTTCTCCTCTAAATAACCTCAATTTCAGCCTGTAAAGCCCCGCTGGCTTTAATCGCCTGCAAGATACCGATTAAATCGCGAGGAGTTACCCCCAAAGCATTAAGTCCGTCAACCAAATCTTGTAAATTAATGCCGCTATCCAGTACTTTCATTTGAGCCTTAGTGCCTTCGTCTATTTCCACCAACTCGGTATTAACCACGATAGTATCTCCCAAAGTAAATGGCTCGGGTTGAGAAACCAACGGAACATCGGAAATACGGATAGTTAAATTGCCCTGGGCAATTGCTAATCGATTGATTTTAACATCCTTACCAATGACAACGATACCTGAACTTTCATCTATCACAACTTTAGCTTGAGTATCCGGTTGGATCTGCAACTGTTCAACTTTGGTCATTAATTCCACAATATTGGAAGAATATTTAGCAGGAATTTCCAAAGCGACCGTTCCGGGATCAAGAGCTTTGGCCGCCGGAGTTCCAAGCATTGCATTAATCGCATCAGAAATACGGCGTGAAGTGGTAAAATCCGGATTACGCAAAGCAATATTAATATTTTTCAAGCTCTCCAGCTCAAAAGGTATTTCTCGTTCGACAATCGCACCGCTGGCAATGCGGCCGGAAGTAGGAACCCCTTTTAAGACAGATGTTCCAGTAGATTGCGAGCCGGCTCCGACAGCTCCGGTGGCAACCGTACCTTGAGCAAGAGCATAAACTTCACCATCTGCACCTTTCAACGGGGTTGCTATCAAAGTACCGCCAAGCAGATTTTTGGCATCGCCAAGAGCCGAAACCGTTACGTCAATGCGTGAACCTTGACGAGCAAACGCCGGCAAGTTGGCGGTTACCATTACTGCGGCAACATTTTTAGCCTTAATTTGACCGTCACGAGCGTTAATACCAATCATATCAAGCATTGAAATCAAACTTTCTTTGGCAAAATCTACTGATTTAATGTTATCACCGGTGCCGTTTAAGCCGACGATTAGACCATAACCAATCAATTGGTTATCACGTACACCTTCAAAATCGGCAATATCTTTTATGCGCGAAACCGCAGCTGCTGAATTTACCCCTAAAAATATTACAGCAACAATAGCGATAATTGTTATATTTTTCAATGCGTTAATCGTTTTCATAACTAATTCCCCAATAGTTTTTTGAGTATATCTTAAGGGATTATATGCAATTATCGTGCCAAAAAAATACCCTACAGCTTAACCGAGGGTATTTTTTGTTTGTTATAATCTTTTTAGATTATTGAGTTACATATTCGGCGTTATAATTAGCATAAACCTTAATCGAGCCGGAAGATATGGGAGTTGATGGAGCAGCAGCGGCAACCATATCGACACCTTCCGCCATTACCATATTTTTTGCCATCATCCGATAAGGCACGTGATTAAACTGATTTTCGCTGCAGTTGGCATTAATTGAGCGTACGCCGATAATCTTAGTTTTGGCGGCAGCTGCGGCAACTTCACCGCGAGCATAAGCTTGTTCACCGGCTTCTTTTAATAATTCACGGCATTTATTCTCATAACTTGAAACCGAAAAGTTTAAATCGTTAATATCCGTAGCACCTAATTGAATGGCTTGATCGATAATATCGCCTAATTTATCGATATTCTTGGTATGCACGATAATGCTGTTTGATACCTCGTATTTATCCATAACCCGACGTTTGAGCTCGTTATCATAAACATAAACCGGTTGAGCGTTATAATCAGCAGTTTTGATATAATCACCGGCTTCGGAATTAATCATAGAAGTAAGCATATTATATATTTTATCGGATTTTTCTTTGTTTTCTTTGGCAGCAACCGACAATGATTTTTTATCATCAGTCTTAACAGCAATATTAATCTCCACCGTATCGGGTGCAACTTCGGCATTAGCCGTAGTTGATATACCAACCGTTCCTTTAGTGGAATTACCATAGTAATACTGCCAGCCCAACCAACCGGCAACCGTAAGCAAGGCCCCAAATAAAACGGCAAAAAAGAAATTTTTCATATTTTTATCTCCCTAATAAATTAGCATTCGCTTATTATTTAATCTTATTTTTGAGATAAATCCACTTTTTTTATGAAAAACTTTACTTGATGCAAAAATTAAGAGGCCTCAAGATTGCATGAGGCCTCAAATTTATCTGTTGCGATGTTTTATAATCAGGACCGCTAAAGTTTATTTGGAGATGTGATTATGGTCCGTAAATCATAAAATATCATTGGTGACAGATAAAACTTTTCGTTAATCACATTCCGATTCTATTTTGCCAAAAATTTGGCATATTTTTTTAAATGTGTCAATAAATAATTATAAGAAATTTGAATCTATTATGCAAAATCAATTAGTTAATCGTTTTTATCTTTCCAAGCCAAGTCATCTTGAAAATCACTGATTTCCTGCTCGTGTTCAATTTCTTCACGTAAAATTTTGGTCGCAACACGGTGGGTTTCATAGTCTTTGCCAAAAGTCATCTCGCAAATTTTTTCATATCTGGCGATAGCACAACGTTCAGATATAATATTCTGCTTTAATAATTCTTCAGTATGCGGGTTTGTCGGCTCTTCATAATGACAAAGCGCGATTTTTTCCCATTGTGACGGATTGAGAATCGGGGTTCCGCCTAATTCAATAATACGTTTTGATAACATTTGTGCGTGCTCTAATTCTTGAGTTGCGTGCTCTAAAAATTCTTTTTCAATATTATAACGTTCTTTACCTACCGCTATTTGTGCACCAATCCAGTACTGATAGTAAGCCAACCATTCTTCCGCAAAAGCAATTTGCAAAATTTTTAACAATTCTTCGCGATCAACTTTAGATATTTTCTGGGCCATTTCACTCATTTTTTTCTCCTAAACAATAAAAAATTTCTCCTATGAAATAATAATTTTTGCTCAGAGTTCAACTTGAAGATATTTTTTTAGCAATATTTTATGACAAACTAATAATAAGGGTTGATTTGACGGGGGTTTAACTGTAAAATGACCTAACTTCGCTAAAAGGAGAGATGAAAAATGGTAATGATTGCACCATCATTGTTGTCTGCCGACTTTGCCGAACTCGGTAAGGCTGTCGTTGCGTTGGATAAAGCCAAGGCCGATATGTTGCACCTAGATGTTATGGACGGGCATTTTGTACCTAACCTGACATTCGGCGCTCCGGTGATTAAAGCTTTGCGAGATAAGACGTCGTTACCCTTTGACGTGCATCTGATGGTTAACAATCCGGAGAATATGCTGAAATGGTTTGCACAATCGGGAGCCGATTACATTACCGTCCACGCTGAAGCTGTAACGACGAATTTAGAGCAGATAATTGAGGAAATTCACGCCCTCGGCGTCAAAGTCGGCGTGGCCTTGAAGCCGCAAACTTCAGCTGATATTTTAAGGGATATTATCAATCAACTTGATTTGGTTTTGGTGATGACGGTGGAACCGGGATTCGGCGGGCAGAAATTTATGAGTGATATGCTACCGAAAATAAAGCAACTTCGCACAATGATTATCAATAAAAACACTATTTTAAGCGTTGACGGCGGAATTAACTCTGACACCGCTCCGTTGGTTAAAGAGGCCGGAGTTGATATGTTGGTGGCCGGTTCGGCAGTATTTAAGGAAAACAATTTGGCAGCAAATATTGCGGCCTTACGTTAATAACGGGAGAGATAAAATGCAACCTTTGGTTATGATAGTTGAAGATGAAGAAGCCTTGGGCGTTATGTTGAAATATAATCTGGAAAAAGAAGGTTTTACCGTTAAAGTTGTAACCAATGGCAATAAAGCCATCGCCGAAGTGGAAGAAAATCACCCGTCTGTAATACTTTTGGATTGGATGTTACCGGAAATTTCCGGTCTGGAAATTGCTAAATTAATCCGCTCCAAGCCGGATATAAAAGAAATTCCCATCATTATGCTGACGGCCAAAGGCGAGGAAGATGATAAAATTAAAGGTTTGTCAGCCGGTGCCGATGACTATGTAACCAAACCCTTTTCCATACCAGAATTATTAGCACGGGTTAAAGCGCAAATGCGCCGCGCGCCGGTGAAATCCGACGAAGGAGAATTGGTGTTTGAAGATATTAGAATGGATTTAGCCGAACGCAAGGTCTTTCGAGGAGAAAATTATGTGCATTTAGGTCCGACAGAATTCCGTTTGTTGAAGTTTTTAATGGAAACTCCGGGAAAGGTACTGACCAGAGAGTTTTTACTTAAAAATGCCTGGGGAAACAACATTTATGTCGAATCACGCACGGTTGATGTGCATATAAGACGTTTGCGCAGTGCCTTGGGAAAGTTCGGTCCGGATTATATAAGAACAGTGCGCGCTTCGGGATATTCGTTGGATAAATCCGCAAATGAAAGCAGTGAGGAATAATAATATACTATGGCTTTAGAATTTGAAATTACTCATCATTCGGGCAAAGCACGCCGAGGCAAGCTTATTACCAAACACGGAATCGTTAATACACCGGCCTTTATGCCGGTGGGAACTTGCGGTACGGTGAAAGCAATGATGCCGGAATCGGTTGCCGCTGCCGGAGCGGAAATTTTACTCGGCAACACTTATCACCTGATGTTGCGTCCGGGCGCCGATTTGGTGGAAAAGATGGGCGGTTTGCATAAGTTTATGAACTGGGATAAGCCGATTTTAACAGATTCCGGAGGCTTCCAAGTAATGAGCTTATCGGGACTGCGTAAATTATCCGAAGATGGTGTGGCTTTTGCCTCACATGTTGACGGCAAGAAATATTTTCTCTCGCCCGAAGAATCTATCAAAATCCAGCATAAACTTGACTCTAACATAACTATGTGTATGGATGAATGCGTAAAATTGCCTGCGTCTTATGAGGTGGTGAAAAAATCAACCGAGATGTCGATGCGTTGGGCAAAACGCTCGTTTGAGGCTTTTATCGACCGTGACGGCTATGGTATTTTCGGTATTCAACAAGGTGGTGATTACCAAGACTTGCGGGCTTATTCAGCCGAAAGACTCAAAGAAATCGGCGGATTTTCCGGTTATGCCATCGGCGGTTTGGCAGTTGGCGAAGGACAGAAAAAAATGTTTGAAGTCTTAGATTATGCGCCGGATATGTTGCCGGAGGATAAACCGCGTTATCTGATGGGAGTGGGCAGACCTGATGATATTGTAGGAGCTGTTTTGCGCGGAGTTGATATGTTTGATTGTGTAATGCCTACCCGTTCAGGGCGCACCAGCCAAGCTTTTACTGCCCGCGGCACTATTAATATCCGCAACTCGCGCCATCGTGAGGACCCGCGCCCGTTAGAAGAGACCTGTGATTGCCCGTTGTGTCGTAACTATTCACGAGCCTATATTCACCATTTACAAAAATGCAATGAAGTTTTGGCGGTTATGTTATTGACTTGGCATAATATTCGTTATTATCAACGCTTGATGCAAGGTTTACGCGATGCAATTGAACAAAACAAATTACAAGAATTTGCCGATGAATTTTATCGCTTGCAAGCGTTGGGCGATATTGAGGAGTTATAAATATGAGAGATTGTGAAGCCAAAAAGAGCAATTTGAGAGTTTGTGTATCTTGCGGACATTCCTCCGGAAATGAACCGGTTTATGAGCAGGCATCTTATCAGATGGGACGTTTGATTGCGCAAATGGGGTTTTGTCTTGATTACGGATTTTCCAACAGCGGCATAATGGGGGCTGTCGCCAAAGGAGTATTGGACGAATGGGAAAAGCGCAAAGACGCATATGCCGATGTCAGCCCGATTGTGGGAATTACCACTCAAGAATATTATAGTCTTTACCAGAAGGACGAGTTTTTGGAAAAAGTAACTCAAGTAGTAGTTACCGACACCATTGAAAACCGTAAAAAGAAATTGTTGGATGCCGACATTGTGGTATTTGCTCCCGGCGGTGTCGGAACATTGGACGAGTTGGCTTATGATTGTGTGGCTATGCAAGACGGATTTATTAAAAACAAGCCCTTTATTGTCTATAATATCAACGGCTTTTTTTATCATATTTTGGAATACCTAAAAGAAATGGTAGCAGCCGGTTTTGCCGAACCGGTTCCGTTTATTGTAGTTGATAATCAAAAGGAACTGGAAATTGCTTTTCGATTGTTGAAATTGCGTTTTAACGGCTGTGAAAGTTTTAAGGAAGCCTATTATCACGCACGTAAATTGGCTTATGAAATGCCTTATTTTATCGCATGCAATGTCGATGCCGATAAGCTTGATAATATTATTACCGAAATGGATCGTATTGCCTTGAAAGGCTCGCCGGAGGACAAAAATACGCTTAACGAGGCAATTGAGCAGGCCTATCTCGAAAAAGAAATTTCCCGTATGTGTGATCGCTTGGCCAAAGCCGAAAAAGATACCGCTAAAGTCAGCAAAAAACTAGCCAAATTGAAAAAATCAAAACAGAGTTTGTAATATGCTTAATTTAATCTGGGCCGGATTTTTCATTGCAGCTTTTATTATGGCGGTACTGGCTTCGTTTAACGGCAATACCGCTATATGGAGCGATATGGTCAACGGACTTTTTACCAGTGTAGATACGGCTTTCAAAACTTCATTAAATTTAACCGGCGTCTTATGTTTTTGGTTGGGAATGCTTAAAATTGCCGAGAAATCCGGCTTAACCGAACTATTGGCACGCGGATTAAAACCTTTTTTCAGAGCAATTATGCCGGATTTGAAAAAAGATTCTCCGGCTTTTTCGGCAATAGTAATGAATGTTGCGGCTAATGTGTTGGGATTGGATAATGCAGCAACCCCGATGGGCTTGAAGGCTATGGAGGAAATGCAAAAGGAAAATAAAACTCCGGATAAAGCCTCCAATGCGCAGATTATGTTTATGGTATTAAATTCATCGGCTTTGACCATATTACCGATTACTATTTTGATGTATCGTTTTCAATTCGGCTCGATGGCGCCGGCAAAGGTGTTTATCCCCATTTTGCTGGCGACGGCCTGCTCTACTCTGACGGGATTTATAGCAACTGCTTTATGGCAAAGAATTAATATTTTCCGGCGGGTAATTTTGGCCTATCTTCTTATAGGAGTAGGCTTTATCGGCACTATCGGGTATATATTCGGCAATAACGCCAATTCCACACAGATGACGGTAATTTTAAGCAATGCGATTTTAGCGGGACTGGTGGTTTTATTTATTGTCGCCGGATTGATAAAAAAGCAGAATGTTTATGAGAATTTTATTGAAGGAGCCAAAGATGGTTTTCATATTGCCGTACAAATAATACCTTATCTGGTGGCAATGTTGGCGGCCATCGGCGTATTCCGAGCTACCGGCGGTATAGATTTATTTTGCGAAAAACTGGCCGAATTGCTTCATTATTTCGGCTATGACGCCGAATTCACCAAAGCTTTGCCGGCGGCGTTGATGAAACCTTTATCGGGCAGCGGGGCTCGTGCGATGATGATTGACATATTCTCGACCTACGGGGTGGACAGTTTTGCCGGGTTTGCCGCCTCTATTGTTCAAGGCTCAACCGAAACAACTTTTTATGTATTGGCGGTTTATTTCGGAGCGGTTAAATTAAGTAAGACCGGTGCAGCTTTACCGTTAGCGCTGTTGGCTGATGCGGCAGGAATAACTGCGGCGATTGCTTTGGCCTATAAGTTCTATTAACGAGATGAGGCAGATGACTGATAATAAAGTTTTTTTTGAGCAAATAACCGAGCTTTTGGATAACAAAAAGCGCGATCAAGCTGTAATATTAAATGAAAACTTTTGGTCCTACAGTGAAGAGCTAAACAATAATGATAAAAAAACTTATGCCGACGTTTTGCTTAATATGGGCGAGATTGAAAGAGCCGGTATTTTATTGAAAGAAATTTTATATACCCCTTATGATTATCTTGATTTAGGTGAAATAATAGTCAAATACAGCTTACTGGCACCGGATTTGGTCGGCTTAAAACAATTAGGTGAAATCAACGAAATTTATCAAAAAAACTCTGAGCTTTTCGACTGGGTAAGAAAAGTTGTTGAAGAGCGAACCGTTTTGGAATATTCGCTATTAATTAAAAATATGCAAAAAATATTAAAAAACAAACTATTACACTTTAATTACAAAATATCTAATGAAGTTTTGGAGGCTGATTTTTATACCACTGATGAGAAAAGCAGTAATGAGGCCGTAACCAAAAAACTAACCCGCGAGATAACCAAACAATTTTACAAACGCGGACTTACCGTTCCCGACAAAATGAACTTAAATATATTTACCGATAAATTCAGCCGCGACTAACTGTTAGGGGTTATCATTTCTTTACCGGCGGGAAGAGAATTCTTGATTGCCGGCAGAAGTTTATTGACACCACCGGTAAACAATTTGCGTATCAAACCGGCGGCAGTACTTTGGGCATCATCGGAATTTTCAAACAAAATAAAGCGATTTTGATGCTCGGTTTGGCTCTGATTGGTTTTGGTGTCAGTCAAAGTTAAGGATACGACAATATGCAACCGCGAGGTTTGGGCATTGAGGCTGTCAACCTTGGCTTTAAGTACTTTGGTTTTGAGCACATAATCTGGATTATCCGGTGTATTTGTAACTTCCAAGCCTTTAAGTTGCATTAAATCATCGCGCAAATAAGGGTAGAACTTATCCGTGGAAGTGCCATCAAAAAACTCCGTACGCTCAACCAGAACTACAGCAAGCGGACGAGATGGCGGCATATTTGTTTGAGGAGTGGGGGCAACTTTAGCCACGGCATCATTTTCTTGATAAGCTATGCTATGATTGATGGTAATATCGGGTTTAGGCGGAAGATTAATATTATTTTCATCTGCGGTCAACGGTTGGGCTTCACTTGAGGTCACCGGCGCGGCAAAAGCTGATTTTATTTTTGCCAAAGATACATCGGCATTAACGGTAACGCAAATATCGCCATTTTGATTACGATTGGCAATCAGACGATAATTTTGTAAATAATTATCCGCTAACTCATAAATTTTGGTATTAAACGCACCTGCCGCAACTTTATCACGAAAGGCGGCAATGGCCGGCAAAATTTCCAAAGCGTGAAATGCCGCTTTATCTGCCGCGCGATTGCGGGCTGATGACAAACTTTCATCAGCGGCGATTTTTTCGCAGACGGAATAAGACACTCCCGTCGTATCATCAACGGCATAAGCGTTAAATGCCAGCAAAGCAAAGCAGGTTGCGACAAAACACCTTTTTTTAAGCAAAATTACCACCAACTTCCGTCATCATTTTGCACTTGACGCACCGTATCCATCCAGCTGTTGAGCATATTACCGGTGGAGCGTTCAAACAAGCGCATTTCATAAGAAATAACCGGCATTTCCGGAGTATTGGAATTGGTCAAATAGCTCTCCAAGATATAATCAGCTACGTTGGGATCATTAACCAAGTTCAAGCGATTGGAGCCGACCAAAATCTCTTTGGCGGCACGTCCCGCGGCATCGGCAGAATCGGGTAAATAACGATCAATTTGCGAGGTTTCGGCCAAATAAACCGTGGCATTGGGATTGTTAGCTAAAATAGCCGGCATATCATCAAGAACTTTACCGGCAACCCGCGAGGCCAAAATACTGTATACTTCCGGAGTAATCACATAATTGGCCGCCTCGTAACGCTCACCGCGTTTGGGCAACTGATAATTCTCATTGGTTTGATAAACTTGGTAGGAGGCAGGCGCTGCCACATCATTATAAACTACCTTTTCTTGAGTTTTAACATCAATATATTTGACATCACCGCCCATTTTGCACCAACCGAGCATACTGCACAAATCGGGACTTCTAACCTCACTGCAAGCGCCGAGCGCCAGCACACTAAGACTGATAAGAACACTTTTTTTCATTATTTCCACTCCATATGACATCACTTAATTAAGACTATAAACGCTTTATAAAAAAATTAAACAAAATTTTTAATTATTCACTTTGCTTTTTATCATAACTTATATTAAAATCGCGTTAATTTTATTAACTTAATTGCATATAGTGAAGTTTTTTAAGATGATGACTATTGTTTTTATGGTATTGTTATTAGGTTTGGCGGTGCTGATTCCGCTGTTGCGCAACAATAAATTTTATCTGTTAAATGCCGCTTTAACTATTGGAGTGGCTTATTATATTGAAAGTAACGTGGTAAAAATTCCGCCACAGTATTTACTATCGCATCGTGCTTTGTTGCTTTTGACAATTATTTATTTGGTTTGCATTAATTTTTCGACTTTTATGGCTTACGGTTTTGATAAAAGAGCCGCGGTCAAACATCAATGGCGGATATCGGAGGCGGATTTGCACGCGCTGGAATTTTTGGGCGGCTGGATCGGAGCTTTCATCGGGCAAAAAGTTTTTCATCACAAAACTGCCAAAAAAAGTTTCCAACATATTTATTGGCTGATGATTATTTTGGAGATTTCCGCCATTTGGGGAATTTATAAATACCTTGATTTAAGCAGATTTAATTTCTTTTAAGTTTCAGCGAATCTCCATAAATTAAGTTAAAAAAATTATCCTCGGAAACGGGAGCTGTTCCGAGGATAATTGTTAATTTGAAGATACTTTTATCTTCTATGCACGGCCGCCGCTCTTAGCCATCAATCCGAAGTTAACCTTACCGGTTGCGTGGATATTTTGCGCAACTTGATCGTGTGCCGGAACATAAGGTTGACCTTGGATGGCCATCTCGGCTTTTTTAGCCAAAGTACCTTCCGGAGCCTCTAAGCTTACGCCATTGACGTCATAGCGTGCAGACAAGCTTTCAGTCAAGGCTTTAGCTGCGGCCTCTTGAGTTTCAGGCGAGAAACGAACCGGTTTATCACCCATTTTAGCGGTAATTTCTCCGGTTTCGGTGTTGACAAATACATCAACATCACCGCTTGAAGTTCCCATAGTAACACTGGCGACTTTACCCTCAACAGCGAGTTGGTCTACAGCGCCGGTGAAATCAACCGGTGCCGGCATTGAGAAATACTCAGCACCCGCAACCGAGGTAGTAAAGTTGGAACGACCAGCCTTATCACCACTGTAAGCAAACTGCTCATCCATCAAGATGTTATTGTAGTTTTCTTCACTAAGAGGAACCGACTTGGTTGTTGACGGCATTTCACCGTTTTTGAGGTATGACAGATAATCATCACGCTTCATTTCAAACTCAACCGGTTGTCCCGAAGCACAATCAACAGCATCACCGCCCTTAGCCGGAGTAATACTACCCTCATTAAGATAAATCACAACTTTATCTTTGGTTTCACGTATTACACCGGGAAGTTTACTTAATTTGGATTCATCATTCATACCGGCAGAAGCAAATTCTCCGCGAGCTCTTTGCATCAGCTCATTAGATGCAACCGAGTTACCATCAACCAAATAATGACCGGTGTTGCGGTTAACATTAACCTTAATCGGTGAAGTGTATTGACCGGATGTCTGATAACCGGAAGTGTTCTCGGGCATATTAGCATCATTAATATCCGGACAATCAATCTCGGTAAACGGCTCTTGTGGAATAACAACCTGCTTCGGTTCAACCGATTTGATAACCGGCTCATCGCAGGGAATTTTAGCTAATTTTACGCGGCCGTGGAGAGTAACTTTACCATCGGCACAATCAACTGTGGCACCTACCGATAAAGCACGGTTAGCATTGCGTAAAGGCATTGTTTCTTTGTGTCCGTCGACAACAGCTTCAACCACCCTTTGCTTGCCGATATATTGACCAAAGCGTGAAACTTCTTTTACGTGTAAATTACCGCATTCATCCGCAATGGCAACTTTCATCTTGCCGTGCTCATAACTGATATCTTTCAAGGCATCGGCGATGGCTTGTTTCTGCTCATCTGTGGGATGGAAATCATCGCAATTGAGTTCTTGATACATCAGTTTTACAGCCTCGGGATGAGCTGAAAACATCTGCAAACGCACAAGAGCGTCAACATATTGTGCCGGTGACATTCCCTCGGGCAAGGATTCAACCATACCGTTTCTGAAGGCATCATAATATGCATCAAGAACATTACTACCCAAAAGTCTTTTTGAATTGATGAACATAGCTTTTTCATCAGCGCTGAAAGAATCAACATCAACCGCAATTTTCGGCCCGCCGAAATCTTCTTCTGCAGGAACAACTTCTTCAACAGCAGTATTAGTTGTATCAGCTGTTGCTGTGGTATCACTAACCGAAGTATCAACAGGAGTGGTGGTTGTAGTCGGTTGTTCAGCACCATTTGAACCACTGTTGGCGGCAACATCACTCAAAGCATTAGTATTTGCATCAAAAGATTTCATAGTGAACAAGGTCAATGCAGCTGTTGAAGCAGCACTCAACCCTAAAAATCCTCGAGCCATATTCAGCTTGGTTTTATTTTCATCTGTCGGATTTAATTTATATTCTTTTTTAGCTCCGAGAACCGTTGCAAACTGAACCGTATTACCGGCTACTCCACGTGCTGCAGCAGCAAGCAGACGAGCTGATTTTACACCCCAAGCTGAAACACCGAATCCACCCAAGCCAATGCTGGCCACACCGCCGATCAGACCGGCGCGACGACGAAGTTTATAAGCTTTATCATCTTTTTTGTTTTGATAAGCCTGCTTAATTGCCTCCCAATAGCCCATTTTTTTGCCTTGAGTTTTAGCTTCAGCTTGTAACTTTTGACGCTCGGCACGTAACGGCCACAAATAACTTCCGGCTGCAGTGTATGCACCATAAGCTCCTATAGCCGCACCGGCAACCACCGGACCTCCGAGTAAAATACCGCCCCACATAACGCCGGTGGCGCTCAAGTTGGCAATATGTTGCCATTTATTGTCTTTAACCGACTTAACAACTACTTTTTTAATCTCGTGACGTTGTCCCCATAAGTTTTTAGCCCCGCTCTTTAATTGATCTAAACGAGCAGCAAACCTAGTCGGTTGGTTATTGACTTTACGCTCTAAACGAGAATTAAACTTTTCAGCCTCCAACTCGGTATCGGCAACTGCCATCTCGGCTTGCGAATCCTTTAATTTAACCGGAGCTTTGTTGTTGACAATATCTTCAACTACTTCTTGAGCTTTAGCATCACGTTTTTGAATATATTGAGCAAAAGTTTCCTCATTGGCTAATTCTTCTTCGCTGGGACGATCAATGGTTGAAGCTACAGCTGCTTGCCCGACTTTCATCAAAAAAGCATCTTTAATCTCTTTAACCAAATAGTCTTTTTTCTCATAAGAGAACATATCATCATAATCTTGTTTACCGAAAGCAGCTTTATGAGCATCAACTTTGGCAGCCTCAAACAATATTTCAATATATTTGCTCTTATCTTCTATCTCATTGCCATCATCATCAACGATGGATATGTTTTTAATCGTATCTTCAAGCTCGTAGAAACTACTATTAATATCACCATCCTCATCATACAAACTGATGTCATTCAACAAATCATCAGCGCTATCGTCTATTTTTAACAACTCTTCTTCATAAGATGAGGTATCATCATTTACATCAGCAACATCCGTATCGGTATTTACATCTGTATCATTTTCCGATACTTTATCACTTGAATTAATTTCAGCAACTACCGGTGTATCATCAGCAGGTACATCGTTTGTGTTTGTATCAAGTTGCGAATCGTTGTTTTTAACCGGAGCTAGCCCGTTTTCCTCATCATAATCAGAAACAACTTTGGCTTTAACCAAATCATTAAGCGTTTTTTTGGCATTATAATCTACAACGTTAGCAACAAAATGCTCTACAGCTTCAGCCTCTTTATCATTCATAGTTGTATTAGCGTCAATCTGTTCCAATTTATATCTCACAGCTTCCTCTAATTTAGCGTGAAGCTGCATATAATCTCCTATTTTAGTAGCATCACGAGCCATTAATAGGCCGTCGACGAATGATGAATTCGTTACACTATATGCACGTACAACTGACTGTAATCTGTCTAACTCAGCAAAACTCATACCTTGCAAATCTTCATCGCTAATATCCTTAATATCAGAAACAAATTCTTCCGCCATCTCGCGGTAATTTTGCTCATATTTGCTACCGGCAAAAATTTCTGCCACAACATCATAATCATTAACGACATCTTTTTCATATTCTTTACGATAGTCAAAATAGGTATTATAAAACGAATCAAGTTGCTCACCGTCTTCCGGATATAAAGTTTCATACTCTGCTAAATCTTTTTTAATCTGTTTAACCGCAGCTAAAACTTTCTCACTTTTATGCAGCCCAGGATTTTTGATAATTTCCATCGCTTCGTCGTGTAACATTATTTCCATAACTTTATGCTCCCTTAAAATGTTTGCTTTACAGTATCTCTTCAAATTAACTGCGGGGAGTATATCATAAAATTTTCGACATTTCAACTACTTTTTGTCAAAATTTGCTATTTTTTCTTTAAAATGATATTAAACCCGCTATTTTCTTAGTATTTTAGCATAAAAAAATTAAAAAGTCATTAAGCGATAACGGATTTTAACAATAAATTCTCTTTAAAAAAGTAGAATCGCGCTCTTGACAGTGTTTTTTTGATGTATTAATGTTACTGGCGAATCATAATTTTGAAAGATTAAGCGATGACAAAGCACAATATTTTCATATCAACCATCATTATCCCTTAAGGGGATTGTGCTTTATTTTGTTTTTCTTTATTTCAGTTTTTAATTTAATCAATTTCAGTTTAGGGTGTTTTTAGATGAAACATTATGCAGATGTAAAGGCTAAGCCTGATTTTTCCGCGATGGAAAAAGAGATATTAAAGTTTTGGGAAGAAGATAAAACTTTCGAAAAATCGGTGCACAATCGTGACGGTGCAGCTGAATTTGTGTTCTATGACGGTCCGCCGTTTGCCAACGGCACTCCCCACTATGGGCATATTATGGTGTCTTATGTCAAAGATGTAGTGGCTCGATTCCAAACTATGCAGGGAAAAAAAGTTGAGCGCCGTTTGGGCTGGGACTGCCACGGGCTTCCTGCCGAGATGTCAGCGGAAAAGCAATTAGGCGTTTCTGGACGCAAACAGATTGAGGCTTACGGGGTGGAAAAATTTAACAACTTCTGCCGTTCCGATGTCTTGAAATATTCCGGTATTTGGGTTGATATGTTCAAGCGCATCGGACGTTGGGTTGATTTTTCCAATGATTATAAGACGATGAATTTGCCGTTTATGGAAAGCGTTATCCATAATTTTAAGGAACTTTATGACAAAGGTTTGGTTTATGAGGATTACCGCGTTTTGCCATACTCATGGGCGGCGGAAACTCCGCTTTCCAATTTTGAGGTCAATCAAGGCTATCAAGACAAGACCGATTTTGCCATTACCGTGATGTTTAAGCTCGAAACCGGTGAAAAAATCTTGGTTTGGACTACCACGCCGTGGACTTTGCCTTCTAACCTAATGTTGGCCGTCGGCAAAGATATTGACTATGTGGTTATGGAAGAAGACGGACAAAAGTATATCTTAGGGCGTGCGTTGCTCGGTCGCTATAAAAAACAATTAGAAAATGCTAAAGAGGTTGGCTCGCTTAAAGGCTCTGATTTGGTAGGATTGAGTTATGAGCCGATGTTCCCTTATTTTAAGCATTTGAAAGAAAAAGGTTGTTTCAAGGTGCTCTCCGGTGAGTTTGTATCAACCGAAGACGGAACCGGCGTTGTGCATATTGCCCCAGGCTTTGGTCAAGACGACTTTGACGTTTGTCGTGCTTATGACGAGCATTTTCCGGTTATTTGTCCGGTTGATGAGGCCGGTAAATTTACCTTAGAAGTGCCGGATTATCAAGGCAAGCAGGTGTTTGAAACCAATGAGCCGATTATGCAATGGCTTAAAGAAAACGGGCTTTTGGTTAAAAAAGAGCAATATACCCACTCTTATCCTTTCTGCTGGCGCACCGATACTCCGCTGATTTATAAAGCGATGTCATCTTGGTTTGTTAAGGTTACCGATTTTAGAGATGAGATGGTTAAAAATAACCAACAAATCAACTGGGTGCCCGAACATATTAAAGATGGTCGTTTCGGCAAATGGCTGGAGGGAGCTCGCGACTGGTCAATTTCGCGCAACCGTTTTTGGGGCACGCCGATTCCGGTTTGGAAATCGGATAATCCGCAGTTCCCCAGAGTTGATGTGTTCGGGTCAATTGCTGAGATTAAGGAAAAAACCGGATTCGAGGTTGTCGATTTACACAAGCCTTATATTGATGATGTGGTTTATCCTAACCCCGATGATCCAAGCGGCAAGACGATGATGCGCCGTGTCGGCGATGTATTTGACTGCTGGTTTGAATCCGGATCAATGCCTTATGCCCAAGTGCACTATCCCTTTGATAACAAACAATGGTTTGAAGAGCATTTTCCGGCGGACTTTATTGTTGAAGCAATCGATCAAACCCGCGGTTGGTTTTATACTTTGACCGTATTGTCAACCGCTTTGCACAATAAACCGGCATTTAAGAATTGTATCTGCACCGGATTGTTGATGGCCGAGGGCGGGCAAAAACTCTCCAAACGCCTAAAGAATTATCCGGATCCCAATGAAGTTTTGGAAAATATCGGCTCGGATTCGCTTAGATGGTTTTTGGTATCATCTCCGGTATTAAAAGGCGGTAATTTGGCGGTTGATAAAGAGGGTAAAGAGATTGCCAAGGCCACGCGCGAGGCTTTGATACCTTTGTGGAATGCTTTCTATTTCTTCACGCTTTATGCCAATGCCGAAAGTTACCAAGCCAAACAAGTTTATACCTCCGATGATGCTATGGATAACTACATCTTATCCAAACTCAAAAAACTCGGCGAAACCGTGAGAAAAGGGTTGGAAACCTACGATGTGGCGATTGCCTGTGATGCTATAGCCGCATTTATTGAGGTATTAAACAACTGGTATATTCGCCGCACTCGCGATCGCTTCTGGGAGGGCGAAGATAAAGCTTTTGATGTTTTGTATACCGTGTTGGTAAATTTATGCAAGATTGACGCACCATTGATGCCGTTTGCCAGTGAATATGTCTACAAAACATTGACAGGTGAAGAATCCGTGCATTTGTGCGATTATCCGCAATTAGACGAGATTAAATATGATACCAAGTTGGTTGAGGATATGGATTTCTTACAAGAATTGTGCTCAGCGGGCAAATTTATCCGCGAAGAGAAAAAGTTACGCAACCGCCTGCCCTTGAAATCATTGACGGTAGTCGGACGTGAATTACCGGAAGCCTATCAGGAAATTATCAAAGATGAACTCAATGTTAAACAAGTTAAGTTTGACAACAATTTGAGCGCTTATGCCGACAAAAAACTCTACCTTTACACCCCGCTGTTGGGCAAGAGTTTGGGCAAAGATATGGGGGCGGTTATGGCCGCCTACAAACAAGATCAGTGGGCGATGAATGCTGACGGAACTTTGGCTATCGGCGGACATAATCTGACTAATGACTTGTTTGAAGTGCGTCTGGAGATGAAAGACGGCGTTACCGGTGCGCCTTTTGCGCAAAATAAGGCCTTAGTGACTTTGGATACCGAAGTTACTCCGGAATTAAAACGCGAAGGTATGGCGCGCGACTTTGTACGTCTGGTGCAAACTTTGCGCAAGGATAAAGACTTTAACATCTCGGATAGAATTGAGTTGTGCTATTCTACTTCGTCAGATGAATTGGCTTTGGCCTTAAAAGAAAATGAGGCTTATATTGCCGAACAGGTGTTGGCTGTTAAGGTTAATAATACTTGTGCTGACGGGCAAAAGGCCGATATTGAAGGTATGAATATTGCCTTTGATGCCAAAGTAGCTTAAATACCTTTACCGGTGGTTGTTTTACAACAATCGCCGGTAATATAAATCGCTAGTTATAACACCGCAATAATAGCCTGTTCAACTTTTGCCATATCCTCGGTCGGTTCAAAACGGGCTATCACCTCACCTTGACGATTAACCAAAAATTTGGTGAAATTCCATTTAATATCGGACGAGTTCGCGTAATTTTTATCCATTCGCGCCAACATCTCATCCATAAAATGACCGGCGTGGGTTGTAGTATCAAACCCCTTAAACGGTTGCATTGTCTTGAGATAGGCAAACAGTTCGCTTTGCCCTTCGCCGTTAACCTCAATCTTGGCAAATTGCGGAAAACTTACCCCGAAACGTGCACTGCAAAACTTAGCTATCTCCGCCTCGCTGCCGGGAGCTTGATGACCGAACTGATTGCAGGGGAAATCAAGTATTTCCAAGCCTTGAGAATGATAATTGTCATATAAATTCTGTAAATTTTCATATTGGGGCGTAAAACCGCACTCGGTTGCCGTGTTGACAATCAATAAAACTTTGCCCTCATACTGCCGCAAACTGACGGCTTGCATATTCATATCATTAACGCTTATATCATATATATTCATCCGTTTATCCTTATAAAAAATTCTTTATATTTTATATAGATATAACCATAGAATCTAAAAATCAACCAAGTATTTTTTGCGCAACAATCAGAAAAGAATTATTGACTTAGAGTGCGCTCTAAAAATTATAATTGCAGACGAATCGAAAACAACAATAGTTTTCAAATGAGGATAAAAATTATGAAAAGCAAAATCGGCTTATTTATTTTAATGATTATATGTATGACAAAAGGACAACTTATGGCAAACGAAATTTTAAACAACCAACAGAAAGCAATGGCACAAGTTGCAGCGTATGCCGCTTTGGGTAATCAAGAACAATTAAAACAAACTTTGGCTGACGGGCTTGATAAAGGTGTCAGTGTCAATGAATTTAAGGAAATACTGACCCAAGTTTATGCCTACTGCGGTTTTCCCCGCAGCTTAAATGCCTTAAACAGCTTAATGCAAGTGGTAAAAGAGCGCGGCAACAAAGATAATGCAGGCTCCCTACCCTCGCCTAAACCGCAAGGCAATCCGCTTGATTATGGCACAGCTAACCAAACTAAGTTGACCGGAAGCGAGGTTAAAGGCGAATTATTTAAATTTGCGCCGGCCATTGATGAATACTTAAAAGCGCATTTGTTCGGCGATATTTTTGCAAGGGATAATTTAAGTTGGCAAAATCGCGAACTGGCAACCGTTGCGATGTTGGCGGCGCGCGATAAGGTAGAGCCGCAACTGAATGCACATATTGAGATTGCCAAACACAACGGATTAAATGATGCGCAAATATCCGAGATTGTAAATATTGCACACAAGGCCAAAGCGCAAAATGTGGTTTTGGGTTTTGGCGAGCCTAATGATGCTTATGCCCGATATTTTAAGGGAAAAAGCTATTTACAGCCTTTGACCAATCAAGGAGTGGGCGCGGCCAATGTTACTTTTGAACCTAAATGCCGTAACAACTGGCATATTCATCACAAAGGCGGGCAGATTTTGTTGGTTACAGCCGGAAGAGGTTGGTATCAGGAGTGGGGTAAAGAACCGCAAGAGTTGAAATCAGGCGATGTGGTTAATATTCCCGCTGAAGTTAAGCACTGGCACGGTGCGGCTAAGGACAGCTGGTTTACCCATATTGCCTTGGCAGTGCCGGCTGATGGTGCTTCTACCGAATGGTTGGAAGAAGTCAGTGATGAAGAATATAATAAACTTAAATAAAAGCAAAGGAAATAGATGATGATTAAATCAAAGTTAGGACTTTTGACTGCTTTGGCGGTAGTGTTTAACTTATTTAATGCAAATGCGAAAGGAGAAGGAGAAAATATGAGCAAAAATTTAGTGGTTTATTTTTCACGCACCGGTGAGCAATACAGCGTCGGCAATATTACGGAGGGTAATACCGCCGTTGTGGCGAAGATGATTGCCAAAGAAATAAATGCCGATTTGTTTGAAATTAAGTTGCAAAATGATACCTATCCTCAAGGATATAAGGCGTTAACCGAGGCAGCTTTAGCCGAGAAAAAAGCTAATGCCCGTCCGGAAATTGTTGGCGAGGTAGCAAATTTTGCGGAATATGACACCATATTTATCGGAGCGCCTAACTGGTGGGCCGATTTGCCGATGCCGGTTTATACTTTCTTAGAAAAATATAACTGGAGCGGCAAAAAAATAGCACCGTTTGTAACTCATGAGGGAAGCGGATTGTCTTCTATTCCCAGCAAAATAAAAGCAACAACAGGAGCTGAAATGCTTGATGGATTAGAGATGTACGGGCATATTGCACAAAATTCGCGCGAAGATGCCTTGGCTAAAGTGCAAACTTGGCTGAAAAAAATCGGTTTTTAAGCAAAAGGAGAAAAAAATGAAAGTATTGTTAGTCAACGGCAGTCCGCACAAAAGCGGTTGCACCAATCGCGCCTTGGAAGAGATTACCAAAACCTTAAAATCAGAAGAAATTGAAGCGGAAATTTACCACATCGGAGTTAAACCTATTGCCGGTTGTATGGGGTGCCGTGCCTGCGTTAAATTAGGGCATTGTTGCATTGATGACAATGTTAATGCTTTTGTGGAAAAAGCCAAAGATTTTGACGGATTTATTTTCGGCTCACCGGTGCATTATGCCGCAGCCGCGGGTGCCATTACCTCATTTATGGATAGAGTATTCTTTTCGGCTTTTTGCTCAGGCAACGGAAAGGCTTTTTTACATAAACCGGCGGCAGCTGTTGCCAGCGCACGCCGTGCCGGCACCACTGCCACTTTGGATCAACTCAACAAATATTTTACCATCTCACAGATGCCGATTATTTCCGGAAGATATTGGAATATGGTGCACGGAGCCGAAGCTGCAGAAGTAGAGCAGGATTTAGAAGGATTGCAAAATATGCGCATTTTGGCGCGCAATATGGCTTGGCATTTAAAATGCCGCGAAGCCGCCGAAAAAGCCGGTATTATCCCGCCGCAAGATGAGGCGGTTACATTTACCAATTTTATCAGATAGGAAAAAAATGAAAAATGTAGCAGTATTAATCGGAGCCGGTTTAATCGGTGTGGCGATTGCGCGCCGTGTAGCTTATGGTAAACATTTGGTGGTTGGCGATATTAATTTGGAACACGCCAAAAAAATTGCCGATGAATTATATAATACAGGGTTTGAAACCAGTGCAATTAAAGCTGATTTATCATCTCGCACATCAATTTTGGCATTGATTGAGCACGCCAACCAATTCGGTAAGATAACCAATTTAATCAATGCCGCAGGGGTATCGCCGAGCCAAGCGCCGATAGAAGCAATCTTAAAAGTTGATTTATACGGCACCGCTATGTTGATGGAAGAATTCGGCAAGGTAATTACTGAAAACGGCAGCGCGGTTATGATTTCATCCCAATCGGGACATCGTTTGGGTGCTTTGAGCCAAGAAGAAAATGAACTATTGGCTTTAACCCCGACTGAGGATTTGTTGCAATTGGATATGTTGAAAAAAATCACTAATACCTTAGAGGCTTATCAATATTCTAAGCGTTGCAATGTATTGCGTGTGGCTTCCGAGGCAGTCAAATGGGGTAAGAAAAATGCACGGATTAATTCTATATCGCCGGGGATTATTATTACCCCGTTGGCAAATGACGAATTAAATGGTCCGCGCGGTGCCAATTATAAAAAAATGTTGGAATTGTGCCCGTCACATCGTGCCGGAACATCTGACGAAGTTGGAGATTTGGCTGCCTACTTGATGAGTGATAAGGCCGGATTTATTACCGGTGCCGACTTTTTGATAGACGGCGGCACTACGGCATCTTATTGGTATGGCGATTTGCAATATATGCGAAATACTATGGGAAAATAGAAAAACTTTAAGGGGCTGTTTACAGCCCCTTGCTTTTTATCAGCGCAAATCGGCAACCGTCTTTTTTATTAACATCACCGCTTGCGAATTTGCTACTTGTTCGGCATAAACTTTATCTATAAATTCACAAGCATCTTTGATTGTTACTTTGTCAATATCCGATGGTGTGACATCAACAGTTTCCGGCGTTTCTTGTTGTTTGACGGCTTGATAGCTGCGAGCGATAATAGCTCTGATTTGTTCTAATTCATTAATAATGTTATCAGCCAGATTTTGCGGTAATTCCTCCGGTGTTAAATTATTAATTGCGGATTTGCTCAACTCTTGCGTAATATAATCATTTTCTTCTTGAACCTGCGCCATAAAAACCGCAGGATAGTTTTGCATTGTATAACCGTTATCCTGACATACTTTTATATAGCCTTTGGTGTTGCGGTAAATCAACCCTTGAGCAAATGCCAAATTATAAATCCGCTCCTCTTTATATATGTCAGCTTGCAATAATGCCACAAAAAACATTTCGACCACAATTATCAACCAAACACCCAATGTAATAAGCATCGGATGACGCATCAACCAAGAAGTTTGATTAACATCGGCAGCGGCTATATTTTTTTTGCACATCAGGTAAAGATGGGTAATCCATCCAAGTAAAACTATTAAGGCCACTGTTGCTTGAAGAATTATGTAAGCGTCAAGTAAATTATTTTGATTCCATATGCACGTAATATGCATTGCTGAAATCAGCAAAATAAAGATTGTAGCGTTTTTACCAATCGCGCGACATCTTTTTTGGATTAAACAAAATTGTGAGTAGAGGGCAATCAATAACCATATAACATAAATAATGCCGCTAAGCGGGCTAAGAGCGATTAAAAACAGCACAAGGGCGATTGAAATCACATTCAAACAGATAGTGCCCCAAATATATTGCCAACGCTCGCATAATCCCTGTGGTGAAAGCATAAAACGTATAGTATTTTTAATTTTGTTCATAGTTGTTTCCTCTTAAAATAAAAATATTGAAGTTATGTTATAAATATGTAGGTTAAATGTCAATCAGTGAAAAATAAAATAATATTTAATTGTTTATTTAAAGAAATCATATATCATAAACGGTAGTTTAATTAATTTATAAGGACTAAAAAAAATGAAAGAATACCGCGTGTTTTTATATACCGAAGGGATGTTGTCGAGCATTTTCTTAAACGGCGGCAAGGTCAATCCGGTGCGCCTTACCAATGCTTTAAATGATTTTGCCAAAGAGGGGTGGCAGGTTAAGACTATGGAACGTGAAAACCGCCGCACTCTGCTGTTTTTCTCCCGCGAGGCCTTTATTTTTGTTTTGGAAAGGGAGGTAAAATAATGAAATTTTCAGCTTTTAAATTAATCGCACTGAGTATTTGTGTCACTTATGGTATATTCTTTTTGGTTAATGTGTGGTTTGACGATTTGATTGACGCTGAATTGTTTTTTAAGGTAACTTTGACCTTTGCCGTGGTAGCGGGAATTATGACGGTATATTATTTGTTATATCATCTTAATTCGGAAAAAGATCTAAAAGACAAGGGGTATATTAAAGATTAACCGCTTTTATAAACAAAAAAACAGCTTAGCGGCTGATATAAGCGGCTGGCTGTCTTTTTTTTGAGTTTGTGTTTTTTTAGGTCCGACGATGATGATAATGTCGGCGGCTAAACACCGGAAAAACCACATCTTCCCTAAGATGATGTTGACGACCTTTAATCTCCTCAACCGGAAGCAAGTGAACACAAACCTCGGGAAGCAAGAATGCTCCGACGTCAAAATAAACTTTTTTTAATTCTGACATAATAATGTAATTTGATTGGTTATAATAATTTTCGTTGCGAGTGATATTATAAAATAAACAAATAAAGGTCAATAAAAAATTATTTGTCAGCTTGACTTTAAATATAGTTAAACGCTACAATAGACTGAATTTTGACAATAAAGGACTATTTAAATGCAGGATTATACTATTGAAACCAACTATGTGTGCGCCAGACAAATTACTTTTTCTTTAGAAGGCAATAAGTTACATAATGTCAAATTTTACGGAGGTTGCCCTGGGAATACTGCGGCTGTTGCCAAATTGTTGGAAGGAGCTGATGCCCAAAAAGCTGTTGAACTGTTAAAAGGTAATGATTGCGGCGGTAAAGGGACTTCTTGCGCTGATCAATTGGCACGCGGTATTGAAAAAGCCTTAGCCCAGCAAAAAATTGAAGCGGCCGTATAGTGAGGAATTAGTATTGCTGATAAAAACTATAGAATTAACCGATGTTTTAACAACTAATGCCTATTTTTATATTGATAAGGAAAGCAACAGCGGTTTTTTGATTGATCCGGCCTGCGAAGCAGAAAAACTGTTGAGTATTATTAGCAATAATGGTTGGAAAATTGAAAAAATGCTGATAACTCACGGGCATTTTGATCATATTGGAGCAATAGAGCAAATCCATAACACTCTAAACATACCGTATGTAGCACATAAAGAAGCGCAAATTTATTTAACTGATACGAATTGGAATTTATCTGCTATGACGGGAAAAGAAATTATTTTGCCCAATGCCGAATTTTTAGGCGATGGTGATGAAATCGCTTTGACAGCTAATCCCTCAGTTAAACTCAAGCTTATTCACACTCCTGGGCATACCCTAGATGGGGTGGTGTTTTATGATGAAGCAAATAAAGTTGCTTTTGTCGGAGATACTATTTTTAAGGATAGCTTTGGAGCAACGCATTTTCCGGGAGGCGATTTAGCCACCTTAATGCAAAGTATTAAACAACGAATTTTTAGTTTGCCCGATGAAACGATGCTTTACTCCGGACATACAGAGATGACTACAGTGGGTAAAGAAAAACAAAATTATCGTTGATACTAAGTTGAGGATTATTTACTTTCTTTTTATAATCATCAAATTCTTTATATATGCCTCCGGCTAAAGTTTCAGCCGCTGCCAAAGGTCCTCCTGTTGCTCCAACACAACTTACATATTGATGTTTATTTATATCAGATATTGGAAGCGGTTTTAACCACTCGGCAGCTTTCATAGCTCTCTTTACAGACGGTTCAGCATATTGCATTCCTAACCCCAATAATCCGTTATCTTTGTAAGTATTATATACTCCAGATAACATATTTTGAGGTTGATTTTGTTGAATTTGTTGCGGTTGCACTGGCTGTTGTAATATCGGTGTTACCTGCGGTAGATTAGCGATGTTATCAGCAATATTAGAACTTCCAAAACCATAGTTATTAGCGGCATTATTGCCCCAAAAATTGGTGGTATATTGCGGATAGTTTTTAGTAATTCCTTGTGCTTTATATTGTTCCATCAGTTGATTTTCACGTTTTTTACGCGCAAACTGATATTCCAATTCATCACGCAGGCTAAAACCGCTATGATTAACACCATAGCTGTCTATACGATTAGATCCCGTTTGATACCCAAACGGCGAGATATATTTCGGATACATATCCATTTGTTTTACTCCTTATTAAAGTTAATGCAAAATTTTGCTATTTTACTTTACTAAGGAGTAAAATTCCTGTCTATCCGGCACAGCTGGCAACGATTTA
>ERZ842401.758-NODE-758-length-47601-cov-8.857527_pt1 | contig 47601 bp, 27 predicted proteins | sample MGYA00521270_ERZ842401 | MGnify/ENA primary metagenome ERZ842401 (study PRJEB31892, sample SAMEA3878208) | bioreactor metagenome | biome: Moose rumen | place: Sweden | collected 2011-10 | study: EMG produced TPA metagenomics assembly of the PRJEB12797 data set... | reverse complement strand
TCGCGGTGGCATTTTCGCCGATTTGGTTAAGCGTCAAACCGCTTGAGGAGGATTCATTATGAAAAAATTTTTGGCGTCAATCTTCGCGGCGGCGATTCTCCTTTCCAATACGACCTTTGCCGCCGAAGGCATGACGCTGACGCTTGACGAGGCTATCGCCCTCGCGCTGAAGAATAATCGGCTAATCGAACAATCGACGGAGGAACGGGCGGCGGCGCGTTGGAATTTATCCGCCGTGCGCAGAAGTTCGGGCGTAACCTTCAGATGGTCGGCGACGCTCAATCGCATAGGCGGCAGATATTATCACTCTTACCGCGCCCAGCACCGTCAAGCCAAGGGCACGCCCTACGAGAATTTTTATCCCTCTTACGAAAGCGAAAACGCCAACACCGTGAGCTTGTCGGTTCCGCTGTATACGGGCGGGCAACTGGAAAATCAGCGCGAAGGAGCGCGGTACGCCCTCAACGGAGCCGATTTATCTTTGGAAAATGCGCGGCAGACCGTCAAGTATCAGGCGGCGGCGGCTTATTATCAAATCCTTCAACAAAAGTCGCTCGTCGAAGTTCAAAAGCAGGCGGTTGAACTTTTGGAGGAGCATTTGCGCCACGTCACGATTCAATACGAGGTCGGCACCGTCGCCAAATCCGACGTGCTGGCTACCAACGTTCAGCTTGCCAACAGCCAACAAAATTTGAACTCCGCGCAGGGCAATTATCAAACCGCCGTCGCGCAGCTGAACAATATCCTGGGCTTGCCCGTCGATACCGAAATTGCCACCGCCTCCGAAATTAACTTCGCCCGTTACGACTTGACCGAAGCCGATTGCCTCGAATACGCGCTGAGCCACCGCCCCGACGGGATAGCCGCCGCCTACGCCGTCAAGCAAGCCGAAGCCGCTACCGACGCCGCAAAGAGCGGTTACCGCCCGCGTGTCAACGCCGTTATCAGCGGCTCTGCCGTCGGCGAGGGCATGTTCAAAGCTGACCACACCCGCGAACATTGGTCGGTTGGCGTCGAGATGAGTTGGAATGTTTTCGATAACGGCGTCACTTCCGCGCAGGTTGAGCAGTACAAAGCCGCCGAGCGTCGCGCCGCCTCCGTTGCCCGTCAACAAATCGAAGCCATTGAGCTTGAAGTCCGCAGTGCTTATATCAACCTCAAGACGGCGGAGAAAAATATCGAGACGACTGCCGCCGCCGTCGCCAAAGCCGAGGAGGAATTTTCTATCGCGCAGATTCGCTACGTCGAGGGCGTCGATACCAACCTCAACGTCATGAACGCGCAGGAGAAGGTTGTCGAGACGCGCAATAATTATTACACCGCGCTTTACAACTACAACACCGGTCGCGCTCAACTGGAAAAAGCTATGGGCGTGCCCGTCGCCATTGACGCACTCCTCTACGCCGACGCCGAAGAACGCGGCAGTTCCGCCGATAAAGCCCTGGAAGCCGCCGCCGTCAATCACGGCGATTATTCCTTGCAAAGTCCTGCGGATACGCCCTTCGACAAATAAAAAATCCCCACCGAATTTGGCGGGGCTTATTTTTTTTAAGCTCGCGGCGGGTACTTTTTAAGGTCATCGGAGCTGATTGTCGTACCTGCGGCGGCTACTTCGTCCAATTCCTCAAGCGACAGTTCCTCATTCATTGCGCGTCGACGCAATTTTAATTTCAGTAAGAGACTGTCCTTTATCCGACTGAATTGCGCGAAGTCCGTTTGCGCCAATCTGTCTTCGATTATCATTTCAATCACCCCTTATCGTTTCTTTAACTTATACGATGCCCAAAACGATTCGTTACGGCTCGCCCAAAATGTTTTTCAGTTTGGCAAGTGCGCGGTGCAACGTGACGCGGACATTGCCCTCCGTCATTGATAAAGCCTCGGCGATTGAGCGCGAATCCAATTCGCCCCAAAATTTCAGCTCGACGATTCGGCGTTCGCGTTCCTTCAAGCCGTCCAATGCCCTCAAAAGCTCGCGGTTGCCTTCACGCGTCAAGGCTTGAGCTTCGGGCTGTTGATAAGCGGGCGCGGCGGGGTCGAAGAATTCTTCCCATTCGGTCTCCTCGGATTTATTGCGGCGGCGCGTGTGGTCGATTATGGAATTCAACGCGATTCGGAACAGCCACGTCGAGAAGGCGGCTTTGGTCGGGTCGTATCGTTCCAAGTTCTCATTCATCTTCATGAAGGTTATACTTGTCACGTCGTCGGCGTCGTCGGCATTTTTAAGCCGCGCATAGATAAAATTGTAGACACGCGGGAAAAAGTGTTCGTAAAGCTCCTCGAAAGCCGCCTCGTCGACAATCGCACGCCGCGCCAAATCGTTGTAATCGGTATCAGCCACGGTTCCGCCTCCTTTACGATTTTGAGCGATTTTAACACGGCGACGCGGATTTAACAATTGCCCTTGGCGCGGGCGAGTTCCTTTTGGCGAATCTTCTCCACAATGTCGGGCGGCACTTCGCTTTCGGGGATAATGCGCGTCCAAGAGCGCGTGCGTGGGGTTTTCTTGCGCTTGCTGTCGAGGAGCTTATGAGCCGCCGCGCCCGCCAATGCCGCGCCGATTATAACAGGTATCATTCAATCATCTCCAAAAAAAATCCCGACCGAAGTCGGGACAAACGGTCTTATCGTTAAGAGTTTAATTCTTCCACAAGACGACGGCACTGCGAGCCGGAATGTAGAGCTTGAGCCAATCCTTATCCTGGCGGTCGTAGACGGGGTCGTAGTTGGTATAGTGGGGGATATTGTCGTCGGTCAAGCCGAAGCCGCCGAAAGCCTTATCGTCGGTGTTGAGCATGACGTCGTAGTCGCCCTTGGGAACGAGGAAGCCGTAATCGACGAAAGACTTGGTCGGCGAGAAGTTGAACACGAACAGCAACCGCCCGCGCATATACGCAAGGACTTGGTCGGCGTCGTCGTGCCAAATTTCGCGGACGGGCAGATTTACGAAGTCAGGCTCCGCCTTGATGACGGAAATCATAGCCCTGTCGAAGTCGCCCAGCTCGTGATAGCACAGCGTCTTATCGTCAACCAAATTCCATTGACGGCGGGCGTATTTGTGACTCCAGCCGTTGCCTTCGCGTGGGAAGTCAATCCATTCGGGGTGTCCGAATTCGTTGCCCATGAAGTTGAGATAGCCGCCGCTCATGGTCGAGAGCGTAACGAGGCGAATCATCTTGTGGAGGGCGATACCGCGGTTGGCAACGTCGTTTTCGTCGCCCTTGCGGAAGTGCCAATACATATCGGCATCGATAAGGCGGAAGATAATCGTCTTGTCGCCGACGAGGGCTTGGTCGTGACTTTCGGCGTAGGAAATGGTTTTTTCGTCTGCGCGGCGATTGGTCATTTCCCAGAAGATTGAGGAGGGTTTCCAATCCTCGTCGCGTTGTTCCTTAATCATCTTAATCCAGTAATCGGGAACGTTCATAGCGAGGCGATAGTTGAAGCCGAAGCCGCCGTCCTCGAATTTGCTGGCAAGTCCGGGCATACCGCTTACGTCCTCGGCGATTGTAACGGCGTCGGGCTTGACCTCGTGAATCATCTTGTTGGCAAGCATAAGGTAGCAAATGGCGTTATCGTCCTGGTGCCCGTTGAAATAGTCGCCGTAGCTCATGAACGCCTCGCCCAGCCCGTGGCTGTAGTAGAGCATGGAGGTTATCCCGTCGAAGCGGAAGCCGTCGAAGTGATATTCTTCGAGCCAATATTTGCAGTTGCTCAGCAGGAAGTGGAGCACGTCGTCCTTGCCGTAATCGAAGCAGAGGCTGTCCCAAGCGGGGTGTTCGTGGCGGTCGCCGGCGTAGAAAAATTGATTCGGGTCGCCCGCGAGGTTGCCCAAGCCTTCGACCTCATTTTTGACGGCGTGGCTGTGCACTATGTCCATAATGACGCCGATACCCATTTGGTGGGCGGTGTCAATCATGTCCTTAAGTTCTTCGGGGGTACCGCAACGGCTTGACGGCGCGAAAAAGCTGCTGACGTGATAGCCGAAGCTGCCGTAGTAGGGGTGCTCCTGAATCGCCATGACTTGAATCGCGGTGTAGCCCGCCTGCTTGACGCGGGGCAGGATATTTTCCTTGAACTCGGTATAGGTGCCGACCTTCTCGGCGTTCTGCGCCATGCCGACGTGACACTCGTAAATCAGCAACGGATTGATGTCGACCTTAAAGCCTTCGTCGTGCCACTCGTGCGGCTGAGCGGGGTTCCAAACCTGCGCGGAAAAGATTTTGGTTTTATCGTCCTGCACGACGCGCTGACACCACGCGGGAATACGTTCGCCCTCGCCGCCGTCCCAACGCACCAACATTTTGTAGAGGTCGCCGTGCTTGAGCTGATTCTCCGACAGCTTAAGTTCCCAGTTGCCGCCTTCAAGTTTCTTGCAACGATAAGCCTCGTCCTTTTGCCAGCCGTTGAAGTCGCCGATTAACCAGATGTCCGAGGCATTGGGTGCCCATTCGCGGAAGATCCAGCCGTAGCCGGTTTTGTGCAAGCCGTAGTAAAGATGCCCCGACGCGAAGTCCGAGAGCGTGCGCTTGCCGTTTTGCGTGAGTTGCGAAATTTTCCAGACCGCGTGGTCGTGCCGCCCGCGAATCGCGTCCTCGTAGGGTTCGAGCCAAAAATCCTTGGCTACCAGCCCGATGTGTTCTTTCGCCATAATCATTCCTCCTCCAAATTACATATGAGTTTCCGCGTCGATTGTAGCAAAAGATTATTTCTAAGGCAAGAAAAACCGCGCAGATAACGCTAATTTTACTGAAAATTTTTTCACAAGCCGTCGCCCGTCAAGAGAGATTTCTTTTTCAAAGGTTGCGGGAGTTTCGGGCGCTTGACGACCGGAATCGAAAAGTCAATGCTTACCTTGTCGGCGGCAACATCATAGCGCGTCTTCAACGTGGCGTCGAAAACCGTCGCCGATAAATTTTGCGAGGTCGGCAGAAATCGCGTCCGAATCCGAGCGCGGGATAAAAAGTCCCTCTCTGAACACCGCATGAACCGCACAAAGTCATAATGCCGATAACTCTGCCGTTGCCCGCGTCGACGGTGTCGATAATTTTCAGCCTGCCGTAGTCGTCATTGCAAGTAAGGTTTCTTGTCGACCTTCTGATTGTGACCGCGCTTCGGGCATTTATACGACGTGTGCAACGAACCTCGTTAATCTCGTTGCCGTTCACGCGTCGCAAGCTGATATAGTCAATCGAATCATCCTTGACGGCGAAACGCATGACGGCTAAAGCCCCGCCCGCCGACTCGAACGGATATTCGTAAAAATCGCTGTCGGGTAGAGTATCGAAGGCGCGAATTTATTTTTCGTGCCCAAAAATCGCGTGCACAGTCTCGACCGTATCACCAAGTGACAACAGTATTCATAACTGCCGCTGATATACGTCACATAAAAAATAAACACGGTGAGGGCGAAGACAGGCGCGGGCAAATCGATATTAAGCCTGAAAACATTTCTGAGATTTACGATGCGGTAAATGATTTTGACAGCGCGACAAAGGAACGAGACGATAATCAAAGATATCAAAACATAATGGTGATTAAAGCCGGCAACGGGACGAGTTACATTCTTTTGGTTGAACGCGGGAAAAGCAAGGCGCAAGTGAAAACTTTCTACAAAATCAAAGAAGCTTCACAGATGTCCGATGCAAAATCCCCGAACTTCAACGCCCGAAACGACTCTGCAAAAACTTCCGCAGAAAACATAGCGCAAGCGAAATCGAGTGATAAGGCTGAAACTTCGGAAGAGGAAAGTGCCGCGCCTGCCAAAAATACCGAGTTGAGCGATTCGATTTTTGAAACGGGCGAATTTGTAAATCCCGAGACAGGCAAAAAGCAAGCGGGAATAAAATTCACGCGGGAATTGCCACGACAAGAATATTTGCGGATAGAAGAGATAGCAGACGAATACGGCGGCTATTACTACGACGACGGGAATACAATTCTGTTCGGGAGCGCGGCGGACAGAGACGCCTTTGTGGACGACGTGAAGGGGAATTATCACGGGTCGCCCGTAACGCAGCCACTCTCTCAAGCACGAGATATAACAGGCTTGAAAAAAATTCTGCGTATGGTTTACCGAATCGAGATACCGCACATTGAAAGTTTGAATATGGGTATTCGCAGGCTCAAGCAAGCGATAGGCAATTTTATCAACACTTTTGCAAAAGCGGATATGATAAAGTATGTCAACGGCGAAATAGAATATAGCAGTGAAGCAGATTATCAAACGGTGAAAGACTTTTTCGGGAACATGCTCCGCAAGGGCGAATCCGCTGATTTGAATCTCACAAGCAAATTTGAAGCTGCGCCGCAGCGTGACAGTTCAGAGTCGATAGAGCAACGTGCTCAAGCTTTGTTGGAAGCGGAGTATCTTGAAAATCGCCGTCCGAAGAAAGAAGAATCGCTTGGTAAGATTTACGGGCAACGAGAAAGCGACGGCACATTCAGCGCGTATTTCAGCAAGGACATCGACGCAGACAAGTTAGAATCACTTCAAAAAATGGCAGACGCCCTCGGCGGCACCTTCGACGGCAAAACGTTCAAGTTCAACGACATAGAGAGCCTTGCCGTTTTCTGCAAAGCGGTGCGGACGGCTTTTTACGGCAAACGCGACAAACCGAATCAAGAAAATAAAAAAGCCGACAACACGGCGGGCGTCGAACTACCCGAAGGTTATCGTACGGAGACGGGCAAACCATTGCAGGACAGCAATATCTACGACTTCATTGTCGACGCGGACGGCAAGCGCGATTTTGGCGCGATAACTGCCGAAATTGAACGTGAGACCGACGGGATAGTTAAAGCCGCGCCCGTTCGTTTACAAGTCGGCAACGGTGAATTTGGATATATTCACTTGACGGTAAAACATTTGGCGGAGATGAAACGCAAAGGCTTCGCGGATTCAATTTCGTATGTTGAAAATATCTTACAGAACATCAATAAAATTTACAGTCGCGCCGATACCGGCAATTTGAACAGATTTCTTTTGTGCAGTAACGGCGAGGCGGGGCACTCGGATAATTTCATGCCCGTGGATTTGGAGCTGGAAAAAGGTGCTGACGGTTATTACCGAATCATTACCGCTTATTCCAAAAGTAGCAAAAACGTGGAAGGAATACTAATCTTTGACGACAGCACACATTCGTCACCCGATACCGCAACGGGCTCGCTTATGCGGTTGACCGACGATAAAAGCGGTGTCGGCTACCAAGGCGCCAATGCGAAGACTAATATTCCTTCCAAAGAAAATATAACACAAACGGCTCCGAGCGACAAGACTGAAATAATTTATCCCGACGGTGCATTAGTTTATGGCAACCAAAGTGCGCTGGAAAGATTCAAGGGTGACTATAAGGATAAAAAGTTTGACGAACAGTTAAACCGCAAGGTAAAAATTGACGGACGGGAGCTGACACGCCTTGAAGTCGTCGAGGGCATGGCGAAGGGCGAACTTGACGAATCGGCGATGAAACTCAACAAGCGCGAGAGTGAGTATCTGGATTATTTGAAGCGGTACATAATCGCGCCGCTCAAGGCAATACAGCAGGCGGGCATTCAAACCGAGCAGTCGACAGCGCAATCTCATCCCATAATAAAAGACAAGACCGTTTACTTCGAGGGCATGAAAAATGATTCGGCGACGTTGACGCAACTGACAAAGCTGGCGGAGGCTTTGGGTGGCAAGGCAGAGAAAAATTCAGCGGGCAATACGCTGTTCAAGTTCGAGGCACCGAACGCCCCTTGGGAATTCAGACGTGCGGCAAAGTTTTTCATGGACAACGGACATTTACCTTATTTTGGACGGAAATCGGTCGCGGCGGCAGAGAAAAATCCTTTGGCGGAACTTAAGAACATTAAGTTGCCCGACGGCGTCAAAGTCAGCAAGGTCGACATGGCACAGAACAAGCAGGGCGTGTGGCGCGTCAAACCGGTCGGCACGTTCCCGAACAAAAATTCATTGTGGGATACGCAAAAACTTTTCATAGCCGTGGCGCAATACTTTGGCGGAAATTATTATCACAGCGACGGCACGTTTCACTTCAAGGACAAGGACTCCGCCCAAAACTTCAAGCGGACTCTCGATGATTATTTCGGTCGCAAAGTTACGGCGCAGACGTTTACGGACAATCCGCTTGCCATATTCAATCGCGATGCCATTTCGACGAAGTTACCTGCGTGGTTCCGCGAAGCGGTAAAAACTTTGGGCGATAAGGTCACGGCAAAGCTCAAGGACGGCTCATTGACGCAAGCTCAAGCGGAAGAAATTGCGGGCGAGCTTATGGACAAGTTCGACACGATAGCGGCTCAATTCGACGACGGCACCTTGACAAAAGCCGAGGCACAGAATCAAGCATACGCGGCAGTCACGGAGCTTGAACGTCGTTTTGAATCGAAGGCGGAGGACAAAACGCCCGTCGAGGTCGAAGAGACGGAAACGCTTACGGCAAACTTTAATCCGTTCAGAAACTTAAATTTGCCGCAAAATCTGAGCGAGAAATTCAAGCGTGCATACGAGGCGATAAAGGCGGCATGGTCGGCTTACGAGGCGGGCGAGCTTGACATTCGCGAAACGGCGCACAAAGTAAGGGAAATCGTTCAAGGAGCCCTGCTCAAGGCGGACGAGTTTGGCAATGCCGACAGGGAGCGCGAAGCAGATATTCTGCTTGCCATACAAAACAGAATCCAAAACGTAGAGGTCACGCCCGAAGACCAAAAGGCGAACGACGACGCATGGTACAGCTTTTTCGTGATGAAGCGGGCGTTCGACGTAATGCACAACGCAGGCAAAATCAGCGATGACGAATACAAAGCGCGGCGCAAGAAAATCAACGACCTTGAGAGTAAGGCAAATCATGCGTATGGAGCGCAGTATGAGGAAATTACAAAGGTCAAAGCGTTCGCTAAGCTTAGGGAGCTGTTGCCGGAGGTCAAAGAGGCTGAGATAAAAGCTTACTTGACGGCGGCAGAGGAAAATCCGCACAAGGAAAAAATCTTGTGGCAACTGATGAATCACGAGATAGACGGCGCGAGCGTAATTTACAGCGACGATAGTTATAACATGAAAGCAATCGACGCGGACATTGAATCGGGCAAGGTGGATGTTTGGCTGAGTCGTGCGCAATTCGACAGGCAAGGAGATTTTATCGGCTTTAAAACGGAAGAGACTGCTCCGACGAAAGCCGCTGACAAAGACAAACAAGCCCCGTCCAAAGCTGAACAGCGCGACGCGGAAAGAGCCGCCTCGGAAATCGACGGCTTGATTGAGGAATGGAATAAAGAATCGCACGGCTATCAAGCAGCAATCAATCCTCCGACGCATATGGCACGAAAACTTTCGGAAATGGTTACGGCAGGCGTCATAGCTCCCGACGAGGCAATCGAGACGGCGAACAAATTGCTCAACGGCACCGACGAAGAAAAAGATTCGGCGCGTGAACTTTACTACGACACGCTTCGTAAATTTAAGGAGAAAAGAGCCAAAGAATTTAATCCGGCGGAGGGCATAGCGCGGCTGAAGAAAATCGCGGAAAAATTTCCCGTGCTTAAGGCGGATGTCGAACGAGAGATAAAGGCAATAAACGACGGCAGAGGTGCTCGGCTGGTCAACAACGAATCTTCACTGCTGGGTCGAAGCGCGGGCAGATTGGAGCAATGGGCGACGTTCAAGCTCCTGCAAGAGTGGGCGCGCCCGTATAAAGCTCAACTTAATCAAAGCGTATTCAAATCGGCAAACCCAACCGTAGCGGAAAAAATACATAGCGAAGTTTACGCCCTCATTAACAAGGTGGACTATGGCGAAATTTCGGGCGAGGGAATATACAAGCAGGCAGAGGCGATATTGAACGCGCCGCACGAAGGACTTATGACGGACGACGAATGGCGGCAAAAGACTGCGCTGAACGACCGCGTTGAATATTTATTCTTCAAGAATCACGGCAAGGCAAGCTTGGAAAAAATACAGAGCGATGTTGAAAAGACATTCGGGAAAGAATTCGCGGACAGTATCGCGTCGCAGATAGAAGCCGCCTATGATGAATTGGTGAACGATAGCCAAAACGTCTCTCGTGCTCAAAACAAAGACAGCAGAGCCAAGGTGTTGACTAAGACCAGAGGGGAAGAGACCGAACGCGCCATAGTGAATGCTTTCGAGGTGGACAGCAAGAATTTCAAAACGATAGGCACGATACGACGCGAACTGTATGACAAAGTTAAGGCTGACGCGCACCCGAATTTGAAAGCCTACGTCGACCAACTTTTGGAAACAGTTGCGTCACCACAGACAAGCAAAGCCGACATGCGGAAGGCTACGGATGAGATATTTGGCATTTATCGTTGGGAAGACGACAGGTTAGACGAATTAGAGAAAGCGGCGGTAAAATATAATCCCGGCGCAGAGACGCGACAAGAAGCCGAAGCCGTTACGGAAGATGAAACAAAGGCTCAAACACTCGAAACGACGGCGAACGAGAAAAATCCCTTCGACGTGGAAATCCTCGACAACGCCGTGACGCAAAGCGCGGAGTTCAAGCAAACCCTTCGTGACATGCAAGACGTTTGGAAAGCTTATCAGCGCGGCGAGCTTGACATACGCGAGACGGCAAAAAAGATTGACGCGGCTATTGAATACTATCGCGAGAAGCATGACGAATACAACGTTCATGTCGGTTCGGCAGTAGGTTCGCTTTGGGCAATTAAGCGGAACGTGGAAGATATAATGCATTCACCCGAAGAGAAAGCCAAGCACGACGCCGGTTGGGAAAAATTTGTGGCGTTGGTGGATAAAATTACGCCATTGAATAGAGCGGGTAAATTAAGCAACGAAGAGCACGCCAAGCTGAACAAAGAAATTCGTCGTCTCGTCAAACAAGTACAAGGCAACAACATCACTGGGCAGACGGCATACGAGCGTTTGAAAGAGAAATTACCCGCAAGCATAACGGAGGAGGCTTTGGCAGATGTTGAAGAATCAGGAACGGGCGCAAGGTTTGATGACGGACATCGAGACGTGGAACCCGCAATACGCACGGGAGCTGACGAGGAAACACGGACGCAAGGGCGCGATAAAATTTCTGATGAGGATACTGGACAACAACGACCGACTGGAGAAAGCGTTGGAGCAAGAAATTCTGCGGCAAATGCCGAAAACGACCGACCCGTTCAAACGAATGACGCAGGAGGCGCAAGCTCACGAACTGGCGACGGAACTGGCTTACGAGGAGATACGGGCTCTGTACAATCCGCCGACGGAACCGAACGCGGACGCTCAAGAATTCCTGCAGATGTTGAGATAGCAACGGAACTCAACGGGAAACCGCTTAGGGCAGAAATCCCAAAGTCGGACAAAAAGCTGATTTACTTGGTTTCAGAGGGAATAAAAAATGCCTACGACTTAGGCAAAGATACGATTGAAGCGATAAACCGAATGGCGGAGTCGAGTCATTGCGAGACGCATCAATTTTATGATAACCCGCCCGGTGGCGAATTTGCCTTGTACCGCTTTTCAAAAGTGAATGATGCCGAAGAATTTAAAGAGGCGTTGGAAAAGTTCATTAACAACAAGGCGCGCCAAGAGACGGAGCAACGCGCCCGCGAGGCACTCAAAGCGGCGGGGCTTGAAGAGAGCGGCGCATTTGAATCACGCGGCATTTCGATTAAAGTGGATTCGACGCAAGACGGTACAAAAAGAGTTTCGATTGATTTGGGCAAGCACGGCGGCTTGACGAACGTCGACAAAGCGGCATATGAAAAAATAGCGGCGGCATTGGGCGCAAAGCAAGACGAAATCCATTATAGAATTTTTACCTGCGGGGAAAAAATTGCGCCGGTGTTGAAACGCGCCTTTGAGATTTTCTTGGAGCAAGGCGTAGACGGACGAATCACAGCCGCCTTTGAAAAGTTAAAATCCGAAAATAATTTCACGTCTGAGCAATTAAAATGGCTTGACCGAATCGAGCGATACATGCACGCGGGAAAAGCTTACGGGCGATTGACACCTGAAGGTTTTCAAGGCGGCGTCGGTACACCCTTTGAGGAAATCGGCGGCTTTGAACGAATCGACAAGATATTAGACAACAAATTGGCGGAAATGCTAAGCAAGATTAACGAGCACGTCTACGACAAGAAACAGGCGGCGAAAGAATACGAGACGGCGGGGCATAATTTCCACATCACGGCGGAAAGCGGAATCGGCGAAGGCGGCTTGAAAGCGAAATTTAAACAGAACGTCGACGCGATAAAACTCCTCAAACAACTGGAAGCCGAAGGGCGCAAGGCTACTCCGAGCGAACAGGCAATTTTGGCGAAATTCAACGGGTGGGGAACTCTGGCGTCGGCGTTTTCAAACGACCCGAAGTGGGCGAAAGAAAATCAACAGCTCCGCGAACTTTTGACACCCGAAGAATACGCGGCGGCGCACGGAGCAATCACCAACGCGTTTTATACAAGCCCCGAAATCGCGTCTGCAATGTGGCGCGGACTTGAACGCATGGGCTTTAAGGGCGGCAGAATCCTCGACCCTTCGACAGGCAGCGGAATATTTTTCGGGACGATGCCGACGGAATTCGCCGCGCAAAGTGAATTGGTTGGCGTGGAACTGGACAGCTTGACGGGCAGAATCGCGCAACAGCTCTACCAAAAAGCCGACATTGAGATAACGGGTTTCCAAAATCGTGCGTTGCCCGATAATTATTTCGACCTCGCAATATCAAATGTACCGTTCGGTTCGGAAGTGTACCGTCACGACGGCAAAGATTATAAGTTGCATGATTATTTCTTCGCGAAGGCAACGGATAAAGTTCGCCCCGGCGGTTTGGTGGCGTTCATAACGAGCACGGGAAGCATGCTTGGTAAGCTTAGGTTTGGGGTGCAGGATAAAGCAGATTTAATAGCGGCGTTCAAGTTGCCGAGCAATGCCTTCGACAAAAACGCGGCGACGCAAGTCACGAGCGACATCTTGATATTCCAAAAACGCGCCGACCCGTCAAAGCCTTCCGAACATGCGCAAGAGTGGCGCGAGCCGGATGACATCATCGCCGACGGGAAAGAACTCTATGCAAACGAGTATTTTGTAAAGCACCCCGACCACATGATAGGCAAGCCGATAGAGGACACGCTTTATTCCGGACGCGGCAGGTTGGCACTCGACGGCACAGGACACGACGTGGCAAAGGAACTCGGCGACTTAATGAGCAAGTTGCCCGAAAATATTTACACGCCGATTCAACACGCGACGACCTCAACCCTCGATAACACGCTCCTGAAATTGGCGGCGACGGCACAGGAGGGCGCGTTCACGGCGAAAGACGGTAAACTTTACCAAAAGCAGGGTGACAATCTTGTCGAACTGACGGGCAAAGAGGCGCAAACCGTCAAGGATTATCAAAGCTTGCGCAAAGCCTTGGACGCACTTATGGCGGCGCAACTCGATTCGTCAACGGCAGAGGAAAAACTTTCGACGTTGCGGCAAAAGCTCAATGACAACTACGACGCGTTTGTTGCGAATAACGGCTACGTGAACGCGGCGAAGAATGTAAGGCTCCTCGGCGCAGACCCGGCGTTTGGGCACGTGGCGGCGATTGAAGACTACAGCGTAGACAAAAAGACGAAGCAAGTATCGGCGAGCAAAGCCGATATTTTTTTCAAGCGGGTAGCCGGCAAGGAAAAGGAGCCTGCGTCGGCAGGCACGGCAGTCGACGGCTTGAACATATCGCTGAACCTTCGCGGGCGCGTCGATATGAATTACATTTCGGATTTAACGGGCAAGAGCGAATCGGAGCTTGAACGCGATTTGGGCGATTTGATTTACCGCAACCCGTTGACGAATCTGCATGAGCTTGCGGAAGAATATTTGAGCGGCAACGTTCGTGAGAAACTTGCACAGGCTCAAAAAGCGGCGCGTCACAATCCCGCGTTCAAACGCAACATTGAGGCACTGGAAAAAGTACAGCCGCTTGACTTGACCGAACACGATATATATCCGCACCTCGGCGCAACGTGGATTGATTCGGAATACTACGAGGATTTTGCGCGACACCTCCTCGGCAACGACTTGAGCGCCGTGAGAATTCATTACAGCGCGGCGGGCGTTTGGGCAGTCGAAGGCTTTGCTATTCCCGGCACAAACTTTTACAAGTGGCATGTCTCAAGACCAAGAGCCCCGTTGAATTTCTTTGACCTGCTCGAAGCGGCAATGAATAACAAATCTGTCCGCGTTAATGATCCAAAGGGAAATGTCGACCCGGTCAAGACGGCGGAGGCTAACCAAAAGCTGGAGGATTTGCGCGACGCGTTTGAGGAATGGATTTGGAAGGACGCGGCTCGCAAGAAGGATTTACTTGCGAAGTACAACGTCATGTTTAACAGCGAGGTTTTAAGGAATTACGACGGCTCACATTTGACATTCCCCAAAACAGAGGGCTTCCCCGAGTTGTCTTCGGACGTTAAGGATAAGCTTTACAAACATCAGAAAGACGCGATATGGCGGATAATGCAGGGCAAGAACACGTTGCTGGCGCATTGCGTCGGAGCCGGGAAGACGTGGACGATGCAAATCGCGGCAATGGAAATGAAACGCATGGGCTTAATCAGAAAGCCGCTGTTCGCCGTCCCGAACAACATAACGGAACAATTCGCACTCGACTTCAAAAAGGCTTACCCAAAGGCTAAACTGCTTGTGTTGACAAGCAATGAATTAAAAGATGTAAATTTCGATTTCACTTACGACGAGAAACTAAACCTTTCGGGCAGGATGCAAGCCCCAAAGTCGGCGATAGAAGTCAAAACGGATGAAACGGCGGCTCAAAAGCGGGAACGTTTGGCGACGCGCAGGAGAACGCTATCGAAAATCGCAACGGGCGATTGGGACGGGATAATCATATCGCACAATCTATTTCAAAGGTTGCCTGTCTCGCCCGAAGCAGAGAAAGCCTTTATTCAAGAACAGCTTGACCTTTTGGAGCGCGAAAAGCGGGAACTCACAGGCGGTAAAGAAGGCACCAAAGGCTTTGAGAAACAACTTCAATCCGCGATAAATCATCTCAAGGCGAAACTGCAAGCTGACGTGGAGGCAATGCGCCGTGAAATTATCATGCCGTTCGAGGAGCTGGGGATTGACCAAATCTTTGTCGACGAGGCGGACATGTTCAAGAATTTGGGGTTTGTGACGAACTTCACCAATCGCACAAAGGGACAGCCTAAGACAGTTGGTATCAGCACGTCGAATGCCACACGTTCGCGGGATATGTACCTCAAGACGAAATTGCTGACGAAAATGCGCAACGGCGGCGGTGTGGTTTTCGCGACGGGTACGCCGATTAGCAACACGCTCAACGAAATTTTTACAATGCAAAGGTATCTCGACTTTCAAACGCTGGAAGAGAAAGGAATTTATTACTTCGACGGTTGGGCAGGCAACTTTGCTCGCGGAGTTCCGGGCGTCGAACTCAGCACGAAAGGCACGGGCTACGACCAAGTTATCAGACTCAAGCTCACGAACTTGCAGGCACTAATCAAGCTGTACAGGAAATTTGCGGATATAAAAATGCCTGAAGACCTTCCTCATTTGAAACGCCCGAAACTTAAAGGCGACGCCCGCACGGTTGTACAAATTAAACCGTCGAAAGCGTTAAAAGATTTTCTCGAAGACGTTGATAAGCGAGCCGAGGCAATTCAAGCCGGCGGCGTTGACCCAAGCGAAGACAACTACTTGAAGATAAATTCGGAATTGCGTAAGGCGTCGCTGGATATGCGGCTTATTGACCCTTCGATACCCGAATCGGAGGCAGGCGCGAAATTAGCTGCATTGTGTGACACCGTCACTGCCAAATATAAGGAGACTGCTCATGTCAAAGGAGCGCAGTTAATTTTTCTGGATATGGGCATACCAAAGGACGAAGATTTAAGCCAAGAGGCAAAAACAAGTGAGGAATCCGCATTGGAAGCAGAAACGTCTGCAGAAGATGTTGCAATGTACAAACGAATCAAGGACGGCTTAATAAAACGCGGTATGCCTGCGAATCAGATAGCGTTCGTGCACGAGGCTAAAGATGCAAAGCAAAGGCAAACACTGTTTAAACACGTGAATGACGGCGAGATACGCGTGATAATCGGCTCAACGGGTAAAATGGGCGCGGGCACCAATTTCCAGAAACATCTGGTTGCACTTCATCATTTGGACTGTCCGTGGCGACCGCGTGACATTGAACAGCGCGAAGGGCGGATCCTGCGAGCGGGCAACCAAAATGCCGAAGTTGAGATTTTCACCTACGTGACAAAAGGCAGTTACGACGCCAACATGTGGGAAAAAGTCATGCAGAAAAAAATGATGATGGACGCGCTCCTGCGTGGCGACCCGTCGATTAAAGAAATGCCGGACTTCAGTAAAGAAGCATTGGGCTACGGCGATATAAAGACAAGGGGACTTGATAACCCGTTATTACAAGAGCAAAGCAGATTGTTTGTCGAATTACACCGGCTCAAATATTTTAAGAAGGCATACGCGCAACTTCAGCGAGAAAAAACTGCCGAGCGGAAAAAAATATCTATGCAAGTTCAGCAGACCGAACAGCAGATTAAAAACCTCAAAGCCGACATCGCGTCAAAGGTCGACACGAGGGGCGACGCCTTCAAAATGACAATCGGCGATAGCGAGTACACGGAACGCGCCGAGGCGGGCAAGGCGTTCGACAAGCTGATTCAAACCTTCAATAAGACGACGAGCACGAAGGTCGGCTCAATCGGTGGCTTCGATATAAATATGCGGGTGGAGTTCACGCAAGCCCTTCGCGGCGGAGTTTTGGAGACGGTCAGTAAACAAGTAATCGTCACGCTGTCAAATCGCGGAACTTACAACGTTGAGCCGTCGTTGCGTTCGATTGAGTACTTCATTTCGCAGGGCATAGAAAAATTGCAAGCGTCAGCGGAAAAAACTTTGACGCGTGATAAAGCCCGAATCGCGGCTCTTGATTCGGAACTTGCCAAACCTTTCGACAAGCAAGCGGAACTTACCGCGACGGAAAAACGTTTGGAAGCGATAAACGCGCAACTCAATATCAAGGGCACTCCGAAAGCCGAAGCCTCCGCTATGCAAATCGAATCACCCGAGGCGGACGAATCATGGCAAAAGAGTTGGGACGCCTATGAGCGATATGAGGAAAGCCTTTCCGATACGGAGAAGACGATAACCGACCGTGGCGCGTTCAATCTTGACGGGTTCAACGTCGACGCCGCGATATACATAAACTGGAACGCGGACGATTCGGGACACGTCCTCAAAGCCGACGGCAACAAGACGAACTTCGTCGTTAGTTATTATGTGGGAGAATCGCTCGGCGACTTGAAAGACACCTTCGACGATAAGCTTGTCCTCTTGGCAGAAGCAGCGGGCGGGCAAGTGCAAAAGTCACGCGGCGGTAGCGGCAAGTATCAATTTGAGTTCGACGCCTATCAAGACGCAACGAACTTTGCGACGACGATAAGGGCTGAGCTTGAACACTTTGCAACGGAACATGCCAACGACCGCCTTCAAGCTGAACCGACGCCGGCACAATTCAAGGTTGAATCGCTTGCCGAGCCCGAACTTAAAGATAACACCGCCCGAATCACGACGAAGAAAGCTGCGAACGGCGTGACCCTCTACTACGACCCGCAAGGCAAGAAAATTTCCGCCAATAAAGCTTGGAGCTTGGAAGACCCGACCTTTAGCTCTGCCGCAGGTTTGTCGACGCAATACGAATCCAAAGACGAACGCGTTCGCGAACTCTTGTTGCGTTACAAAGCCGTGGACGGAGCCTCCGATTTGAATTCAATGCATGAGTGGCAGAATAAACGTCCCGCCTTCCATACGGATGTTTTCTTCCGTATCGGCGACCAAACGCGTAATGCCACGCGATATTTCGAGACGATGGAGGACGCTCTGGCTTGCGCGAAGTTTGTTTACCAAAACAAGGGCAACGTCCGAATCAGCGACATTTTTGTTACGCCGAATGGAAGTTACAGCAACGCGGAGAATTCTGTCGCTCACATTGACGCCGACGGCAACGGCACGATTAAATCCGAGGCATCAAAAACGGCAGAGCAAATCAACGAAGCGGCGCAAGACCCCGATACGGCAAACGCCCTCGAACAACTCGGCGCGAAGGTTGAGAACGGCAAAGTCACAATCCCGGACGCGGAGACCCGTGACGCCGTCGTTAATCATCTGGAGACGATGGAGGCTTGGCACGGCTCGCCATATAGTTTTAACGAATTCTCGACGGATTCAATCGGCAATGGTGAAGGTGCTCAAGCTCACGGTTGGGGGCTTTACTTCGCCGCCGGCAGAGATACGGCTGAAAAATATCGGCAGAGCTTGACGCCACAATCAGTTAAGATAAAAGGCAAAACCGCTCGAATTGGTCACAAAAATGGTCGCGTGGCGTGGCTGTATGATAACGGGCAGGAAGTAAGCAGGGCAGAAGAGATAGCTTGTTTTGCGTTATTCGAGAATCATTCCGATTCGCAAACCGCGATAAAAGCCATTCGAGAATTTACTTTAAAAAAAGAACCGCAAGACGCACAAGACGCAATAAACCTCCTTCAAGACGGCGAAATAAAAACCGGCAGTCTGTTTAAGGTAGAAATCCCTGACAGTGCGTTAATGCTCGACGAAGAGAAAATTCTTTCCAAACAACCGCCCAAAGTCAAAGCCGCCGTCGAGGAAATTGCTACGCAACGTGGCATAACAATCAAGGACGACGCTAAGGGCAGAGAAATTTATCAAGCCATTGCCAAGACTTTCGAGGCGGGTTGGGGGAAATTCGACGCTGACGTTATCAAGATGAATCCGAGCAACATGGCGGCGTCTCAACTCTTGAACGAGCGCGGCGTCAAAGGAATTACCTACAACGGCGGCAAAGACAAGCGTTGTTACGTCGTGTTCGACGACAAGGCGATTAAGATTCTCGAAAAGCTCTCTCTTCGCGGCGCGGGCAATACCGACATCAAGAATTTTGTCAAGCCGCAAGACTTAACGCCACAGCAAAAACTGTTGCAACGCTTTGGAAAACGTCTTGGCGTTCGCGTGGAGTTCTTCCGCAACAAGAACGGCAACTTCCACGGAGCGCACGCAAGAGGCATTACCTTCCTCAACGTCAACTCGAAAATGCCGCTCGGCAAAGTATTCTGGCATGAATCAATGCACTGGCTCAAATCCAACAATCCCGTGCTTTATCGGCAACTGGCAAAAGCGGCAGGCATCACCGACGCGCAAAGACGTGCTTATCTTAAGGAGACGGGGCGCAAGGATTTAAAGACACGAGCGGAGATTGACGAGGAATTTCTCTCCGACCAAATGTTTGACGCCGCCAAGCGCACGGGGCTTTTACAGAGCATAGCGGGCAAGAATCGCGGTTTGATTGAGCGCGTCGTGCAGTGGTTGAAAGACACCATGAACGAGTTCATTGACTACTTCCGCAATCCGCAAGGCAAACTCACGACAGCACAGGCTCAAGCATTCGCGGCAGAGTTCGGTAAAATAGCAGATAAACTTGTCGACGCAAACGGCAAGAAGATTTTCCGCTACAATCGGCGGACGGGTGACATTGAAATTATCGGCAGGCGCAACGTCGAAACCCGCACGAATTTTGTTGACAAGCAAGCGGCGTTCGCGGATAATGCTCCTGACTTAAGCCAAAAAGTTTTCGATAAGTATCTGACCGACGGAATTATGGCGATGGTGCGCGAGACGGTTGGAAAAGAAATCAGTGAACACATTGACCTCTCAAAGATGAGCGACCCCGTAGCTCGCGAAGACGCACGCGACAGGTTGCCTTACATTAGGCAGTTGTTGACGTATTACAATTTGCGCGAGGTGCAGGATAACGAAGCTTATAAGAATCGTCTCGCTACCAAGATTGAGTATGCACGGAGGTGTTTCGACAATGACGAGCGAATCCGAACTGAATCTGTTCGACAAATGGACGGAGACAAAAGACAAGGCGGAATTCGTGAGGCTCGGTCTGCAACTGTTTCCAAAAGCAACGCGCAAGGAATTGGAAGCCACGTTCGAGGAAGCGATGTCGGGGTATCGCGAAGTGTCAGCGGCGGGAAAAGCGGCGCACGAAACCATTTCCTGAAACTTTACAACGAAATAGCAATGAGCGAACGCTCCAATCGACGGGGCGTTTTTTCTTCGGCAAGACCCTCCCGCTACGGCAGACGTGTCGACGATAATCAAACAGATATTCCCTTCGACGAAAAGGCATTGGCGGCGGAGGTTGAGAAAGCCAAACGCGAAGGCACATTGAAACTTTCTTTCGCGGGCGAACGTGCTCAGACTGCCAATCACGAAAAACTTGCTGAGGCTCAACGCATGGAGGCGGACGGCAAGACGCGTGACGACATTTTCAAGAAGACGGGCTGGATTAAAGGCAAGGACGACAAATGGCGTTTTGAAATCCCCGACAGCCTCGACAAAATTAACTTCGACAAACTCAAGCGCAACGGGCAAGCGACGCTCGGCGAAGTCTACGACAATCCAAAGCTCTACGAAGCGTATCCTGCATTACAAAACCTTCAAATCTTCGCGACGGATTCTGTAGCTGCGTTAGGTGCTTACAGTCCGCTGGACGATACCATAAAAATTAGTTTCCACCAAAATGGGGACGGTCGGCGCGAACAAGCGTTGATACATGAGTTGCAACACGCAATTCAACAAATAGAAGGCTTTGCTGTAGGCGCGTCTATGTACGATGAATTCTACGAGCTTTCCGGTGGTGAAATGGAAGCTGACGAGGCGGCTCAAAGAGCTCAAGCGTTACACGACGTGAAAACAAAACATAATCCCGCTAAGGACTTGCCCAGCAGAAAAAAATTTTTACAACTGTACAATTCTGCGACGAAGGAACAACGTCATGCTTTAGAAAAATTTATAGCGACGGAAAACGATTATCAAAGTAACGACGCTACAATACGCAAACAAGCTCGCCAACGTCGCAGAGACATAAAGAAAGACCTCCGTGAATCGCTTGGGTTAGATTTCTTTGACTTTGTCAAAATTAACCAAATGCTTATGGCATTATTCCAATATCATGCTGACCTAATGGAAAGTAATGCAAAACAAAAAGCGGCTCTGGGCACGCCAATTATTCACACGGACAGCGCAATAATTAAGTTCGGCGGCAAGGAATACGCAATGGCGAGCATGACTGAGCCCGATATGAAAAAAGCCGCCGTGACGGTGACGGGCGACGAATTTGGCGAATACAGCGATATAAAGGAACTGCGCCAAAAAGCAATTCAGTACTACAAAGAGCATTTGCAGGGTACATCCGTTTTCAACGAGAAGCTTGGCAAAATCGACATTGATGAAAACGGGTTGGTAGAGTTTACTGCTTCGGGAAGAAAGAAAGTAGCCAGTACCAGTGCGCAAGAGCAAAAATTATTGCTCGTAAAATATTTGCCGCAACTCATTACTAACGCCAACGAAATTCAAAAAGCAGACTCGATAAAGGAACGTCACAAAGATGATATTTTTTACTACATGAAAGGCTCTGCCAATATAAACGGCGCGACAATGCCCGTTCACATCACACTAATCAAACACAATGCCGGACGCATTCAATTTTACAATCATAGCGTTGAACAAATGGAAAATGCGCCGGTAAATTCTGCGGAACCAGTATCTTCAAATGAAGCCCTCGGTCTTCCGCCCGTCGGCGCATCTTCCGACAGAAATATAGCACAAACGAAATTCGCGGGCAATGGCGATTTGGAAAGAATGTTCGCGGCGGCAAAAGTCCTCACGACCTCGGAGCTTACCAGTCAAGAGCGCAAATGGGTTGAACTCGGCAAAAGCTTGGGCGTGCAAGTCAAGTGGATAGAGGCGCATACGGATTTGAAGGGCGCACTTCAAGACGGCGTGATTTACCTGAATCGGCGCGCCAACAACAGCGTCGCGCAGACTTTTTGGCATGAGCAATTCCATTTGACGGCGGCACTCAAGCCCAAACTTTATCAAGACTTGCTGGAGTATTTCACGGGCAACGACGCCTTTACCAAGGAGCAACTGGACGCCTATCGCGAGGAAAACAATCGCCCCGACTTAAGCGACGCGGCAGTTATCGAGGAAATTCTTAGTGACAACTTCGGGCAAGTACAAAAGCGCGTCAAGCTGATGCAAGAGATGAGCGCGTCTAATCCGAGTTTGGCAGGGCGATTCGTAGCGTGGCTGAAGTATCTGGCTGATAAAATCGCGGCGACCTTCCGCAACCCCGCAGGCGGCATGACGACCGCTCAACGCGACGCCTTCATCAAGGGCATATCGGAATTGGCGGACAGGGTTTCAAGCGTCGACTCTGCCGAACATACGGGTACAAAGTTTGCAAGCTCAATCAGCAATTCGACCGCAAAGCTCCGCGATAAAATTCAAAATATCCTCACGGCGACGAAAAACGAACGTCCGCGCAATCACATGAGAAAACTTTTGGAACGCTTGAGCGGCTACCAAATCAAGACGGGGCACATTGCCGAGGGGATTGATATTCTCGTCAAGGATATTTCCAAAGTGATTCGGACGCGCCGCGCTTACGATTGGGAACTTATTCTGCCCGCAGTCGGCGAGCAGGTTGCTCAAAGGTTAAATCTCAATCCTACGCCGGAGCTGAAAAATTACATTGCGGGTTGGTTGATGGACGGTGAGCCGAATAACACTTCGCAAGCCGCAAAAGATTTTCAACAAGCAATGCGCAATGCCGATGATATGTATCGCGACCAGCTCCTTGAAGTTCAAAGCATATTCCACGAATGGAACAATCGCCCGTCTGAGCAAGTCGTTAGAGACGCGCAGGCGTTCGGCAAAGAAGGAAAGCCCCTGTCGGAAACGGCTAAGGGCTATTTTTATGACGGCTACAAACAGTTCGTTGAGGAACTTTATCCCGTCCAACAGCTTGTCGAGCAAATTGAGGCTGACCGGGGTAAGAAATTGGCGGCAGACGAAAATCCGTTCACAATCTTGCGCAACTACCGAGGCATAGCGGGCAGAGCCAAAATCATGATTGAAGAGGCAGGCGCGGTGGTTATCAACGCTCTTAAAGCCGCGTTTCCGAACGTTGACTTCGACAAGTTCAAAACTGTGCGCATGATTCTTGAATCGGTCGACGCGCTCGACAACATAGAAAATCGCAAGCAGTTCTCGGATTATTTGTTAGCTTGCTCCGTGAAGGATTTGCACAGGCGTAACGACGCCAATCTCCGTCGACAATACGAGGTGCGCGAGACGATTGAGACGCTTGAAGATGAACTCGACACTTTGACGGACAAAGGCAAAATCAAGGCGACAGAAAAGCGAATTGCGAAGTTGCAAGACGAACTCGACGGCTTGAAGAAAAAATTCTACGCGACGCCCTTTGACGAGAAAACTTGCGACGGGACAATCGCCAAGTACAAGGATAAATACGGGCAAGCACAAAAGGACATCATTGCCTATCAGCGGACGTTGCTTGACATCATGGTTGACAGCGGCGTTTTGAGCGAAGACCAAAAACTTGGCTACATAAAGAACTTCCCGAATCATGTTCCGATGTTTCGCAAATTCGACGAAAACGAGGATAAAAGTTTCGGCGACAGCTTGAAGGCGATGACGGGCTCAAGCCGTGACGTGATTGCCCCGCTCGAATCGATTATCAAGAACACTTACGATTTCATTCGTCGCGCCGAAAAAAATAAGGCGAAGTGCCTGCTGGCGAATCTGGCGCGTGAGGGCGGCGCGGGTAACATTATCGAGGAGGTCGATAACAAAAAGCCCAACGTCGGCACGGTGATTACTTTCTTCGAGAACGGCGAGAAAAAATATCTGGAGACTGACCCCGCCGTCGTCAAGGCGGTAAATAATCTTTCGGTGGCGCAGATGTCTTGGTTCATGAAATTCTTGCGCGTCGGGACAATGATTCTGCGCAACTTCGCGACAGTATTCAATCCGGCGTTCGCGTTCAGAAATTTGATAATGGACAATCAAAACGCTTTCCTCTACTGCAAATATGGTTGGTTCTCGCCCGCCGATTTCGTCAGAGGATTCTTGAGCGTATGGAACCGCGACGCCGATTATCAGGAGTGGATGGCTATGGGCGGTGCTCAAGCCAGTTTCTGGAGCGTCGACCGCGATTATACGCAGGCAAGCCTCGACACCTTACGCAAAGGTCGTTGGGGAAAATACAAATCCAAACCGTGGCAACTGCTTTCGGCGCTCGGCGAATGGTCGGAGCTTGGTACTCGCGTCGGCTACTTTAAAAAGGCGAAAAAAGCTTTGGCTGAAAAAAACGGCGGGACAATCGACAGGAACATTTTGGTTGAGGCGGCATTGGAGAGCCGCGATTTAACGGACTTCGCACGCGGCGGGAAAGGCAGTCGCGATTGGAACAGCGCGGTTGCGTTCGCCAATGCGCAGATTCAAGGCTGGGACAAATTTATTCGGACGTTTGACCCGCGCAATGGCAAGTGGAAAACTGCGGACCGGCAACGTGCAATGTTCCGCCTCGCGCTGGGCAGTATATTGCCGACGGTGCTGTTGTTCATGTTGAATCATGACGAGGACTGGTACGAAAAGGATTTGCCCGATTGGGAGCGTCAAACGCATTGGTGCCTCGGCGAACATTTACGCATACCGAAAGGGCAGGACGTTGGTTTAAGATTTTTCTCGAACTTGACCGAATCAATCTTGCGGAGCACGGCAAGCAACGACCCGAAGGCTTTTGAAAACTGGTTTAAGCCGGTGAAAGATTCATTCCCCGATTGGTGTCCTACGGCATTGCAACCGATAATCGAATGCGCAACGAATTACGACATGTTCAGGAAAATGCCGATAGTGCCGCAACGTCAACAGCGGTTATCCGAACACATGCAATATGATTCACACACCTCAGCTCTTGCGAAAGCGTTGGGCGATTCGAGTTTGGCTAAGTGGCTTGCCGGTGAGACGGGAATATCGCCCGCCAAGATTGACCGATTCCTCTACGGCTACACGGGCAAGCTGGGGCAAGACTTTTTGCGATTTGCCGAAAATGTAACGGGAGCGCGAGACTTCGACTATAAAGGCTTCACGGACTTGCCGATAATCAGCGGCGTGAAAAGCGGCTTCCTAAGGGTGCCCTATCGCAACCCGCGCATCTTGACGGAGTATTACGAGACGCTTGACGAGCAAACGAAGTTGCACAACGAATTTAAGCTTACGAAGAAACGCCCCGACGGTTACGACCACAATCTTTACACGCGGCTGGAAAAGGCTCAAAAAGAAATGCGGGAGTTCACGAAAAAGGAGCGCAAGCTTTTGGACGACCCGCGCCTTGACGCCGACGAGCGCGATAATCGGCAGCTTGCCATTCAGAAAAAGCGCGTCGCTCTGGCTGAAAAAGTTTTGCGCTGAACATTGACGAACCTCTTTCTTAATGGTAGCGTTTGGGCGGGAGGTGTTTAAAATGGCAACTGTGTTTGACGTAGCGAAGTACATTTTGGACAAATACGGCGCAATGTCGGCGATGAAATTGCAGAAGCTGATTTTCTATTCGCAAGCAATGTCGCTGGTTTGGGACGATGTGCCGCTCTTCGAGGACGACTTCGAGGCATGGGCAAAAGGTCCGGTATGCCGCCCGCTCTTTAATGCGCACAAAGGGAAATTCATGCTAAAGGACAGCAAATTTTTGACGCCTTACGAGCCGAATACAACGCACTTGTCTGCCGCGCAAAAGGAAACGATTGAGGTCGTCGTCGGCTCGCTGATTGATTATCCGCCGTACGTACTCAGTGATATGGTTCACAAAGAAAAACCTTGGCAGGCGGCTCGCGGCGATTTACCAAACGGCGCACATTGCGAAAACGTGATACCAAAAACCGCCATGCTCGAATATTATTTGGAGAATTGGTAATGACGCGCCAAAAATGCGTTCGCAATGAAATTATCACGCCGACGCCAAAATCCATAAAAGACGATTTTAAGCTTAACGTGAAAACTTTTTGTTGGAGTTTTGAATTGCCGAGCACGTCATTGCCAAATTGCAAGAACTTGAAAAAATGACTTGGCAAGAAATTTTAAATGCTTCGGGGGCAAGTCCGACGAACATGGGAATAACAATCATTTTATCAACGGTACAGAGTTGCCTTCAGAGGAACGCCGCAAATTTATCGAACTCGGTTACATGCGTGATTTTGAACAAGTTTTCAGTTTGCGATTAAGCGGTAAGGAAAGACTAATCGGTATTGCAGATTTAAACGTGTTCAAAATTTTGTGGCACGATGCGAATCACAAATTCTTTTGAGGGCAACTTGCTTTTGCCGTTTTTCTTATGACGGCGATAACGGCGGAAAATATCTGGTAAACTATGCACAGTGGAAATATCGGCACTTGTCGAAAGGGCAGGTGCTTTTTTATTTACCGAAGGAGGATGGTAAAAATGGGGACAAAGTTCATTGACATTGACGGCTTGGCGTTCTTCAAGCAACAAACGGACGCGGTCAACAATGCGCGCTTCATGAGCAATGCGGAATTCGTCGGCGCGGACGGCAAAATCTTGAACGAGAAATTGCCCAATGAGATGTCCGTTAAAACGGCGTCGCTCGAAGAAATTGACGCGCTCTTTGACGCGAACGGCTAAGGCGGTGGCATTGTGGCTAAGAAAGACGAAATCGGCGAGGAGAAAAATCAAAACGCGGAAGTCGAGACGCTAAGGAGTGCGCTTGCCAATCTTGCTTTGAAAATCATCGACGACATCAACAATAAACGCGTGCGGAACACGGAAGAAATTTATAATGTGCCGGTTGCAATCTATAACGCGATTAAATAATCGGAGGGGAAATTATGTTCGACATACAGAGATTTGCGGAGGAAAAGGCGATACCTGCAGAGTTGGCGGGCATATCGGAGGACGTAGCGCGAAACATTATGGTGCAAGCAAACGAGGCGGAAAAACCCGCGACGGACAGCCCCGTCGACGCCAACGACCTCAACGACGTTAAAGTTTCCTATTCGCGCTTCAAGGAGACGCTCGACCAAAAGAATGACATCGAACGCCAACTGGCGGCTTATCGTGAAAAATTCGGCGACCTTAACGCTCAGCCGCAGGCGAATTATCCGCCGCAAGATTATCGGCAAGCGCAACAATCGCCGCCCGCTCCGCACGTGCAGAATTTGACCGAGGATTTAATCAAAAACTTCGAGGACGCAATATCTTACGGCGCAAAGCAGTTATCGGGTTTTTCGGACGAGCAGGTTGAGGAGCTGGATTATCTTGACGACGACGACCCGCGAATCAAGCAGTGGAACTTTGCCAAGCGCATTGCCGAGAGTGCCGTTTATAACAATTATTTATCGGCGCAATTTGCTCAGCAACAGGAAATGCAACGGCAAGCCCTCATGCAGAATCAGACGGCGTCGGCTTTCAACGACTACACGACCCGTCAGCAGGCGGAGGAAAATTTCAACGCGGTACGCCAATTCGCCACGACCGATTTTTACAATTCGCTCAACGACATAGACAAATGGACGGTAAGCAACGCCCAAAACAACATCATGAATAACACGGCGTCGCCTTCGGATTTCAAGGTTATCCGCGACTTTTTTTCAAGTGCCAAAGCGGAATACGATTCAAAGAAAATGCCCGCGCCCTTCAAAAACAACGCTCCGCAATTCCCGCGCACCGATAAGGTCAACGGGGTTTCGGGCGGCGGCGGCGGCATAAACAACGCGTCTCTTGCCGAGATGATACGTACAGTTCCGTGGAGTCAAATCCCGCAGGAATATAAGGACATTATCATGAGAGGATGACGACAATGAATTTCAAATTTAATCTTCAACGGTTTGCCTACGCCGACGATGCCAACGATACGAAAATCAACGCGACGTTATCAATATCGCCGGAGCTGGTCAAAGTTGGCTGGGCAAAGGACACATGGGAGAGCGGCTTGCACAGAGCGTTCTTCGACAAGTTCACGGGCAATTCGCCCGAAAACATTATCCAGATTCGCGAGGAGCTTACCAAAGACGACGGCGACACGATTAACATCCCGCTCCTAATGCCGTTGACGGGTGACGGCGTCACGGGCGACGATTGGCTCGAAGGCAACGAGGAGGCTATGATTTATCGCGACTTCAAGGTTACGATTAACCAGTTGCGGCACGCCGTGCGTATCAAAGGCAAGATGACGGAGCAAAGAGTTTCGCTCGACCTCCGCAGAGACGCTAAGGTTGCACTGTCGAATTGGTTGGCGGACAAGATTGACAAGACGATATTCCAGGAGCTTTCGACAGACCCGACGCCCGACCGCGTTGTCTATGGCGGCGCGGCAACATCTGAAGCCGCTATCGGCACAGGCGACTACTTTACTCTCGACCTCATCGGCAAGGCGAAACGAATTGCGCTTGCGGACGAAAACACTATGATTAAGCCGATTATGATTGACGGGCTCGAAACGTACATCATGATTCTAGACCAATGGCAGGCTCGCGACTTGAAGAAGGATAAAGATTGGCTGGAGGCTCAGCAATACGCCAATGTTCGCGGCAACAAAAATCCGATATTCAGCGGCGCGCTGGGCGTTTATGACGGCGTCGTCCTTCACCAATGCAACAGGATTATTCGCAAAGAAAACACAGCCGGCATTAAAGTTGGGCACGCACTCTTTCTCGGCAGGCAAGCGGCGGTCTTCGCTGTCGGCAACAATCCTACTTGGAACGAAAAAACTTTTGACTACGATAATAAAATCGGAGTCGAGTTTGGGAGAATCTTTGGCATAAAAAAGACACAATTCAAATACGACGGCACGAATCTGACGGATTTTGGTTGCATAAACGTTTTGACAGCGTCGGAAGATGACCCGTCCTGATAGGGAGGGGCTGTCATGGCTAATTGTTTATTTTGTGGCGATTGGAATTGCTGTGGCGGCACTTCAAACGGCAGCTCCAATTACGTATTGCCCGCAGCGACGCGCACGCGGCTGGGCGGCATTATGGTCGGCGACGGCTTGAGCATTGACAGCGACGGCGTTTTAAGTTGTTCGATAGCGGGCGGCTCAATTATTGCCGAGGACACTTCCGAATCTGAATTCGTCAATTTTGTTTACGGAGGTGATTGAGTTATGGGCTTCGTTTCTAAAAGAAATTTCCTTGAGCGATGCAAAACCTTCCGTCAACAAAACGACAGCCGTTATCTTCGCGAGCTTAAGACCGCGTCCGAAAATATCAAGGGCGGCGTCAAAGTCGGCAACGGGCTCCAAATGAACAACGAATCGCTCAGCGTTAAAGTCGGCTACGGGCTAGGCTTCGATAACAACGGTATCCTCAAGGTCACACTCACGGGCGTCGGCTCGTCGAATACCGTTACAACCACGGGCGGCGATAATTCGTCAACGGTCACGATTACGGGCGGCGATTTGTCGCTTTGGGGCGGCTCGTCAAATACCGTTACAACCACGGGCGGTGATAATTCGTCAACGGTCACGATTACGGGCGGCGATTTGTCACTTTGGGGCGGCTCGTCGAATACCGTTACAACCACGGGCGGCGATAATTCGTCAACGGTTACGATTTCGCCCGGTGATTTAAATCTCGGTTGGTGAGGAAGGAGGTACATCATGGCAGAATTAGTTACTAAGCAAAACATTATCGAACTTTTTCAATGGTTCGCAAATCAGACTGACCAACGTTATATCCTTGAAACGGTCAGAGCGTCTGCGAATACCAAGGGCGGTATCAAAATCGGCGACGGGCTCTATATGGAAGGCGACACACTAAACTGTACCGTCACTCTTTCGGGCGGCGGCGACGGTGTAAGCTACATTCTACAGCCCGCAAGCGAATCAGAACTCGGCGGTATCAGACCCGGTACCGGCGTCTCAATGCGCGGCTCGTATCTTGACCTCACGCCCGCAGATACAAATAACCTCGGCGGTATCAAAGTCGGCGTCGGTCTTGAAATGCGCGATGGTTTTCTCGACGTGACACTCACGGGCGGCGACGGAGCGGCGGTTGCAGATTTCACGGGCGCGACTGCGAATACCGAAGGCAAAAGCGGATTGGTTCCTAAGCCCGCTCGCGGCGACCAAGCTAAATTTCTCCGCGCCGACGGCAAATGGGTTACCGTCAACGAATACCCCAATACTTTGACCGCTGATGTTGCCGGCATTCAAGGCGCGTTGTGGCAAGACGTTGTCGGCGATACTCCCTGCCTCAAATTCCGCTACGGCGACTATGAATATAATTTTTACGGCGAACGGAAATTGCTCGGCTCGGACGCTCCACAGCTCGACACAAGTCAGCCGGGCAAGGGCTACATTTTAAGTCAAGCCGTTTCCACAAGCGACGGCGGGCTTTGGTACGAATTGCGCGACGGCAAACCGACCCTCAAGTTGCGTCAAGGCAGTTTTGAATTCGCCTACAAATATAACTCCGTGACTTACAAGGGCAGTTCCACGGACGGTTTGATTTCTTACGTGGATTGCGACCGCTTGCCTATGGAGGACGCTTGCGTCGATTCGGATATGGCATCGCTCACGAGCACGAACATTTACGTTGCCGATTCTGCTTACGCGAATTTGTATCAGAAAGGCGAAAATGTTTCAGCCGAAAATCCCGCCACGCCGCTGTTCGGCAATGCCTTTACCGCCAATCCCGGCGTCGCTGCCACCATAAAGTTGGCTTACGATGCAACGATTCTGCCGATAAAGGTCAACGCAACGACACAGGCGGAGTATACGACCGATTGTTGGTTTTTCTTCAACGAGGGGATTATTTCCCTTGCCAAAACGAAAAACGCCAACCAATTTGTCCTTAATTGCATAACTGTAACGCCGTCGGGCAACCTCTCCTTAAGCTACGGTACTTTTACCAATCCTAAAAAACAAAAATACTCTGCCGGTACATACTTTCCCGCCAAAAGTTATGCCAACAAGCCGCACCATCTGGCTATAACCTGCAAGATGATTAACGGGCAAGCCGTTTCAAACGTGGCTTTGGACGGCAATTTTATTATCACGGCTTATGGCGGGCAGCTCACAATTTTTAAGCCCGGCACGCAGTACAGTTTTTCGGAATATGTAGCGTTCAACAAAATTCGCTGGTTCAATAAAGTTTTCTGGGAAGACGACTTCGAGCCGCCCAAGCCGAACGCTTACTATTGAGGCGGTGATGCCGTGTTGGAGACAAAATTTATCACGCTTGAGGGCTTGCGACGATTTAAGGAGTTGCTCGACCAAACTTACGGCGGCGCAGTCGATTATGAAGCCGTTTCAAAAGTGGAGATTCGGGATTTTGTTTTTGACAACGAGTTTGCAACCGACGCCGAAGTTGATACTCTTCTGAACGAAATTTTTGGCAACGACTTCACCGACGCGGAAGTCAACGAGCTTCCGAACGGGAATTCGGGCGACAACTTTGCAACCGACAAGGAGGTTAATGACCTTCTGAACGGGATTTTTGGCGAGTAATGCGGGAGGAAAGCAACATGAGTATTTCAAAGGCGACGTTGCTTAATTCGCTCAAATTTTTTAAGGAATATCAAGACATCGCCAACGAAGAGAAATTTGTAGTCAAGGAGGCGGGCAAAATGCTGACCTCCAACGACTTCACCGACGAGCTCAAGGAAAAGCTTGACGAACTGGGCAGTTACGCATTGCCGACGGCTACGACTTCAAGGCTGGGCGGCGTAAAGGTCGGCGCGGGACTGGTTTGCAACGGCAACGGCATTTTAAGTTGCACTGTCACGGGCGGCAATGATTACGTGTTGCCGACGGCGTCCGATAACGTCAAGGGCGGCGTCAAGATTGGCAACGGGCTTTCCATGACGGGCGACACTTTAAATTGTACGGTGAGCGGCGCGACTTACGACTTGGCTACCCGCACGCAAAACGGTTTGATGTCCGCGAGCGATAAAGAAAAACTCGACAATCTGAATGCGGTTGCCGAGGCGAAGGTTTTCAATTTCAAGGGCACGGTCAACTGTTTTGACGACTTGCCCGCGAACGGGGCGAACGGTGACGTTTACAACATAAAGACGGCGGGCGGCACCGACGCTCACGGCACCGAGGTCAAGGCGGGCGACAATGTTGTTTGGGACGGCACGGGCTGGGATATTTTGGCGGGTACCTTTGAACTGCCGACGGCGTCAACAACGACTAAAGGCGGCGTCAAAATCGGTGACGGTCTTCAAATGGTCGGCGACACCTTGAATTGCACTGTTACGGATATAACCTACTCCGAAGCGACAACTTTGCAGGCGGGCTTGATGTCGGCGTTCGATAAATCCAAGCTACTTTATTCGGCGATACCGGCGTTGCTGTGATGCCAATGCTTTCAATGCCGATTTGTTCATTTCAATTTGAAACCGCCTTTATCGACAATGCCCGCGACGCCAATCTTTTGCGTGACCGGATTGAGTTGCTTGAACAGTTACTGGCTAAGGTCGGCAAACCGGTTCACGTCAATGCGGCTATCGGTTCAAGGCTTGCCTTTCTGACAGACTGCAAAATTTCAGCAAAAAGTTTAAACGTCATGCTTTGCGGCGAAAAAGTCTTTAAGGGCAACGGCGGCGGCTCGCGTCATGCTCGGCACGGCAGCAAGCTCCTCGACGGTCGCCGCTTTTATTTTGCTTATAGTCCCAAAGGCTTTAAACAACTCCGTCCTCCGCTTGACGCCGATACCCGCCACGTTGTCAAGTTCCGATTTCAAATTGCGCTTGCGGCGTAGCGTCCTGTGATAAGTTATGGCGAAACGATGAGCCTCGTCGCGAATGCGTTGCATGAGCTTAAGGGCTTGGCTGTCTTTGGGCAACTCGACGGGCACGGCGGAGCCTTCGACGAAAATCAGCTCAAACTGCTTGGCTAAGCCCACGACGGGGACAGTATGCCCCGCGCCTCGAATAATCTCCAAAGCCGAACTTAACTGCCCCTGTCCGCCGTCGATGACAATTAAATCGGGCAAGGCGTCGGCGTGTTCATAGCGGCGACTCGTGACCTCGCGCACAGATAAAAAGTCGTCGGGCTTGCCCTCGGTCGAGCGGATTTTAAAGCGGCGGTAACTCTTTTTATCGGGCGCACCGTCCACGAACACCACCATTGACGCCACAGTTTCCGCGCCCTGTATGTGCGATATGTCGAAGCACTCCATGCGCCGAGGCAGTCGCGGCAAGCTTAAGAACGTTTTCAGCTCCTCGACCGCCCCGACCGTTTGCGCCTTGCTCAGGAGTTTCTGCGCAGATTCCTCCGCCAAAAATTTTTCCGCGTTTTGAATTGCCATGTCGACCAGCGAACGCTTGACGCCGCGTTTCGGGACGATTAGCTTTGCGCCGAGCCATTCGCTTAAAATTACGGCGTCGGGCAATTCGACGGACAATAAAATCTCCGTCGCCGAAATTTGAGCGCGGGAATAGTATTGCTTGATAAACTCCGTGACGGCTTGTGCGTCCGATTCGTCCGCCGCCCCGCTAAGCAAGAAATTTTCGCGCCCCGTGACTTTGCCCTCGCGCACGAAGAAAATTTGCGCACAAGTTTCGCCGTCAAGTCGCGCCAAACCAATCGCGTCAACGTCGCCCGTGTCGGTGACGATTTTTTGTTTCTCGGTGACCTTGCGGACTGCCAACAGAATATCGCGGAGCCTTGCCGCCTCCTCGAAGTTCAACGCTTGCGCGGCGTCATTCATCTGCGCGGAAAGTTCGCGTTCAATCTGCGCGGTGCGCCCCTCCAAAAATTTTTCGGCGGCATTGACAAGGCGCATATAATCTTCGCGGGAAACTTTGCCGGCACAGGGCGCGAGGCACCGCTTGATATGAAACTCCAAACACGGACGCTTGGCGAAAGTCTTGCACGTGCGGAGCGGGAAAATCTTCCGCAAAAGGGCAAGCGTCTCCTTAACGGCAAGCCCGCTCGTATAAGGTCCGAAGTAGCGCGAGCCGTCGTGAACAATCCGCCGCGTCAAAACTATTCGCGGGAAGTCGTCGGCAGTCACGCGCAGATAGGGATAGCTCTTGTCGTCCTTGAGGCTGATGTTGTAGCGCGGGCGGTGCTTCTTAATCAGGTTGCACTCCAGAATCAGAGCCTCGACCTCGGTGGCGGTGATAATCGTCTCGAAGTCGGCGACCTTGGCGACCATGGCTTTAACTTTTGCGGAGTGATTCTTGCCGGCTTGGAAGTATTGGCGGACGCGATTTTTAAGCACGCGAGCTTTGCCGACGTAAATAATTTTGCCGCGAGCGTCGCGCATGATGTAGACGCCGGGCGAATCGGGCAGAGTTTTGAGTTTTTCGTTGAGCATAGAATTTGCCTTTCGGGAGGTTTGATGATGACTAAGATTTATACGGACGGGCACTTTTAAAAAGTGCACAAACAGCGGTCGCGCCAAGCCGCCCGATATTGGAATCATTAAAGTCGCGACGGAACGGACTGCCGTCATATTTTCAGATTGAGTTTTTCGGAGGTACATAATGACTAAGATTTATACGAACGGGCACTTCTGAAAAGTGCACAAACAGCGGTCGCGCCAAGCCGCCCGATATTGGAATCATTAAAGCCGCGACGGAACGGACTGCCGTCATATTTTCAGATTGAGTTTTTCGGAGGTATATCATGACTAAGATTTATACAGATGGCTCGTGCTTGGGCAACCCCGGCGCGGGCGGTTGGGCGGCGATTATCGTCGACGAACAGAATCGGCGCGAGGAGCTTAGCGGCGGCGAGGAACATACGACCAACAATCGCATGGAGCTTACGGCGGCAATTCGCGCCTTGGAAAAAATCCCGACGAGCGCGGGCGTCGAACTCTTCACCGACAGCAGTTATCTTAAGAACGCCTTCACGAACGGCTGGCTGGTCAAGTGGAAGGCGAACGGCTGGAATAACGGCAAGGTGCTCAATCAAGATTTGTGGCGCGAACTGGATGCCTTGGTTTCGACGCGTACCGTTAAGTTTCATTGGGTCAAGGGGCACGCGGGCAATCCGTTAAACGAACGCTGCGACCTGCTTGCGAGGACGACAGCAGAGAAATTTCAACGCGGCATTTTAAAAGCTCCGCCTCCGCCGCCCAAAGAGACGACTCCGCGCAGAATCTTCACACCGCAAAAAAATTCAAAGCCCGTTCAGCTGAGCCTGTTCGACTTTTGAGCAAGGAAATTCGCTGCGATAGAACCCGATATGTTATGCCACACGCTGAACAACGCGCCGGGTATAGCCGCCGCCGCGCCGAAGTGCACCATAGCCAACGAGACGGCAAGCCCCGAATTCTGCATACCGACTTCGATTGAAACCGCCTTAGCCTTCGCGACGTTCATTTTGCAAAGCTTAGCTGCGCAGTAGCCCAGCCCGTAGCCGCAAAGATTGTGCAGGACAACCACCAACATAACGAGCAAACCCGTATCCAAAATGCGAGCGGCATTGACACCGACGACCCCGCCGAGTATAAGCAGTATTGCGGCGATTGACACGAGCGGCAGGAGCTTGACGACGCGCTTAACGACTTCGCCGAACAGGTGATTGACGATTATGCCGAGGAAAATCGGGGCGATAACGACTTGCACGATTGAGAGCATCATTGCCGACAGCGAGACTTCAATCCACGCGCCCGCCAGCCACAACGTCAACAGCGGCGTGACGAACGGAGCCAACAGCGTCGTTGTCATTGTCATTGAGACCGACAGCGCGAGGTCACCTTTGGCGAGGTAAGTCATGACGTTTGAGGCGGTACCGCCGGGGCAAGTGCCGACCAATATAACGCCGGCGGCAAGTTCGGGCGGTAAGCCAAACAGCGTCGCCAAAGCCCACGCCACGAGCGGCATGATTGTAAACTGCGCAAGCACCCCGATAAACACGTCGCGAGGGCGTGTGAATATTTCGCGGAAGTCGTCAAGGCGCAACGTCATGCCCATGCCGAACATCACCACGCCCAAAAGCAACGTGATTTGCGGAGCTGCCCACTTGAAGGCGTCGGGCACGATAAGCGCGACGGCGGCGAATATCACGACGAGCAACGCCATATGCCGCGATACGAACGTCGAAAGTTTTTCCAATCAGAATACCCCCAAAGTCTTGAACAGCAATATCCAACAAAACATGGTTGCGCACGACAACGCCGACGTGAACACCACGCAGTTGCCCGCCAAATCCGAATCGCCGCCCATTTGCTGAGCCATAGCGAACGATACCACCGCGCACGGCGAGGCGAATATCGCGACCAGCGTAACGAATTCAATCCCTCGGAAGTCGAAGACATATGCCGCCGCCGAAAGCATAATCGCGGGCACGAGGATTAGTCGTCCGAAAATCGCGCCGAGGAGTTGCTTGCGGTGAGCGTGCGTGGAGCCGAGCTTGAACGACGCGCCCAGGATTATCAGCGCGACGGGGGTGGTTGCCGCCGCGATTTGCCCGATTGGTTTGAGGATTGGCTTTGGGACTTCGACGCCGAGGATTAGCAACGTTGCGCCCGCTATCGCGCCGAGTATCATCGGATTTTTGAGTACGCCCTTGATTATCGGCAACAGCGCGAATTGCCCGCCGCGAAACGTCTCAAGCGCGAACACAGCCAAGACGTTGTAAATCGGGATTATGACGGCAATCATCATGCTTGCCACGGCAGTATTGGCGTCGCCGAAAATGTTGCCGACAATCGGGATACCGAACAGGACGAAGTTACTGCGAAAAATCGCTTGGACTATGACGCCGCGCCGCCGATTATCCGGCTCGATTCGCGGCACGATCAGCATAAGCAAGAGGAAGATTATCAGCACGCCGCCCGCTCCGAACAGCATAAGCTTCGGGCGAAAGCTTTCCGCCAGCTCCGTCGTGTAGATTGAGTAGAACAGCATACAGCAAAAAAATACGCGGAAGACCATGCGATTCATATGCGCAAGCTCTTCGTCGGTCAGCCAGCGTTGAACTTTCACGAACGCGCCGATTGACATTAAGCAGAACATGGGCACGACCGCGCTCACCGCCACGATAAAGTTGTCGAACATTGACATCAACTCCTCGGCGCAATTTTATCATGCCGATTAGTCGACGCAAGCTGAAATTACTCCGCCCGCTTGAACAGCTCCTCCACGCTCATATCGACGCCTAGGAAATTTTTTATCGCTTCCATCTGCGCGGGCGTGAATTTAAGTTTGCCGCGTATTTTTACTGAAACGGACGCAATCGACAAACCTAAAAGCTTGGCAAGTTCAGTGTAAGTGAATTGGCGTTTCTCTATAGCCGCCAGTAAAACCTTGAACGGACTGCCGATACGATGTGATGTAGACTTTTTTAAGTTCGTCTCGGTTTCCGAGAATACTGCCGGACATCCGTCGTCGCGTGCCATGAGGTATTCGGCAGGCTTGCCGAAAAATGCAACCAGCTTCTCAACGTCCTTGGGCGTGAAACGAGTTTCGCCTTGCATTTTTTGAGAAATGGTTGCTTGTGACAAACCTAAAAGCTGTGCCGGCGCGGTGTATGAAAGCTGACGAGCATCCATTTCCGCCAACAAATTTTTGTATGGAGTATTGGTACGTTGCTTAACTGACCTCTGAAAACATTTTTCAACAGAGCGATGTTTGCCATAGAAATGATGTTTTTCACCGCGTTGCGCCTCGCCAATTTTTGCGCGATGTTCGGGTGTTTTTGGCAGACCTTTAATTTTTGAAACAATTTTGGCTATCGTTTCCGCCGTGTGTTTGTAACCGCCTTCGCCGCCTTCCGTGAGGTTATAACCGTTAGGTGCCATTGTGTCGCGAGAGCGAATCATATGCCGTTCCCACTTGTCCAGCTCTTCCTTACTGTAGCAAACTTTCAGAATAGCCGTCGTGAACAGCTCCACGCCGTGAGCACGCATGACGCGGTCAACATATTGGTCGCCGTGCTTGTGTTTCTTGAACCTTTCCTCGACCGAGCGCGTTGTCTGCCCCACGTACTCCATGTCGTTCGTGCCGTCAATCGGCAGATAGATGATTCCATAGATTTCCATACTACCTCCGCCTTTCGTTGACAGCGCGGCGCAAGAGATTTATAATGCAAACGGAAAGGCTCTGTGCCACGCTATGTGTTAGTTTTGAACGACTGAATCATAGCACGCACAGGGTCTTTCCGCAACGTTGACAGGAAAAATTTTTCGTGATAGACTGCAACAACTTTAATCAAAGGGGATGTAAAGGTTTCGACGGGGATGTATGAAGTGAGATAAGCGAGCGGCGGGTTCCTCGAACCGCCTAAGTAAGGGGAAAACTTTTTCATAACTGCGGAAGAAAATTACGCACTGGCGGCTTAACGCCACGTCGCCCCGACCGATTCCGCCCGTCAGGTCGGGAGTCGACGCCAATAACGGGCTACCAAGCCTGATAGCACTGTAAGGCGCGGGAATTTCCAAAGTGCTCGGTTTTGCCAAATTTGTTGTCGAGTTTGTCAAAGCTTAAATCCTTCGGCAACTGCGCTCGGAGAAAGTTTTGCGGCGTCATTTTCGGACAGGAGTTCGATTCTCCTCATCTCCACCATAACGACAACAACAAAGCCCGACGGTTTGGAGCCGGCGGGCTTTTCTGCTGTCTGTGTGACTTCACCGCGTTGAATATTTTCTATTTTAACGGTCTTTGATAGAAAAATGGTTTATATGTCGCATACCCCATCTGGCGTGAATTTAAAATGGACTCGGTGCCGCCCACGAACAGAATCCCGCCGGGACGCAGTGCCTTGAAGAAATTCCGATAGAGCACGTCCTTAGCCTCTTCGGTGAAGTAGATGACGACGTTGCGGCAGAGAATCAAATCGAAGTTGGTATCGAAGCGGTCTTTGAGGAGGTTGTGGCGGCGGAAGTCCACCATGGATTTAATTTCGGGCTTAATGGCGAATTTGCCGTCGGGGGTCTTGGTGAAGTATTTGACCTTGCGGTCGGGGCGCATGGCTTTAATCTCGTCGGCGGTATAGATGCCCTGCTTAGCCTTGCCGATAATTTCAATGTCGAGGTCGGTGGCGAGGATACGCGGACGCTTATCGGGCGTCAATTCCTTCATGATGATAGCCAGCGAATAAGGCTCCGCGCCGATTGAACAGCCCGCGCTCCAAATGTTCAAGGTGCCGTTGTTTTTGAGGAGGTAAGGGATAACGTCGCTTTCAAGCAGACCGAACTTATCGGCATTGCGGAAGAATTCCGAGACGTTGATTGTCAGATATTCGATGAAGTCGGCGAATTTCTGCTTGTCTCTGGTCGCGTCGGCAAAGAATTCGGTATAGGACTTGAACGCGGTCTTTTGGATGAGGTTGTTGATACGGCGGCGCATCTGCTGTTCCTTGTAGAGTTGCAGGTCGATGCCGGTTTTGCGGTTGAGCTGTTGCTTAAAAATTTCCCAATCCTTGTCGTCCATAATGTTGCCTCCTTAAGTTGAAGTATTGACGGCATTTTATCAAAGGCGGCGAATAATTTCAATACGAAAGCCGCATCATTCGACGCGGCTTGAAGTGTCTTTATTGGTCGGGGTGACAGGATTTGAACCTGCGACATCAAGTTCCCAAAACTTGCGCGCTACCCCTGCGCTACACCCCGCGAGGAAAATTCTACACAAACGCTTTTGCGCTGTCAAGGAGCGATTTATCCATGACGGTCAAGATAACGTCGAGGTCGCCTTGAAAATCCTTAATGGCGTTGACGGCAACTTGAAGGGCGGCGCGGGGCGGATAGCCGTAAATGCCGCTTGAGATCAGCGGGAAGGCGACGCTCTTAAGGTTATTCGCCGCCGCAAGCTTCAGGCTGTTGGCGTAGCAAGCACGCAGGAGTTCTTCCTCGCCTTGAGTGCCGCCGCTCCAAATCGGTCCGGCTGTGTGAATAACGAACTTTGCGGGCAACTTAAAGCCCGGCGTCATGACAGCCTCGCCCGTCCGAATCGGCGCAAGTTTATTGCAAGCCGCTTGAAGTTCGCGGACACCCGCCGCTCTGAATATCGCGCCGCAAACGCCGCCCCCCGCCAAAAGTTGAGTGTTTGCCGCGTTTACTATCGCGTCAACCTTTAGCGTCGTGATGTCCGCTTGCAAAAGTTTCAATCCCATATAAAATCCTCCTTAAAAATCGCTCAAAGGAGCTGAGGTCTTTGCTCGCCAGTAAAAATTTCCTCTACGCCACGGAATTTTTTTCGGGTATGTCGATAATGGCGGTCGAACTCGGAGCAAGTCGGCTGCTCGCGCCCTATTTCAGCTCGTCGCAAATCGTTTGGACTATCATAATCGGCACCATAATGATTGCGCTCGCGCTGGGCAATGTCTGGGGCGGTCGCCGCGCAGATTTGGATAAAAGCCCCGATAAACTGTATCGCCGCTTGATAATCGCCGCGCTGTGGATTGGAGCCATTCCCGTCCTCGGCAAGTTCATAATCCTCGCGCTTGCGGGCGTCCTAATCGTCGCCGTCGATACCAACCTGCTGATTTGGGCGGCGTTCCTGTCTTGCATGGCGATTTTCGTCCTGCCGCTGTTCCTGCTCGGCACCGTCACGCCCTCGCTCGTCAAGTACGCCACCGACAACCTCGAACACAACGGGCGCGTCGTCGGCAACCTCAACGCTTTTAACACCGTCGGCAGTATTATCGGCACTTTCCTCCCTACTTTCGTGACGATTCCCGCCGTCGGCACCGCCGTTACCTTTTTGATATTTTCGGGCGTCCTCCTGCTTATCGGCGTGATTTATTTCCTCAGCCTCGGCAAAAGCAAGCTAATCTGCGCGGGAGCCGTCGCGATTTTCATTGCGTGCGCTTTCGACGGAAATTCAAACGGCTTTGCGTTTTGGGAAAAGAATCTGCTTTACGAGGGCGAATCGATTTACAACTACCTGCAAGTCAAGGAGACGCCGCGTCATATAATCCTGTCGACAAATGCGATGTTCGGCGTGCAGTCGCTCAAGGTAAAGGGCGGCGGCTTGACGGGCATGTATTACGATTACGCGCTGGCGGCTCCGCTCCTGGCAAGCGGCAACAAGATTTTGATTCTTGGCATGGGCACGGGCACCTTCGCCGAGCAATGCCGTCGCTACTTCCCCGCCGCGCAGATTGTCGGCGTCGAGATTGACGATAAAATCACCGCCCTCGCCGAAAAATATTTCGCTCTGCCCGCAGACGTTGAAGTCGTCACCTACGACGGACGCGCCTTCCTGCAAGCCGATAAAAATTCCTACGACGTGATTCTTGTCGACGCTTACCAAGACATAACCATTCCGTTCCAGATGAGCTCGACGGAATTCTTTGCGCTGGTTAAAAGTCACTTGACGGCGGGCGGCGTTATGGTCGTCAACATGAACATGCGGGCTTCGGGCGCGGGCAATATCAACGAGTACCTGATTGACACGATTGGCAAAAATTTCGCCGCCGTGCGGACGATTGACGCTCGCGGGGTTACGAACAGGGTTTTGTTCGCGGCGGACGACGAGCGCACTTTGAACAACCTTCGCGCCCGCGCAGATGCTTTGAGCGACGAAACGTTATCGCGGCTGATGATTCACATCGCGGATAATTGGACGACGCCCGCGCTCGGCGATAACGTTTTGACTGACGACCGTGCTCCCGTTGAAATGCTGGGCATGCGGGCTTTGGACAACATCATTCAGCAACACCTGCAACGCTACAAGGAAATTTATCGTCGGGAAGGCTTGGAAGGCATTTTGAACGGCTTCTGACATAAACTTTCGCGGCGGCTTGTCTTTTCATGTAAAGTTCAATTATAATTGGCGGCAAAAAGGAGGGAGGCAAGTCCTTGATAAAAAAACTGAGCGAACTTGCATTGCTTATCCCCGACGCCCGAATCGTCGGCGACGACGTTGTTATAAGCGGCATTGAGCACGATTCGCGCAAAGTCGCGGCGGGCAATTTATTCGTATGCATGGAGGGCGCACACGTCGACGGGCATAACTTTATCGCGCAGGCTAAGGCTAAGGGTGCGGTCGCTGTCCTCACGGCTCGGAAGAATTTCACGCCGCCCGAAGGTCTCGCCGCGCTCGTCGTCCCCGATATGCTAAACGCCCTCGCCGTTATCGTCCCCTACTTTTACGATTACCCTGCGCGGGCTGTGCGCGTTATCGGCGTGACCGGCACCAACGGCAAGACTACCACGACTTACCTGCTCCGCGAAATTTTCAAAGGCGCGGGCTTGAAGGTCGGGCTTATCGGCACGATTCAAATCCTTATCGGCGACGAAAGTTTTCCCGTCCGCAACACCACGCCAAACGTTATCGACTTGCAACACGTCCTGGACGATATGCGCCGCCAAAATGTTCAAGTCGTCGTCATGGAGGTTTCAAGTCACGCGCTGGCGGAGCACCGAGTTGCGGGCGTCGAGTTCGATACGGCGATTTTTACCAACCTCACGCAAGACCATTTGGACTTTCACGGCACCATGGAAAATTATTTGCGGGCTAAGGCTAAGCTGTTCGACGCGGTGTCGCGCCGTGGTCGCAAGACGAACAAAACCGCGATTATCAACGCCGACGACGCGGCCGGCTCCGAGATTCTGCGCCATTGCCTTTGCAAGAAAATTACTTACGGCGTGACGAGCGAAGCCAATCTGCGCGGAGCCGATTTGGATATTCGCGCCGACGGCATGACTTTTACAATCCCCGATGCCATGAGCTTAAACTTGCACTTGACGGGGCGTTTCAACGTCTGCAATGTGTTGGCGGCTTACGGCGCGGCTTTGGCTGAAGGTGTCGCGCCCGAAATTATCAAGCGTGCTTTGGAAAACTTCAGGAGCGTGCCGGGGCGATTCGAGCGCGTCTTTGCCGAGGCTCCGTTTACGGTTATCGTTGACTACGCGCACACGCCCGACGGCGTCAAGAATGTTTTGGAGACCGCAGCTCAGATTGCTACGGGCAAAGTTATCGCGGTGATTGGTTGCGGCGGCGACAGAGACCACTCCAAACGCCCGATTATGGGCAAACTTGCCGCCGAGCTTGCCGACGTTGTGATTGCCACGAGCGACAATCCGCGCTCCGAAGACCCCGAAAAAATTTTGGACGAGGTCGAGGCGGGTATCGGCGATAAAGTTCACGAGCGCATAGTCGACAGGCGAGCGGCGATTTTCCGAGCGATTGAGCTTGCCGGCGCGGGCGACGTGGTTTTGATTTTGGGCAAAGGGCACGAGACGTATCAAATCTTGAACACGGGCACGATTCATTTCGACGATAGGGAAGTCGCATTGGAGGCAATAACCGGCAAAGCGGCAATGTGTTGACAATTCGTTACGGCGCGGCGTGACGGCTTCCAAAGTTGAGCATTCAAGCGCGACAATTGGATGCAACGTCACGTTGCCATTTTGACGATAGGGAAGTCGCATTGGAGGCGATTCGGCATGGATAAATTAAGTTTGGCGGAGGTCGCGCAAGTCACGGGCGCAAAGATAAATTCGGACGCGGAAATATTTTTCGAGGACATCATAACCGACAGCCGCAAAATCACGAGCGGCAGTTTATTTGTCGCGCTCAAGGGCGAGACTTTCAATGGCGAGGACTTCGCGGCGGAGGCTCTCAAAAAGGGCGCGTCTGCCGTCATGGTAAGCGAGGGCTTCGATAAAAATCTTGACAGCATAATCTTGAAGGTCGCGGATACCTTGGCGGCTTATCGGCAAATCGCGGGCGCGTGGCGCGAACGTTTCAATATCCCGATTGTGGCGGTGACCGGCTCCAACGGCAAGACGACGACTAAGGATTTGACTGCCGCCGCGCTCAACGGTTGCGGGCACGTGCTTAAGACTTCGGGCAACTTCAACAACGAGGTCGGCGTTCCCATGACGTTGCTTGAGCTTAACGATAAACATCAAGCCGCCGTCGTGGAAATCGGAATGCGCGGCTTGGGGCAGATTGAATCGCTTGCCGAGGTCGTTAAGCCGACGATTGGCATAGTTACCAACGTCAGCGAGGCGCACATTGAACTTTTGGGTTCGATTGAAAATATTGCGCGAGCTAAGGGCGAGCTGGTCGAGGCGATTAAAAGCGGCGGCACGATTATCCTAAACGCGGACAATCGTCATACGGCGGCGATGAAAACTTTGGCGGGCGACGGCGTCCGAGTCTTGACCTATTCGCTGGAAAAAGACGCGGATTTTATCGCCAAGGATATTTTAATCGGCAGCGTGTCGACGGAGTTCACTTTGAGCTTCCGAGGCAGGGAGTACGATTTTGAAATTCCCATGCTCGGTCGCCACAACGTGTCGAATGCATTGGCGGCTATCGCGGCGGGCTATGCTTGCGGCTTGAGCGTCCCGCAAGTTCAGCGAGGCTTTTCCACTTTGACGACGACCAAAATGCGTTTCGAGGTGATTCGGCGCGACGGCTTGACGATAGTCAACGACGCCTATAACGCCAGCCCCGCCTCAATGCGCGTGGCGATTAAGACGACGTCGGAAGTTTACAACGGGCGGCTAATCGCGGTGCTCGGCGACATGCTGGAGCTGGGCGACATATCGGAGCAAATTCACAGGGAGATTGGCGCGGAGCTGGTTGAAAATAAATTCGACATGCTGATAACTTTGGGCGAGCTTGGCAAATTTATCGCGGCGGGGGCGCGGGACGCCGGCTTGAAGGACGTTTACACCTTCGACACGCACGAGGACGCCGCAAAAAAAATCTTGGAGCTGGTGCGCGACGGCGATACGATTTTGTTCAAGGCGTCGCACGTCATGCACATGGAGAAAATTATCGAGCTGATTTAGGCAGGGCAACGTGACGTTGCATCCTGTTGGCGCACCTCAAAGACAATTTAAAACAAATTATCGCGGTCATACGTTCAAAACATTTTAGGCAGGGAAATTCTTAATGGAAAAACTTTTGATAGCGGGAGCAATCGCGGCAGTGGTGGTGATTCTGCTTGCGCCGCTTTGCATACCGATTTTGCACCGCTTAAAATTCGGGCAGAGCATACGCGAGGAAGGTCCGAAAAGTCATCAGAAAAAGAGCGGCACGCCGACGATGGGCGGAATATTTTTAATCGCGGGCATAGTGGCGGCGACGCTCCTTCAAGCGGAGTGGAACGTTGAAATATTCCTCGCGCTGTTCATATTGTTCGGACACTTCATTTTGGGATTTATCGACGATTATCTAAAAGTCGTCCGCAAGCACAATCAGGGGCTGTTGGCGCGATACAAGCTCCTGGGGCAAATTATAATCGTCATAGTGACAACGTTCGTGGCGAGCGCATTGCTGACGGACTTCAACCCGACGATTTGGCTGCCGCTCGTCAACGTGACAATCGACGCGGGGAGCTTATACTTGCCGTTTATGCTGTTCGTGGTGGTCGGGGCGTCTAACGCGGTGAACTTGACGGACGGGCTGGACGGCTTGGCGTCGGGGTGCATGGCGATAGCGGCGTCTTGCTACGCGGTGATTTGCTTGCTGACGGGGCACGCCGATTTGGCGATATTCTGCGCGGCGACGGTCGGAGCTTGCATAGGCTTTTTGAAGTTTAACTTCCACCCGGCGAAAGTGTTCATGGGCGACACGGGGTCGTTGGCATTGGGCGGAGCGTTCGCGGCGGTCGGTATCCTTTCGCGCACGGAAGTCTTATTGGCGGTCGTGGGCTTCGTTTTCGTCTGCGAGGCGTTGTCGGTGATAATCCAAGTAATTTCGTTCAAGTCGACGGGCAAGCGAATATTCCGCATGAGTCCGCTACATCATCACTTTGAGCTGGGCGGCTGGTCGGAGGTTAAAGTCGTGTTCGTGTTCTGGACGGTCGGACTTATCGCGGGCGTGCTGGGGCTTTCAATGCTGTAAGGAGTCTTTGCAATGGATTTGACTGATAAAAATGTTTTGGTTATCGGCGCGGCGCGGAGCGGCATTGCGGCGGCTAAGGTTGTAAAGTCGTTGGGGGCGCACGTCGTCTTGAGTGACGCCAAGGAAAATCTTGACGTAAACATTGCCGGCGTTGAGGTTCGTTTGGGCAAGCAGACCGAGGAACTTTTAAACGGCGTGGACTTGATTATCGTATCGCCCGCCGTGCCGCTGAGGATACCTTTGCTCAAGGCGGCGTCCGCGCAGGGCATTCGGATTATCAGCGAGGTCGAGCTTGCCTTCAGCCTTGCGAGGTCGCCAATCTGCGCGGTGACCGGTACCAACGGCAAGACTACCACCGTAACGTTGCTGGGGCTTCTGCTTGAGACGGCGTTTGATAAAGTCGGCGTCGGCGGGAATATCGGCGTGCCGCTGAGCGAGGTTGCTTTGGCAGTCGGCGCGGGCGGCTGTATCGCGGCGGAGATTTCAAGCTATCAAATGGAGGCTACCCAAAATTTCAAGCCGCACATTTCCGCGATACTCAACGTCACGCCCGACCATCTCAAGCGTCACGGGACTATGGAAGTTTATCAAGCGATGAAGGAGAAAATTTTTGCGCAACAGACCGCCGAGGATTTTCTGATTCTGAACTTCGACGACGAGCGTACCCGCGACATGATTGACCGCGCCGCGTGTCGAGTGCTTTACTTCAGCCGCCAAACCGAGCTTGCCGAGGGCGCGTTCGTCAAGGATAATCGGCTTGTCATTAAGCTTGACGGCAAAATTCGCGAGCTGTGCACTGTCGACGAGCTGGGCATTAAGGGCGGGCACAACGTCGAAAATGCTTTGGCGGCGGCTCTTACGGCTTACCTTGCGGGCGCGACTGTCGAGGGTATTCGCGGCGTGCTTAAGACCTTCCGAGGCGTGGAGCACAGGATTGAATTCGTGCGCGAGCTTGACGGCGTGAAATACTACAACGACTCCAAAGCCACCAACACCGATTCGGCGATTAAGGCGTTGGAAACGTTCGCGGGGCACATCGTCCTGATAGCGGGCGGCGACGATAAGGGCACCGACCTCACGGATTTTTTAAATCTTGTCAAGGAGCGCGTCGATTATCTGATTTTGGTTGGCGACGCGGCGGCGCGATTCAAAACCTGCGCGGAGGCGTCGGGTTTTCCTGCCGATGCGCGAGCGGGGAGATATTCAACAATCTTACCCATACCTCCGAGGATGATTTTTTGCTCGTCGTTAGGCGATATAACCACATGCAATTCCTCACCATAGTTGGTCTGTGCTCCGGTGACTACGGTTTCGTTATTGTCGTGATATGTCGTAGCCACATTGCCTTCTTCGAGCAAAACATGTACGAAACGGGTGTTGCGAGTCGACCCGGTGGTCATAGCGGTGATAAGCACCTCACAGCTCTTGTTGCTCACTCCGTTCACGGCAATCGCGTGACCCACGTTGGCGTTGTTGTAATTGCCGGCATTCTTGGTAGAGAACCAGAGAACGGGGTCGCTGTCGATGTCGTCCCATTTGTAAACATAGGCTTGTCCGAGCGTTCCCGCGAAGTTGTTCTCGCCCAGCGAGACGCCCACGAGCTTACGGTCGGTGGTGAGAGTAATGGCGTTGAGGTTGCTGTAGAAATTATCACGGTCCTCGGTCTGTATGCCGGTAGTGCTCAGTTCCTTAACAAACTCCTGTGTGCTCGACTTGATAAGGTAGAGGTGAGGCACTTTGTCAACATTGCTCAAGATGATAGTGGAGTCGCCCAGTTGTACAGCGTCTTTTACTACACCCTCAATCTCGAATGTGGCGGGAGTTTGGTTGAAGTTGAACTCATCAGCAAGCTTCAGGTAGCCCGGTTGCACGGGATCGGGATAGTTGTAGAATACTT
>ERZ842401.755-NODE-755-length-47644-cov-4.308937_pt1 | contig 47644 bp, 40 predicted proteins | sample MGYA00521270_ERZ842401 | MGnify/ENA primary metagenome ERZ842401 (study PRJEB31892, sample SAMEA3878208) | bioreactor metagenome | biome: Moose rumen | place: Sweden | collected 2011-10 | study: EMG produced TPA metagenomics assembly of the PRJEB12797 data set... | reverse complement strand
TGCACTTTGCTCCCATGATCCCCGCCACCTGCGCCACGGTGAGCACATCGCCCTTTTTCATGCCGCCGGTGCGGATCAGGTCAAACGTGCTTCTGTTCACCAGCACCCGGGCAGCCGCTGCGGCCGTTCGGTGAGTGATTTCCTTTTCCCCCACATTCACCATGCGGGCCCGGCCCGCTTCGTCAAAATGCGTAAAATCCGCTTCCATGGTTCATCCTCCGATTTGGTTCATGGTGCGCTGGGCCCGGCTTTGCTCCGTGGCCGACAGCGCTTCATGCTGCTTAGGCTTCATTGCAATAGCCCGCATCATCATTTCTTTCATCCCATCCAGATCCATGCCTTTGATGCACAGCTCTTCCCTGGAATGCAGGCAGGGCTTGATGAAGCCGTCCGCCGTCAGGCGCAGGCGGCTGCATTCCGCACAGAAATGATTGGAAAGCGGGCTGATCAGGCCTACGCAGCCCTGACCGCCGGGCAGGCGATACAGCCGGGCCACCCCGTCGTGGTTTTCTTCCGGAACCGCGTCCGGCAGCTCCTCCAGCACCCGGGACGCGGGAATATAGGCCTGCTCCCCGAAAAGGGTATCCCCCGGCATGGGCATCAGCTCAATGAACCTGACGTCCACCGGCCATTGCTTTGTCAGCGCCGCCAAGGCCGGGATTTCATCATCGTTGAAGCCGCCGATCAGCACCGCGTTCAGCTTCACTTTTTCAAATCCGGCGTGCAGGGCCGCCTCGATGCCGCGCAGGGCTTCCTCCAAATCCCCGCCCCGGGTCATGTAGGCGTATTTTTCCCGGTCCAGAGTATCCAGGCTGATATTCACCCGCTTCACGCCCGCGTCCCGCAAGGGCTTCGCCAATTCATTCAGGCGCAGCCCGTTGGTGGTAATATCCGTTTCCTGAACCTGAGGCAATTGCGCCACGCGCCGACAGATGGAAAGGATGTTGGGCTTGATCAGCGGCTCTCCCCCGGTTACGCGCACCTTGGTTACGCCCAGGCTCGCCGCCGATTGCACCGCCAAGATCATTTCATCCTCGGTGAGCATCTGGTCATGGCGCTTTTTGCATATACCTTCCGCCGGCATACAGTAGCGGCAGCGCAGATTGCACAGTTCCGTCACCGACAGCCTTAAATATGTGATTTTCCGTCCGTATGCGTCGATCATATCAATATCTTCCAAAGGTGCAATTGGGGAAATGGCAAGCCTTGCACAACTGGCACAGGCCCCCGTCCCCCAGATTCACAAGATCGTTTTTTGTGAATTTCACCCCGGCATACACCTGAGGCAGCATCACGTCAAAAATGGTAGTGGGCAGGGAAATGGCCGCCCCGGGAACGCCCATCACCGGCACGTCGCCCAAATAAGCCATCAGGGTCATATTGCCGGGCTGGCTGGGCACCCCGTGGCTGATGATTTCGCAGTCCAGCCGTCGGATGGCGGTGGGGGTCAGATCGTCCGGGTCCACGGACATGCCACCGGAGAAGATCAGGAAATCCGCGCCCTGCGCCAAAAAGTCCCGGGCCGCTTCCACGATCATGTCCAAATCGTCGTCGCACACCCTGGCCCCCAGCACTTCGCCGGGATACTTTTCCAGCTTGGCCCGCGCCACAGCTTCAAACTTATCCCGGATCCGGCCGTGATAGATTTCTGAGCCCGTAATGATAATACCCGCTTTCCGAGAATGATAAGGCAGCAGCTCGATCAGCTTTTTTCCCCGGCACATTTCTTCCGCCCGAAGGATTTGCTCTTCCTTGATCACCAGCGGCACGATGCGCATGGAGGCCAAGCGCATGCCCGGCTGAATGGGATAATGATCCGGCAGAGTGGAAACGGTCAGATCACCGATGGAATTGACGGCCTTCAGCAAATCCGTATCCACCCGCAGCATGCCGGACGCGTCCGCCAGCAGCAGCACCTTTCCCTCCGAAGGCTCTGTATAGTGAGCGCCTGCCACGGGAACCATGGCCGCCATGCGTCTGGCCGCGTCCTCCTCGTGGATTTCCCCGGCGTTTTCCTCCCATACAAACACCGTGCGCTTGCCAATATCCAGCATGTGAGGAATATCCGCTTCCGTGATCACGTGACCCCTCCGGAAGGCAGCGCCCTTGAATCCATCCCGCATTTCCGTTAAATCGTGGCAAAGCGTCATGCCAACGGCGTCTTCTACCCGTACTTTTTTCATCTGGGGGCAAACTCCTGATTACAGCATAAATCCTTCCAGCACTTGTCCCGCCTCCTGGGGGCCGGAGCCAGCCGGAATGAGCAAAAACGCGTTACAGCCGATGGTACTGGATAAAACCACATTGCCCTGATCCCGGGGCGCGTCAAACACCGCTTTTCCATCGCTCAGCGCCAGCCATCCCCGCAAAAAGCGCGTGGAAGGGCTCTTTTTCCTAAAGCCGTTTTTCAGCTCCGCCCGGATCGTTTTCGGCAAAGGCTGATCCCGTCCGCACAGCTTCCGAACGGCGGGCAGCACGCAGGCGCAAAAGTTGGTGAGCGATGACGCGGGATTGCCGGACAGGCCCAGGATCAGCTTATGCCCCGCAAGGCCGTAAGCGCAGGCCATGCCGGGCTTCATATCCACCCCGCGAACCAGGATTTCCGCACCCGATTGCATCATGGCGGCGGGCGTTACGTCCCAGTCCCCCACCGACACGCCGCCTGTCAGGATCACAGCGTCGCAGGTGCCGATCCCTTCTGTGATCAATTCTGAAATTTCGTCTGCTTCATCACCGGCGAGCCCCAAATACCGCACTATGCAGCCCTCATTCTGGAGCAGCGCGGTGAAGGCGGCCCGATTGGCGTTGCGGATTTTTCCCTCCGGCTGCTCTTCATCCGCCTCCACCCCCTCGCTGCCGGTCGAAATCAAGCCGACGACAGGCTTCCGGAATACCGTAACCCGAGAAATGCCCTGCGCCGCCAGAGTCCCCGCCAGGCCGGGATCAATGATCGTGCCTGCAGGGGCAAGCAGGGTCCCCTTTGCCACATCCTCTCCCCGGCGAACAATGTTGTCGCCCGGCTCCATAGGAGCAAACAGGGTTACAGTCTCCTCCGTGAAATCGGTGCGTTCAAAATTGATCACACAATCGGCGCCGGATGGAATCTTAGCCCCGGTCATCAGATGCGCGGCCGTTCCGGGCTCCACCGGAAGCTTCGCCACAGCGCCCGCCGGAATGGTTTCCGTGACGCGCAGCGTTACAGGCGTTTCCTTACTTGCGTTTTTCACATCCTCCGCCCGGAAAGCATAGCCGTCATAAGCGGAACGGTCAAAGGGGGGCACGTCCTCCGCCGCTTTCAAATCGAACCCCAGCACCCGCCCCGCGCATTCATCCAGGGAAACCATTTCCGTTTCCATCGGCTTAGCCAGGCTCAGCAGCAGATCCCGGGCCTGCGTCCAGGAAAGGTTCTCGCGCATATCCATCAGCCTTTCAATTGTAATATTCCGGAAACGGGCAAATGAATGGTCAATTCCTCCGCCCGCAATTGCTTCCAAACGTCCTTTTCCATTTCCCAGCCCAGAGGCTCCGCCCCCTCCTTCGCGTCCAAGGGCCGCAGCATCACCGTGATGGAAAAGGGATTTTCCACCACCTCCGCCACCCTGCACCGGAAGGCGTTTTCTCCCGCCCCGGGACGAATGGCGTGCATGCGGATGCCCAGGGCGTCGGTGCCGTCTTTCAAAGGCACAGCCAAGGAAATACCCCAGTCCAGCGCCAGGGCGTGCTGATCGTCCAGCCGCTGAATGGAAGAAATATTCTTACAGCCCGTCAGCACACAGCCGGCCCGGGTGCCGGGATCGGAAAACACAGCGTCCCGGGGGCCGATCCTTTCTACCCTGCCCCCGTTTACAATGGCCACGCTGTCCGCCATTCGGTACACCTCGTCCCGGTCGTGGGATACCAGCAGCACGGTTTTTCCAAAGCGGCGGATCACCCGGCGCATTTCTTCCTCCATCCGAAAGCGCAAATGGCTGTCCAAGGCGGAAAAAGGCTCGTCCAGCAGTAAGATCCGGGGCTCGCTTACCAGCATGCGGGCCAGAGCCGTTCGCTGCTGCTGGCCCCCGGAAAGCTGAGAGGGCAGCCGATCACCCAATTCAGAAATGCCCATGGCGCGGAGCGCTTCCTCCACTGCCTGCTCCCGGGCGCTCCCTCGCAGATGCCGGGCCCCGCAGCGCACATTCTGCCGCACCGTCATTTGGGGAAACAGGGCGTAATGCTGAAACATCAATCCCACATGCCGCTTTTGCGGGCTCAGGCAAATCCGCTTTTCCGAATCGAACAGCGTTTCCCCATCCAGCGTGATGCGGCCCCCGTCCGGCTTGTCCACTCCGGCGATACAGCGCAGGGTCATGCTCTTTCCGCAGCCGGAAGCGCCCAGCAGCGCCAGGGTTTCATCCCCCGCCTGAAAATCCATATTCAAGGTGAACCCATTCAGCTTTTTTTCGATATTCACCGTCAGCGCCATGGATTCACCGCCTTTTCTCCCGCTTTTCCAGCATATTCACCGCCAGCAGCACCGCAAAGGATATGGCCATATTCACCAGCACCCAGCGCAGGGCCAGGCCGTCGTCATTGGTGCGCCACAGCTGATAAACCGTGGTTGAAATAGTGGCAGTGCGGCCGGGGGTATAGCCCGCCAGCATGCTTGTGGCGCCATATTCGCCCAGCGCCCGAGCGAAGGAAAGCACCGTGCCCGCCAAAATGCCCGGGCGGCACGCCGGCAGGCGGATGCGCCAGAAAATAAACGTATTGGAAAGGCCCAGGGTCTGGGCGGAGGCGGCCAGGCTTTCATCAAAGCTTTCAAAGGCCCCTCGGCAGGTGCGGTACATGAGGGGAAAAATCACCGCCGTGGTGGCGAAAACGGCCGACCACCAGGTCATCGTCAGCCGCAGACCGAAGCGCTCCAGAAAGAAAGCGCCGATCACCCGCCGGGGCCCCAGAATTCGCAGCAGCAGAAAGCCCACCACCGTGGGCGGCAGCACCAGCGGCAGCGTCAGGATCACATCCAGCACCCCTTTGATCAGCCGCGGCGCTTTGGCAATATAGTACGCCGCCAGCATGCCCAGAAAAAAGATGATCCCCGTGCTGATGCCCGCGATGCGCAGGGAATTCCATAAAGGGAATAAATCCACGCTCGGCCTCTCTTTCTTATCGTTTGCAGTCTTTTGATCAATGCCCGGCGGAAAGAATGGCGTTCCGCCGGGCGGGTTAAATCATTCGCTCAGGGGAGAAAAGCCCACGGCGGCAAATACCGCGCTGGCTTCTTCGCCGGTCAGATAGGTCAGGAATTCCCGGGCCGCTTCCTCGTTCCGGGTAATATTCAGCACCGCGGCGGGATAGATCACCTGGTCGCACATTTCCTTGGTGGCGGTATCCACCACCGTCAAATGGGCGGAGTAAGCGTCCGTGCCGTAGATGATGCCGCAGTCCACCGCCGCTTCCGTCACCTGGGTGGTTACTTCCTTCACGTTGGAGCCGTAGGTGATCGCGCCGGCCTTGGCCAGGGCCTCCTCATCCAGCCCATAGAAGGCAAAAATCTTCTGGGTGTACTGACCCACCGGCACGTCGCTGTTGCCCATGGCCAGCAGGATGGAGCCCGCTTTCAAGGCTTCCGCCAGTTCATCGTAGCTTTGCAGATTCTTGGGGTTTTCCTCGGGCACAGCCAGGGCCACCTTGTTTTCCAGCAAATTGACGCGGGTGCCCTGCAGCACAAAATCCAGTCCGGCGGTATTCACGGCGGGGTCCGCTTGGATATCCAGCTGGTTCATCTGCTTGGGCGCGGCGGAAATGAAAATATCACATTCCGCGCCGCTTTCGATTTGAGTTTTCAGGGTGCCGGAAGAATCGAAGTTGTAGATGATGGTAACTTCGGGATGCGCTTCCTCATACAGCGCCTTGATTTCCGTCAGGGTTTCGGTCATGGACGCGGCGGCGAACACGATCAGCTCCACCGGTTCCCGGGCCTCTTCTGCCATGGCGGCAAAGGGGCACAGGCTCAGCGCCAGCAGCAGGGCCAGGCAGGTGCGGATGACTTTTTTCATGTTGGTTTCCTCCTTTGCAATTTTGTGCATGTGTTTCTGTCTTCGTAGAAACGGAGGGAACACAAAACAGACAGCCATCCTTGCTGCGCGTTCCGCCGTCTCCTTTCCGGCGCCTTGGCAAATTTGCCGCGGCATGGGAGGCCGCACCGTTTCCAGCATCGACCCTATGCGGAGAACCGGAGGCTTTCAGAAAGAAAAAGCCGCGCATCCTTCTTTGAAAAGACGCGCGGACAAAAGGCATGGCCCAATAAGCCCCCTCTGATCCGTGTCCTCTTTTCAAATGCGGAAGGTGCAGCCGTTTCCCGGTGCGCCCTGAACCGGGTTTCTCCGGCGCGGCCCAGGCTCCATAACGAATTTCGTCCCAGGAGCAAGGGCTCGAAGACACAATATGAAATTGATCGCATCGTCGCGGCAGGGTTTACCGCGCCTGAGCGTGCCAGGAAAGAATCATGGCTTCATGTTCCGGGGTCAGCGTCAGCTTTTCCCCGTTCACCATCACCTGCACCCCGGCTTTTTTCCGGGCATGGCCCTTGCAGCCCTGGGCGCAGAAGGAGCGGCTGAGGGCGATATCCTCGCCCGTGAGCGCCGCGTCCAGTGCTTGAATATCCACCGTTTTCGGCGTTTCCCGCTCCAGCAGATCGCAAAGCGCCTGAATATCCCTTTCCGGATGCAGAACCGGCAGGCCAGAAAACGTTTGGCATTCATTGGCGATCAGGCCGGACAGGGCCAGGGTGCGGCTGTTCAGCCTTTCCCGGGCGTCGTCTTCCCCATGAGCCGCCACGATACGGTTCACCGGCAACTCGTAATCGCCCTCGCACAGCACCCAATCCAGGCCTTTAAACGGCACAAGCCATTCGGAGGGCTTCAGCTTCCGGGGATACATCAGCGTGGTTTCCATTTCTCCCCTTGCGGCGATGAGCTGGGCCCCGGCTTTGGCGTGACGGTCTGTATTGCTGCCGGGCTTATCCATATGGAACGCCGGGCAGAAAACCGATTTTGCCGTTCCCACGCTGCAGCCGCGGCGTCGCAACTCACGAACCAGGCACTCCAGCACGGTGGTTTTTCCCGCGCCCCGAACGCCCACGATGGTGATGATTTTCATGCTTCCTCTTTCTTCTGCCGGAGCAGCTTCAGGATCACGCCGTCGATTTCGCTTCGGTTTTCTTCCGTTACAGTGATCACCCGCACCTTGGGATGATTCTTGATAAAATCATGCCAGGATTGATCCTTTCGCAGGACCCCCAGCACCGGCGTATCCCCGTCCAGACAGGCCCGGATTTCTTTTTGAAATTCCAGCGCGTTTTTTTCCAAATGGCCGCACTCATCCATCAGGATCAAGCCTTCCGGATGCTGCCTGGCTTCCCGAAGCAGCGCTCCGCCCAAATCGTCAAACCGCTCCGTCAGCGGCCGCATTTTGCCGTCCCGCAGCTCGGCCACCATATGCGCCTCATCCAGCGTGGGCTCCCCTTGGGGAGAAACCATATACAAAGAAGAAGCGCCTCGTTCTCTGGTTAGAAACTGCGTGCGGAAGCCGTAGCCCGGAAGCCCCATTGCTTCCGTCACACGGCGGACTGCCCGGCTTTTTCCAATTTGCCTATCTCCCGTTAAAAAGACGTGCATGCTTCCTCCCGCGTAATCTCTTCTCATGATTTATTATAGGGCATTACGGCGGGAATTGTAAAGAGCAGAAATAAATTTTTGTTCTTTATAAATATATTTCAAATAATATCGGGCTGCGTGCGCTCAAAATTCTATCCAAGCTTTCATTTCCCCGCCTCAAGCTGATCTGGCGAAGGATAATCCCGGCAAAAAAATCCTTTGCGAGAACGCAGATATTCAATTACTGGTATTTTTTCTTCCTAATATGCTATTTTTTCGCTGCTTTTTCATGAAAAAGCTCTTTTCAAACAGGGCAAAATATGCTATAATTTTCTTGCATAAACAAGCTCCGAGTGCGGGATGACCCTCGCGGCCGCCCGTACCGATGAGTGTTCCCGGCAACGGGGGCGCTTGCCTTTTGCGAAGGAGCCCGTCGAACTGCGTTGTAATTGGCGTGCATGGAAGGGTATGCCGTTATTTCGCTGTGCATCCGGCGGGGTTTTTGTTTGCCTCCGAAGAGGGAGAAGACTTCGGAAGGATTTCAAGAATTAGGAGGAGATCGATCATGTCTGAATCCAAGGATCGCAAAAGCTTCCTCGACAAGGACTACACCCGCCGCCAATTCCTGAAGCTGAGCGGAAAAAGTCTGGCTGGTCTGGCCCTGTCCAGCTCCCTGCTGGGCGTACTGGGCGTAACGCAAGAGGCCGTTGCCGAGGATAAGGTGCGCGTATGGGCGTTCCCCCAGGGATTGCTCGTCGTGGACGCGGACCGCTGCGTGGGCTGCCAGCGCTGCGAAATCAACTGCACGCTCACCAACGACGGCTGCTGCTCCAGCTACATTTCCCGCGTGAAGGTCACCCGCAACCTGTACTCCAGCCGCAACGGCCAGGGCCTGTACACGGAAGATAACTGGACCTATTTCCCCGACACCTGCCGTCAGTGCGAAAAGCCCTTCTGCGGCGAAGCCTGCCCCATGGGCGCCATCTATTCCGACGAGCTGGGCATCCGGCGCGTGGACACCGAAAAGTGCATCGGCTGCGGCGCCTGCACCCAGGCCTGCCCTTGGCATATGCCCACCGTGAACCCCGAAACTCATAAATCCTCCAAGTGCATCATGTGCGGCGCCTGTGCCGAGGGCTGCCCCTCCGGCGCGCTGTCCATCGTTCCTTGGGACCGCATCGTATCTGTTTCCCAGAAAATCTGATCGTATCGGAACGATTGCCGAATGGATGAATAGAGGAGGAAAAACAACATGTCTGTGAAGAATGGCATCAACGGCTGGGCGGGTACGATCCTTCGCGTGAACCTGACCACCGGCGCGATTACCAAAGAAGACACCCTGCCCAAGTATAAGCCCTATATCGGCGGCATGGGCATTGGCTATAAAGTGATCTGGGACGAAGTGCCCATGGATACCGATCCCCTGGGCCCGGACGCCAAGTGCGTGTTTGGCGTTGGCCCCCTGACGGCCTCCGGCGTTCCCTGCTCGGGACGCATGAACATCACCCTGCTCTCCTGCTGGAGCAAGGGCTATTCCATCGTGGACGCGCACATGGGCGGCCACATCGCCCACGCCTTCAAGTATGCCGGCTATGACGCCATGATCGTGGAAGGTCAGAGCGACAAGCCTGTTTATATTCGCATCGAAGATGAAAAGGTGACCATCGAGGACGCCTCCCACGTGTGGGGCAAGGGCACCTTTGAAACCAACGCCACCCTGGCCAAGGAAAACGGCCCCGAATTCGACGTGGCCTCCATCGGCCTGGCCGGTGAAAACCTGGTGCCCATGAGCAACATCGTCACCTCCTTCGGCAACAGCGGCGGCGCTGGCATCGGCGCGCTGCTGGGCAGCAAGAAGGTGAAGGCCCTGGTGGTCCGCGGCACCGGCGCGGTCAAGATCGCACGGCCCATGGAAGTGCGCCTGCTCTCCAACTACATGATCAAGGACCTGGTGGGCGGCAACAACAACCACACCGTTCCCTGCCATGCCCAGAGCTGGAGCGAATACGTGGCCACCAACAACCGCTGGCAGGGCGCTCCCGGCATCACCTGGGACAAGGCCAGCAAGGGCCCCATCGACATGGGCGAGCAGCCCAGCGGCCAGATCAACGTGGCGGCCCTGCGCTGCAACAAGGGCGTGTTCGACTTTGGCGAGATCGCCGAGAAGTACACCGTCAAGCAGGGCGGCTGCTCCTCCTGCCCCGTGCGCTGCTACACCGAATACGACATGGATCCCCTGGCGGAATACGATCTGCCCACCCATGTATCCAACACCTGCATGCCCATCATCAAGATGCTGGAGTGGTATCCCGACCATAAGGACGCCAACGGCGAAAAGGTAAAGTCCACCCACGATTTCGTGGATGAAAAGGACGCCAAGATGATCCTGGGCGGCGCCGGCTCCCGGGCCGCCGATGAATACGGCGTATGGTGCAACTATGGCAACCTGTACGAAGACTTCAACATGGCCTATACCACCGGCGTTCTCAAGGACGTGTGCGATCGGCTTTATCCCGGCGAATGGGACGAAATCCCCTGGGATCTCATGGAATCCGGCGATCCCCGCTGGGTTTGGGAAGTGTACAAGCGCATCGCCTCCGGCAAGGGCATCTTCGGCGATATCGGCCTGGGCACCTACCGGCTGTACGAAAAGTGGGGCATGGACGATCCCGAAAAGAACGTGGCGGGCGTTTCCTTCTACGATTTCGTGAACGGCAAGAACTTCAATATCGGCCACAACGGCTATCCCCGTCACCATGGCCCCGAAAACTGCTGGCAGGCCGGCACGCTGTACTCCATGATGTACAACCGTGACTGCATGATCCACCACCTGATCAACTTCTGCTCCTCCGGCGCGCCCTACAACGAAATCACCAAGCCCGTGCTGGAGCACTTCTTCGGGGAAGGCTGCACCGACGCCCAGAAGAAATACACCCCCATCAACGAGAACAAGATCAAGCTGGCCAAGTGGGCCTTCATCGGCAAGCAGTGGCACGACAGCGCCACCCTGTGCAACTGGATGTACCCCATGACCATTGCCACCAGCAAGAAGCGCAACTACATCGGCGACCTGGATCTGGACGCCAAGTACATGACCGCCGTCACCGGCGAAGAATACACCCGCGAGGATCAGGAGCGGGATTCCGAGCGTATTTCTCAGCTGCTGCGCGTCATGACCGCCGTCAGCTTCAAGCTGAACCTGGGCAGCACCAACCTGCGTAAAGATCACGATCGGGTATCCGATTGGGTGTTCGATAAGGAACCCGACTTCAAGGCCTTTGAAGAGGGCACTGTGAAGCTGGATCGGGAAGACTGGGAAAAGAGCCTGGATATGTGGTACGAAGCTATGGGCTGGAACAAGGAAACCGGTATTCCCACCCGCGAAACCCTGGAAAAGTTTGATCTGGCCGACTGCGCCGACAAGCTGGAAGAACTGGGCCTCATCTAAAGATTTTCCGGGGGAAACCGCTCTTTGCTGTCCGGGGCCTTCCGGCCCGGCCTCCGCTGAAAATATGCCAAAGGGCATATTTTCCGGGCGCTTCGGCCCCAAATCGGGTTTCCCCCAGGCCCCCTTCCGAGAAAGCTGTAGGGGGAATCGGTTCGCACTATAAAATGCACAATTCGGTAACAATTATGAACAAAATGTAAAAATGACTCCTGCACAATTATTTGTGCAGGAGCTTTCTTAAAAACGCAGAAGGATGTTTTAGAATAGAAAGGTCACACCCCATTCGGGTTTCTCGGAGGTGGTGCAGGGGGAACCGCTCTTTGACCTTCAAAGAGCGGTTCCCCCTGCAATAAGGAAAGGAAAGATGTATAATGGCATTATTTGGACGGCGCAAGCCAGGATTCTCGAAAGAAGTGGAACTGAAGCCCAGCGAAATCCCCGGCGAATTCAGCGACGCGCTGGATCCGGCGATCAATAAAGAACTGGACAATCCCAAGCTGGAAAAGCGGGAATTGCAGGAGCAGGCGGCCAAGGTGATGGCGGGAGAAGCGGCAGCGACCTCTGTTTCTGAAGAAAAGCAGGATATCTTCGACTACATGCAGTCCCTGCCGGATGTGGAGGATCCCTTCCCGCCCTCCGAACCGGACCCGGAGCTTCCCCCTGAACCGGAAAAAAACAAAGCACAGCTGCTGGCCGATTTTATTCGGGAGCGCAGCAAATCCGCGCTGATCACCCCCAAGGCCCTGATCGCCAAGGATGAAGAAGACATTGACGCGCTGCTGGCAGAAATGGCCGCTGACGAAACCTGCAGGGATATTCTATCCGTAAAGGGTCAGAAGGACGTTTACTATTATTCCGAGGAACTGATGGCCCACAACTACGCTAAGATCGCCATGCTGACCCTGGAAAAGGACGACGCCCGCACCATTGCGGAAATGGTACGCTTCAACTGCAAGGCCTTCCCCCCCCCCACCCCTGTTTACTATTTTGCCCGTCAGCCCTTCTTCCTGGACAAGGAGCAAATGAAGCTTGTGCTGGCTCAAATGCGGGATGATCCCCAGTACCAGGATATCCGCCAGTGCGAAGCGGCCATCAACGGCGAACCCTACCTGTTTTCTATCGACTTCATGAGCGAAAAATACGCTAAGGCCCTGGCCAACGGCGCGGAATCTCACGAAGCGGATGAATGATGCGCAGCCATACGCAAAACAGGCATATCTTATTGCATAGCAAAAGCCATGCGGGATTTTCTCTCGCATGGCTTTTATTATCCTTTATTCTCTTTCCCGGGGCTTTGTCAGCCTGCAAACCAGGATGCCGATTTCGTACAGCAGCATCATGGGCACCCCCAGCGCCACCTGCGACACCACGTCCGGCGGGGTCAGGATCGCCGCGAAAACGAAGATGCCCAGAATGACATACTTTCGTTTGGCGGCCAGCATTTTCGCGTTGGTCCAGCCCATCCGCGTGGTCAGGTACAGGAATACCGGCAGCTGAAACGCCACGCCAAAGGGCACGATGAACCCAAACAGGAAGCTGACGTACTTATCAATGGACAGCATGGGGGTCGCCAGGTTATCGCCCGCGACCAGGAAAAAGTCCACCGCCAGCAAATACACCGCCACATAGCAGAATACCACGCCCAGCAGGAACAGAAACAGCGCCACAAAAAACAGGATGCGGAACGCCTTTTTTTCCTTGGGATACAGCGCCGGCTTGATGAAGCCCCATATCTGCCCAATGATCACCGGGCTGGCCACGATCACCGCCGCGATGAGCGCCACCTTGAATTTGGTCACCAGCGCTTCCGACATGGCGGTGTAAATGATTTCGATCCCGCGCTCCGCGATGGGGCCGGTGATCCAGCCCATCAGCGCGTCGATGGCCAGATAGTAAACGAGGAAAAAGGCAATGGCAACCGCCGCCGCGGATATGACCAGCACACGGCGCAGGGCCAATAGATGGGTAAGCAATGGCGCGCCGCCCTCCGCGGGGGCCACCTGTTCCGGCTTTTTTTCCGGTTCCAGGTTGGGGCCTTCCTTACGTTCTGATTGATTCTTATTCTTTTCGTTCATACAGGCAACCCAATCAGGACGTTACGCCTTTTTCTCTTCGTCGGCATCCTCTGCCTTTTTATCGTCGTCGTCCTTCACTTCGTTTTTGAAGTCCTTGATGCTCTTGCCCAGGGCCTTGCCTACCCCGGCCAGCTTGCTGCCGCCAAAGAGCACCAGCGCCAAAATAACGATCAGAATGATTTCCGTAGTTCCAAGCCGCATATTGCCGCCCCTCCTGTTATCCTTCTGCTTTTTGCAGAATCGTTATTGTTTTTGGTTTACTTCTTTTTCCGTCTGCTTCAGGTCCTTTTTCACGCCGTTCAGGCTTTTGTTCAATTCCTGGGAAGCGCTTTTCAGCTCCGGCGTAATGTCCATGTCCTTTTTCAGGTCGCTGAACGTTTGGTCCACGTCCGTTTTGGTGTCCTTCAGTTCCTTTTCAAATTCATCCCAGCCGGTTTCCTGCTTTACTTCCTGAATCAGCTGCCGGATTTTTTTGACCATTCGTCCAAGCCATCTTGCCACCTTGGGCAAATCCTTAGGCCCGACTACCAGAAAGGCAATGAGCAGCACGATGATCAGTTCCGAAAAACCGATATTAAAAATGCCGCCTTCCCCCTTTCCGATTTAGTATGTTTATTATAGCCTGTTTCCCCTGTTTTTGCAAGTTAAAATGCGCTCAAAGGCGAATTTACATTTTCCAGGAAACCAACCATAGACGAATGGAGCCCTTTTATGGTATACTATTCGGAAAGAGAAAAAAGACGGGAGGGAGAGAAGGTGTCCGCCGAAGCGTATGAATTGCTGTCCATGCTGATGCGGTATGTGTTTGTGCTCATCGGTGCGCTGATCGTATGGCGGTCCTATCGCTGGCTGCGGCGGGACGCCAAGACCTATCAACGGCAAATGCGATCCCTGCCCGACGCCGGATTGGTTGGTGAAATGGTGAACCTGAACACGGGAACGGCCCAGCCCCTGCCCCGGGAGGGCACCATCGGCTCCTCCAGGGAATGCGATATCCGGGTGAAGGACAGCGCCGCCAAGCGGCAGCACGCGCGCTTTGAATTTGAGGAAGGAAAGGGCCTGAAAATCATTCCGGGCCGCCGCAGCCCCATGCTGCTGTCCGGTATAGAAATGAACGGCCCCGGCTATGCGCTGCATGGCACGCAGCTGCAGATTGGAAGCACCATGCTGCGGGTGCGGCTGTTTGCCGGATTGAAGGTGCCCCAGCCCGCCGCATACCCCGACCCCGACGCCGTTCTTTCTTCTGATGTGTATCTGGAGCCCTGGGACGGCGAAGGGGAAGCCAGTCCCGTTTTTCCCGATCTTTCCGTGGTATCCAATACGCAGGAAGAGGATTATATGCCTTACAGCACCGCCTCCGTTCCCCAGGGCGCGCCGCTGGAGCTTGCCAATGTGAACCGGGATTACGACGGCAATTATACCGACGACGGACAAATGACCTGGCAGTACGCTTATTCTTTGGACGAACTGCGTTCCGCCATGCAATCCGAGCAATGGCAGCAGGCCCAGCCCACGGACCAAATCCCCGACGCGGAAGAACAGGGACTCCCTTATCAAAGCCCCCTGCAGCCCCGAAGGAAAAGGAGAAGCCGCCATGAGTGAAAGCAAAAAGCGCCTCCGCCGCGCTCCGGGCCGGGCCATGCTGCTGGCCGTGATGGTATTCTTCTTCCTGGGCTTTTTTCTGCTGGCTTTAAAGGACGGAAAATGGGAAAGCTTCCTGCTTTCTCTCCTGGTGCCCGCCATTATTTTCGTGGGCACCGCGGGCATTTCCCGGCTTTTCCCATCGGATCGGCTGCTGCTTTCCCTGACTAATTTCCTGTGCGCGCTGGGCGTTCTGGTGCTCTATCGCCTGTCGCCAGAGCGCGGTATGACCCAGGCCGTAAACTATGGCGTGGGCGTTGGCTGCATGATTTTCTGCACGTTTTTAGTGCGGTATATGCCCAAATGGAAAGGGCTTTCAGCGCTGATGATGCTGGGCAGCATGGGGCTCCTGGCCCTTCCCTTGTTAATCGGCCGGGAAACCAACGGCGCGAAAAACTGGTTCTATGTAGGCGGCTATTCCGTGCAGCCCAGCGAAGTGGTGAAGCTGGCGCTGCTTTTGTGCGTATCCTATCTGCTGAGCCAGCGAAAGGTATTTTGGGCGCTTGCGTTCAGCGGCGCGTGCTTGCTGCTGCTGATGCTGCAAAAGGACCTGGGCACCGCCCTGCTGTATTACGGCGTGGTGCTGATTTTGCTTTACGCGTCCACCACCAGTCTGCCCCTGCTCTTGGGCGGCGTGCTGGGCGGGGCCGGGGCCGCCTTCGCGGGCTACCGTATGTTCGCTCATGTGCGGCGGCGCGTCGCCATCTGGATCAACCCCTGGGCGGATACCGACGGCGCGGGCTACCAAATCGTGCAAAGCCTGATCGCCATCGTCAACGGCGGCTTTTGGGGCGTGGGCCTGGGTCTGGGCAACGCGTCCGTGATCCCGGAATACTACAACGACTTCATTTTTTCCGTGATCCTGCATGAATTCGGATTGCTGTTTGGGCTGATCGTGCTGTGCATGTACCTATTTATCATTATCCGCGGCGTCATGATCGCCCGCCGTTCCCGCACCGTGTTTCATGCGCTGCTGGCCCTGGGCTGCACGGCGCTGATCGCCCTGCAAACCTTCGTGATCATCGGCGGCAACATCAAGCTGATCCCCCTGACGGGCGTCACGCTGCCCTTCATCAGCTACGGCGGCACGTCCATGGTGTCCAGCCTTTGCGTGATCGGGCTTTTGCAGGGTGTGGCCAGCCGCAACGCCGCCGGGGTGCACGAGGATCGGGCCCTGGCGCGGGGAGGTGACGCGCTGTGAAGCAATTGCAGAAAAACATCCGCAAAATCGCCATTTTCCTGTGCGCCCTGTTTGTATTGCTGGCCGCCTGGGGCGCTTACAGCATTTCCACCTACGGCAGCCGCTGGTTCGCTTCCTCCGCCAACACCTTTGCCCGGGCCCAAAAAAAAGATGTGATTGCCGGGAATATCCTGGACCGCAGCGGCGTTGTGCTGGCCAGCACAGTCAACGGGCAGCGGTTATATCAATCCGATCTGAACGCCCGGAAAGCTGCCGTTCACGCGGTGGGCGACAGCAGCTACAATGTGAACAGCAGCGCCGAATCTTTTTTCGCCACCTATCTGTATGGCTTCCGTATGTCCTATCTGGAGCGGCTTTCCTTCGCCCTGCGGGGCGAACAGCGCCGGGGCGACAATGTGCAATTGACCATCGACAGCCGCTTGGCTTCTTATATAGCCTCCGTTTTTCCTGATGGGAAATCCGGCGCTGTGGTGGTGATGAACTACAAAACCGGAGAAGTCCTGTCCGAGCAATCCTTTCCCAATTTTGATCCGCAGAATATTACCTCCGCCGTGCGCGGCGACAGCCAAAAGCCCTTTTTCAACCGCGCCGTCCAGGGGCTTTACACCCCGGGCTCCACTTTCAAAATCGTCACCGCCGCTTCCGTCATGGAAAACATGTCCAATTACGCCGATCTCACCTTTTCATGCACCGGCACCCTGCAGGCGGGCCAGCGAGTGATCACCGACGCGGGCACAGATTTATCCGCTGGTTCTCTGGTGCGGCACGGTGATATCGGGCTGAAACGCGCATTCCAGGTAAGCTGCAACAACACCTTCGCCCGCATCGCTCTGCAATTGGGCGACGCGAAGCTTCGCAAAACCGCGGAAAGCTTTGGTTTTAATGAAAATTTCCTGTTCCGGGATCTGGTGGTGGAAAACTCCTCCTACCCTACCGAAAACCGCAACGACGGCGAAATCGCATGGACCGGCGCGGGGCAAAGCGCCCTATCCGTCTCCCCCATGCACATGTGCATGATCGCCTCAGCCGTGGCCAATCACGGCGTGATGATGGAGCCCCGGATGCTTCTTGCCGCCACCGCGGTAAACGGCACCGTCCGCGCGTCCTTTTCTCCCCGTGTGTACAAAAAGCCCCTTTCGGAGGAGCAAGCGGCCCAGCTGAAGGATTACATGCGCGCCGTAGTCACCGGCGGCACCGGTACCGCCGCGCAGATTTCCGACAAAAAGGTATGCGGAAAAACCGGCTCCGCCGAAATGGACACCCAGGAATTCACCAACGCTTGGTTCACAGGTTTTCTGGATGAAGAAGCCTCGCCCTACGCCCTCTCCATCGTGGTGGAAAACGCCGGCGGCGGCGGCAGCGTGGCCGCACCCATTGCCCGGAAGATTTTCACCTGGATGCTGAACAACGGCTATCAATAATCAAGGAAGGATCATAACCCTTATGCTTGATATCACCTTGCTGGGCACCTCCGCCCTGCTGCCCCTGCCGGAACGGGCCCTGACCGCCGTGTTTCTCAGCTGCGCGGGCCATTCCATTTTGTTTGACTGCGGCGAGGGCACCCAAAACGCCGCCAGAGGGGCCCATGCCAGCCTGATCAAAACCGATTTGATTGCCCTGACCCACTATCACGGGGATCATATTTTCGGTCTGCCCGGCCTGCTGCAAACCATGGGCAGCATGGGCCGCACAGAGCCTTTGGTGATCACCGGTCCCACTGGGCTGAAGGCCGCCATGGAGCCCATTTTCAAGCTGGCGGAATGGCTTCCCTTTGAAGTGCGGCTGCTTTCCCTTCCCTCGGAAGGCGTCGTCTTGAACAGCCTCTTCCCCGGCTGGCCGGACCGGGCGCGTCTTTGCGCTTTCCCCACCCGCCATCGCGTCGTCAGCCAGGGCTATCAATTCACGCTGGGCCGCGCCGGATTATTCAATCCTCAGCAGGCAAAAGCGCTGAATATCCCGGTGCAGCTATGGAGCGTTCTCCAGCGGGGCGAAAGCGTGCAGGTCAATGATCAGATCATCCTGCCTCAGCAGGTCATGGGACCGGACCGGCCCGGGCTGAAATTCGTTTTTTCCGGCGACACGGCCCCCTGCGAATCCCTGACTCAAGCGGCCCAGGACGCCGATTTATTCATTTGCGAAGCCACCTACGGCGAAAATGAGCAAGCCGATCTGGCCGCCGAATACGGCCATATGACCTTTGCTTTAGCGGCTCAAACCGCTGCCCAGGCCCGGGTCAAGCGCCTTTGGCTGGCCCATTATTCCCAGCGGATCGAGGACCCATTGGCTTTCCTGCCCCTGGCTCAAGCCCATTTTCCCGCCGCAGAGTGCGGCCAGGACGGAATGCAGATTTCCCTGCAATTTCACGAATGAATCAAGCGTTTATTCCTTGCATCCTACCTGGAAATATGCTATAATACGCTTCGGAATCTGTGATGAACCGCATTTTCCGAATCTGCGCCTGTAGCTCAGCAGGATAGAGCGTCCGCCTCCTAAGCGGCAGGTCGTTCGAATCCAAAAGCCGCATAAAATTGAATATGTCCCAGTACCTCAGTTGGATAGAGGGTTCGCCTCCTAAGCGAAACGCCGCGCGTTCGAGTCGCGCCTGGGACGCCAGACAATCCGCTGCAAGCCTTTGTTTTCAAGGGTTTGCAGCTTTTTTGTTGCTCTCATGGACTCAATGCATCTTGCCCTGCCGCCCGGAGGCGGCCAATGAATAAACTTTTGCTGCGATGTATATTTTGCTAATTGGAGATGAACGAAAATCGAAGGCTTGCTAAGAATTTTGGTTCATTTGCTAATTGGAGCCTTTTGAGCCCGCAATCAGCGTAGCAAGGGTATTCGCCAGCTCCGGGTTTTGCTGAAGCTGCTCAATGAGCGCCGCCAGGTCAACCGTCTGCACAGCCTGGGGTTCCGGCGGAGCCGTCACTTGGCGTAGATCAGGATTGGCGTTGGTGTAGAAAGCACTTTCAAACTTCTGCGCGTTGATCTTCCGATCTTCATCGAGAATGTGCGCGTACACCTTCGTGATCATGTCGATCTCCGCATGTCCGGTATCGCCCTGTGTGGCCTTCAGGTCGCCGTGGTTGAGCTTCAGCTTGTAGGTGGTGCTGGAATGCCGGAGGGAGTGAAAGACCACATTGGGGAGCTCTGCTTTCTCCTTTAAGAGAGCAAACTCCTTGTTGATGATCCTTTCCTCACACGGCCTTCCGTTCGGGAGGGCGATCACAAGATCAAAGTCCTGATATTCGTCCCCCAGAAAGGCTTTCAGCTCGTTCTGCGACTTCCTCCATTCCCTGAGAATGTAGGCCAGCGTCTTAGGTAGCCAAATCTTTCTCACGCTGGAGTCCGTCTTGGGCTTTTTCAGGATCACACGGGTACTGGTGTTCGGCATGAGCGGAGTGAAGATGTGGTAAATGTCTTTTTCTCCCAGCATCTCGATTGCCCTCTTGGAAGCACGGGTAAGCTCCTGTTCAATATAGACGTAGGCATTATCCCGTGCGATGTCCTCATCTTCAATGTGAACATTCCTCCATGCCAGGCCGAGGATCTCCCCCATCCGCATGGAGCAGGCAAACGCCAGGTTCATTGCCACATAGAGCTTTCCGTCGTGGCAATTGTCCAACGCCTTCCGGATCGTTTCCGCATCCCATATATCCCGCTTGGCATACTCGGTCCTGGGAAGAACCGTGTTGTCAAAGGGATTCCTGCCGATCAGCTCCCAGCGAACAGCCTGCTTAAAGGCGCAGCGCAGCAGCTTGATAATCTTTTCAATCGTCTTGTCAGACACAAAGGTATCTTTGGCCTTCCTGGTTTTGGTTGACACACAGGGGGTCTTTTGAAGCGTCTGGATATACTTATCAACCACCCGTGGAGTGATCTCCTGAATATCCATGTCGCCAATGATCGGGGTGATGTAATTGGCAATCAACGCCGTCTGGCCATCATACATGGAGACGCCCCATTTCTTCTCCCCATAGGTACAAACAAAATCGTATAGGAACTCAGAGACCTTCTGGCAGTTTGGGGGAATGAACGTCCCGTTATTCTGCTGGTTCTCAACCTCCGCCTTGCGCCTCAACGCCTCCTTGTGGGTATGCCATGTTTCCCACTTTTGCTTCGTTTCTCCATTTTCGTCGGTGTAGTTATAAACAACAGAGTAAGATTTCTTGCGTTTGATAATTGAAGCCATGCTTGACCTTCCTTTCGTGACTAAAATGTCTGTTCGTCAAGCCACGCATCGAAAGACCTTTTTGAAACGCGAATGGCATTACCAATACGCACAACCTTGAAATGTCCCTCTTTCACAAGAGCATACGCCGAAGTTCTGCCAATTCCTAAGAGCTCGGCGATTTCTTCGACTGTATAAGTCCTTTTGTTGGGGACATGGCCCTGTTCATTGTCTTTTGCCTGGCACACAATGTCCTCCTTTCCACGGCACAAGCAGAATCAATGAACTTAAAATGACTTCCGCGATCATCATACCACGGGTTCATCCATTCTGCACGTGTCTCAATTAATGTTTACGGTTTATACATAAAATGGGCTTTGATCGGACGGCTGTCAGCGGCAGCCTCACAGGAGTTTCACCTCGGCCCATGCTTGTGGGTGCGCCGCGCAATGCTGTGTGGGCGTTCAACGCGGGAGTATCATTATGCCTTTTGCGCTGTCGTCGCCCACAAAGCCACTACGCTTGTTTTACGGCGCTGTGTAGATCGCTCGGCCTTCCATAAAGAGAAAGCGTCATGGCGCACCCGTCGCCTGGCTCGGCGCAAAAGGAACGTATCCGATTTGCCCTATACTGCGCCGACAGCCTCCCGCCGGGCTTTCTTTGTCAAGGTGCCTTCATCACTTCAAGCAGGGTTGGGGAAAGGGGTAAGCCAATCTCTGCTTGAGATTGATTCCATCATTCAAACTCCATCGAGTTCAGAATGGCAGTTATGAGCTTGATCTCCAGATGGCGCTTCATGTACTCATCAAGGCAATGATGTGCTCTGCCGTATTCGTCATAGAGCTTTCTTGTGCAGAGCTTACTGATGTAGGGTTCATAATGCCTGAGCACCTTGTCCATTGCCATGGAGTCTCCGGCGTGGGCAGCCTTAAACACCGAAACCGGAAGCAGCTCATAGACATTGCGGTAGCTTTGATCCATAATGCTAACCTCCCTTCGGCAGAATTGGCCTGAGCCGATTGCGCATGGTTTCCAGCGCCTTCTTCCTTCGCCGACGGACCGCATATTGGGATAAGCCAAGCAGTACACCTGCTTCCTTGTCCGTCAGTTCCATCACAAAGTGCAAAATCAGAACGCTTTGTTCTTCCTGGGACAATTCGGCAAAGGCGTTTGCTACCTGCTCGTTGTCGATATGCAGGTCGCAGCCGTGCGATGAGAACACAAACTCGTCGCAGGAATGGCGATCTTCCGTGCAGAGTTGACCTAACTCTGCCTGCGTCAGATCGCTGAACGACTTTTCGCGTTCACGCTGCCGTTGCATACTCCGCAGGTAATCAACGGCCTCGTTTCGCAGCACCGATTTACAAAAAGCATCTAAACGGCACCGCTCATCGTTGTAACGGGGGATGTTCTCCATCATTCATCACCCCCTTTCCGCGGGTGAATAGGTGGAACTTTCCCTTTCCGTCAGCAGTACGATGGCAACATGGTCGAAAAGGCGATTTCCCAAAAGTTTTTGAAAAAAACTTTGCGGAAGATGTAAAAAGCGCCCGGCTGAACATAGTTCAACCGGGCGCCGAGGCGTGGTAATGTGTGTGATTTCTACATCGTATAATTCATAGGGAAGGCCAGGGTTGCCCCTTGGTTCATACAGACTTTTTTTGAAAAAGCAGAGAGTATCAGGGGACAGATAGTGTTTGACATAGCGGCAATCCTCCTGTTGCCGCCGTCTATTTGTCAGCTATCAAATTGTAGTGCAAATATAAACGGCGGCTTTCACGGAAAAGCCGCCGTCAAAGAGAAGGTTATAGTCAGGGAGTACCTGATCTACCCGCCGTTACTCGGCTTTTCCGATTTTTCGTTCAATCATTCTCATAAACAAACGATGCTCCTTAGAAAAATGAGCCGATGATGGCAGTCTCATAGACCGTCAATCATCGGCTCTGCGTCTGTGCGTCTGGCTCTTTGATGATAGTAATATTACCTTGTTTCAAATTGATAAGTGTTTCCGATCTGCATTTGGGACAATATAGCGGAAAGTTCTTTAACTCAGTATCTTTACGGATTTTTGTTCTGGTTTTTCCGCCGCAGGTAGGGCAAAGTATCCACTTTGACCCTTTCATGACAAACACAGTTCGTTCCCACTCAAAAGATTTGCTGACTGAATTGTACGCATGCTCCACCATCCTTTCTGTTTGAAAGCTCGACACTCCCGCCAAGCTGGTGTACCAACTGTTTTACCGTATACAGCCCCAGGCCGGAGTGACCTTCGCCGATTTGCCGGGCTTCATCACCCCTGTAAAATCGTTCCGTTGCGCGTTCTAAGTCTTTTTTGCTGAATCCGCATCCCGTATCACATACTCGATAGGTGATGGTCCTCTGATCTACAAAAGCGGAGATCAGGATTTCCCCATTTGCAGGCGTATAGCGCAGACTGTTGGATACGAGATTATCAAAGATTCGATCCAGTTTGTCCGTATCAAGGGAGTATGCGGCATGTATGCTGACATCATCACATAACTCGATGGAAACGGCTTTTTCTTTCGCCTGTAATTCGTAATGCTTTACTTTCTGAGAAAGGAAAGCATACAAGTCCATCTTTGTGAGTTCTAATTCTTTTCCAGCCTGCTCGGACTCGGAAGCGGTCTGTATTTGCTGGACGAGGTTGCTGCATTTTTGGGCGTTTTCCTCAATGACAGACAAATATCGCTGTGATCTTTCCGGATTCATGTTTTTACTATCCAGCAAGGATTCTGTGTAAGCCAGAACAATGGAAATCGGAGTCTTTAAGTCATGGGCCAATGCTTCAACCATCTCCACGCGCTCCCGTTCCATTTTCCACTGAGTGGAAAGGGACGTTTTTAGTTCCTCCTGCATCTCGGAAAAAGCAGTACAGAGTTTCCCCAATTCGTTTTCTGAATAATAGTTGATCTCGAAATCCAGATCCTTGTCTTTTATTTTCCTTGCCGCTTCCATTAAAAGCTGCAAAGGCCGATTGATCCGCTTAATGAACTGCTTGGAAAACAACATTGTAAACAGGATGATATATATTACAGGGGAAAACAGGGCGACGGCAATCACACCCAATACCCATCGTCCGCCGCTGCCTGAAGCGGATATTTTCACCTCATAAACAAGGGCGACGGCACCTTCCATTTTCCCGTCCTCGCCCGTAAGCGGGATCACATGCAGGTATGTATTCTTATCCGAATAGACCTCTGTGGTGTTCAGATGGTTGATGAGGTCTGCTTCTGAGGAGAAGATCGGGTCGGTATTTGTCCCATAGAGGACGGCTGCGCTGCTGTCAACGACCTGATAGGAAATGCCGTCACCTTCGATGGAATTCTTCAGCCCCATCTCATTTTCCTGGGACAGTAACTTTGTGTTTTCACTCCGCACATACTGATCGATGGACGGAATCTGCAGTTCATAATAGTTTGCCGGGTAAATGCCCCTGTTCTGTTCCATCAGATACAGGGCGGCGGCAAGGGACCATGTAATCAGCGTGGCCACGATGGAAGCAACAGCGATCCATGTAACCGTCATACGGAAGCCGCCAACAAGAGATTGTTTTTTCATGCGCTCGCCACCTCCTATATGCGGTTCCATTTGTAGCCGATGCCCCATACCGTGGAAATATACTCCGTATCAGGGGATACCTCGGCAAACTTCTTCCGTATTTTTCGGATATGCTCCACAACGGTATAGGAGTCTCCTTCAGAGTCGTATCCCCATACTCTTTCGTAGATATGTTCCCTGGAAAAGACCTGACCGGCATGGAGCGCCAGAAGCTCAACGATGTCATACTCCCGTTTGGACAGGGGGATCGCTTCCCCGCTGATTTTTACGCTATGCTCCAGCAGGTCAATGCCGAGCTCATTGAAGTACAGCTTTGTGCGCTTCTTTTCAGCGTTGATGTATTGCGACCGCTGTTCCCTCCGGAGGTTCGCGTCGATCCTTGCCAGAAGCTCCCTGAGCCCGAACGGTTTGGAGATATAATCGTCCCCGCCGAGTGTCAAAGCGCGGATTTTATCACTCTCCGCCTGCTTTGCGCTCAGGAACAGGATGGGGCATAACACCTCGTCACGGATTTTCCGGCAGACCTCAAATCCGTCCATCTCCGGCATCATAATATCAAGGACAATGAGCTCCGGCTGCTTTTTCGCAAGGGCCACGCCGTCCACTCCGTTATATGCTGCCAAAACCTGATGACCCCGCGCCTCAAGCTCGTCCTGCAGGAGCGTAACCAGCTCTTTTTCATCGTCAATAATCAGTATTATACTCATTTACTATCAGCTCCTTTTTACTGCTGCTGACACACAGGTTACGCCGGATCATCTGCACAAGTCAAGTCTGCGGCTGTCAGCTGGCCGTATATTCGGCCAGCTTGAACACGATACCGGACGATCCTCCGTCCTGGTATTGATACAGGATATGGGTATCTGTAGAGAACCATAGCGTTGTTTCTCCAAAGGATACCTTAAAGCATTCTGCTTCGCCATAGGGAACCGAGATTGTTTCCGTTCCCTCGTATTTGATCTTCAGCATGGAGATGCTGGCAGTCAGGGGAACGGTGTCGTTCAGCTTGTAGGTTTTCCCGTTCTCATAGGAGACGGCACCCAAAATGACCATGAGAGATTCGTTATCGTAATAGGCGGCTGGCAGGGAAACCGTTTGATTCGAAGATTTTGCCCCGTTTGTTTCCACCTCCCAGCGGTCTGAATATTTCGTACTCACCTCAAATTTTTCATAAGGGGCCGCTTTGTTGTAATAGGAGGAAAGAGGCATGAGCGTGTCCATCGCTATCGTGACGCCGCTCTCGATCACCGTTTCGTCCTCATAGCTCTTTGTTTTCTGAATATCGCAGGTCTGGGCGGCCAGGTCCACGGTGATGTCAATTTCTGCAGTACCGTATTCCTCACCTTTGCTGTTGTAGATCACATAGGAAGCCGTTTGGTGTGCCGCCCACGGTATCGTTTCGATCACGGGCAGAGCTTCCGCGTTTGGGTCGCTCTGCTTTGTCTGCAGGTTCTGAACGGCACAGCCGCTTAAAAGCAGGGTGCAGCAAAGTGTAAAAACCGCAACATACCCGAAAAAGTTCTTATTCATAATGCTTTCTCCCTTCCCATTTGTTAAACCAGATTACTCCGCCGACATAACAAGCAATCAGGCAGATCAGGACGGCAGCTGTGCCAATGATAAGCTGCTGCAAAACAGCGCCCGATGATATTTCCGCCGGAGGCATATTCATTCCGGCAGTAAATCCCAAATAGGCTCCCGGCAGCTTTGCCAGCCTGGACGGCCACGCCCAGGGGATGAACATCCAGACTTTATCGCCAAGTACGGTTGTTCCAATGACAGCAGCCGTCACAAGGCCGCCCATGCCGATGCCGATCGATGCCCCCGTCCCCCAGGTAAAACTCAGCCACAAATGGAGCGCCATAAGCGGCAGCGTCCCAAAAAGTTCAAGGATCATTGCAAAGAGGAACATGACCCATCCGTTTACGGTTCCCGGAGAAGCAATACTCATCCCGATACAAAAGACAATCAGGGCGATAACGGTGCTCACCGTATTGCAGAGAAACAGCGTCCAAAACTTTCCGGCGTACAGGGACCTTCGGGGGATGCTTGTGCTGAGATACCCTGTGAAGTTGCCGGCCAATTCTTCTTCCTGGACGATGAACGCTGCAAGAATACTGATAGCCAGGGGAACAACGAGCGCGGCCCACGCAATGTAGAATCCCTGAAACACATAGATTTCTTCCAGGCCGCTTCGCATGGAAATATAGGCGACTCCTGCCAGAGAAAACAGGACAGGAACCAGGAAGGTCAGCCAGCGAATAGCCGTCCGCTTTGTTTTGGTCCATTCGGATGACAATACGGAAATCATTTCAACTCCCTCCTTTGAAACCATAATGCGGTAACTCCGGTCACTACAAAAAAGCCGACAACGGAAAGGATGATCCCGACGGGCAGGACCGAAGTGTCCAGCAGCGGATCGCCTGCATCCAGCATGACGCCATTGGGGTCTAATTGCAGGACAGGGCACATCATGCGCGTTCCCCAGCTCCACGGAACCACGAACCACCAGGATTTTTTGACGACAAACATTCCTACCGTCAACCCGGCAAAACCTACTCCCATGCTGGCAAACATGCCGTTCCATGTCGCAGCCCATAGCTGGATCGGGATAATGGCAAGACACGAGAGCCACGCAAGGAAATCTGCGGTAAAGATCGTTTTCCACGGAATATCCCATTTCCCATCGGTGATCGTAATCAATCCGGAACAGATCGTCGCTACAAAGAGGATCAGCGTTGCGATGAAAGTAAAGATCACCATAGCGGTCACTTTGTTGACCCAAATCTGTCCGGGGGAATACGCATGTGCGCGCAAGCTGCGATAATTGCCGGCCTTCCTTTCCTGCATATCGATCAGGTATGCAAATAAGGCAATGCCAAGAGGCAGGAATACGACCGTCCAGATATTGAACACCATCGTATTCACGTGTTCCCAGCCTCGCACAACATCCTTCGGCATGAGCCAGATGCTGGGCATCGCCTGGAGGACAAAGAACAGAGGCAGCAGGATCACAAGTTTCTTTGTGAAGGTTCTTCTATATTTCAACAGTTCAGACCGTAACCCATTCATCTGCGCGCGCCTCCTTTGATTACCTCCATGAAGAACGCCTCCAGATCCTCGTCCCGGTTTGGCGTTCCCTGGAACATCAGCTGCCCTTTATTGATGATGCCGATCTCATCCACGACCTGCTCCACCTCAGAAAGAATGTGGCTGGACAGGATTACTGTCATTCCCTTTTTCGGGAAGGTGGCAATCAGTTCACGCAGTTCCTGGATACCTACCGGATCAAGCCCGTTGGTCGGCTCGTCCAGTATCAGCAATGAAGGATCGTTCAGCAGGGCGATAGCGATCCCAAGCCGCTCCTTCATGCCGTGCGAGAACTGGGAGGCGCGTTTGCTGCCGGTGTCCTTCAGATCAACGGTTTCCAAAACCTCGTAGATTTTATCTTTCGGGACGCCCAGCAGCTTTGTATGAACAAGCAGGTTTTCCTCGGCTGTCAGGTTTCCATATAATGCAGGCTCCTCAATCAGTGAGCCGATCTTCGCAAGATGCTCCCGCTTCCAGGGCTCACCATCAAAGAGGATTTCCCCTTTTGTGGGACGGAGCAGCCCCAGGATCAGCTTCAGGGTGGTGGATTTTCCCGCACCATTCGGGCCAAGCAGACCGTAAATGGTATTCCTCTTTATCTCCAGCGAAACACCGTTCACGGCAAGCTGCCCGGAGAAGTTTTTCGTCAATTCTCTTGTTTCAAGAATATTGTCTCTCATCGTATTAACCGTTCCTTTCTTGAAAGCTGTAACTTTCCGTTTACAACCATAGGATACGGGACAATTATCAAGAAACTATCATGATTTCAAAAAAAGTTGAAAAGAATATAAAAGCACGGCGGCTTTTCCGGAAAAGTCGGGATAGAAGGTTTTCTCTAAAATTATATCCTGCTCTTCACCGAATCACAAGGATTGGTAGGAACTATAAAATAGTGATGTATGATTTTTTAATTCATTCCCAAAGCTATTTAGGAACTATAAAATGGTGGAGGGTGATGAATTTATGGCAAAAGTTGAAGACTGTCCCGGCTTTGAAACCTTTGGCGCTGATGTAAAGGCCGCCCGTGAAAAGCTGGGAATATCCCGCAGAGAGCTTGCGGAGAAAATCGGGGTTGATCCCCGGTATTTGGCGAACATTGAATTAAAGGCAACGATCCCAAGCATGCCACTGGTAGTACAGCTATTCCACCTGTGTAATTTACCAGCAGAAAAGTATTTCAATCCGGTACTGTGGCAGGAAGAAACAGAGCTGTGTCAGCGTGTAAAATACAAGGTGCAGCTTTGCCCGGATAAATATCTGCCTGCTATCGAGAGCGCCATCGACGAGCTGATGAAGCTGGACAAGTAAGAGCCGTTTCCTGTATGTGAGGAAGCGGCCTCTTGTTTGAAAAGAGCGTTTTCTGTCCGCGATAGCGGGCTTTTTTGTCGTACCGACTATTTCTTAAAGTTGAGAAAGAGTTACTTGGCAAGCTGGGCGAGTGTTTATACACTCACGAAAAATGGGAGGAAACCGCTCTCGCGGCATCCTCCCATTTGCTTGTTGAGGCAAGGCCCCAAACCCCTTATTGATCGCAGACTGCATCTGCGGCCACGCACCGTCTCGGCGCTATTTTTCTTTTTGCTGACGCTCCTTGCTTTTTTGTGGTTCTTCAGCGTCGAGCTGGAGTAGTCTTTCCGTATTTGCCTTATAGACAAGCAGATCGCGTTTTTCTTTTTCGAGCCGATAGTAGTCGGCATATTTTTCTTTCTTCTCTGAAAGCAGGGCGGCATATTCTTTTTGCAGGTTGCTTATAGAAGGGAGCTTCTTCAGACCCAGTTCGTCAAAGGCTTTCTTCGCCGCCTTATGGACAATGATGTCGCTCTCATGCTCAGCCAGAAATTTTTTTGAATATCCCGCCTTGCGATAGCCGACATATATATCCCGCGTCTTGGAGTAATTGATAATATGTGTTCGCAGCACACTGATTTCGGCCATTCTCTTTTCCGCAGACTTGATCTCAGAGAGCACGGCATTGGATTTTGCAGATACTTCGGAGCAGAACGTTGCGAGTTCTGCGTAATCTTTGAAGTCGTGTTGCTGAATGAAAAGCAGCGTTTCAGCCATGCTCTTTAATCGGACGATCTTCATCTTCTGATCGTAGGCGCTTCCGCGGCCGCTGTTGATTTTTGCCTCAATCGCAGAAAGCAGGTTTGGCCGTTTCTCCTTGGAAACTGTACGGCGTTTCCTGTGAGGATCGTGCGTTTTTGTTCCGGCGAGCACAGCGCGAAGGGCGTCCTCGGAGTAATCGTCGCCCAGGGATTTAAGACGGATATTCTGCTTTTGACCGGCACGGGAAAACGTGATATTTTTCCCATAACTGATCTCGTATCCGGCCTGCGTCAGCATTGCCATGAGAGTGTCAAAGCTCTGCGGCTTTTTGGAGAGTGCGTTGTCGATGGCAGCTCGAAGCAGATCACGGTTGCAGGGCTTTGCGTTGCCGCTAAGCCACTTGTTGTAGCTGTCGCCGTGAGGATGTGGATGTTCGATCACAGAGAGCTGATACTCCATGCAGATCAGGTCGCTGAGTTTTCGCACTGCCTGTCCACTTCTGTGAAAATCGCGGAATTTGCTCTGGCAGTCGAGAGTAGTGGAGTTCCAAATAATATGATTATGAATATGCGCCTTATCTGTGTGGGTGGCAACGATAAATGCGTGCTTCCCTTTGGTGAACCGAATGGCAAACTCATAGCCAATTTTGTTTGCCAGCTCAGGCGTAACTTCTCCCGGTTTGAAGGACTGGCGAATCTGATACGCAATAACGTCGTTCTGCTGCGTCCTTCCTGTAAACTGTCGATACTGGCGCTTGGATAGAAGGAACTCCATGTCGGCAGTTTTAGGATCACAGGCATAGGCGGTTATATACTCGCCACCGTCTGTTTTGTCCGGATTCATGGCATAATCCGTTCTGTCTGAAAGGCATTTTGAAATCGTCTTGCCTCTGTTGACGTGCATGGGTATGATGCGCGTGGTTGCCAATGGAGGCACCTCCTTCCTGTTCTTATTTGATGTTCTTCTTATCCATAGTAAAAAAGAGAGTTGGATGCTAAATGAAAACTGGCTAAGCCCCATCGTCTAACGGACAACAAGCGTTCCCGCATTTCGAAAGAAGCGCATCAATCTGACTTTTGCAACCACCTTCGATGGAATATATGGCATAGAACGCGCTGCGTTTTTATAAACTCATCGTTTTTCTTGAAAACATGATAGTTTCTTGATACTTGTCCCGTATCCTATGATTATATTGGAGAAATTATCGTTTCCATCATCCTTATCAAGATTTTATTCGTGTTCTAATTCACTGATTAGTAAGAAGAAAGTGAGAAAAAATGCCTTGGAGTTTCACCTCTGACACGCCTGTTTATTTACAGATAGCAAAGATCATCAAATTACGGATTCTGAGGGGAGAATATCCCCCCGGAACCAGGATTCCGTCCGTGCGTGAGCTGGCACAGGAAGCGGCAGTGAATCCCAATACGATGCAAAAAGCACTGGCGCTTTTGAAGTCAGAAGGGCTGTTAATCACCCGGCGCACTACTGGCAGGACAGTCACGGAGCATCAGGAGCTTATCCAGTCGGCTCGTCGCGCACTGGTAAAGGACTATATCAAGCAGTTCTTGGCCTTAGATTTTTCCATAGAGGAGATCAATGAATTGATTCAGGAAAACTCACAAAAGAAAACATAACCGTACTGCCATCAATAAGCGATGCTTTTGCATCTTGTATTCGACTTCGTTTGTTTTGTACGGATTCGTGGTGTCCCCCGTTCTGTCTGAAAGACATTTTGCAATTGTCCTGCCGCGGTTGATGTGCATGGGGATAATACATGTCGTGGACAATAAGAACACTTACTCGCTTATTAGAGAGATAGATTTTTTCACGCTTTCCTGTTATAATGGGCTTGCAGATTTCGGGAGTGATAACGCCAACCGGAAGCTGCAAAGCAAAGATAAAAACGCATCGCACGCCTTTTCCGCGTGCCAGAGCCGGTAGGTAGCCCGGCCGTCCTGTCCATCCTGACAGGGTAAGTAACCCTCCCTCCTTGGGTTGTCCATTCTTTGCCTGTACCACATCTAAGGAGGGATTTTCATGGAACAGGCAAGCGGTAAGCTGACCGTGTTTTTCGATCCGCCTTTCTGGGTTGGAGTATTTGAGCGGATCGAGGACGGGAAGCTGACTGTATCCAAAGTCACGTTTGGCGCGGAGCCAAAGGATTATGAAGTGTATGACTTCATTCTTCACCACTACTATGAACTCAAATTCAGCCCGCCCGTCTCCACTGATGTAAAGCAAGTTGCCGACAACCCGAAACGCAGACAGAAAAATGCAAGAAAACAGATGCAGAGTACCGGCGTAGGGACAAAATCGCAGCAGGCTTTACAGTTGCAGTTGGAGGAATCCAAAACCGAACGCAAACAAAAAAGCAAGGAACAAAAGGAGGCGGAAAAGCAGCGTCAGTTTGACCTGAAGCAGCAAAAGCGCAAGCAGAAGCACAGAGGTCATTAAGCCTTTTGTCTCCGTTGTGGCAAAAGTTAATCAAAACGAAAAGCCGGCACGAAGCAGTTACGCTCCGTGCCGGTCTGCATTTTCGGGCTCATCCGTAAATCGTATCCTTCAGCCACAGCCGGAACCTGTGGAGCTGGCCGACCAGCTTTGCCGTCAGCAGCGGGATTCCATAGGGGCTAACCAGGAACGCAATCACAATCACGATGATCCCGTTCTTGGTGTTGTCCAGAAGCATTACGGCAACGCCGAGGACTACAAGCAGTGCGCTGACAATGCCCAAGATGGTGCCTGACGCTTGCACAAGGAAGGTCAGAAACCAGGTCACAACAGCAAGCACAACGATGATGGGGGCAAACAATATCTTCAAAATGATCTTCATCTCTCTGACCTCCTTTCCGGTTCTGCCCACATTGTAGCTGTAAAATGATAACACTTCAAGCATGTCAAGGAGCTCTGACTCCTTATTTTATCGCGGACAGTTTGCGAAGTATCTCATTCACAGCCTGCCACAATTCTTCTTGATTTTGGAGTATCTGTTCCATTTCTACGTCATAAATGCGGCCTGTGGAGTTTACCCTCTTGGCAATCTGATTCAGGCTGTTGCTGCATCTACGCAGGAGAGAAATAATCTCCTTCAGTTCCGGGATTTGCAGGTTGATTATCATGCCGTCAATGGCAATCTTACGCAGATAGGCACTGAGCGACTTCGTCCCAACTTGGGACATACGCTCCTCGATCATTGCTTCCTCAACGGGTGAGACCCAAAAAATGATCTGCCGGTTCCGTATCCGCTTCTTCATGGTTCCAGCTCCTGCCCCTTTGCCTTCGGGGTCGGAGCCTTTATAGAGGGCTCCACCTTTGGTTTTCGGAGTTTCGCAAGAACAGAATCCCGTTCCTTCGGTTTTTCCTGCTCTCTTGCATACTCTTTTCTTGCCTGCGTTACGAATAAATCCGTCAGGCCGGGGTGTGATTCCACAACAAAATAAACATTGCGGTCCTGCCCCCAGCCGTCAGGATTGGCGTAGATCGGAATGGTCTGCGCCCACGCTTTATTGTCGTGGGAAATGCGTCCATCCCAATCCTTCTGCCGGACGGTGTTGGCCAGGACGCGGAGCATCCGCTCGTAGCCGAACTCGTCGGACACCTGCTTTACGCAGGATGTGTCCAGCCGGTTATCCCGGTAGTGATCGCGGATCGCCGCTTCAATCGCCTCTTTACAGGCAATGTCCGCCTTGGAGGAAGCACGGTAAGCCTCCAGCTCGCCGTGCTCCCGTGCATACTCTGCGGGGTAGATATAAACGGGTGTGTGATTCATTTACAACGCCTCCTCTCTTGATCTGGCTTTCGCCGGAGCATCCGTGCTGCACTCAAGAGGCCGGTTCAGCTTTGCAAGAACCGACGGACGCTCTCTTTTCGTAGTAACAGATACATCCATGTCCGCAGAGTCCGCAATCTGCTCTATGGGTGTGCGGTCATCAATGTTCAGCGCGATATTGAGTTCTGTCAAACGCGCCGATTTGGTTTGCAGTTCTTCCTCCTGCGGGAAAGGTTTGCCAAGTTCCGCTTTCGCGTTTTCGATCTGCGCATAGGTGTTTTCAAGCTGGCTTCTGGTACTCTCCAAGCGGTTTTGTATGGCATTCAGGGCATTGTCGATACGGGTCAGATTACCTCTGGCATCCTTACCGAGATCGACACGATGGGTCATCTGCCCTTTGAGTGTCAGAACATAGTCCTTACCAAAATTTTCAAGCGTCAGGGACATTTGAAAGCCCCGATAACTTCCAATCGGGACGGGCTCAAAGCCCTTGGCTTCTTTTAAGGCATCCAAAAGTGCAGCTCCGGCGTTTTCCTTATCCGTCAGCGCATCTCCTCGGATAGTCATGCCGGCAAAGCCGTCCTTCGGGTGCGGATGCTCTGCCAGTGTTTTCAGGTCGGTCTCAAATCCGGCAATATATCCCTTGCAACGCTCCACCTGCTCCGGGAAGGTCTTGAGAAGATCGTCCTCCAGACGGTACTGCTGACTCTGGTGGTTGGCTTTCATCAGCTTCAGCCGCGCAACGTCGATGTCCAGGTCCATTTTTTCCTTGATGCGCTCATCCCCGGCGCACAGAGCCTTGATCTCCGCGTAGGAGAGAGCTGCTTCGTCAATGTCCTCGCAGGATCTTACCGGAGATTTGCTCGTCATAATCTGGGAAATGAATTTCTGTTTGTTTTCCAAAGTCTGCCACAGATAGGCATCGAAGGTTGCCTCCGTCACATAACGGTAGATATGCACCTCCGGATTCATGTTCCCCTGCCGGATGATGCGCCCGCTGCGCTGTTCCAGATCACCGGGACGCCATGGGGCATCCAGATCATGCAGGGCAATGAGCCGGTCCTGCACGTTCATACCGGCACCCATCTTAAAGGTACTTCCCATCAGGACGCGCACCTGTCCTGTCCGCACTTTGGAAAACAGTTCTTTTTTGCGGACTTCTGTGTTGGCGTCATGGATAAAGGCAATCTGTTCTCTTGGAATGCCCGCAGCGACGAGCTTGCTGCGAATGTCCTCATAAATCGTAAATTCCGGCACAGCGTCCGGAAGCTCCTTATCCACCATAGCTGTCACGGCATGAAGTTCCGCGCCGTTGATCGTACCGTCTGCCTTTGCGACCCTGGCTTGTGCGGTTCTTCCTTTGGGAGTGGAGAGATCACAGAAAACAAGCTGTGTCAGTTTGTCTTTGTCTCCGTCCTTATAAATGCGCACGATATTGTCCACACACATGTTGACCTTGCTGGACGGATCGTCTGGGAGATCAGGGTTGATAACACGCTGGTCAAGCCCCAGCTTCCGACCATCCGATGTGATTTTGAGCATGTTGTCTTTTGACGGGTCAACATTTCCGGCGTGGACGCGGGACGCCCGCTCGGAGAGCTGCTGTACCATCTCTTTTTGTATCTCCGTAGGTTGCGCCACAACATTGTGATAGATCGCCGTCGGCGTGGGAAGATCGAGCTGATCTGATGTCTTGATGTCCGCAGCCTCTTTGAAAAGGGTCATCAGTTCCGGCAGGTTATAAAACCGGGCAAAGCGCGTCCTGGCGCGATAGCCAGTTCCCTCCGGGGCAAGCTCAATGGCGGTGATGGTTTCTCCAAAGGTGGACGCCCAGCAGTCGAAGTGTGACAGCCCCTTGCGCTGGATGGTGTCATGCTGCAAATACCGCATCATGGTGTAGAGTTCGGTCATGCTGTTTGAAACAGGGGTTCCGGTGGCAAAGACAACGCCCTTGCTGCCGGTGATCTCGTCGATATACCGGCATTTTAGGAGCATGTCCGAGGACTTCTGCGCATCGGAGGTGGAGAGCCCCGCCACGTTCCTCATCTTTGTGTAGAGGAACAGGTTCTTGAACGCGTGCGCCTCGTCCACATATAGCCGATCCACACCAAGCTGCTCAAAGGTAACAACGTCGTCTTTTCGGTCAGTCTCTTGCAGCTTTCTAAGCCGCGTTTCGAGGCTCTTTTTTGTTTTTTCCATCTGCTTGATGGTGAACCGTTCCGCGCGGCTGTATTTCAGCTCGGCAATCCCTTCCTCGATCTCGTCGATCTGCTCCTGCAAAAGCCGCTCCTGTCGTTCCTTTGACACCGGGATGCGTTCAAACTGGCTGTGCCCGATAATAACGGCATCATAGTCACCGGTAGCAATCCTGCCACAGAATTTCTTCCTGTTGCGCGTCTCAAAATCTTTGCGCGTCGCAACAAGAATATTCGCCGAAGGATACAGCCGGAGAAACTCGGAGGCCCATTGTTCTGTCAGGTGATTCGGCACCACAAAGAGGGACTTCTGGCAAAGGCCGAGCCGTTTGCTCTCCATGGCTGCCGCCACCATTTCAAACGTTTTCCCTGCCCCCACTTCGTGGGCGAGCAAAGTGTTGCCGCCGTAGAGAATGTGCGCTACTGCGTTGAGCTGATGCTCACGAAGCACAATTTCCGGGTTCATTCCTGAGAAGTTGATATGCCGTCCGTCATATTCACGCGGGCGGTTAGAGTTAAAGAGCTCATTGTAATGCTGTACAAGGTCGCGTCGCCGCTCCGGGTCTTTCCATACCCAATCCCGAAAAGCATCCTTGATAGCCTGCTGCTTTTGCTGTGCCAACGTCGTCTCTTTGGAATTGAGGACGCGCCGTTCCTTTCCGTCCGGGTCCTCAATGGTGTCGTAAATCCGCACATCACGGAGGTTCAGCGTGTCCTCCAAAATGCGGTAAGCATTGGCGCGCTGGGTTCCGTAGGTCACATAAGCATTTACATCGCTGTAACCGCATTGATTCTTTCCCTGAATGTTCCACTCCGCCGTAAAAGCGGAGAAGTTTACCTCGATGGAGTGCCGCAGATAAAACGGCACATGGAAGGTTTCCTCCATGAATTGCTGGATATAGCTCTTATCCACCCAGGTTGCTCCGAGCCGGATGTCAATTTCGCTGGCATCCAGGTCTTTGGGCTGCGCCGCCCGCAGAGCCTCCACATTGGAATTGAAGGTTTCCGGGAAAGAGGCGGCGGCGCGTTCCGCTGTACGCAGCTTTTCTCTGACATTGCCGGAAAGGTATTCGTCAGCCGTCTGATAGACTGGCCTGCCGGTTTCGGCCACCGGTGCCGGAAGCCTGAAGATTACGCCTCTCAGCTCATCGGCCAGTTCCTCCTCGGATTTTCCAGTAAGCTCTGACATGTATTCCATGTCCACACCGGCTTTTTCAGAAATAGAGAGCGCCAGTGCCTCAGAAGCGGTGTCAACCGAGGTCACGACCTCATGGGGCTTGATGGTGCGACGGGTGAACATATCCGCTTTTCGTTCCAGCTCCCCGTTTTCGTCCAGCACTTCCAGGGAACAAAGCAGATAATAGCTGCTGTCATCGGCAAAGGCCAGCGCGTTGCCGCGTGAGTTAACAAGTCCGAACCGGCTGGAAAAGCTGTCATAGAGGTTGTTTAGTTCTTCCTGCGTCCTGCGGATGGTTGCATCCGGCACAGACGCATCCATCTGCTGTTCAATCAGCGTATGGACGCAATCGCGCAGGCCGATCATGCCTTTCACGCGCTCCATGGCGGTTGCATTCAGCTCCGGCCTGACCATACGGCTGTTCTCCCGGTAATACACCTGACCGTCCACAAGGGTATAGCTGTAATTCTTCACATCGGGGTCGGCGGGAATCGAGGTGTCGATTTCCTCGCCTTCACCCAGGTCTGGCAGCTCCGCTTCGGTATAGGTGCCTCGGATATACTTTGTTGCGTCATGGAGCTGATCGGCGAGCTCCAACCCTTCAATTGGATCAAGCGTGAAATCCTCCCGACCATACTGTGTGCTTTCTGCGCTGGGACGGCCAAGCATCATTTCTGGATGCTCCACAAAATAGCTGTTGATGGCAAAACCGTCCTCATTGGTGCCGAGGTGTACCCATTCCGGCTCGATCTCAATCGGCCTGTCCCTTTTTTGCAGGAAGATGATGTCCGAGACAACATCCGTCCCGGCATTGGCGCGGAACGCATTGTTGGGCAGACGGATTGCGCCGAGAAGCTCCGCCCGCTGTGCAATGTATTTGCGTACCTCCGGGGATTGCTTGTCCATGGTGTAGCGGCTCGTCACAAAGGCGATCACGCCGCCAGGACGCACCTGATCCAGCGTCTTTGCAAAGAAATAATCGTGGATTGAAAAACCGAGCTTGTTATAAGCCCGGTCATTGACCTGGTATTGTCCGAAGGGGACGTTGCCGATAGCCAGGTCATAAAAGTCCCTGCGGTTTGTTGTTTCAAAGCCCGCCACGGTAATGTCCGCGTCCGGGTAGAGCTGCTTTGCAATACGGCCGGTGATGCTGTCGAGCTCCACGCCGTACAGCCGGGACGCAGCCATTTCCTGCGGTAAAAGACCGAAGAAATTGCCCACGCCCATGGACGGCTCCAGAATGTTGCCCGTAGTAAAGCCCATATTGCCGACTGCTTCATAGATCGCCCTGATAACGGCGGGACTTGTGTAGTGCGCGTTCAGGACGGAGGCGCGGGCAGCCGCATATTCCTCCGGAGAAAGAGCAGCGTACAGCTCCTGAAATTCATCCGACCAGTTTGCTTTTGTCTCGTCAAAGGCATCCGCAAGCCCACCCCATCCAACATAACGGGAGAGGATTTCCTGTTCCTCCGGCGTGGCGCTTCGTCCATCAAATTCGATCTGTTTCAGCGTGTTGATTGCGTCCATGTTTGCGCGGAACTTGGCTTTGGGTCCTCCTTCGCCCAGATGGTCGTCGGTGATCCGGAAGTTTCCGGCCGGAGGTTCCGGTTCGTCAAAACGCAGCCGTTCCACAACGATGTCGTAGGGCAGATTGTTTTCCTCTGCCGGATAAACCGCCACCGTCTCCGTAACAGCTTCCTGTGGTTGTGGGAATCTCTCCATCAGTCGAGCAAAGCTCTCTTTGCTCTCAGACCTGAAGATGGGATAGGCAAGGGACGGTTCTCGGAGCTGAATATCAAATGTTCCAATGTTTTCAATGATGAAAGGCTTGTCGTCCTCCAGATAGACGGTATCGCCGGTCTGATATGGGAAAGCCTCCTGTGCGGGTGTCTGCGCCGGTTCGGGATGATACTCCCGGATATGGCCGGAGCGGAGGTTTCGCTCAAATTCCTCCCGGCTGATGGAGACGGGTTCTTCGCCATCTTCATCGGCAAAGGCATAGAACACGTCATCATCGGTGATCTCCATCAGGACAAACTCGGTAGTGCTGTTTCCGTCAGGCCCGAAAATGATGAAGTGGTCGCCGGGGGCATACTCCAGCGGCGGCAGCTTTGCCTGTTCCACAGCCAGCCACTCTGCAGTCTCTCTTTCGGATACTGCCTTTCGGATTTCTTCCAAGTAGCTTTCTGCTTGCCATTCGCTCGTGAATTCCTCTGTGACGCCTTCCTCGTCCACATAGTATCCATCGTTCAGATCATCCCATATTGCATAGCCGGATTCTGTCTCGATCAGGGAAAAGCGTTCATAAGGTTCCACCGCATCTTGTGCGGCGGCCTGCTCTGCATAAGCGAGCATTTCATCGACCGAAGACGCCGCCTCCGGCTCGTTTTGTTTGCTCTGCATTTCTTCAGCGGCAATCTCACTCAGCCGGAGAACTTCTATCGGGGTAAAAAAGCGGTCCTCATGAATGAGCTGTGCAATCCGGCGCTGTACCTTTGGCCAGCTCAAGGTGGTTTCCTGATTTGTTCCGGCAATCGAAATATGCAGGGGCTCGTTTTCCGCGCTGCCATACTCAGCAGAAAGCCATGCGGCAGTGCTTCGCTCCCTCTCATGTTCTTCCATATATCGCACGACGGCCTGCTTGCTTTCAAAGCTGCCGTTCCACGTCTGCAGCGCCTCATCAATGCTGATTTCTTCGATTCTGCGCTCTGAAACAGGAGTTCCGACTCCATTTTCGGAAGTTACATCTCCTTCGGGGATACCCAGGCCGTCCACCCCCTCGTTTTGGGGTTCTAACGGTCCACGGCCTCCGAATGCGCGCCAACCGTCTGCGCCAAACTCCGCTTCATGCGCATCAACGGCCTGTGCTGCTTCGTGGTCAATGGAAAGGATTGTGTAGGTCCTGCGACTGGAGGGGGTTCCTTCGTCCAGCGCAGATACCGTCACATCATACCTGTCACGGAGATCTTCGATATATCTTTCCTGTTCGCTGACAGGAAAGCCGCACATAGCAACCCGGCCAATGTCCGGGAGCGTCTTGGAGGTGAGGGTAATCCCCAGCAAATCAGACGCTGTGCGGGCATCCTCCCCATAAATCTCAAAGAAGTCTCCAACCTGATAAAGCACGATGTTGTCCGGGTAGGATGCTTTCACATCGTTGTAGGGAAGATAATCCTCAACGGTTGTCTCCGGCTCCGCCCTGGCCTCCAAAATGGCGTCGTAAGCAGACTGTTCCTCCGGCGTCAGGTATCGCCCGGCCGAGATCATATCCTCGATCCGCTTGGCCACCTTCTGCCAGGAGAGCTCCACCGGCGCACAGTTTGCCTTACGAAAACGCTCTCCACGGGCTTCGTGAGATTCATCGCTTCCGGACGATCCGGAGAGTGCATGGCTTCTGCCGCCTGTGCCGTATTCTTTTTTCAGGAAAGCGGCTTTCTCTTTCGTGGTATGAGGAGCAAGGAAGAAGTCATAGATACGCTGCTTGCCTCCGGCAAAGCTGCTGCCGCCGGAAATCGCGGCGTCGATTTCATCTTCCGTAATAAAGGCGGATATTTCCGGAAGCGTCGCCATGCTTGCGGAAAGCTCCCGCCTTGGGAGATTTAAGTCCTGCAGAGCACGAAGCATTTCATCCGGCTTATGATAGTGAAACCGAAGGAGCTCCCGATCCTGTGAATAGGCTTCCGTAAAAGATTCAAATTCCGCTGTCAGACCGTTGCGGAAATCCTCGTTTTCAAGCCTTTCCGACAACCGTGCGATCTCATCCGGATAACCACCGCCGCTCAGTTCTGCCATGGAAGGCAGATAACCGGCATTACGGGCCTGCTCGCTCATGTCATGAAAGAGATACCACATAGACTGCGCGAGCTGGGAACGCTCAAAACCGGGCGTCTCTGCAAGCTCCACGTTGGTCATAAAGCTGCCATCCGTCAGCATGGCGTCAATTCGTCCAGCGGCATCCTCCCAGGAGATTACCTGTGCAGTTCTGCTGTACCGCGCCGCAGGCCCGTTAGAAAGGTGCAGACCGTCATCGGCATACCAGACCGCCAGTTTTCCGGAGCCAGTATTCAGCCCATAGCCGCCGCGATAAGTCCGTCGCAGGAACGCGGCCTTTTCAGGCATTGGCTTATCCTTGGAAAACTCTGCGGCAATTACCATGCGTGCATTGTCTGCATTGCTTCCGAAACGGAGCAGATTGTCGATGTCCTCATCGGCAAAAGAAAAAGCGAAGGGCTTTTCATCAAAGCTCTCCGCTTGTTCGATTTGTGCGATCTGTTCTGCTTCTGTGGGAAACAGACTTAGTTGAACACCAGCTCCGTAAGGATCGTTTCCTCTGCCTGTGCCTTCAGGTTGTTCATCAGGCCCGTCCACTTCATCGGGTCGCTGGCCTTCAGCTCCTCCGTCACGCCGTTCTGCTTCATCAGCTCCGGCATGAGCTGCTCCAGCCTCCGGTTCGCCGTCTCGTCGATCTCCCTCAGATGGGGATAAAGTGTCTCGGACAGGAGCATCCGGTTCCAGAGCACCGGGCGCTGCTCCTTCAGATAATTCTTCCGCATCCTGCCGTACTTGCTTAGGGGCATTTGCGGCTGCTCCGTCAGGCTCAGGTCGGGAATCTGATAGTCCCCGTTCTTCGTGTAAGTCAGTTCGCTCATGGCTTTCCATCCTTTCTGCGCGGCGGGCGCGCTCATAGTTTCGTATGGTTGCTTCAATTTCACGGAGAACCTGCTGGTTGATCTCACTGACCGCCGTGCCCAGGGCACAAACCGTAGCGGGCGTATTGAAATCGAAAACACTCAGAAAGTCCTCATGTTCAAAATAATCTCCCGGTTCCAGCTCACAGCGAGACAGGAGGGAGTAGGTGATACTGACCGTTGCAGCGTTCCGAAATGCCGCTCCGATGTTGAAATCATCATACTCTTCGAGAAACGAATCATCAATGATGTCGATGATGTCCCTTGCATTGGCATCCCAATACTCACCTGCAAGTCGGGAAGCGACTTGTTCAAGCTGCGTCGCAAGGCCGTTTTCACCGGAAACGTCGTAGGCACGTTCCAAGGCCGCAGATACCGTATCGGCATATTCCTCCCGGTAGTGCCAGCGCCACACGGGGATCGAGTTTTCCCGGCCCCCGGTGTCGGACACATCAAAGACGTACCGCAGGCGTGGATTGTCGCCGCTTGTGTCGATCAGGGCAATTCCTTTGGAGCCACGTCGCACATAGCGCCGCATGCGGTCATTCCAGAAGTCGTATTCCGCACAGGCAACGGCATCGGGACGCTGGGCATAAATCATGAGCTGTTCGTTGAACGGATACTTGTAGAGCCGTGCCGCCGTCTCCAGAAAGCCGGTCCAGCTTCGATAGCTGCCTGCGACCTGCCGCGCGGCGTCATCGGCCATCTGAGAATAGAGTTGAAGTTTGCTTGGCATGTGTGAACCTCCTTTCGCACAAAAGAAAAGCGGGCAGCCCGTATAGAGCCGCCCGCCATTCAACTGATTTTACTCATCAAAGTCCGGGTAGAGCTCCAGCTTTGAATACTCGTCCTCCGTCATGGAGCCAAGTTTTTTCAGTGCAGAATCCGTCAGCTTGCGCAGCTCCTGATCCTCATCCGTCAGGACACCGCGCATCTCTTTAAGAGCGGCAACGGTTTTCTGCTTGCTTCCTCCTTCATAGATGCAGAGAAGATTGATTTCCTCGAATGTAAAATTGCTCATATTCAGATCTCCCTTTCTGCGCCTCTGCTGGGCGCGCTCTTTTTCGGAGCTTCCGTCCTTTCCTGCGTACTGTAGCTTCTGAGCTTTTCCAGTACAGACGGCCGCTCGTCGGCCTGCCTTTCCTGTTCGACCCTTGTAGGGCTTTTCCCGTTGTTGATAATCCCGTCGATCATGCCGTAATCATCCTCCATCGCCATTTCCGCGTTTCTCAGATAGTTTTCCGGCAGGAACTGAGGCAGTTCCTTAAATCCCCAGGAATCAACGTAATGACAGGATACACGCCCCTGCTGTCTTAGCACAATGATGTCGCTGACGGACAGGCTGTGCCCTGTGAAATCCTGCGGCCGGTCGATGTTGAAACGGGTATAGATGTTATCCAGCGCATCTCTGCTGTCCGTTCCGGGCGGCAGGGAACCGGAATAGACAGCGCCATAGTTATCATGGCTGACCTGCATTTCCTTCTGACGCAGGTATTCCATATCCATAAAATGAAAATCTCTTGTCTCTGGAACATCTTTGAGCTGGAGGAGCAGAAAACCGTCCTCCTTGCCGTCAAGGAAGGATTTTTCGTAGTCCGGCCGGTCAACTTCCGGCTCAAAGCCCATCTTGGCCGCTTCCCAATCCTCACGGGAAACACCGAAAAAACCGTCATGGCTTCGGATTTCTTCCGCGTCGAAAGCCATGGACTCGGTATTGTCGGTGTAGAGCATATAAACCGGCACATCCCGTTCATAGAGCTCCAGCGCCTGCTCCTTGGAAAGTGGCTGCATATTCTCATCGGTGTAGCCGTAGGCGTTCATGGCATCCACACTGATTGCCGGATCAATTTTATGTTCCTGCGTCTGCGTTTCCTCCTGAACCCCCATCGTCACCTCCGGCTCGCTGGCAGGGACGGCCTGCTCCCGGCTTCCTTTCTCGGCCTCCCGTTCCTTCATAAGCTGCGCATAGCTTCTGTCGATGTCCGTAATGAGATCAGAGGCGGTTTTGTTGATGGTTTCCAGACTGGCCCGGAGCTCCGGCAGCTCCTTGTCCTTTGACCATGTGGCGATGTAGCCGAAGCTGTTTTCGCCGGTGGCGATCCCATAGTAAGCACAAACGGAATAGGAAATGCTCTCTGCCTCCACTTCCTCCGTGCGCCGGTCTTTTTTCTTAACCGGCTCGGCATTCTCGCTTGCGGCAGCCGCAGCTTCCTTCTGCTTCTCATAATTGTGCAGCTTGGAATGGGCGATCTCATGGATGGCAGCGCATACCGTCTGTACTTCGCTCATTCCTTCCCGCAGAGTAATGGACTGTTCCTCCGGGCTGAAGAAACCATCCATACCGCGGGCAATGGGCTTGATTTCGATGGGAACCGGCGAGGCGCGCCGGATTGCCTCCATAAAAGCCTCGTAATCCTGAACATTCCCTGAAAGGTCATTGGCAAGCTGCGGCAAAGGCTTCCCGCTGGTCTGACTTACATCGAACACCGTAACAGGCTTATACATGGGAATCTTGATTTCTTTTTCCTCCATGATGACCTTCCCATCCGCATCCAACATGGGGAGCCTGGTGTCGGGGTCCAGCTTCTGTTCCTCAATCTTCTTTTTGTAAGGGGTGGGCGCAATGATCTTGATGCCGTGTTCGCCCTTGTTGACGTTGCGTTCAAACTGATCCCGCCATTTGTTGAAACCGGCAACCAGCGTAGCGTCCGGTTTCTGCATGTAGATCAGCATGGTATTGTTTACGCTGTAACGATGGAACCGGCTCATCGTCTGAAGGTACTGTTGATATTTCTCCGATTCAAACAGCTCTTTGATTCCGGCTTCGATGCTGTCGGTTATTTCTTTGAGCCGTTCTTTGTTGCTTTTCTTCTCTTCCGGCATGATTACTCCTTTCCGGGGCACGGCCCCTTAAACTGGTTTCCGCACAGGAACAAATGTCCTGTGCGGAATCAGATGCTTATTCTTCTTTCTGGCGCGGAGGCGGCTGGCGGCCTGCCATTTTCGCGTTCTCACTGAGCTTCTTTCGCCTTGCCTCACTAAAGGGAGAGTGGAGACTGATACAGCTTTTCGGAACGATATAGCTGACAGCGCCGGGATGCTCCTTTCGGTCAGCATAGAACTTGTCGGGATATTTCTGTGAGAGCTGTTTGAGACGGGATATGAGCTTTCTGTCATGAGTGAAGATGATTGCCGTATTCTCCGCGTCCGACCAAAGGATGATCGTCTCACGTTCTTCCGGTAGCAGCTTCATGTTTTCCCTCCCGTTTGAACTCGAAGGAGAAGGAGGTCTTATTCCCGTCGTCCTGCATCAGCAGGTCTGCATCAAAGTTTTTACCTGTCCGCTCCGAATAGATACCGCTGATAAACGTCCTGCCGTCTTTCAGAAGGGCAGAAACGACCTTCTTGTTCAGGTTGATCTTCTTCCCGGCAAGAAAGCGGTTATCCCTCCAGAGCCCAAACCGGCAGTCATTTCGCTCGCAGAAGTACCCTTTCTTGCTTTCCGTAACATCTGAGCCGCAGCGCGGGCATTTGCCGACGACGGTGCGTCCGGAAGGAAACAGGACTTCCGCGCCAAGTACCGGCTGATAGGTCTGTACCAGCGTTGCTACCATATCGGAAATTCCGTCCAGGAACTGTTCCGGGGGAAGTTCCCCTCGCTCAACTTCTTTCAGACGATATTCCCATTCCGCGGTCAGAAGCGGAGACTGGAGCTGTTCGGGGAGCACCGTCACAAGGGAAATGCCGCTGTGAGACGGTACAAGGCTTATGGATTTCTTGTTCTTTTTTCGCTCCACGAAGCCGGTGGACACCAGCTTTTCCAGCGTTTCCGCGCGGGTAGCAGGGGTTCCAAGCCCTTTCCGTTCCGCATCCTCCGGCATCTCCTTGCTGCCTGCCGTTTCCATAGCGGCAAGCAGGGTATCCTCTGTGTACCGCTTAGGCGGCGTCGTTTTGCCCTCCTTTAGTGCCGCATCCACAAAGGGCAGCTCCATTCCCTCCGAAATATCGGGAAGGGCGGAGCTGTTATCCTCCGGCTTTTCATACTGACGCCAGCCGAGAGAGAGCACCTGCTTTCCCTTGGCAGTAAAGGTGCTGCCCCCGCAGTCCATAACAACCGTTGTTTCCAGATACCGGTGTGCCTCGCTGAGAGATACCAGAACGCGCCTTGCAATCAGTTTGAGGATTTCCAGCTCTCCAGCCGGAAGCTCATCCAGCCCCACTTTTGCCGAACCTGTAGTAGGTACAATCGCATGGTGGTCAGACACCTTTTTGCCGTTGCAGACCTGCCCTGTTATGTAGGGGCTGGGTATGGACAGATTGCAGATCAAGCTGGCGTTCAATGCTATCGCAGGCACGGTGCTCTCCATGTCGTCCGTAAGATAACGGCTGTCCGTCCGGGGATAGGTGCAGCGTTTTTTCTCATAGAGCGCCTGTGCATAATCAAGGGTCTGCTGAGCAGTAAAGCCCAGGATACGGTTAGCATCCCTCTGAAGCGTTGTCAGGTCGTAAAGCGCAGGAGCCTTTTCCTCCTTTTCCTTTTGTTCAACGGAGCGGACAACCGCTGTTTGTCCTTCGCATTTGCGCAGGACTTCTTCGGCAGTTTCCTTCGCCTTGAATTTTTCACTGGCCGCACGGTAATCTCCGAAGTCCAGATTCACGGTATAGAAGGGCTCCGCCTTAAATCCGTCGATCTCTGTCTCACGCTGAACGAGCAGCGCCAGTGTCGGGGACATGACGCGGCCCACATTCAGCGTCCTGTGGTAGAGTACGCTGAAAAGCCGCGTGGCGTTGATTCCCACGAGCCAGTCCGCTTTGGCACGGCAGTCCGCGGCAAATGAAAGGTTATCATAGTCTGAGCCGGGCTTGAGATCATCAAAGCCTCTGCGTATGGCTTCATCCTCCATGGAGGAAATCCAGAGGCGGGATACGGGCTTGCTACAATGAATCAAGGCATATACATTTCGGAAGATGCGTTCACCCTCGCGTCCGGCGTCACAGGCATTGACAAGCTCTGTGACATCGCTGCGGTTTGCCAGAGCCGCAATCCGGTCAAGCTGCTGTTTCTTATCCCGCATGACGGTGTACTGCCACACATCCGGCCGGATGGGAAGATCATCAAAGCGCCATTTGCCATATTTTTCATCGTAGGCTTCCGGCTCGGAAAACTCCGAGAGAAAGCCGAAACACCAGGTAACGACATAGCCGTTTCCCTCACAGAATCCGTCCTGGCGCTTGTCAGCGCCAAGGACGGAAGCAATCGACTTGCCCACGGAGGGCTTTTCTGCAATTACTAATTTACTCATTATCATTTTCTCCTTCATCTGTCGTCTCATTTACATCAACATCATCGGGTTCCACTTCGTAATCCTCGTCATCGTCCTCTCCGTAGTCATAATCGTCGAGGTCAATGGGGCCTTTTGCTTTCGGCTTTTCCTTTCGGAACTTAAACCAGTAGAGGGCTCCGCCGCCGGCAAGGGCAAGGAGCAGCAGAACGATGAGAACACCGCCGCCGGAGCTCTTTTCCTGTTCAGGCTGGGCTTCGGACTCCGGCTCTGTCGTAGGTTCCGGGGTCACGGTTACGGGCTCTTTTCCGGTGCACTCGCTCATGTTGTTCCGGCACACCTCGCAGGCCGTATTGACATGGCCCGGCTCGCATTTGTCCGTGCAGGTGCAGACCGGGACTTTCTGCGCTGTGCCGTCGTCCAGCAGTGCCAGCAGGTCGGCCTCGTCCACCATGTTCAGAAAATAGGTTTCATAGCGTTCCCCGTCCTCGTCCAGAGGCTTGTCGTAGTCGATGACCATGTAAAAGGTCGCACCGTTCCGAGTCTCTACAACGATGAACTGCTTGTTGGTGTGCTTGTCATAGAGCAAGTCCCGTGTGGTGAAATTTCCATTTTCGGAAAAAGGCGTTCCCGGTTCAATAACGATGGGCTCCGGGGATGTCTTTGCCTCGGTGTCGGACTTCGTTTCGGCAGGGGTTTCGCTTGCGGGAGAAGCGGTTTGCGTGGGTGCAGGGGTCTGTGTCGCTTGCGCCTGAACAGGAGACTGGCCTGAAGAATTCCCACCGCCGGAGTTGCCGCTGCCTCCACTGCCTCCGCTGCTTCCACCGCCCCCGGACTGGTTCGATGTAGAGGGAGACGGCGTTTGGGTTGGAGATGGCGTCTGCGTCGGTGCAGACGTTGTGCGGCAATCGCAATCCGGTGGGCAGTTATTTGAGTGCTCTGTTGTCGAGGCGTTTTTGTAAAACGGATTACTGATTGTCACGGTCTGGGATTCATTTCCCAGATTGTCCACGGCTGTGATCTTGAAATCCTTATCCTCCGTGTTTTCACTTGCGGGAAGGTTCAAAACGCCGTTTTCCAGCGTGGTATAGAGCTTACCGTTTACATAGATGCCCTGAACGCCGGACTGTGTATCGACAGCCTCCACACGAAGAAGCGTATTGTCAATTCCGGCTGTAACGCTCGGCCCGGCAAGGTCAAAGCAGGAAACAGAAAACTTCTCGATATGCTCTGTGCCCTCCATGTCCGTGATAAACACATGGACGGTGCAGTTTTTGCTAACGGTATAGTTGGCAAAGCCTTTTTCCGACAGCTCCTTTGTAAGCTCCGTGCGCTCTCCGTTCTTCTTGTCCGCAGCCTCGACCTTTGTCCAGCCAGAGTTGTTCAGGTCTTTGATTCGGATTTGAAGAACAATGGCGGTATTTGTCCATTCCTCATCCCCGCTGTGAGACAGCTCGTATTCCGGGGCAGGATCAGGTTCCTCGGGCAGTTCCGGCTCCGGAGTTGTCGTAGGCTCCGGCTCCATGGTGGTTTCCGGTTCCGTCGTAGGCTCCGGCTCCGTGGTAGGCTCTGGCTCTGCCGTAGATTCCGGGGTTGCGGTATTATCCGGTTCTGTGGCAGTTTCCGGCTCTGCGGTGGTTTCTGG
>ERZ842401.754-NODE-754-length-47684-cov-8.609629_pt1 | contig 47684 bp, 50 predicted proteins | sample MGYA00521270_ERZ842401 | MGnify/ENA primary metagenome ERZ842401 (study PRJEB31892, sample SAMEA3878208) | bioreactor metagenome | biome: Moose rumen | place: Sweden | collected 2011-10 | study: EMG produced TPA metagenomics assembly of the PRJEB12797 data set... | reverse complement strand
AAGGGACCTAATGCGCCGGCACAGGGCGGAGTAGTAATCCCTAAGGGACCTAATGCGCCGGCACAGGGCGGAGTAGTAATCCCTAAGGGACCTAATGCGCCGGCTATGTCTTAATATTTTTGAGTTTGTTAACTGAATCCCCAATACTGCGAGTATTGGGGATTTTGTAGTTTAGTTAAACAGATTAACGATTTTCGATGCTGTTAAAATATTCTTTGGTCGCATCAGCTAAATTACCAGCAGCCGGAGTATCACAGACAATTATACCGTGCGGGTGACTTTGCAATGCGGTAATTGTCCAACGGTGATTGATGGCACCTTCAACTGCTTGATAGATAGCTTGAGCCTTATTTTCCCCATTAGCCATAATGATAACCTCTTTAGCATCCATAATAGTGCCGACGCCGACAGTTAAAGCTTGAGCAGGAACCTTAGTCACGTCGTTATCAAAAAAGCGTGAATTATCTTTGATTGTTGATGCGGCTAAAGTTTTGATACGAGTGCGTGAGCATAGAGAGGAAAAAGGCTCGTTGAAAGCAATATGCCCGTCCGTGCCGACGCCGCCTAAAAACAAGTCTATACCGCCACAGGCATTAATGGCTTTTTCATAATTGTCACATTCCTTAGCATAATCTTTGGTCATACCGTCTAAAATATGAATATTTTCACGCTTAATATCAATGTGATTAAAAAAGTTTTCAAACATAAAATAATGGTAACTTTGTGGCGATTGCGGCGGTAATCCGACATATTCATCCATATTAAAAGTAACTACATTAGCAAAAGAAATTTTTTTATTTTTATACATTTTGATTAATTCGCGGTATACACCTAAAGGCGTCGAGCCGGTAGGAAGTCCTAAAACGAAAGGATGAGTTGCGTCCGGTTTAGCTTTTTTGATACGGTAAGCAATATAGCCGGCAACCCAAATCGCACATTGTTCGGCATTATCTTTGATAATAACTCTCATCTAAATTTTTCCTCTTACAAAGTTACCTTTAATAATGGTATAAATTAATTCTAAATTTTTATCAAGCACAATTATGTCGGCATCATTTCCCGGAACCAGCAAGCCGATGTGAGGTTGTTTCATAATCTGCGCCGGATTGGTCGAGGTCATACGCACGGCTTTATCAATTGATATTCCCCAAGATACCAAATTGCGAAAACCATCCAACATAGATATGGCTGAACCGTTTATAACATTATCGCTTTTACGGTAGAAACATTTATCCAAATATAAATCCGGCGTCATAGATAAATCGGTTTTCGCCGGATAAAGCGCATCGGTAATCATCACAATTTGACTTAACGGCTTGCATTTAAGCAATAAGTTAACCAAATTGGGATTGACGTGAACACCATCACCGATAATCTCACAAGATAATTCCGAGTGAATAAGCGTTGCTCCGACCACGCCGGGTTCACGGTGATGCATCGGACGCATCGCATTAAACAAATGAGTAACGTGCATTATATTAGCTTGCATACCTTCCATCATTTGGTCATAAGTGGCGTCGGTGTGACCGGCTTGTAAGACAATACCTTTGTCGAGACAATAAAGTGCCAGTTCGCGCATGCCTTTTAATTCAGGAGCTACAGTCATATTAATCAGATGACCTTTGGCTGCTTTATAGAGGCGTTTCATATAATTTAAATCAACTTTGGATAACCCTTCAGCTTGTTGAGCGCCGATGCGTTCAGGAGATATAAAAGGTCCTTCTAAGTGAAGGCCTAAAATTTTAGCACCTTTTTCTTTGCCGATAGCTTCAACAATAGCAGAGATATTTTTCATTAGTTGCGGCTCAGCTTTAGTCATACAGGTGGGAATAAATGATGTCACGCCATAGTCGGCTAAAACTTCAGACATTCGCAATATTGAATCGACTTTGCCGTCATCAGTGCCGTATCCGCCAATGCCGTGAATGTGAGTATCGATAAATCCCGGTAAAATATAGGCCCCTTTGACATCAATAATCTTGACATCGGGAGTGAATTTTTTTTCCTTAAAACGTTCTTCGTTATATACATCAACGATTTTAGTGCCTTTAATATATACGGCACATTTCGACATTACCGAAAATCCGGTTAAGACATTAGCGTTATGCAGACAAACTGCCGCTGACATTATAAAATCTCCTAAAACTAAAATTCAATACGTACGATTACGCGACGATTTTTAATGCGGTTTTCCGGAATAGGTTCGCCATAAGGATTCATATTCGGATAAGCCGGAGATATTTCCGCCAAACCTACAGCCTTGAAACGGTTAATGTCCATAGAATTAGCTATCATAGCACGTACAACCGCACCGGCTCGGGCTCCGGATAATTCCCAGTTAGACGGAAGAGTATCAGATTCGTTGGTATCATCGGTATGCCCCTCGACCACAATACGATATTTTTTGTATTTATTGCCGTTGAGCAACAGAGATATTTTCTTAATTACCGGAATAGCCTCTGGCTTTAAGGTAACCGCACCTTTATCAAATAAGTTGATTGATGTCATTTCCAAGGTTGCCCCGTTGGCATCGGAAGAAATTATTACGCCGTTTTCTTCCAGATTAAGGTCTTTAGCGTCATTAATGAAATTAGTCATCATATCGCCCATACTGCCTTCACCATTATCACTACCGAAAGCTGCGGCTAAGGCATATTGAATCTGGGCAGCTTTGTTTTTATCCAAATTTGATGATGAGAACAAAACAATGAACAGAGCCAACAGCAAGCACAATAAATCGGAATACGGAACAAGCCACGTTTCATCGGGATGGTCGTCGTGAGGAATTTCGGGAGTTTTTTTTCTTGCCATTGGTTATTCCTTGGTTTTGCGTTGAGATTGCGGGATAAAGGCTTGAAGTTTAGCTTCCATCGCCAATGAAGATGCGCCGCTTTGTAATGCCAAAGCTCCTTCTAAAATCATTTTTTTCAATGCAACTTCTTCTTCGGATAATTGTTTAAGTTTGGTAGCAAAGGGGTGACATATAACATAACCGGTAAAAATACCTAGCATTGTTGCGATAAAGGCAGCGGCGATTGAGTGACCCAGTTTTTCAATATCGGTTAAATTACCTAAAGCGGCAATAAGTCCGATAACCGCACCCAAAACACCCAAGGTCGGAGCATACATACCGCCTTGCGAAAAAATAAGTGAGCCGGCGTGATGGCGGGTTTCCATATTTTTAATATCAGCTTCAACAACTTCGGCTATAAAATCAGCGTTAAAACCATCGGCTACCATACCTAAAGTAGAGCGCAAAAAAGGATCTGTAACCTCATTGGCTTTTTTCTCAATAGCCATATTGCCATCTCTTTTGACGGTTTTAGCCAGTTCTACAAACAAATCAACGATTTCTTGTTTTGGGGTTAATTTCTGCCCGCTGAATACTTTTTTTACCAATTTAGGAAAAGCCTTGAGTTGAGAGGCCGGAATAGCATTACTCACAGCAGCGGATGTGCCGGCGATAATAATCAAAAAGGCTGCCGGATTAATCAAAGCGTGAGGATCGGCACCTTTAAGATACATACCGAAACCGATTGCTAAAAAACCGCCAACCATACCAATTAAAGTACTTTTTTCCATTTTTTTGGTCCTATAAAAACAATAAACTAACAATATTATACCCAGTATACAGGCCTATGTTTTAAATTTAGGTTAAAATTAAGGTGTAAAAATTAAAAAAAAGGATGATTTTTGCTTAAGAACAATACAAAATTATGCTATAAGTTAATATAGGCTGAGATATAAACGAGGGATAAATGACAATATTTTTGACAGCGGTAGCGGCGTTAATTTTGGGATACTTAATCTATGGGAGATTGGTTGAAAAGATTTTCGGTGCCGATGAAAAATATGTAACGCCGGCAATTTCCAAGTGCGATAATGTTGATTTTATGCCGATGTCGGGTTGGCGTGTATTTTTGATTCAGTTTTTGAATATTGCAGGATTAGGGCCGGTGTTTGGAGCAATTTTGGGCGCATTGTATGGGCCGGTGGCATTGTTGTGGATTGTGTTGGGCTCGATTTTTGCCGGCGGAGTACACGATTATTTGTCGGGAATGATGTCGGTGCGTGAAGACGGATCGTCTTTGGTAAAGATTGTAGAAAAATATATGGGCGCCAAAACTCGCAACATCTTTTTGGTTTTGATGGTGGGTTTTTTGTTGTTATTGGGGGCGGTTTTTGCTATGTCGCCGGCGCATATGTTGGCTGATTTAACCAAAAGTTCTTTTGTTTATTGGATAATGGCGGTTTTCGGGTATTATTTTTTGGCAACAATGTTACCGATAGATAAAATTATCGGAAGATTTTATCCGTTGTTTGCCCTGCTTTTAATTGTTGTAACAATGACTTTGATGGTGGTGCTTTTTATTAAGGGAGGGGAGTTTTATTCCAACTTGAGTTTTGGCAACCAGCATCCTAATGGATTACCGATTTTCCCGCTAATGTTTGTAACTATTGCGTGTGGAGCAATAAGCGGATTTCACGCTACCCAATCTCCGTTGATGTCACGTTGCCTAAAAAATGAAAAATACGGGCGGGCAATTTTTTACGGAGCGATGATAACAGAAGGCATAGTTGCTTTGATTTGGGCTACTTTGGGTATGGCGTTTTATCAAGGAAGCGAGGGTTTGCTGGCATCGGTTAATAATGCCGGTCCGGGGGGAGTAGTATCGGAAGTTTCACAAGGTTTGTTGGGCAGTATAGGTGGGAGTTTAGCAATTTTGGCGGTGGTAATATTGTCGATTACTTCCGGCGATACGGCTTTCCGTTCGGCCAGATTGACTATTGGCGATTATGTTTTAGTTAAAAATGACTTAAAAAAAAGATTACTTATAAGTGTATTGGTTTTATCCGGCGGCATAGCATTAAGTATGTTCGATTTAACCACAATTTGGACTTATTTCGGTTGGTCGAATCAGTGTCTTGCTACCATAGTATTATGGACGGCAAGTGTATATTTGTGGCGTAATAAACGTTGTTATGCGATAACTTTATTGCCGGCAATGTTTATGACTGCAGTATGCGTAACCTATATTATGTATGATAAAATCGGGTTGCGGTTGAGCATTGATTTATCGTGTTTTGTCGGCACAACAATAGCGCTTTTGGCGGGATTTTTCTTTATGTGGCGTGTGCGTAAAAAATAACATTTGACTTTGAAGGGAAATTGTGTTTTTAGTTATGGCACCGATGAGGGTCTCGTAGCTCAGCTGGATAGAGCAACAGCCTTCTAAGCTGTGGGTCGGGCGTTCGAATCGCCCCGAGATCGCCAATATAGTTAAAGAGCGCCTTTCGACAGGCGCTCTTTATGCTTAAAATAAATAAATATGTAAATAAAAGCAAAGCGCTGCCGATAAAATCCCTAACAGGCTTAAATTGTGAATTACCCCTAATGAACTCATAATATTGCGATTGGTGCGGTTGCCGCAAAGATATAAAATTCCTCCCTGTATCAACACATAAAGTGAGCATATCGAAATAGTATAAAAATATGTAGGCTCGTTCATCAAAGAGGTAAATTTGAAAATCAAAGAAGTCAGATAAAAACCAAGACCTGTGCTTAGAGCGCTCCAAACAAAAGTCAGGGCAAAATTAATCGGCTTGATAATGCGGCAGGCAAAAACACTGAATAACCAGATAATCAACGCATAAATGAAAATATAAGCTTCAAAAGATGAAATAACGTGACTGATAATCACCAATGTGGCTAATGCAATGATAAATCCGACAATGTTAATAAGCACAGCCGCCATATAACAGCCTAAATATTTAAGCATATCTTTTCCTTAAAGTTCAAATCTTAGTTATTATTTATTATTGTTTTTATTTTTTAATGTCAACAGCGCAAAACAAATATATTTTGCTTTTGTTTTGTAATAATTAACGTTAAACTGCAGTTAATGATTTAATTTTACAGGGAAAGGTTTTGTAAGATGGCAAAAAATAAGTGGTTCGGTACCGATGGGGTGCGCGGTGTGGCAAATGAATTTCCGATGACGGCGGAATTTGCTTTTAAGTTGGCTTGTGCTTTGGCACAAAAAGTTTGTTTGAATAAGAAAAAAGCTGTTATTGCCAAAGATACCCGCATATCTGGTGATATGTTGGAAGCATCAATGATTGCCGGTTTTACCGCAATGGGGGTTGATGTTGTGCGTTTGGGCATTTTGCCCACACCGGCAGTAACAACTTTTGTTGATAAATTAGATTGTGATATGGCAGTTATGATTACCGCTTCGCACAACCCTTATCAAGATAACGGTATAAAATTAATCGGTGCCGATGGAGATAAGTTTGCCGATGAGGTTACGGCTGAAATTGAGAATTTGATTGAAAGAAATGATTTTGTCTTTGATAAAAATAAATTGGGCAAAGTGAGTGAAGATGTTTCAATTAAGGATAAATATAAGCAAATTGCTTATGATATGTGTCAAAATCAGCCGCTGTTTAAGGGTATGAAAATTGTAGCTGATTGCGCCAACGGGTGTTTTTATGATATTTTGCCGGAAGTGTTAAAGCATTTAGGTGCTGAGGTTGCGGCAATCGGAGTGGAGCCCAACGGGGTTAATATCAATCGCGACTGCGGATCACAACACGTTGAGGCTATGCTGGATAAGGTTAAGGAGGTAAAAGCCGATATGGGAATAGCTGTGGACGGTGACGGTGATCGTATAAAAATCTGCGATAATAACGGCAATTTGATTAAAAGTGAGCAACTTATGGCGTTTTTGGCGCAAGATTTGCAACAAAGCGGCGAAAATAAGGGGCGCCCGTTTGCGTCGACTAAATTATCTAACACCGCTTTGGAGAGATTTGTTACTCAAAAATTGGGCTTACAGTATTATTCTACCGGAGTTGGCGAGAGATATGTTATTAAGGCTCTAAAAGAGCACGATGGTATGATCGGCGGCGAAGAGTCGGGACATATCGTATTGTTGGATTATGCAAAGTCCGGTGATGCAATGATGACGGCGATTCGTATATTGAAAGGGGTAGCTAAGAGTGCCAAGAAAGTTGATGAGATTTTTCCGCTGTTTGATGATGATTACTTGTTTTATAAAAATTACAGCGTCGCTGATAAGGATATGGTTAAAAAAATCGCCAACCATCCGGAATTATCGGAGCTGGTTGATAAATTGAGCCAACAAATCGGTGGAAATGGAAGAGTGGTAATTCACCCCTCGGGTACCGAACCGAAAATAAGAGTTTGGGTTTGCGGAAATGATAATGCTTTAGTACAGGATTGCGGTGTACAGTTGTGGAACAAAATTGAAAAGTTGGCAAATATAGAATGATGGCTTAAAAAAACGACTCGATTAAACCTTTATTTACCTTTTTGCGTTATTATGGAGAATATATTAATCCGTACTAATTGAGTAAAAAGGAGATATGCGATGCGTCAAAGTGGTGGGCAAAATGTTTTTGATTGGAGCCGAAATATTGATATGAGTATCAAAAGTCGCGGCATCAAGGCATTATTGGTTGAAAACAGACGCAATCTGTCGAATCTCAATGTGGTGAGAGCTTCCAGTAAAGTTGAATGGCCGTTGCAGCAATATCAAAACGGTAGCCGTTATTTGAGCCGCAGAGTCTGGGTAAGTTAAGATGATAAAAGGGCTTCTAGCACTTTTTACATCGGGGTTGTTTTTTCATCCGATGGTGCTTAGCGGTATATTTTTGGCATTTTTGGCGTCTTGGCAGTTTACAAATGAGCAGATTTACGCTTTTATGCGTTTGTCGTATTTTTATATCGGTGCGATAATTTGGGGCTTCGTCTATACGTTTATATTTGCAAAAGTGTACAGGGAAGGCGGAGCAGAGATTGATAAAGGCGCTTGTATCTTGAAGTCAATCGGTAACACCGCAAAATTCGTCTTAGCGTTTATTTTAACGTTGGCTTTTGTTGTTTCGTGGATTTTTTAGGGTAGGCTTAGATCGTTATATCAAGCGATATCCCCTTAGTTTGCGAGGTTGGAACCGCGCGGGCAGCCTCCGCGAGCATCTCTATCAATTGTTGCTCAACTTCGGCATTTTGTTTAACAATATTCATCTGCAATTGCTGCATAGAGGCGATGTAAGAACTTATTGAACCGATAGCATTCATTGTTTTTCTCCTCATACAATATATTTCATTATAACACAATTTTATTAAAAAAGCATTATATTTTTTTTCAATTGATTGTTTTTTTTGCGGAATAAATTATATACCGATGTATAAACAAAATGAGGTGTAAGATGAAAAAATATATTTATATGGGTGTGCTGTTCGGTATGGGAGGAATCGGAGCTATATGGGCGCAAGAGAGCGTTCCTACAATTTTTTACGGGGAAGCGGCAACAGAGCAAGGCGGCGAAAACATTGCGGTTGTGGAACAGCCGGAAAATGCGCCTAATCCTTTAGGAAATCCGATTGTTGGAAATTATGTGGCGCCTAAAGCTTATAATGCCGCTGATGCATTGGTAAAGCAACCGCAAGTTCTTGAGCAGGAACCGCAATTTGCCGAGCAATTAGGACATCCTATGGGCAAAATGAACTCTAATCCGGCAATTCAAGAAATTGAACAACAACAAGAATTCGGACGTTTCGTTAACTATGAAACCGAGATGATGCAATGAAATACTTAAGTTAATAACATTTCAATTGTAAACGTGACAGTTGCGAACATTGCCATTTGTCCTTTAACAAGCTGGCCGGCATTAGTGTAATATCCGGAGCTTGATTCGAGGTGGAGGCCACTTTATTGATGACATAAAGATCGTCGCATATAATACCACCCGAATTTTCTTCGTTTTCACTTAATAAATATTCCGAATCTCCTAAAATGCTGGTGATTTTGCTGTGTTTATATAAATGTAATGATGCAGCTCCGGAATCAGAACTTCCGGTTGAAATCAATTTAATTGACGGGGTATCAATAAAGGTATATTGCCGCAATAGTATGTTTGCCGAGCTGACAGTTATTCCATCGACAATTTTAGCGCGATTGTTGCAACCAAAAGTTATACCGTCGCTTTCGGGCGAATTGGATTGTTTGTTGATATAATTGATATGTCCTTTGATAAATACCTCCGAATAGGCTTTGGTGGTAAGGCTGCCGTTAAGGTTTCCTTTTAATCCCAATGAAGTATTGCTGCCGGTCTTGATATTGCCGTTAACATTGCCACCGGTAGTGAATTTACTCATATCATTAATTTCAATATCAGCACAAATATCGGCATTACCGGAAATGGCAACTTTGCCGTTAATCGTCAGTTTAGTACCGGAAAAAGCGCAAGAGTTTGGGGTGCCGCTGACGGCTATACGGACATTGTCCAGTTGTCCGTTAGCTTCCAATGATAAAGGCTCTTCAAAGTTAAGGCGGAAATTGACATTACTTATGTTGCGGTTGAACAATTCTCGATAAATCGGAAAAGTGTTAGCATTAAGGTTAAGTGTAATAACGGGAATAGTTGCTCCGATGCAATCTTGGGATATTTCTCCGTAAAGCGATGACAGCATTTGCTTTTCCGCATCTATATCCGGATTGGTAACGTCTTGAGCAATAATATCGCTGTCCGGATTATTAATTACGGCATACTTGTAGCAGTTAATTTTACACTTCTTAAGCTCGGTAAAATCTTGGCAGGGAAATTCATCTTCGGTGGCTTGACAGCTGTTGTGAATATATCCTTGTTCCTGACATAACATTTCGGCGGTTTTGCAGGCGCTGTACAATACGGTCTTGCCTTTGAGACAATAAGGAGTTTGAGCGGACATCGGACCATATTGACACGAAGAGAATCCCTCACAAGATGTTTCTACGACTTTGGTTTTGGTAATACCTTCGCAAGTGGTGCAAAGTTCGTTTGACGAAGTATAGCCTTCGGGGATTTTATCAAGTTCATAAGGAAAATCCGGGCACTCATCGCAACATTTGCCATAACTGTTGTCATATTCACATCGTTGATCGGATAAGGCGCATTCAACAGCAGAAGAAAAACCTAACCCGCGGCAAGCTTTGTCAGTATCTTTTTGGCAGGCACGATAAATGGCAAATTTGTTATCGCAGATCTTTACCGGATAGGTAGGAAGAGTACAATCTTTAGGTAAAAAGGTATAATTATTATTGCGGCACCACTGTTCTTGAGAGCAACTGCGGTAATAGCCGTCGTGATGCGGGCAACGATCTACGGGAGCAGTTTGATTATCACAATTGGCATAGGTTATTTTATAACCCTCTTCTATGCATTTTTTCTCGGCACGACTTAGGACGTGTTCAGAGTATACGTTGGTGGCATACTCCGGCGTAACGGCAGCATAAGCCGATACCCAAATGAACGAAAACAACAAAGACCAAGCTGTGATTTTCATATAATTTCCTGCAGAATACAAATATTTCAGACAATTTTAATTCATAATAACTCATATAATTTAAAAAAAAATAAAAAAATGTGTTTTTTGGGGCTGGATTTAAACTAAATTTTGTGGTATATTGGCTTTCGCATTCGATAAAACAACAACCAAGATAAGGTGGATAAATATGAATAAAAAAGTCACAGTACTCAATCCGTATGCAACCGGAGAATATGTAGTTTATCCGGCTCACGGGGTCGGCAAAGTTACTGATGTAACCAAGCAAAATATTGCCGGCAGTGAGTTAGAGCTGATTGTGGTTAATTTTGATAAAGATAAAATGACGTTGCGTATTCCGATGGGAAAAGCGGCATCGTCGGGTCTGCGTAAAATTTCCAACAATGATACTATGAATGAGGCTTTAACTACATTGAAGGGAAAAGCTAAAATTAAAAAGATTATGTGGTCGCGCCGTGCTCAAGAATATGAGAATAAAATTAACTCCGGCAGTCCGGTAGCTATTGCCGAAGTTATACGCGATTTGCATCGTAATGAAAATTTGGCCGATCAGTCATATTCCGAACGCCAGATTTATGAGCAAGCCTTAGACAGATTATCTAATGAATATGCCGTTTGTGAGAATATTTCATCAGCTGAGGCCACGCAAAAGATTTTGGATATATTGACTAAATAATAAATATATCCTTTAGTTATAAAGCAGTCGTTATATGTAATCAGCGGCTGCTTTTTTTGTGTATAAGAGTGTGGATAAGAATCGGAGCGACTTGTCTTGATAAGCATAGTGTTGTTAGTATCAGTTAACGAATCGTTAATCTAAAACCTTGCAATATCGAGGAACAGTTTATGAGTGTCGCAGATGATTTGATTTGTTTGAGGACGGACGGTATTAATATTTCCGTAGGTTCGGTATTGGTTGATAATGACAATGCCGATAATGAGTATATGTGGGGATATTATATGTGTGTAGAGAATGATACGGCCGAAAAAATCAGATTAGTCGGTAAGGATTGGAATATTACCGATGAGCAAGGGAATCGTTATAACGATTCGTCAATCGGTTTCAAAGGAGAGATTCCGGAGTTGGAGCCGGGTGAGTTTTTCGAGTATACCGCTTATGCGCCATTAAAGACTTCCAATGCGGTTTTGTATGGTTATTGTAAAGTGCAAACTCCAAGTGAGAAGAAGGATATAAAGATTCCGACCTTCAGTCTTTCTGCAGGACGCAAATCCAAAGGTCGGATTGTTAACTAATCTTTGTATTAGTAGTAGGTCGGTGTAATTGCTTGATTGTTGACGAACAAATTCAAATATTGATGAATATTTGAGGTCATACGGGTATTAAAGTCGTTCATCAATTTTTCAATCATTGAATTCCAATAATTTTCCTTAGTAGCAATGTCGGTTGTTGCAGGGATGGTAAGAGTACGCCAAGCCTCAACTTCGGTTGATGCTTGAGCTAATGTATTAGGATCATATACTTTCACACTAGCCACCAAACGAGCCTGGTATTTAATTTTATCTTGCTCAAATAGCTGTGTGGCAGGTTCCAATTCTTCTACGACCGAAGCGTCTTTGATATTTACTTCAGCTATTTTGGGAGAAGAAAAATCTGAAGCTTTAAGACGATCGTGAGCCCATAATTTAGCGGATTTTTCCAAGGATATCGGCAAAAGGTGTTCAACGTGCGGACGAACGAACGTAGGAGTAAATTCACTATTGACGTCAATGCGGCTGACTTTCAACGATATAGGTGCTTCTTCAGTGTAGCGAATCTCTTTGTATTCGGTAATTTCTTCCTCCGGAGTACCTATCAATGTACCGCAAGCGCTTAAACTTAAGGCGATACCGATAAAAGATAAAGTTTTTAATGTTTTCATGAGTTTATTCCTGCATTAATACACATATAGTTCACTATATAAGATAATATTTAATAACTGGTTAATGGAAATCAAAATAGTAGACCGATGGGTAAAAGTTTTAAAAAAATATGGTGAAAATTGAAATGAATTGCTAAGCTTGATAAAAATAAGCAGAGGATAAATATGGAAGATAAAAAACAAACGGTTAAAGTGTTAAAAAAAATTACGGCAACGCGATTGCGCAATATTGCTTTGTATTATTTAAAACGATTTGAGAGTTCGCGGGCTAATTTGCGCAATGTGTTGCGCCGTCGAGTTGATAAATATGCTTATTTTGATAAAACATTTGATAAAAGTGAGGCTTACGAACAAATCGAAAAGTTATTAGATGATTTTGAGGCGCATAAATATATTGATGATGCGCGGTTTGCCGAGTTGAAGATTCGTTCTTATTTAGCAGCCGGCAAATCACCGCGATATGTTTTAGGTAAAATGCGGGAAAAGGGTATAGATGAAAATTTGGCTTGGCGAATTTTGGAGCGGGAAGATTATGATCCTGTGGCGGCGGCGATGAAATTGGCCAGAAAGAAAAAAATAGGACCGTTTGAGCTTGATGCAAACAAACGTTATGAGCGCCGCAGTAAAGATTTGGCAATTTTATTGCGAGCCGGTTTTGATTATGATGTGGTGATGAAAATATTGGAAATGACTACGGAGGAAGAGTAATGTCTTATGTCAGAGATACAATGCAAAAAGATGAAGAAGTTTTGGTAACGCCGAAACTGCATTGGGTTAATTATATTTTGCCGTATGCCGTGATTGCAACGGCGATAGTTTTGGCGGGGCTGACTTTTGTGTTGCGTTCTCATGATTACGGTTTTTTAATGGCTGGCGTAATGTTAGCGTTTTATGGCGTTTATGTTATGCTGGAACTTAAATTTCGGGAAATGGCGGTTACCAATAAGAGAGTGGTGGTGCGTAGGGGCGTGATAGCTTCTGACGGCGATGAGATGAAAAATTTTGCTTTAACATCGATTGAAGTTGAGCAAACCGTGTTGGGACGGATTTTTAATTTCGGCAATATTTGTTTTGCCAGTGCTGGTTCGGGGCGAATGGTAAGGTTGGTGTTCAATAATGTAGATAATCCCCGCCGTCTTAAAGCTGAAATTGAAGACGCCATAGAAGGAAATGAAAACTGAATTAAAATCTGAAATAGGTTGACTTAATTGTTTGTTTATGGTTAATTTTATTCTCGGGTGGTGCAGGTTAAACGCTTCGAGTATTGTATTAGATTTAAAAGGGGCTTGATATGGCAAAATATTACATTGTATCCGGTGGATTTGATCCGATTCACGAGGGGCATATTGAAATGATAAAGGCCTCAAGAGCTAAAAGTGACGGAGTAATATTGTTGCTTAATTCTGATGAATGGTTGACCAGAAAAAAAGGCAAAAACTTTATGAGTTTTAAGACGCGTTTGGCCGTATGTGAGAATATTAAAGGGGTGATAGATGTCTTTGGTTTTGATGATAAAGATAATTCGGCTTGTGACGGTATTATAAAGGTCCGAGCCAAATATCCCAATGACGAATTGGTGTTTGCCAACGGAGGCGACAGAACTAAAGATAATATTCCGGAAATAGCCGTGGCCAAAGAGTGTAATGTGGCATTAGAGTTTGGGGTCGGCGGTGAGAACAAAGCTAATTCATCGAGTTGGATATTAAAAGAGTGGAACAATAAATAATGGCTGAAAATAAGGATTGACGGTTATGTCTAAATTTATCGGACTACTGCACTGTTTTAGTAAAAACAACTTGATTGAATGTTTGATAGATAAACTTAAATGTAAAGTATCTGATAAATTTAGTTATCCGGTTGTTCCTAAGATTGCAACCATTGATGAAACTATAGATATATTAATTAATGAAAAGAAGAGTATTTGCAGATTTGGTGATGGTGAACTTAATCTGATAAATGGTAAAAGTATTCCTTTTCAAACATTTGATAATAAACTTCAAGCAAGATTAATTGAAGTGTTGTCTTCAACCGATAATCAAGTCTTAATCGGGATTCCTGCGATTGCTTTTTATTCTGTATCAAACGTATCTGATATGAATAAAAGTTTTTGGCAGAAAAAAGGAAAGCGCTTCAGAAAAGTTCTATTGCCTTATATTGATATAAACAGACAATATTATCCGGCTGAGGTAACTTTGGCATATTCCTATTATAAAAACTATAATATGGAAACATATTTTGCTAAATTTCGCCGGATTTGGAATAACAAAGATATTGTTATAATAACAGGAGAAACGGTTTTTAATAAAATAACCTGTAATATTTTCGATAATGCTTGTTCCATAGAATATATTTATGGTTCCGGCAGTGATGCCTATGCAGAATATGATAAGTTGTTAGCTAAAGCTCTTTGCATAGATAAAAACAAACTTATTATTGCCATACTGGGGCCGACCGCCAAGCCGCTATGCTATGATTTAGCGATTAGAGGTTATCAAGCTCTTGATTTGGGACATATTGCCAAGAGCTATGATTTTTATCGTAAAAACCTTAACCCTAATGACAATAATGCGAAGTTTTTTTGTCCTGATTAACTTGTCAATCATAGAAAGCCGCTTTTTATAAAGCGGCTTTTAGTGTATAAAATTATTACTTATAAAAATCTCCCCTCAATTAAATTGGGGGGAGATAAGGTGATGGTTAATCCATTTTATGCTCAAGCACTTCACGCAATGAACAATTAGGGATAAAAGCTAAAGTGATTGCTGATAAGGCTACCAACACATAGACGATGCGGCTTAATAAACTCATCGGACCAAACAGATAGGCAACCAAATCAAAGCCGAATAATCCGATTAAACCCCAGTTGATTCCGCCGATCAGCGTTAAAATAAAAGCGGTAGTGCGTAATCCGTTTACCATTTTAATTCTCCTGTTTATTTTTGAATGCTTTTATGATATAGGTGGTGTAAATTTTTTTTCAACGAGGTAAAATATAACATAATGTATAGTAAAAAATTTAATGCTTTTATTGATATGTGGCGCAATGATTATGCTATGGAAAAGTCAATAGATGAACAAATGTGCGTTGATAAAGAGGGTAACCCTTTGCCGTGGTATACTTATCCGGCGATAGAATATTTGCGTCAGTTTGATTATCGCTGTAAAAAAATTTTTGAATTCGGAACAGGTTATTCAAGTTTGTTTTGGGCTAAACGAGCAGCTCAAGTTGTTGCTGTGGAAGACAATCAAGAATGGTTTGCACGATGGCAAAAAGAACTTAAAGCTGATAATTTACAAATCAAATTATGTCAAAATGATGATTATGAAGCAGAGTTGGATGAACAATTTGATGTAATTGTTATTGATGGTAAAAAACGTCGTCAATGCGCCCAACGCGCTTTGCAATTTTTAAATGATGGCGGAATGATTATTGTTGATGACAGTGACAGAGTTAATAATTCTTCCGAATATAAGATGATGTTGGCAGAACTAAAGAATGCTGGATTATTACAGATTGATTTTTTCGGATGTTGCCCGATGAATAATTTTACCAAAGTAACTTCAATATTTTTTAGTCGTAACTTTGATTTTCCTCTCGGCTCGGCGGTGCAACCGGCTAATGCCATTGGTAATCTATGGAGTAAGGGAAGAAAGGCGCGTAAGGCGTTTTATCGCGAGAACAAATAACAATCAGCTTTTGTAAAGCGGACTCTTTTTGTATTTATCTATACCAAAGCGTAACAAGACGCCGATTACCGCCGCTAAAGGCACGGCAATCATTAAGCCTAAAAATCCTAATAATACGCCACCCGCGAGTAAGGCAAACATAACCCATACAGGATGTAACCCCACGGAATCTCCCACTAATTTCGGAGTTAAGAAATTGCCTTCCAGCAATTGACCGGCAACAAATACCGCAACAACTGCAACCAACGGCGGCCAAGTATTAAATTGGGCAAAAGCAATCAACATACTTAAAACGAAACCGGTGATGGAGCCGACGTAAGGAATAAAAGAAATTACTCCGGCAATCATACCTACCATTAAACCTAAATCAAGTCCGATAATTCCCAAGCCGATGGCATAAAAAGCACCTAAAGATAAGCAAACCATAACTTGTCCGCGGATAAATGATGAAAGAATCTTATCAATAGTTTTAGCTTGTTCGCGAATGTCGCGGCGATAAGCACGGGGTAATAATTCGTCGATTTTTTTTACAAAATGATCCCAGTCACGCAACATATAAAAAGCTACCACCGGTGTAATAAGTAATAAAGAGACTACATTAAATAGGGCAAAACTGCCGCTAAGCAGTTTACGTAAAATTGCCGAGAAAATTTTTACGCTGTTGGCAAGATTATTTTGCAAAATTGATGATAACGACTCTTTACCTAAAGCCGGAAAAGTTTCCTGTAATGAGGTTAAAAACGGGGTAACTTTATGGCTGATTGAAGCAACATATTGCGGTGCTGAAGCTAAAAAAGTTCTCAATTGAATATCGGCAATATGTAATATAGCTAAACCGGCAGGAATAACAATCAATACCGCACCCAGCAAAACTATGATAGTGGCAAGCGTGCGATTTATTTTGAATTTTTCCAAACGATCAGCCAAAGGATCAAATAAATAGCCGATGATAATGCCGGCAACAAAAGGCAATAAAATTGAGCGCAACAGATAAACCAGAAAGATAAAAATACTGAATGTGCCCAACCAAAACCATATATAATTGCCGGTATTTTTTTGCATTAAATTAATCCCCAATATATTTAAGAATCATATAATTACCGCTGTTTTCCAATAAATAACCCAAAGATTTTATTGCAACCATAAGTTCATCAAGCTCACCGGTGTACTTGACGGTAAATTGAGTTTTCCCCGGTGAGAAAGCTTGTACTTCCAGAGCTTCAACTGCAGGAACGGCTTTGATTTTGCTTTCGGCCGTAACCCAATCACTTAAATCGTTAAACGGATATAATACGGTAATTTCGGCAGTATCCGGTAATGCGGCAGTATCCTGTCGATTAACAGCATTGGCGGTAATAAGCGGAGCAATTTGCGCTATGGCATCAGCAAACATTTCTTCGGGAGCAGATTTTACTCCTTCGACGTGGATGTTGTCGCGATAACCGCTCAAGGCGGCAATGTCAACGTCTAATCCGTCAACACCGTTATAGGCCGCGCTTAATACGTAAATATCATCAACATTATTCAAATCTTTTAATTCTTCTAAGGCTTTCTTATCAAAATTATAAGCTTGTGCAGAGGAAATGGCGGAGATGTTGCTTTCATTGTCTTTGATGATATTGAAATTTACCGACGAATCTATCGGAGTATTATTCCAAGCAGTTCTCCAAGTATTGTCAACTTCCCAAAGCATAGGAGATCCGGTGTTGGTTTCGTTGAACAGCGGAATAATTAAAATTTGCGGAATGGCGGTTTGCGAGATATAAATATCACGTTCACGCATATATTGTTTAAGCAGATCCGTGTTTACAATAACACTCAAATTAGCTATATAGCGGTTGGGCGGCGTTTTTTCTTCGGTAACAGAGGTTTCTTTAACAAAGTTGATTAATTGATCTTGATTGAGATGGGAAATTTTATCCACTCCCGCCTCATCGGTTAGACGTTTGGCGGTTGCTTCTACCGCGGCTTTGGCCGCACCGGCGTGGGCTTTTTCGCGGGCTTGCGCTGAGTCTTCACCGATTACGTCAACCTTGATATTGACAGTAAAATCTTCGGCTCGCACAGGTAACGCGAGCAGAAAAATAACAGCGGCAATAATGGCAAACAAACGCATTTTTAACCTCCTGAGCCGCAGATTAAAAAATCTCGATTTGGCTGAAGAAAAAGCTTATTTCACGTGCAGCGCTGTCCGGAGAATCCGATCCGTGAACCGAGTTTTTATCCATAGCTAAAGCATAAGTTTTTCTGATGGTACCTTCTTCGGCCATTTCCGGATTGGTCGTTCCCATAACTTTACGATAACGGGCAATTGCATCTTCTGCTTCCAAAACTTGGACTACGATAGGAGCGGAACTCATCAAATTAACTAAATTATCATAAAAAGATTTACCCTCGTGTTCGGCATAAAAAGCTTGAGCTTGTTCGCGAGAGAGCCAAATCATTTTTTGCGCGACAATTTTCAATCCGGCCTCTTCAATCATTTTGTTGATAGCGCCGATAAGATTACGTTTAGTGGCATCGGGTTTGATAATTGATAATGTTCTTTCCATAGATAAACTCCTTGCATTAAGATAAATTTTATAGAGATATAATATACTTTATTCAATTTGGCAAAAGATATTTTGACTTTTCGCAAATAAAGTTGTTTATTACAGTAAAAATAATTGCAGAGAAAGGAAATGTGAAATGAAATTTATTGACGGAGTTATTGCCAAAGCTAAACAGGGATATAAGACCATTGTTTTGCCGGAGGGTGAAGATATAAGAGTTTTGGAAGCTGCTTATATTGCTACTAAGGAAAAAGTCGCAAAGATTATAATTTTGGGTGATGAAGCAGAAATTAAAAAGAATTTTGCCGAACACAATTGGAGTTTGGAGGGAATTCAGATTATTAATCCGTTGACTTCGGCAAAAGCAACGGAATATGCCAAATTATTTTATGAGTTGCGCAAAGAAAAAGGCGTTAGCGAAGAAGATGCCGCTAAAACAGTACAAAATGCCAATTATTTCGGAACATTAATGATTAAGGCCGGAGATTGTGACGGTATGGTATCCGGAGCAGCTCATTCTACTGCCGACACGGTGCGTCCGGCTTTGCAAGTGGTTAAGTCTGCACGCAAAGATATGGCGGTTTCCGCATTCTTCTTTATGAGCAAAGATGATAAAACTTTTATTTTTGCCGATAGCGGTTTAACTCCCAATCCCGATGAAAAAGGTTTAGCCGATATAGCTATGCAATCGGCACAAACTGCCATGCAATTCGGAATTACTCCCGATGTCGCGATGTTGAGCTATTCTACTTACGGTTCAGCAAAAGGCGAGTTGGTCGAAAAAGTGCAAAATGCAACTAAATTGGCTAAGGAATTGGCTAAAGGTGAATTTGCTTATCTCGGAGTTAAGGTTGACGGTGAGTTACAGGCTGATGCCGCTCTCATAGATAGTGTAGCCAAGTCAAAAGCTCCGGGCAGTGAGGTTGCCGGTCACGCTGAGGTTTTAATCTTTCCCGATTTAAACGCCGGAAATATTGCTTATAAATTGGTACAAAGATTAGGCGGTTATGAAGCTTACGGACCTATTTTACAGGGTTTAGGCGGACCGATTAATGACTTATCGCGCGGATGTTCACCGCAGGATATTGTCGGCGCTATAGCCATCACGGCAGTACAGGCTATGAAATAATAATTATTTATCATAAGGAATAAATTAAATGAAAAAAGTTTTAGTATTAAATTCAGGTTCGTCTTCTTTGAAATATCAGCTTTTTGCGGTTGAGGGAGATAATTATGATGTTTTGGCTAAAGGTTTGGCCGAGCGCATTGGTATTGACGGATCAAAGATTAAAATTAAATATGCTAACGGCGATAAGAACGAAGTACTGGTTGATTTGCCTAATCACGAAGTGGCTTTGCGCGAGGTTTTCAAATTGTTGCTCAACGGTGCAATTACTGATTTACACGAGATTGCGGCAGTAGGTCATCGCGTGGTACACGGCGGGGAAATTTTTCAAGAATCGGCTTTAATTGATGATAAAGCTTTGCAAAACATTGCCGATTTATCGTCTTTAGCGCCTTTACATAATCCGGCGGCGGTTATCGGTATTAAGGCGGTTAAAAGTATTTTGCCCGATGTTGCGCAAGTGGCGACTTTTGATACGGCTTTTCATCAGACTATGCCTAAAGAAGCTTTTCTCTACGGATTGCCGATGGAACAATATGAAAAGCATCATATTCGTCGTTACGGTATGCATGGAACTTCGCACCGCTACATTGCGCAAGAGGTTGAAAAGCTTTTGGGTAAAGGCAAAAAAGTAGTGGTTTGTCATTTAGGCAACGGCGCCTCGCTTTCCGCAATTAAAGACGGCAAATGCATTGATACATCAATGGGATTTACTCCTTTATCGGGTATTGTGATGGGCACGCGCTCGGGTGATATTGATCCCTATATTCCTCTGCATATTATGAAAACTCAAGGTTTAAGTATTGATGAGGTTAATAATCTGCTCAATAAACAAAGCGGTGAGTATGGATTGAGCGGTTATCCTGATATGCGCGAAGTTGAAGATACTTATTTGGAAGGTCGTAAGGAATCGGTGATAGCAATGGATGTTTATGTTTACAACATCGTAAAATATATCGGCAGTTACACCTTTGCTCTCGGTGGTTTGGATGCTTTGGTATTTACCGCCGGCATTGGAGAAAATTCACCGGTTATTCGCAAATTGATTATGGAACGTTTGGCCTTTTTAGGCATCAAAGTTAACGAGGAAGCAAACAAAGCTCGCGGTGGCAAATTCGCTGAAATATCGACTTCCGATTCAGCTGTTAAATGCTATTGTATACCTACAGATGAAGAGGTTATGATAGCTCGCGATACTATAAAACTCGTTTAGCGGGCGCCTAATACATAAAGGCCTTAAAAAGTGTCCTCACGTACGCTTAAAGTACGCTCCGGTACTTTTTAAGGCCTTTCTTATTATCCGCCACACTATCCGAGTTTTTTAATGTACTTCTGATGTCACCCTTAAAAAACAAACTGTCATCGCTCGAAGGAGTGAAACGACTGAGATTAGCGATCTACGAATTAATAATGATACAACATCGAATATGCCTTATCCGGCGGCATTAAACAGAGCCGCCGGAGGCATGACATTGACTTTAAAATGTCATCGCTTGAGCGAGGAACGAGCGAAATTAGCTTTTCTACCGATTAATAACAAAAACATTGAAGATGCCTAATCTCGCTTCTTTCAGTCGCTTAAGGCATAACATTTACGTTATAATGTCACCGCTTAAGCAGTCTTCAGACTGCGAATTAGGGGCCTAAGAATTAGTAATGATAATAGAATTAGTAATATTTAACTGACAAATTTGAGGTAACTGCTCATAATCTTTTTAATTCCGCCGCCATCAAAGCATACTTGTACCATATTGCCATCTTGTGCCACGATAGTGCCGCGCCCAAAACTTTGGTGTTCAACCCGTTTGCCTAGGTTGTTAGCGACAGGTCGGGTATATGAATAGCGCTTGCTGCCGTCGGAATAGCTGGTTTCATATTTATCAGATGTTTGATAATTGCGAGTGGTATGCCTTGAATAAGGCTCAAAATTGGATTGATTAGAACCAAAATAAGAGCAGTTGTTAATCAGCTCAATGTCGGCGGTCGGCAGTTCATCAATAAAGCGCGAGGGAGTATTATTTTTCCACTCACCATAGAGTTTGCGATTGAATGCCATAGTAATAAACAGACGATGCTTGGCACGGGTAATGGCAACGTAAGCTAAACGCCGCTCTTCTTCGAGTGCTGAAGCGCCTTCATCAAGTGAACGTTGATGAGGAAATAAACCTTCCTCCCAGCCGGGAAGAAATACTACTTCAAACTCCAGTCCTTTAGCTGAATGCAAGGTTATCATCCGCACTTTGTTTTCACCCGTATCATCGTCATTATCCATCACCAGACTAACGTGCTCCATAAAAGCTTCTAAGGTGGGATATTGCTCGTGGTCGGTTAAAACATTAATAAGCTCTTTAAGGTTGTCAATTCTTCCCGGAGCATCGGCGGAAGTGTCATTTTTCAAGCTTTCCAGATAGCCGCTGTCTTGAATTACTGAGGTGGCGACATTATCGGGCGTTTCGTCTTTAGCTTGTTGCCGCCAGCGTGCAAAATTATCCAAAAGTTTGGCGGCGGAAGTTTGAGCTTTGCCGCTTAATTCGCCGTTGGCAACCATTTCTTCGGTTGCCTTATAAAGTGAAATATGTTTGGCGCGAGCATAGTTTTGGCATTTTTCAACCGTTTTGGCTCCAAGAGAGCGTGCAGGTTTATTAATAATACGCTCAAATGCCAAATCGTCTGATGGTTGTAAGACAACTCTGATATAGGCGATAATATCGCGAATTTCCGCGCGTTCATAAAACTTTTGTCCGCCGATAACTTGGTAGGGAATTGCCTCGGAGATAAATTTTTCTTCCAAAATGCGGGTTTGGGCGGCAGTGCGCACCAATATAGCCATTTGCGAGTATTGATAACCGTCGTGACGGGCATTGTCAATCTCACCGGCGATAAAGGCGGCTTCATCATCGCCGCTGTAGGTGCTGACTACTTTGATTTTGGAGTTGTCGACAGCCAAAGCCGGCGAGTTGTCGGCCACCAGCAATGTTTTACCCAGTCTGTCAGTGTTGTTGGCAATCAAGTGCGAGGCGGCTGATAAGATATGGCCGGTTGAGCGATAGTTGCGCTCCAGACGAATGGTTTGCGCATCGCTAAAATCTTTGGCAAAACGCAAAATGTTCTCAATCTCGGCGCCGCGCCAAGAATAGATTGATTGGTCATCATCTCCAACACAACAAAGATTGCGATACTTTTGGCATAACAAGCGAATCAGCAAATATTGGGTAACATTGGTATCTTGATACTCATCAACCATAATATATTTGAATTTAGTTTGATATTTTTCCAAGACATCAGCGTGTTTTTGCAAAATTTCCAAGGTGTAGAGAATAATGTCGCCGAAATCAATGCAGTTAAGCTCAACCAAGCGTTGTTGATACAGGCGGTAAACCGTCGCAATCGGGTTATCTTTATATTCTGTTGCGATGCGGTCATAAGTTTTGCCTTTGTCTTTCCATAAAGAAATACGCTCGACGATGGCGGCGGGAGGATATTTTTTGTCGTCTATGCCATATTCGGCACAGATTTGTTTGACCAAACGCTTTTGGTCATCTTCGCCCAGAATGGTGAAATTATTATGCAGATTAACCAATTCGGCATACTGGCGCAAAATTTTGACGCAAATACTATGAAAAGTGCCAAGCCAGACCGAAGATGCGGCATCACCGATGATGTTGAAAACCCGCTCTTTCATTTCAGCGGCGGCGCGATTGGTAAAAGTGACCACCAGACATTCCCAAGGCTGCGCCATACGATTAGCCAAAATATAAGCAAGGCGTGTGGTCAAAACTTTGGTTTTACCGGTACCGGCACCGGAGAGCACCAATAAAGGTCCTTGCGTGGTTTCAACCGCATGACGTTGTTCGGGGTTTAACACCTCCAGCCAATCAAATGACGGCATTAATTTCGCGCTGTTGCTTTGCACAGGCTTTAATGTTGTTGTATCGGCATCTTCCAGTGAAAATATATCATCCATAGTTAATCTTCTTGTCTTTTTTGGTTTTCGACAATATATATATAAAGTATAATGATTTTAAAATAAAGAACAAAATTAGAATTTTTTACAAAAAAGGCAAAAATAGATGACGGAAATTTTGAATAAAATGATGCAGTTGCAGGATTATATGAATTCAAAGATTATCGGGCAAGAGGATTTAGTCAGTAAGATGATAATTGCGCTTTTGGCTGACGGTCACGCTTTGGTCGAGGGTGCTCCGGGATTGGCTAAAACCAAGGCTGTTAAAACCTTAGCTTCAATGATTAAGGCGGATTATAATCGTATTCAGTTTACGCCGGATTTGTTGCCGTCAGATATTACCGGCAGTGATATTTATTTATCGCAAACCGGTGAATTTTCGTTTCGAAAGGGGCCGATTTTTGCCAATTTGGTGTTGGCTGATGAAATTAACCGCGCGCCGGCAAAAGTGCAATCGGCATTGTTGGAGGCAATGGCCGAGCGGCAAATCAGCGTCGGGGGCAAACGTTATGACTTGCCTAAAGTTTTTATGGTGATGGCAACGCAAAACCCGATTGAAAATGAGGGAACATATAATTTGCCCGAGGCGCAGTTAGACAGGTTTTTGATGTATATAAAAATAGATTATCCCGACGCCGAAGCGGAAAAGAAGATTTTGCGCTTGGTAAGAAATGAGGTTAAAGGCGAAGAGAAAAAACCGCAGTTTACATTGTCGACCGATGAGATTTTGCAAGCACGTAAAGAGGCATTGAATGTTCATATCAGTGAAGCGATGGAAGAATATTTGGTACAATTGGTGTTAGCCACTCGCAATATCGGCAATATTGATGCAGCTTTCAAAGGAGTAGTGGCATTTGGCGCCAGTCCGCGTGCAACAATTGCTTTAGAGCGTTGCGCCAAAGTTCACGCTTGGCTCAAGGGAAATAATTTTGTAACGCCGGAAGATGTACAGGATATTGTTTATGATGTGTTGCGTCATCGTATTATTTTGAGTTTTGAGGCGCAAGCTGAGGGTGTTACTTCAGATAAGGTTGTTGCGGCAATTATCAAAGGGGTGGCACTGCCTTGATAAAATTAAATCAGTGGGCACAGGATTGGTTTAATCGGGCTGGTAAAGGACGTCCCGATACGGCGCTTTATGTTGATTTGGACGATTTGATGGGTATCAGACGTTATGCCGAGTTGATTAAATATCGAGGAGTAAAACGCGCTCAAGGAGTTGATTCGGGCGATATTAAATCAGCTTTTCGCGGGCGCGGGGTGGAAATGGAAGAAATCCGAGAATATGCTTTCGGCGATGATGTCAGAGATATTGATTGGCGAATTACCGCCCGTAAATCAGTTCCTTATACCAAAGTTTATGAAGAAGAGCGTAATCGTGAGGTTTGGGCGTGGTTGGATTTATCGCCTTTGATGACTTTCGGCAGTAAAAAAGAGTTGAAATCGGTTACGGCGGCAAAATTGACGGCTTTGCTCGGTTGGGTGTCGATGTACAATAAAGACCGATTCGGGTGTGTGATTTTTGACGGGCAAAATAACTGGCTGTTTAAGCCGCAACGCCACAAGGGATATATGGCGGCTATTTGCCATAAGATTGCGCAAGTCGGAAGATCAGCTCTGGAAAATTCGGTTAATGATGAAACAAAACGGCTTAACTCGTTGAAATTATTGCAAGCGTCAATGCGCCGAGGTGCCGGAGTTTTTATAATCAGTTCGTTGAAATTTTGGGATGAGCAGTATTATAAGGAGTTTGCACAGTTAGCAAAATTGGCGCAGTTATATCTGATGAACATTTATGATGTTTTGGAAGAGAAAGCGCCTTTAACGGGGCAATATTTGGCTGAATATGATGGGGAACGTGTTTTGATTAATACCGAAAATAAAAAATATCGGCAGGAGTATGCTAAATATTTTCATAATAAAGGTGTCGAATGGTTGCAGCAATGTCGTAAAATCGGTTGTCATATTATTGATTTAACGCAAGAAACTGATTTATCAAAAGCATTAAAAATATTTTAGCAGGAATCTTGACAAAATTTAAGCGCCGTGGTAGTATAAAATTCGTTAAATTATTTTGAACATTATGAAGAAGAGAGAAAAATGGTAAAATCAAACGATAATGCAGCATATAAAAGAGGTCAAGAACTCTTAGACCAAGGGCGCTATGAAGATGCCATCACCCAATTTGACAAGGCTGTCGAGGAACAGCCGGATTCGTGGAAATCATTAAATTCGAAAGGATTTGCTTATCAAAAACTCAGTCGTTATACCGAGGCGGTGGAGTGTTTTGACAGAGCTTTATTGATTAATCCGCAATCAGTGGAAGTTTTGAATAATAAAGGCGTTACTTTGAGTATGCGCGGACTTTACAAAGATGCAATAAAATGTTTTGATGAAGCGATTGCTTTGGATGTAACATCGCTAGAGGCCTTAAACGGCAAGGCAATTGCCTTACAGCATATGTTTTCTTACAAAGAAGCATTAGATGTTTTGGAAAAAGCAATGAAGATTGATAATCACCACGCGCAAACCTTGTTGTCAGTCGCAGTTACTTTACAAAAGCTCAAACAATATGAACGTGCCATCTCTTTCTTCAAGAAAGTCTTAGCTGCTGATAAAAATAATATTAAAGCTTGGAATGGTGTCGGAGTTACCTATCAGCTGATGGGGGATAATAACTCGGCGATTAAGTGCTTTACCAAGATTTTGAATATTGATAGTCACGAAATTCAAGCGTGGATTTCAATCGGTTTCGTTTATCAAAAGATGTTAAAATTTAATGACGCCTTAAAGTGTTATAAAAAAGCACAGATGATTATCGGCAATAAGTATCATCACAAACTTTATGACGGTTTGGCTTCGTGTTTGACCAAGTTGTCGGAATTTGATCAAGCAAGTGAAGTTTATCAACAAATTTTCCAGCGTGAAGAGGGTAAGAAAAAGTGGGATGCGCAACGCTCGCTCAAGTTTGTCAATAAACTGAAACGCAAGAAGGCGATGGGCGTTTTACAGCCGATTGCAGGCGGGGATGTGCCAACAACGGCGGCGGTAAATCCGGAAGCGCCGGCGGAGGAATAGCTGAAAAATCTTAAAATAAGTAACCTCCTTAATCTTTTTTGATTGAGGAGGTTATTTTGTAGTACAAGTTTTTAATAACTATCCGTTGGTTCGTCCATTTCTGTTAACGATAACCGCGGTAATGTTACTGACATTTTCGTCCTTGTGGGTATCATCATCACTGGGAATATCAATTACGTTAGCAGCTAAATGACTACTTACAGTGTCTTGTGTATCATTAGCATTTGCCAAAGATTGAAATTCATTTTCTGATAGTTTTTGAATATTAATTTTGATATTAGATGAAGAAAGCATTTCATTATATTTAGATGCTGGAGCGAGTTGCTCAAGTTGTTGGTGATAATGTTGAGGATCAACCACATAAGTGTCACTTGATAAAACCTGTTGCAGTTGCATAACCAGTTGATTGGCATCATCTTTAGACACAGCTGTTTGATTAACCTCGGTAAGTGATTGTTTTACCAAATAATTGCAATATTCACCTAAGATACCGGTTATATCAACAAACTCACCAGTGCGATTACGTCCGTATGTATATGAAGATAAATCGCGAATATCCTCACCATTGAAAGATACTCTGGTGTAGTCGTTGCCGTCGTAACATACGATGGTGAAATGGTGTCCGCCTCCATTTTTTTCATGGCAAAGGAACATTTTTGATAGATTATCTTGATTATTTTTTAAATTATAGTTTAATATCTGTTTGTAAATATTAGCATTGCCTCGCACAAAAAATTTGTCAGGATTTGAACTGTATTTTTTCGCAACTTTTTTCACATCGCTGAAAATAGTAGGTGCGTAGTTAGGATTTTGCAATTCTCGGTATATTGAATCTGTCAAGAAATGCGGTGAAAATTCTTGCATAAAAGCTTGGAAAGTTCCGGCTTCAGCGCAGTGTTGTCCCAGATTATTAATTCTTTTTTTGCCAATAGCAGTGGAAATTACTTTATTTAAGTTTTTAGCTTTGCGTTCTTTATTGATTTTTTGAATATCTTTATATGTTTCGTCTAAATAGTTTCCAATGTAATTGGTAATTGCATCAACGTACATTTGTTGGGCGACTTTAGATATATCCTCAACCGAGTAACTAAGCTGATCAGATTTAGAAAAGGAACTTTCTATTGGGGATTGCTGTTTATCATCCCGCGGAGAATTATCGGGCTTGGCTTGGGCTAGCCCCAACGTGCTTGAACCGGTGGCCAACAAAACTGCGGCACCGACACGTAGCTTATGTTTTAATCGTTCTATTCTCTGCATAGCTTCTTTTTTCATCTTTATCCCCCCCTAGTCGCGAATAACCTTATTTTGTCTAAATTATAAAACTTTTTGGATAACTTGGCAAGAGTTATTTTTAATTTTTTGTCGTTTTTTAAGGGTTTAAATACCAACTCTAAGATATATATATCAGATTAATTTTTACAAAATATTAAAAAAGGAGTAAAAAATGCAAAAATTTTTTTATTGTTTCGGAGTAAGTTTGTTAGCGTTGAGTTTAGCCGATCCGGCAATTGCCGCCAATCATCCGGTCAAAAAAGGTAAAAGACATCAAGAATTTGATCAGCTTTGGCAGGATTATGAAAATTTCAAAAAAAATTTGAATCAAAATTATGGGTTTGATTATGGTTTGACCTATTCTATGACAGCACAATACGGTGCACCGTCGGGCAAGAAAGCCGCTTTTCAATCAATTGCTTATCCCGATTTTACTTGGACAATTTATGATAATGAAATGGGAAATTTGGCCTTAAATGCCGCTTATAATATAGTGCAATATGCCGGTTCTACCGGTAATGGAATTGGGCAACGTATCGGGGTTGCAACCCCGATTAATGATTATACCGAACAATCAAATGAGTTTCCCGAATTATATTTTACTTATCAGTTTCCTAAAGAATATAGTTGGTTAGGGATTGGTTTGGGGCAATTCCCAATTTATAATTTTGACGCTACAACCTATAATTCTAATCAGCAAGAAAACTTTATTAACTGGACATTTGCCCAAAATGCCTCGTCAACTTATGCCACAGCCGGATTGGGAGCTTATTTACAGGCAAGTCCCAATGATTGGGTGTTCACCCTCGGGGCGCAAGATGCCACCAATGTAACGGGGATGAGTATCTCAACATCGCATTTAGATGAAAAACATTATACTACTTTTGCCTCAATTGCCTATAATCCGACCATTCAAGGATTGGGGCAGGGGCAGTATTCGGTTTTGTATTATAATCAACCTTGGGTAGAAAAACAGCCGCAAACCACTAACGGTTGGTCAATAAATGCTATGCAAAATCTAAACGAAAAATGGGCAATTTTCGGCCGTGCCAACGGGGTTAGCGGCGATGTGGCAACGATAGATAACTCCTATATGTTGGGTTTGGTGTGGAATAATCCTCTAAACCGCAACGAATTGGATCAGTTGGGACTGGCTGCAGGATTGAACCATATTAATGAAACGGCCGTCAGCGAAAAATTAGAGCACAAATATGAAACAATTTTAGAAAGTTATATGAATTTCGGAGTTTGTCAATCTATGATGTTAACGCCCGATGTGCAACTTTATTTTAATCCGGCAGAGAATCCTAAATCAGACAATGCTTGGGTGTTTTCGCTTCGCGCAACCGTGTTTTTTTAAAAAGATAAAATTATAGTGGAAAACCCAAAAAAAACTTAGCCAAATACTAATTTGCATACTAAATTAACGGTAGTTTAACGCAATTTAAGAGTTTGATTGATGAAAAAAACTACCGTTTTTTTAGTGTTTTTTAGTATGATGTTAACAGCCTGCCAATCCATTGAAACGCCTCAGCCGACACCAAGCCTCGAAGATAAAAAGCCGGTCAAAGTGCAAACTCACGCACCGATAATCGGCGGGGTGGAACGAGTATATATTGAGGATATGAAGACTGCTTTTCACGCGCGTATCGATACCGGTGCGGAAACCTCATCAATTGATGTGCAAAATATCACTCCTTTTGAACGTGACGGCGAAAAATGGGTGGCTTTCGAATTGGTTAATCGCAGTAGCGGCGAAAAGGTTAAAGTAGAAAAACCGGTTAAGCGCAAAACCACCATCAAACGTACGGATAATCGGGAAAAGCGTTATGTCGTCAGATTAAAAGTTCGTATGGGAAAAAATAATATCACGGCAGAGTTCTCGCTCAATGATCGCAGTAAATTTGATTATCAAGCATTAATCGGTCGTAATATCATTACCGGTCGGTATTTGGTGGATACATCACTAAGTAATACTTTACGCTAGGACTTAAAGAAAATATGAAAAAACTCAATGCTTTAATTAAAAAATTCCGCTCGGTGCGGTTTGTTTTGTCGTTGCTTTTGGGATTGTCGATAATTTATACGGTTTTCAGCGCTTATTATAAGATGAATTATTGGGGGTTTAGTATTTCGCCTAAGCAAAATGCCAATGTTTGGGCAATCGACGCGCATATTTCCTTTATTGCTAACGGTTCGCCGATTGAGGTGACGTTGGGGATCCCTTCAAAAAATAAAGGATTCAAAATTTTGGAAGAAAATATTATTGCCAATGGCTATAAAACCCGTAAGTTTGCCGATAGAGTGGTATTTAATGCCCGCAATATGATAGGCGAACAGGATTTGTATTATAAAATTATCGTGTTTGATAATGCCAACAGCAAGGATAAACTCAAAGATGAAGCGCCGAAGTCGCCGAAAATGCCTAAATTGGATGAGATAACTATGGCACAGGCCAAGCAGATTTTGCAGTTAGCGGAAGAAAAAGGCGGTAATGATAATGTTAAAAATCTGATTGAACTGTTTAATGAAGAGCCGTTGGAGCCGGCTTTGAAATCTTATCTGCCGGTTCAATATACTCCTAAGCAAAAACTGGAAATTATGCAGCAATTACTCAGTATAAAAGGAATTGCTTCTCGTACCTCTCGCGGTTTGAAATTAGAAGAAGGGCAGAAAATTTTTCCCGATTTAATGTTGGAAGTTTATGTTAACGGTGCTTGGCGAATTTATGATCCCGATACCGGCAATAAAGGACTGCCGGATAATTTTCTTTTGTTCCAAAGAGGCGGCAAAGCTTTATTGGATGTTATCGGCGGGGAAGATTCTTCCGTAAGATTCTCGCTGCAGAAATCCATTACTTCAACAATGAATTTAGCCAGTCGCCGCGCTAAGCTGTTGAGTAAATCGGGGTGGTACAATTTAAGTATATATAATTTGCCTTTATCGGCACAAAACAGCTTGAAATGGCTGTCGGTGTTTCCGATTGCTATTTTGTTGGTAGTGTTGCTACGAAATGTAATCGGTGTGCGTACGATGGGAACTTTTACGCCGATGTTGATTGCGATGTCTTTTGTTGAAACCGGTTTCTGGGCAGGTTTAGTATGTTTTTCTTTGATTGTGGGCTTGGGTATTTCCATCAGATTCGTGATGTCTAAACTTAATTTATTGCTGGTGCCGCGAATTTCCGCAGTAGTAATTTTTGTGATTTTGATTATCACGGGAATGACGTTTTTAGGGTATAATTTTAATATCAGAATTGCACAGGCCTCGGTTTATTTTCCCATCATCATTACAGCTTGGGTGATTGAGCGTGCTTCAATTATTTGGGAAGAAGACGGCGCCAAAAATGCTTGGAATGAATTATCCAACAGTTTGTTGGTCGGAATAATTGTTTATTTTGTTATTTCCAATGATTATGTGCGTCATTTGATGTTTGTCTTTAATGAGATTAATCTGGTGATTTTGTTTGCGGTGATGTTGTTGGGTACGTATACCGGTTATCGATTAACCGAATTAAAGCGTTTTGCCCCCTTGGTAAAAGGAAAGAAATAAATGTTCGAGCGCTTGAGAGCGATTTGCAATTTACCCTCACAGCTGCGTCAAGCGGGTATTTTGGGAATGAATGCGCGAAATTATGCGGTTATCGCCCGCTATAATCGCCGTCGCCTTTATCCGTTGGTTGATGATAAAGTGCAAACTAAGAATTTAGCTTTGAAATTCGGGGTTAATACACCGGAGTTAATCGGGGTGATTGAGCATCAATATGAGGTAGAAAAATTTCTTGATTTGGTTAAAGGACATCGGCAATTTGTAATTAAGCCAGCGCACGGTTCAGGCGGTAAAGGGGTGATGGTAATTAAAAATTATGCTGACGGGCAGTTTACATCCGCCGCGGAAAAAATAGTTACCTATCCGGAAATTTACCAACATATATCCAATATTTTGAGCGGACTTTATTCACTGGGCGGACAATATGACAGCGCGCTGATTGAAGAGATGGTGCATTTTTCTGATGTATTTAAGGATTACAGCTATCGTGGGGTGCCGGATGTCAGAATTATTGTTTATAAAGGTTATCCGATTATGGCAATGACGCGGTTGGCAACCTCAGAGTCGGGAGGACGAGCTAATTTGCATCAAGGAGCAGTAGGGGTTGGTTTGGATATTAAGACCGGTAAAACCAAATTAGCAGTGCAACATAATGTGCCGATTGCTTTTCATCCTGATACCAAGGCAGAGTTAAGTCGTATTGAGGTGCCGCTGTGGAAAGAGCATTTGTTGATTGCTTCAAAGGCTTTTGAAATGACAGGATTGGGATATTTCGGCGCGGATATTGTGCTTGATGCCGATAAGGGGCCGATGTTGTTGGAGTTGAATGCTCGTCCGGGATTGGCAATTCAAATCGCCAACGGCGAAGGATTAAAAAAGATTATAAAAAAAGTTGAGAAAATGTATCCCGCTGATTTGGATGCTCAAGGGCGAGTTGATTTTATTTTGCATTAATTTTTGCATTTTAAAAAAATAATCCTTATATAAAATATAGAGATAGAATTAAGGGAGAAATAAGATGACTGAAAAGAAACAACTTAAAGGTGCTGATACCAAAAAATTAGATAGCGCAAAAACCAAGAGCCTCAAAAAAGAAGATACCAAAAAGTTGAATATGAGTTCAAGTCGTGCCAAAAAAATCAAGCATTCGTATAAGGTTAAAGATGCCGAAAATGCCATTGTGCTGAAGCTCAAAGATGGTGATGTGGTAATTGAGATGTTTCCCGATGCCGCTCCCAATCACGTGGCGCGGATTAAAGAGCTGGTACGCAGCGGTTTTTATAATGGCTTGAAGTTTCATCGCGTTATTGACGGGTTTATGGCGCAAACGGGGTGCCCATACGGTACCGGAACCGGTGGCTCGGGCCAAAAACTCAAAGCAGAGTTTAACCGCAATCCGCACAAACGCGGTACGGTTTCGATGGCACGTTCGAGTTGGCCTGATTCGGCAGACAGTCAATTTTTTATTTGTTTTGCCGATTGTCCGTGGCTTGACGGTCAATACACCGTTTGGGGTGAGGTAACCTCGGGGATGGAATATGTTGATATGATAAAAAAAGGCGAGGGTGCTAACGGGGAGGTTTTAGCACCGGCTGATGAGATTATATCTGTTTCGGTTATTGCCGATATATAAAAACCTATAAAAAACTCGTCTGGCGGTCGTTTAATACAGAAAATCCTTAAAAAGTGTCCTCACGTACGTTTGAGGTACGCTCCGGTGCTTTTTAAGTATTTTCTTATTATACACCTCACTATCCGAGTTTTAATCATCTTCCTCATCTTTGTTCTTATCGAAAATAATTTGCCACAACGAAGTGCGATAAATCCATAAATTAAGCAGCCCTAAGGCAATGGTTATCATTCCGAATAAATAAACGAAATAGTACCAGTTAAATTCATTGGTAGTAAGCATAACATTTTGTGTGTGCCCGCGAATCATAAAAATGGCTCCGGCAGTAAGAATGAACGATAACATAAAAGCTAAGGTCCAGATTTTTTTGACGCTGGTGCGATTGAGCGCAAAAGCGGTTATCAAATAAATGATGAAAAATGCCGTAATCAGATAAAGCTCAATATACATAACTATTGCTCCCCAAGTTGAGAAGTTTGATATAGTCATTAAGGGTAAAAAAACAAGAAAGCGTTAAGGTTTTTTAAGCCTTAACGCTATTGTTCTTGATGGCGGCCACGATGGTGGCTATGGAAAACACCGTTGTTATAATGCCGGCTAAGCCTGCACCAAAACCCAACCAGTTGGTAACGGTGTGAAGCACCATAGCCAACACGATGGTGTATCCCACCACATGGGATGGTGTCATCATCTCTCTGTCTTTGTCAGCCATACAGAAAGATATGACGACAAACATAAAGAGAAGTTTCCAACCCCAGCTACTTACGTGCACTGCAAACAGAAGTCCAAGTGCATAATAAACGACCATCAACATTCTTTCGTACCAACTTTTGGTAACGAACATTGTTATGACTATCGCCACCAATAATATTACCCAAAAATTTTCCATAATATTATTTTTTAAATTAATAATTCGATTTATCAGTTTAGATTATACCACAAAATCAGAGGCTGAGCAAGCAAAATCAATCAAACAAAATCTGGCGATATTGTTCCAGCACCGGCCATTGATTGGCGCCGACTTGTTCAAGGGTGGTGTTGCGTTTTTTCAAGCGCAAGTTATAAATCCAATAATTGGCCATTACCCTTTCGATATAAATCCGGGTTTCCGCCGAGGGTATCACTTCAATAAACAACAACGGGTCGTCTTGATAACGCGCGGATTTAAGCCATTTGGCCAAATTTCCCGGTCCGGCATTATAAGCGGTAAGCATAAAGAACAAATTGCCCTCAATAAAGGGTTTGGTTAAAAGGTAGGTAACATATTTTTGTCCTAATTCCATATTATATTTAGGATTATAAAGTTTGTCGCGATTGCGCTTAAGGGTTTTATCCCCGCTGATATAAGTTGCGGTTGCCGGCATTAATTGCATTAATCCCAAAGCTCCCGAATGCGATTTAGCATCGTCGCGAAAAGCCGATTCTTGACGAATAAGCGCTAAAACGAGAGGTTTTTCGACTTGCCAATCATTTTTATTTGCCCATTGCGGTAAGGGGTAAAGCTCTTTTTCATAGCGAATGGCTAAGTCATCCCAATCATCCATACGGCTTAAGCCGATGACAACCGAATGCAAACCTTTGTTATGAGCCATTAAGATAATGGCTTCTTTTTGTTGAGTGCTGAAGTCATTATAGGAGTGATAAATTTCTTTAATTGCTAATTGAGGTTGTTTAAGTTCAATCAGTAATATCACGCGCTTGAAATTTTCCGAGTTTAGTAAATCATCAATATATCGCGGAGCGCTAAAATCGCTTACATAATTATTTTGTTCAAAGGAAAAGTCTAACTTCAATCCCAATTGATAAGCACTTAAAATTCCATAAAAAGTATATTTATGTTTGGCGGAAAGTTTAAGCATTTCTTGAGCTTTGAGAGTGTTACCGATTTTTTCATAAGCACGCGCTGCCCAAAAGGCTCCGGCGGCCACTAACCAGACGTCGGAATTTTGCGAGCTGCCTAAGCGCGCAAAATAACTGGCCGCGGTTTTGTATTGTTTTAAGCGCCAAGCAGCCAGTCCAGCAACCCAAGTTGCCATACCGGAATTATGACGTTTAGAGGCAATCTTACCCCATTCCAAAGCCAAGCTGTCATTATTATCCAGTAAATATTTTAAGGCTAAAGAAGCGCCTAATTGGTCAAGATAGGTTTTAGGCGCCAGTTGCTTAAAACGTTTATTTTCTAATATAAGACGTGCCGGTAATGTTTTACCGCGACGCAGATCGGAACGAAATTCTTTAGCCTTTTTTACCAAATAAGTTTTATCTTGATTGCTTAAGCGTTCTAAATATTTATGGGATATTTTGGTATTGTTGATTAACCAAGTGTCATCCTGCTGAACAAAAGTGTTAGGCTCAGCGGTTTTGCGCTCAAGTAATTTGGTTATACGCGGGGCTTCATAATGGTCGGAATAATGTTGCAACCAGTTATTGAGCTCGTCAACGGTGCTTTTGTGTGCCGTGTTAAGGTATTTAATTGCTAAAATATGCCCCATCAGCAAATGATTGGATATTTTTTCGATAATTTCATCAGCTTCGGTTACCTTTTTCTCACTCAGTAATTTAAAGACTTTCTTATATTTTTTTAAATCGCTTTTATCAACGCCGATACGATTGACAATTTTTTGTTGTAATGTCGGGGAAAAATCATTATCTTGCGATAAAGTCACAGAGGGAAAAGCCAAAAAACAAAAAGCAATAAATAACAGGTAAAAGCTTTTCATTGCAATTTACTTATACACCCAAAGAATTTTTTTAGCACATTCAACTGAGGTTAGGCCTTTGGCGCGGCATCTGTTTACCACGATATTGGGAGCTTTATCCAAAGAGTAGCACCCTTTACCTAATAAAGTATAATTGTAATATTGTTGTGTATAAGGGGGAACATCGTGGAATGACAGCGTGGTTGTAAGGTCAGGCCAAACCAGTTTGACATCTAACTGCGTAATTTTGCGGTCTAAATTGGATAAAATGTTAAATCTTACATCACAAGAAGTAAAGTTGCCAAAGGCGTGATGAATTTTGAACTCATCATAAAAAAGAAAAATATTGGTGACTTTGTGCAACTTTCCTTCTTCGTCACGCATAACAAAAGCTTCACCGCCGCGCTCAGAACCGTCAACCGTAGGAGTGTTAAGACGGTATAACTCATCTTCGGGAATAATGTCATCATCGGTTGCTTCTTTTTCAGTTCCTGTTTTATTATCAGTTAAGGTTGTATTTGAAGTTGCTTGAGAGGAGGTAAACAGATTACGCAGAGCATCATTTTGCGAAGAATCGGAAATATCATTAATGTTTTCTTCTGCCGATGTTACACCACCTGCCGATACGTGATTTTCGCTGAAAGTTTGGGCATACGATGAGGTAATACTGCCTGACAACAGCAAAGCCAAACTGAAATATGCTAAGGTTTTCAATGCTTTTCCTCTCTCTTATGTTAAAACGACATTTAATTTTAGTTAAATTGCGTTATTGACCGATTTTATCCAAGGTTGATACTATATTATCATACATTTTTTGTGCGGCTTGTTGCTTTTGCGATATTCCGTCTTCTTCATTAGTAATGATTTCCTCATAACTGATTTCCTTAAACTCGGTATAATATTGCGGATCCTTCGGTGATATGTATTGAAACTCGGCTGAACAACCTTTCATATTATTGTTTCCTTCACCGGCAAAGGTGCAGGTATTTACTTTTACGTTCATATCGTTGAGTAACAAGAAACAACGGTCAGTGTTTATCTTATTTTTGAGAGAAATTTGCTGATGCGCATTAATCAGCGGCAGTTTAACAACAGTTGAAACAATCGAAGCGGTGTTTGCCGATGTGGGATAACGGGAAAGACGTGCGGAAGGATCACGCCGCAAGGCTTCTTTGCGTGACATCTCTTCTTGGCTGATTATATCGTCAACTACTTCATCATCCCAAGACAACTGTAATTGAGTGTTTGATAATGCTCGATCATAACGATTGAACAGAGTAATCGAAATATTGCAACCGGTCACAAGTCCGTTAACATCTTTTTCCGGAGCAACATCGTGAATTTTAAATAACACGGAACCGGAAGAACCTTCCTTTTCTATGGCACGGGCAGAAGATGTACTGCCGATTAAAGCGGCAACAGCAAAAGAACCGATTATCAGTTTAGTTTTGTTATTCATAGCAAACCCCTCAATTTCAAATTTTGCAAACCAAAACACTATATAGCTACTTGTGAAAATATATCATTTTAATATAAATAGCAAAGATTTTATCACAGTTGTTAATTGTTTTGTGATATTTCTTTGGCAAAGCGCAAAAAATCAGCCCAAGATTTAGATTTTTGCGAAGGTGTGCGTAACAGATAAGCCGGATGGTAAGTCGCTAAAACTTTAGCTGTCTTGTCGGCGGCAAAATTATAATCAAACCAATGGGAACGCAATTTAGACATTGTATCGCCGATATTAAGCAGAGAATTAGCGGCTACGGCACCCAAGGCTAAGATATATCTGGGAGCAACGATTTCAATTTGTTTACGTAAAAAAGGCAGACAAACAGCAATTTCCGCATCGGAAGGTGAACGATTTCCCGGCGGACGCCAAGGGAGAATATTACAAATATAAACTTGCGAACGGTCAAGCCCGATTGCGGCCATCATTTTATCAAGCAGTCGTCCGGAGCGACCGACAAAAGCACGACCGCTTAAATCTTCTTCCGCTCCCGGAGCTTCGCCGATAAACATAATTTCAGCTTCGGGGTTACCGTCCCCCATAACGGTGTTGGCAGCAGTGTTTTTAAGACTGCAACCGTCAAAATTCTCCACGATTTTTTTTAGTTCCTCAATGGATGAGGCTTGAGCGCATATATTATCGGCATTTTGCATTGCTGATGAGGCAGATAATGCCAGAGAAGATGCTGCTGGCCTTGTTTGTCTGAAGTCAGATGTCAGAGGTGATAGGCAAAAAGGCGTGCTTCCGCAAGTTTCATTAACTCCGGATTCAAGGTAAAATTGCAGTATCTCTTTAATATTCAACTTATCAGTCATAGCCGTCATTTTATAAGTAATGAAAACGTTTGGCAATATCAATAATGGTTTATTTGCACAAAATTAAATTTATATTTATAAAAATAGTTGTATATTACAGGAAATAATGTATTAAATATATTACCGATAATGGGTTTGCAAATTTGTAAAAGGTTGGGAGTTATGAGCAGAACAGTTCTTGTATCGATTTTGATGTCGGCGGCATTGGTATTTGTGGCGTGTTCGCCGGTGATTAATCGTAATGTCGATACCGATGCGACACAAGAGGAAACATCGCAAAATGTTGAAAGCAATACGGCAGGGGCTTATCTGTCAGCAAGAATCGCTCATATTCGAAAAGATTTTGATAATGCTACGGATTACTACAAAATAGCTCTGGCCGACAATCAAGATAACAAGACAATAACCAATCAGTTATATTTATTGTTGGCTTCTCAAGGGCGAATCAACGAAGCCGCAGTTTATGCCGAGAAAATGTTACGCAATAACCCGAATAATATTTTAGCCAATATGGTAATGGCGGTTAATTATATGCGCAACGGCAAATATAAAGCGGCAATAAATTATATGAACAGAATAGATGACCCTTTATACAAATCTTTTATCGCACCGATGTTTAATGCTTGGGGATATGCCGGATTACATAAATCACAAAAGAGTTTTGCCGAGTTAAAAAAGATCGATAACGATGATGGTTTGCATATGGTATATTTGATGCAGAAAGCTATGCTCAATGATTATTTGGGAAAAAATGCGGAAGCAAGAAAAGGTTATGAAGCGGTTTTGCGTGATGAAAAAAGCGAATTATCGTTGAGAATGTTGGATATTATTACCAATTTTTACATTCGTACCGCCAATAAGCCTTTAGCAGTGGCAATTATGAAGAAAACTATCAATAATCAAGCATTGGATTCATTGTTGGCTATTTTGCGCGAGAAGGTTAATGCGGCAGATGAAAAAAACACTTCTCCGGTTATTAATTCGCCGAGTGTAGGGGCGGCGGAGGCTTTATTTGCACTGGTGTCAAGCTTGAAATATGCCGAGGCAATTGATGCGGCTCATATCTATACGGCAATGACAATATATCTTGATCCCGGTTACAGCACGGCTAAGATTATGATGGCAGATATTTTTGAGGCGCGGGAGATGTACGGCAATGCCAACAAAATATATGACAGTATTGATAAAAAAGATGTCGCGTATTATCCGGCACAAATAAAAAAAGCCCGTAATTTAGTTAAATTAAACGATTATGAAGGTGCGGAAATTTTACTGAAATCCCTGAGTGAAGAATATCCGGATGCACAGGTTTATATGGAGTTGGGTGATATTTTGCGTTTAAGTGACAGATATAATGAGGCGGTGGCTTTTTATGATAAAGCCATAAAATTGACAGAGAATCCGTCAACTTTGTGGGTATTGCACTACGCTAAGGGCGTGGCTTTGGAACGCGCAGGTAAATGGCAAAAAGCAGAGGCTGCTTTGATGGAAGCCTACAAAATCAAAAAACATTATTTGGTGCTGAATTACATAGGTTATACTTGGTTGAAACAGCAGAAAAATATCGAAAAAGCCATAGAGTATATCGTCGATGCCTATAATCAAGCACCTGCCGATCCTAATATTAATGACAGTTTGGGGTTCGCGCTTTACAATTTGGGATATTATACAATGGCTTTGCCTTATTTGGAAAATGCCGTGGAATTATATCCGTCATCGGCAATTATCAGCTCGCACTTGGGAGATGCATATTGGGCTGTAGGGCGGAAAAATGAGGCTCGTTTTCAATGGGCGCACTCCTTAACACTCAAAGATGACAGCGGCGAGTTGGATAGAAAAGAAACTGAAAACAAGATCAATAAGGGAAATATAGACCTGCCGCAGTTTGACTATGATAAAGATACGGTTGCTTTAACCATAAAAAAGATTCGCAGTTTTAAGAAAGAATGATTTGTTTCGAGCAGTTATAATCAGAAAGAATATATAACTTTTATTCGAGTTTCAAGCCCCAGAGAGAATATCTGCTTTTGTCATCCTGCCAGTTTTCGCGCACCTTAACAAATAAAAACAGGTGCACTCGTTCTTCTAACAGATTTTCGATTTCTCGTCGCGCTGCCGAGCCGATTTTTTTAATCATTTGACCGCCTTTGCCCAAAATGATAATCTTTTGATTATCTTTTTTGACATATATGGTAATTTCCGCACGAATTGAATTATCGTCACGACGCTCCCATAATTCCGGTTCAACCGTTAATTCGTAGGGTATCTCTTGTTGCAAATAAAGAAACAATTTTTCGCGTACAATTTCGGAGGCCAGCAGTTTCAGCGGCATATCCGACATTTGCTCTTCAGGATAATACCACGGGCTAATCGGCAAGTTTGCGGCTAAATAATCATATAATATATCCATATTTTTGCCTGTTTGCGCCGAAATAAAAAAAGTTTCATCAAAAGCAAATTCTTTATTGAGTTTAATGCTTAATTCTAAAAGGGTATCTTTTTTAACTAAATCAATTTTATTAATCAGCAAAATTGCCTTTTGTTTTTTCTTGCGTAAGTTCGCAATAATACTGTTTACCTGTCCATCAAAACCGTTCTTGGCATCAACCACCAGAGCGATAATATCGCCGTCTTGTGCCCCCTCCCAAGCGTTGTTAACCATAGCCTTATCCAAGCGCCGTTTGGGCTTAAATATTCCCGGAGTGTCTAAGAAAATTATTTGCGTATTTTGCCAAATACCAATTCCTTTGATCGTAGTGCGGGTGGTTTGTACTTTAGGTGATACTATAGTTACTTTTGATCCGACAAAATGATTGGTAATGGTTGATTTACCGGCATTAGGGGCGCCGATTAAACTAACAAAGCCGCAACGCGTCGGTAAATCTTCCGCTTTTTTATTTTCCATTTTGTAACTGCTCCAATAAAGCCTTAGCGGCGGTAAATTCAGCTTGTTTTTTATTCCTTCCCACCCCTTGAGCTATGTGTTTTTGCCAATGAACAGCTACGGTGAAAATCGGTTCGTGTTCGCTTCCTTTATGGTCAATTAATTCATAAACCGGAGTTTCACCGCCGTGATGATGGGTATATTCCTGTAAGGCGGTTTTAGCATCTTTAGGCGGGGCTACATTGCGATCGATTAATTCGCGCCAATGGTTATTAACAAAAGCTATAGCAGCTTCATCGCCGCCATCAATATAAATAGCGCCGATAACCGCTTCCATTACGTCACAAAGCACATTTTCGTTGCGACGTAAATCTTTGGAGAGTACTTTTATATATTTATCCAGATGCAAAGTAAGAGCTACTTGGGATACAGTTTCTTTGCAAACCAATCCGACGAAACGTTGCGATAAGTTTCCTTCCGGTTCTTTAGGAAAAATGTGATACAATAAAGACGCGACAGCCATTCCCAAAACGCGATCACCTAAAAATTCCAGTCGCTCATAATTGGCATCGACTCTTGAATCAATGCTGCCGTGAGTTATTGCTTTAATGAGTAATTGCTCATCTTTAAAATTGTATTTTAAAATTGCTTGAATTTTCTGTATCATTATTTTTACTTTATTTTGTTGAATAAACGTGACCACCTGATTTTTTTTACCCAAGTCCAAGGTTTATACCAAGCTTCTTCATCGTTGTGAGAGAAGAATAAGAATCTGGCTTTGCCGATTAATCCCTCCAAGGGGACAAACCCGACGCTTACTCTGCTGTCATCGGAATGATCACGGTTGTCGCCCATCATAAAATAATGCCCTTCAGGTACTTCAACTTCCATAAAATTATCGTTCGGTTCAGCATCGGAAACTTCTAAAATATAGTGTTCTTTACCTTCCGGCAATACTTCTACATAACGATTGTAGCGTTCAGAGGCGCCGTAACGATTGCGAATAATAAATTCTTCTTCATTTTTACGTTCCAACATTTTACCGTTAATGAATAAACGCCCCTTCTCTAATTTGATTTTATCGCCGGGCAAACCGATTACCCTTTTAATAAAATCAGTGGAATTATCTTGAGGATTCTTAAATACCACTACATCACCTCTTTGCGGTTCATCAGACCAAATCCGCCCTTTAAATAAAGGTAAACTGAAAGGGAATGAATGCCTTGAATAACCATAAGTATATTTAGACACAAACAAATAATCGCCGATATAAAGTGTCGGATACATTGAACCGGACGGTATTTTGAATGGTTCAATCCATAAACTTCTGATTACTACTGCTATTAAAATGGCATAAAATATGGTTTTTATTGTATCAACGAAACTTTCTTCTTTTTCCATTTTGTTTGATCCCTATCTTTATAAAGTTAACCGATAATATCGCATATTTTTTATTCCACAACTATATTTTTTCAATAATAACAACAGCTTGCGCCCAAGGACGATCGTCACTTAAGGATACTTGAATATTGCCCTTATTATTATCTAAGAGTTCTTGCAGCAATTCTTGAGCTTTACCTTTAATTTCCAAAAAAGGGCGTCCTTGAAGATTATGTTTCAATTCAATATCTTTCATCGTGACACCTTGAGCAAATCCGGTGCCTAAAGCTTTGGCTGCGGCTTCTTTTACTGCCCAAAGTTTTGCTGCTTTGAGTGCTATATCGGTAGTAGCCGCTAAATATTTTTTTTCTTCACCACTACAGATGCGCTCAATAAAAGCACTGCCGTTTTTATCTAACACGCTCTTTATTCGCTCAATACTGACTATATCCGTTCCCAAACCTACAATCATTTTTCCTCTCTTTAATTAGCTCTGGCGGCATAAGATACCATTTTAGAGGCTTTAACCGCGGCAATAATATCGTTAAGGTGTTTTAAATCGCGTACTTCGACATCTATCATCAACTCAAAATAGCTTAAAGTGCGATTGGTAATATTTAAGTTGGCAATATTACCTTCGGCACGAGCAATAATATTGGAAAAATCACCCAAAGCTCCCGGCTCATTAGCCAAAATAACCTTAATTCGACCGATATGCAACTCTTCTTCTGCCGCATCACCCCAGGCAATATCCAACCATCTTTCGGGTTCGGAAGAATATTTTTCCAAGGCTTTACAGTCGATTGAATGTACCGCCACACCTTTACCGGTAGTAACAATTCCCACAATCCTGTCGCCGGGCAGGGGATGACAACAGCCGGCAAAATGTACGGCCATTCCGGGAATAAGTCCTTTAATCGGTAACGGTTCGGTCTTGTTTTTCTTATCCTTGCCGAAACTTTTGGCTTTGAATGACTTAACGACTTTTCCTAACTTTGATTGCTTATATCCGGGGTAAGCCGCTTTCATCACATCCCAAGCCGTAACCAAGCCTTCTCCGACTTTAGCATAAATATCTTCAACCGATTCTGCTTCAAAATTAGGCAATATATTTATCAATACTTTTTCACCGTATTCTAAATTTTCGCCTTTGAAAGTGCGCTCTAACATCTGTTCACCCAGTGTTATAAATTGTTCGCGTTTATTAGCACGAATGTAACGTCTGATAGCCGCTTTGGCTTTACCGGTCACCACAAATCTATCCCACTCCGGTGAGGGGTGTTGCGCTTTTGAAGTTAAAACTTCTACTTGATCACCGTTTTTCAATACGGTACGCAATGGTTTGATTTCGCCGTTAATTTTGGCGCCTACACAGGTGTTGCCGACCTTAGAGTGAACGGCATAAGCAAAGTCTACCGGCGTCGAATTAACCGGCAAGCCGATCAAATCGCCTTTGGGAGTGAAACAAAATACTTGATCATTATACATTTCCAACTTGGTGTTATCCAAAAATTCTTCCGGAGATGATGATTCTTCCAAAATTTCCAGTAACTCCTGAATCCAACGGAAATTTTTACCGGCAGTTTTTTCACCTTGTTTATAAGCCCAGTGCGCCGCCACACCTTTCTCATTAACCTCGTGCATTTCATAGGTGCGGATTTGGATTTCAATACGGGTATTCTCCGGTCCGATAACGCCGGTATGTAAAGATCTGTAACCATTGGGTTTGGGAGTGGAAATATAATCCTTAAAGCGTCGCGGTACCATATGGTATTTACTGTGTACAATTCCCAAAGCTTGATAACAAGAGCCGACATCGTCAACAATAATTCGAAAAGCCATAATATCCGAAAGTTGTTCGAAAGAGGCATTTTTCTTTTGCATCTTACACCAAATGGAATAGGGCGATTTTTCTCTGCCCGATACCGTGCAATGCACTCCGCCTTCTTCCATATCTTTTTCCAATTGCTTGATAATAGCCGGTACTAAATCACTGCCTTTTTCACGCAAAAAGGCCAAACGGGCATTAATGGATTCGTAAGCCTCTTTATGCAATTCGCGGAAAGCTATTTCTTCCAACTCGGTTTTTATCTCCTGCATACCGATTCTTTCGGCTAAAGGTGCGTATATATCCAGAGTTTCTTTGGAAATGCGCATTCTTTTTTCTTCCGGACAAAAATGAATGGTGCGCATATTGTGTAATCGGTCGGCCAATTTTATCAGCAGAACTCTTATATCTTCCGACATTGCCAACAGTAATTTACGGAAATTCTCGGCCTGTTTAGTATCTTTTGATTTTAGTTCAATCATAGCCAATTTAGTCAAGCCATCAACAATCTGGGCAACTTGTTCGCCGAATAAATCTTTAATTTCTTCAATTGTAGCGTCGGTATCTTCGACCGTATCGTGAAGTAATCCGGCAATAATTGAGGTCGAATCCAAACGAAATTTAGTTAAAATACCGGCCACCTCAATCGGGTGCGAATAATAAGGATCGCCGGAGGTGCGCAGTTGAGCGCCGTGTTTTTTCATCGCATAAACATAAGCACGGTTTAACGCATCTTCATCAGCGTCGGGGTCGTAAGATTTAACCAAATCTACCAATTCATATTGTCTGAGCATTGTCTTAACCAAAAAACATTATAAAAAGTAATTCATAGTAACCATAACGCAAAGATTATTTAATTAAAGTTAAAAAAACAAAAGTTTTTTATGATTTTTTTTGTAAAAATTAACCCTTTATTGAATATATTGCATTATAGTTTATACTAGTTTAGTGTTTGTAATAAAAAGAAGGAATAGACTATGAGCTTGGAAATTAAAGATAATCTGGTCCCCATGGTGATTGAACAGACTTCACGCGGTGAACGTTCGTATGATATATTTTCACGTCTTTTGAAGGAAAGAATTATTTTTTTAACCGGTGAGGTAAATGATGATGTGTCATCACTCGTTTGTGCTCAACTGCTGTTTTTGGAAGCTGAAGATCCCAAAAAAGACATTTTCCTTTACATCAACTCCCCTGGCGGAGTTGTAACTTCCGGTATGGCTATGTATGACACTATGCAATATATTTCCTGTGATGTAAACACTCTCTGCATCGGACAGGCCTGTTCAATGGGCTCTCTTTTGTTGGCCGGCGGCGCTAAAGGCAAACGTTTTGCTTTACCTAATGCTCGCATTATGATTCATCAACCTTCGGGCGGTTTCCGCGGTCAAGCTACCGATATTGAAATTCACGCTAAAGAAATTTTAGATATGAAAAAGCGTTTGAATTCAATTTATGCTCATCACACCGGTAAAAAGTTATCAGCAATAGAGGCGGCTATGGAGCGTGATAATTTTATGTCACCGCAGGAAGCTTTGAAGTTCGGCTTGATTGATCAAGTTGTTACTTCCAGAGAAGATGTTAAATAAGGATTAAAGCTATGACAGAGGAAAAATTACATTGTTCGTTTTGCGGTAAAAGCCAAGATGAAGTAAAAAAACTGGTAGCCGGACGCGGTGTTTATATTTGTGACGAATGTATTGAGGTTTGTATCAATATTGTTTCTGATGAAATCAAAGAAATTGAAAAAAAAGAAAAGGGTATCGAGTTTGAGGGACTACCGACACCATCTAAAATAAAAGAATTTCTTGACCAGTATGTTATCGGACAAGAAAAGGCCAAAAAAGTTTTGTCGGTAGCAGTATACAATCACTATAAGCGCCTTAATTCCAAAATTGATAATCCCGATGTTGATATTGCCAAATCCAACGTTATTTTAATTGGTTCGACCGGTTCGGGTAAAACTTTGTTGGCGCAAACTTTGGCTAAAATTTTAGATGTACCGTTTGCCATTGCCGATGCAACCACTTTAACTGAAGCCGGTTATGTCGGTGAAGATGTTGAAAATATTATTCTTAAATTGGTGCAAAATGCTAATTACGACATTGAAAAAGCACAACGCGGCATTGTGTATATTGATGAAATTGATAAAATTACCCGCAAATCCGACAGTGCCTCAATTACCCGTGATGTATCAGGTGAAGGCGTGCAACAAGCTCTCTTAAAAATTATTGAAGGCACAGTGGCCAATGTTCCGCCGCAAGGGGGAAGAAAACATCCGCAACAGGAGTTTTTACACGTTGACACTACCAATATTTTGTTCATTTGCGGCGGGGCTTTTGCCGGATTAGAAAAAATTGTCGGTCGCCGTGGTAAAGATACTTCTATTGGTTTTGGCGCCAAAGTTGCTACCAAAGAAGACCGTAATATCGGTGAAATTATCAAAGATGTACAACCGGAGGATTTGTTAAAATACGGTATGATTCCCGAATTCGTAGGGCGGTTGCCGGTTATTGCCACTTTAGATGATTTAGATGAAAAAGCTTTAATTACTATTTTAACCGAACCGAAAAATGCTCTTGTAAAGCAATATTCGGTGATGTTTAATATGGAAAATGTTAAATTGACTTTTACCAAACCGGCTCTTGAGGCTATTGCCAAAAAAGCAATTGAGCGTAAAACCGGTGCTCGCGGTTTACGGGCTATTATGGAGGAATGTCTGTTGGAATTGATGTATGAGATTCCCGATATGCCGGAGGTAAGTGAAATTATCATCAATGACAAGGTAATAAACGAGTGTAAAAAACCACAGTTTATTAAAGCAAAAACTCAAACTAAAAAAGCCGTGTAATCACGGCTTTTTTAATAATCTTTATATGTGTGTTAATAAAAATTCATAAAGTTTACTTAGTGCCGCTTGAGCAAAATTTTCTTTCATTTTGATGCGCGGAGTATCAGCGGGCAGATTAACCTCAAAACTGATTTGATGTCCCAGTCCGTAAATGGTAGAAAACATTACACCGGCGGGGTGGCCATCAGCGCCGGTGGGACCGGCAGTGCCGGTGGTGGATATACAAATATCTGCTTTTGTAATGTTGTATAATCCTTGAGCCATTTCTATAGAACATTCTTGACTAACGGCACCGAATTGTTTCAAAGTTACTTCGGATACCCCTAAAATTTGGTGTTTAGCTTCGTTGCAATAGGTTACAAAATTGAGCTTGATGTAGTTGGAACTGCCGGCGACATCGGTCAGTTTGGAGCTAACAAGTCCTCCGGTGCAAGATTCGGTAGTGGATAGTGTCAAATGCCGTTCGGTCAATATTTTGCCAATTTGCTCGGCAGGAGTTAATTTGATGATTTTCATAAATAGTGGCTTTCAAAATAAATTTTTTCAATATTTTCAAGAGGTATAAAAAACTCCCCTAAATGAACTGTATCCCGAAATTTGGACAGTAAAAAAAGTCCCGAGGGGAGTTCAC
>ERZ842401.753-NODE-753-length-47704-cov-19.332536_pt1 | contig 47704 bp, 39 predicted proteins | sample MGYA00521270_ERZ842401 | MGnify/ENA primary metagenome ERZ842401 (study PRJEB31892, sample SAMEA3878208) | bioreactor metagenome | biome: Moose rumen | place: Sweden | collected 2011-10 | study: EMG produced TPA metagenomics assembly of the PRJEB12797 data set... | reverse complement strand
GATAGACACCAAACTCACCAGCCACACCCTCAACAGAATAGTACCACTGTCCCTCCGGGCACTTGATGATAGGCTTCTGCTTCACATAGAAGTCACCCTCTGGGATGTTGTCGATGAGCTGTTCAATGATATTCAAGCTCTGGTACATCTCGTTGATGTGAACCAAATAACGGTCCATAGAGTCACAGCCTGTCAATGTGCACTGCTCCCACTCTACCTTGTCGTACATGTCGTACGGGTGGTTCTTACGAACATCGTTCTTCCAGCCCGAAGCACGTCCGGCAGGACCGGTAACGGCGTAATTGATACAATCCTCGAGAGACATCGGACCACAGTTCTCAAGACGGTTGTGGGTGATGATGTTATCTCCGAAGATATCCATATACTCCTGAATCGTAGGACGCAGATACTTAACCAGATCCTTACAGTTCTTAACGAAGTTAGGATCAATATCGTCCTGCAGGCCACCGATACGGTAGTAGTTCTGAATCAGACGTCCACCAGTGGTCTCCTCCATCACGTTCAGCACATGCTCACGGTCACGCATACCATAAAGCATGCCAGTAAGAGCACCAAGGTCCTGAGCAACACAAGAAGTAAAGAGAAGGTGAGAGTCGAGACGCTGCAACTCATCCATGATGGTACGGATGTACTTGATGCGGTCAGTCAACTCAACCCCCAGGGCCTCTTCAATTACGCCCACCAAGGCATGGCGATGCTGCATGGCTCCCAGATAGTTCAGACGGTCGGTCAGAGCTAGAGTTTGAGGGTATGTCATACCCTCCCACATCTTCTCTATTGCGCGGTGGATATATCCGAGATGAGGATAGATGCGCTTCACGGTCTCACCGTCGAGCACAGTCTGCAGACGGAGCACACCGTGAGTTGCCGGATGCTGAGGACCGATATTTATTACGTAGTCATCGCTGCCGAATAGTTTGTTCTGTTTCGACTGCAGGTTTCCGTCCTTATCGAGATAGAACTCAAGTCCGTAGTCGGGCTCTACATCATCCTCAAGCGTATACTTGTCATTAAACTCCCAGTCCTTGCGGAAAGGATAGCCCTTGAAGTCACTGCGCAGGAACAGACGGCGCATATCCGGATGACCAAGGAACACGATGCCATAGAAGTCATACACCTCACGCTCCAACAGATTAGCTACACGCCAGATATCAGAAACGGTAGGGATATAGGCAAGCGTCTCACCGTCTTTCTCACCTGTACCGTTAGATGACATGCCATCGCCACAAATCTGTGTCTTAGCCATCATCTTCACGCTGCAGCGCTTATGGGTCTCTGTATTCTCAAGAATATAAACACAACCAAGACCGCCCTCATCTGACAAGCCTTTAGGAAAATCCTCACCAACGATTGTGACGAGATAATCGTAATGGCTGTTCTCCTTCAAGTCCTGCATCTTCTGATGGAACTTGTCAAATTCGAATTCTAAGAATGTCAGTTTCATACAGCAGCCTCCTCTTTCTTAAGTTCTTCAACAAATTCCTGGGGCACATCCGTTACCACAATCGGCTCACGGCGATGATCGCCATGCTTAGAGCGGAACGTAAGCTCCTCGTTAGACACTCCGAGAGCCTTCTCCTCAGCAGTCTGCTTGTGGTTGGCACCACCGAAGAATCTCTCTATCTTCACCTTACGCTGCAGCTGCATCATGCCATACATGATAGCCTCCGGACGTGGGGGACAACCGGGAATAAACACATCGACAGGCACGATTTCCTCGATACCCTTCACAACATGGTAGCTCGACTTAAATGGTCCACCGCTGATAGCACAGCCACCTACGGCAATCACATACTTAGGCTCTGCCATTTCGTCATACAAACGCTTCAGGGCTGGAGCCATCTTGTGGGTAATGGTACCTGCACACATAATCAGGTCAGCCTGACGAGGAGAGTTACGAGTAACCTCGAAACCGAAACGGGCAAAGTCATAGCGGGCACAACCGCAGGCCATGAACTCGATGCCACAACAAGAGGTAGCGAAAGTCAATGACCATAGTGAGTTGCTGCGTCCCCAGTTAATGAGCTGGTCGAGCGAGCCCGTAATCACATTGACGCCGCCCTCATGGAGTTCGTCAACAATCTTCTCTAAAGAAGAATTGTCGTTCCATTCTTCGTATGGAATCGACTTGATGTGAGGCTTTCTTACTTCCATTCCAAGTCTCCTTTCCGCCAGGCATATGCCAAGCCTAATACCAGAACTACCAGGAAGAACCCGATGCTTAGCAGAGCCATCACACCAAACTCCTTCACTACCACTGCCCATGGATACAGAAACACCGTTTCTATATCGAACATGAGGAATAAGATGGCGAAGAGATAGAATCCCACCGTCATAGGCAACCATGAGCTGCCTCGCGTGGGGATACCACTCTCATACGGTTCACCTTTCACCTTAGCGTAGGACCTGGGACCTATCAGCTTGGCTACAACGTAAGCCGCCACCACCAATGTAATAGCCGTCAACAAGACGGTAATTAACAAAGCAAAGTTCATAAAATTAATATAATGTTATAACAATATTGTAAAAAAACTTTCCAACCACAGCTCACTTCACCACCTCTGGGATAGCTTCTCCTACACACGCGTTAGGCTGCTGGATATGAAGCATCTGGGTGATTGTAGGAGCGATATCCGTGATGTGCACCTCGCGCGACGTGCTGCCATGCTCCACCTTCCATCCGAAGAACAGCAGGGGGATATGGGCATCGTAAGGATTCCACTCGCCATGGGTAGTACCCACAGGCGATGACCACTTGCCGAAGTCATACCATCCAGCCTCAGGTATCACGATGATGTCACCCGAACGACGAGGATGATACCCCATAAGAGCACGATAGCGGATGATGTCGGGGATGCTGGCATCATGGATATGTTCGAAGTCTGCCACGAACTGCACATGATAGGCATTCTTCAGAAAACAGACGATGGTACTACGCACCTTTGCCTCGTCGAGTCCCTGTTCAGCGATGTATTTCTTATCAAGATAGATACGGTATGCCAGCACGTTAGAGATAACCTTCAGGTCGGTGCCAAGCTTTTCCTTAAGCTCCTGTTCCAGTTTCGGGGCAATCTCCAAATACCATTTCCACGCACCACCGGCCAGCTTATGGTCCTGCATAAACTGGAAGTTATGGGCCGCACCGTGGTCGGCTGTCAGGAAGAGGATATAATTACCCTCTCCTACCTGTTCGTCGAGCACCTTAAGCAGCCGTGCTATATCTTTGTCAAGCTCCAGATAGGCCTCGTCGGTATGACTGCCTCGCGTACTCCACTCGTGACCTATGACGTCAGTCTGTGAGTAGCTCACACAGAGCATGTCGGTGCTCTTGCCTTTACCGAGGTTTTCGCCCTTGAGGGCTGCTATGGCCATATCGGTGGTGATATGTCCGCAGAGGGGATACAGACCTACATCCTTTCCAACCTTTTGGAGTTCTTTGTTCTTCTTGAGCTCCTTATTGTATGCCTTCGCCCAGTCCGGCAACTCCTTCATATAATATGTGCTCGTTATAAACTGTCCGTTCTTCGTATCGAGCCAATAGGCACCATTGGCACTTCTTCCTGCAGGAAGTATAGCTGCTCTGTCCTTATACGACACACCTATCACCTTCGACTCAAAATCGGTATGCAGACGGAGCTGATCCCCGATGGTAGTAGCCAAGAGGTTCTTAGGCGACATACAGCCTTTCTTACGGTTGTCACTCCCCACAGGGTCTACACTCTCGTCGCCACAGCAGTAAACGGGCACTCCATCAATCTTGAAATCATTGCCACAGATACCATGGAAAGCAGGAGTAGAACCGGTATAGGCAGATGTGTGTCCGATAGCAGTGACTGTCGGAAGATAGTTTATCAGGCAGTTGTCGCAGGAGTAACCATCCTTGATAAGCCGACGGAAACCGTCTTCCTGAAACTTATCATAATACCTTGACAGGTAGTCCCACCGCATCTGGTCTACCACCACTCCAACCACGAGCTTCGGACGCTCGTTAAAATCCGTATGTGCCAGCAAATGAGCAGTATAGCTCAACAGAATTGCTGTTAGTAGTATGATCTTCTTCATATTGGGTGCAAAGGTACAAAAAAAATCCGATACCACCAAATCTTTTACGCTCTATTTGCAGTAAATATTAAGATTTATCTTAATCTACACATAAAACACCCTCGGACTCCGGCTGAGGGTCTCGGGAAGTCCGGGCAAGGCGGACTACAACCGCTCCACGAAAACCTCAAACTTCAAACTTCATTTTACTTTTTTCGGGAAACCAACAACGACGACCAAAGAAGAAACACCAATCTCAATATTAGTGTATTAATAATTATATATATTATACATAATATATATAATTTAACAAACAACTATAAACACCTAAAGAGCGTCATACCCAACAAACCCGAAAACCGAAATGAAGTTTGAAATTTTCTTATACATTTATAATTTATAATAGAATACACATAGCCTCATTCTGATTATCAAACAGGAAATTCTGTTTATATAAGGTCTAGTAGTTAACTCCTTAGTAAATGTTAAAACCTCCGAAGTCAGGAGAAATATTCCTAAATAATTGTCCATTTTAGAAAAAAGTTCATACCTTTGCTTTAAAATGTGCAACTATCCTCATATAAATTATTAAAATTATGTATTGCATAGCTATCTTCATCAAAATAGAAATGTGTGTTCTTTTAATCATACAACACTTTGGATTATCAATGCAAGACAATGACAAACAACTAATTATTGCGGAAAGAAAAGCATTGGAAACTCCAGAAAAAGCCGATTCTATTTTGGGGGAGATTCAATTGCAAAGTTCCGACTTCATCCATAATTCATCACATACAAATAATTGCCATGTTAATATACTCCTTGCAAAATGCATACTCTGTTTAAGGAATAACAGAATAAACGAAAGTAAGCAGTATTTAAAAGAAGTCACCCAAATCGATATTCGTAATGGGAACAACGATTATGCCAATAAAGACTTCAACCTTTTAGAATCATTCGTTCTGAAAGCTGGTTCAATGTCTTTTGCTACAAAAGAGCAACTAGTAAATAACATAATGGATACATTAAAAGACAGGCTAGATTGTCACTCCCCTACCATCCAGATCAGTGTAGAGGAAAGATTATACTCAAGCAAATATTACTTCATCTTACTGACTATATTTCTGATAATCTCAGTTTCTCTTTATTTGTACATTAGCAAAAGCGACAAAAATGCACAGCACATCATATTGTATCAGTCTACAATTGAAGAACTTAACATGGAGTTAGAGAAATACATAAAGACTAAAAACGAATACCAAGAGAAAGTATCGTTTTATAAAAATCAATTAAATATTCTTCAAAATAACACAAATATCCGTTTAGGAAAGGGGAAGATTATTATGGATAATATTTTAAAAGGAGGTCAGCTAAAGAATATATCGATAGAAGATGAACAATGTTTCGTAGACTATTATGCTTTTACAAACCCAGAAAAGTTCTCAAGTATAACAAAGGAATACAAAGCACTTTCGCTCCGGCATGCGACATACCTTATCTTAGTAGACCTCAATTTTTCCGATTCCGATATACAGAGAATTCTATTTGTCAAGGACAGTACAATAAGAAATTACCGGTCAAGAATGAAGAAGAAAAAGAGGTAGAGCACTCTAAACCGTGTCGCACTTTAATGTAACAAATAAACACACAAAAACCTAGCAACACACTAATTTTCAAATAATTACACCAGAACCAAACGGTGCGACGCTAAATTAAAAAAAAGACGAAAAAACTATTTTATTTTAAATTTATTCTGTACTTTTGCAACATCAAATAAATTAGATTATGAAGAAATTACTTATACTCTTTGTACTATTGTTTTGCTTAACTAGTGAATCCTGCAAAGAAAATACGTCTGTAACAGCTCACGGCACAGAAAAAGGATATTTAGTAGTTAAAAAAGACAAGCTTTCTTTTGGACAAATTAATAGAAATACAAATAAAAACATTAAATGTTCTTTCGAACTTACAAACAAAGGGAACAAACCTATTACAATACACAAAATTGATGTTTCGTGCGGATGTTTATCTGCTGAAATTTCATCAAATATTATATTACCACAAGAAAAAACTATGCTAACAATTCGAGTCAATCCTCGAAAACAATTGGGACATTTCAATAAGAGCGTATATGTAAACTCTGATGCAGAAAACCCAGTCATTATATTAAGAATAAAAGGAGAAATTATATAATTTGCAATAGCATTAAAGCAGAAAAGCGTAATTAACAGAGAAAACATAAAAATATTATATCATTATGAAAAAAAAATTAATACTTATCATCGTTCTCACAGCATCAATATTATCATGCACAGAAGAGAAAGTATACAGTTGTAATGAAGATGTTAATGAGTGGGTCATCTCCAATCTCTCATCGGTAAAAGAAATGTCAAGAACCGATTGGATAAAACTTGACGATATACAAAAGCAAGCTGTTTATAACGCATTTAGCCCAGAGCAAAAAGTTAAATTCTGGGAAGAAAAATTTACAGAAACAAAACAGATGGACTGGAGTCCTGAAGAATTATCACATATCATAGAAGCAGAAGACTTCTTTAAAACCCACAAACATTTCTTTTACAAGAAATTAACTGACGAAGATCTTAATGAACTAGAACTCTTTGCATATCTTTGGGTAAAGAAGGGAGTAGAGGTGTTAGGTTGGATGGATAAAGTAGGACTTTCTATCATTGCTACAGGAGATTCCCTTCAAGACACCAAAGGAAATACTTTAAAGTCGAATTTTTTACCAAACGAAAATGAGAATGAAAAGCCAAACTGTAATTGTCATGGAGGAAACTTGATTACTGTATGTAACGCTTCGCAAGAGTATTGTGAAGAGAGTGATTGTAATACAGGAAATTATTGTGGCATACTTTTATTAGAGGAATGCAATGGTACTTGCAAATATTAACGATATTATATTTAATGAACATAAGATGAAAAAGAAATTATTACTTGCATTTATTTGCTCCATTCTAATTTTCCTTATAACATGCTGGAGCGCACTTCTTAAGCAGTATGCTGCTGGTTTCACAGAGTCTATCTGCTACTTTGTGTTTACCTATTTTACTCTAAAATATTTTTCAGAATCAAATAATTCGGGAAAAACCACTGTTTTAGTCACCGTCATAATCACAGGAAGAATAATATTGGAGATTCCTATAAGGGCAATGAATTTTTATGGATCATTGGGGTCTTTAGGAATTACTATCAGCGTGATAGTAAGCATAATACTTTCCTCTCTATGTCATAAGGAGAAAAATGCTTCAGTATTTGTACTATCCACAATAATAATTGTCCTATTGAACACTTTGGGACTATATATCTGGGATGAATTATTTCCTACAGAATAGCCAGATTTCTACAAGAACAGAATATATCATCGTGAGCAGATTTACCTTCGCTCACGATGATTGTTTTCTGACAGATAATAAATAGCATGCTGATCTTGTCAGTCAGCAACCCTCTCGATAATCTCGAGACACATACGACTATTATGATACGGACACTTCCAGAATCCAGCCTTGTCATCTATAGTATTCAGAGAACCATCGGGATGGCGGCTCCAGTGCCACTCTCCGTTATCCCAGTCAATTATCTGAGTCTTGATATAGTTCCAACCCAGGAAGGCACGCTCGAGGGCCTGCTCATCGCCAAAATGCTGATAGAGGTTATACCACCCCACTACATTCTCTGCCTGAACCCACCAGTGCAGGTCGTCATCCACATGACCTGTATCAAGGTTTGCCTCGTGAATCATCGAACCGTCAGGGCGCAGTCCTTTCTCAGAAGCCTTCGCCACCTCACGGACTATCGGTTCCACCTTCGCCAACACGTCGACATCACCCAACACCAACGCAGCCTCATGCATAAGCCATGAGCACTCTATATCATGGCCATAGCTCTCCAGATGGCCAGCGCCACGAGTCCAGTCCATCTCAAAGAAGAGATCGAGATGATGGGTCTCAGGATTCAAGATACGATCAGTAAAGATACCGATAATATTCCTCAGTGCCCCCTCAACACGCAATAACGTCTCCTGAGGCACAGCAACATCTATCGGGAGTACAGATCCTATCACTGGGACATAATCGCACAACGTAGAGGCCTGAAATTCCTTCAGACATCGATAAAGGTTAGCGTAAGGCTCGATGATATGCAGATGGGTGTTCTGCGACTTAGGGTAGTTTGCATCAAGCTCGGAGAGACGCATATCGGCAATCTTACCCCACTCGCGTGTACATGCCTCAATATAACCGTTATACTCCGAATCAAAGGCATGCTCCTCAATACTATCAAATAACTGCAAGGCACACTCCAAAGCCTCACGGTCTCCTGTAGCACGGGCATACTCCGACATACCGTAGATGGCAAAGCCGATGGCATAGAACTGTTTCTTGGTGTCGAGAGGATTACCAAGATAATCCAGACTCCAATACACACCGCCATACTCCTTATCTATGAAATGGTCGATAATATAATCCTTGGCACGTGTGGCAGCCTCAAGATATTCGGGATTACCAAGTACACGATATGCTGCCGAGAATGACCACAGGATACGTGCATTAAGGATAGCGCCCTTCTCTGCCTCAGGATGAAGCACCTCACTGCCATCGATACGTCCATAGAAGCCTCCATGCTCGTCATCAACCATCTTGTCAAGCCAGAAACGCAGGATGTTGTTCTCCACAACATCCTGCATCTCCTGTTTCATTAATTGTATATCCATAACGAATTATTCAATATCACGAACTTTCTTCAATTCAGAATTAATCTCATTGATACGCTCAGTGGTCAGAGGATAGAAGTAAACCACGATAATAGCCAAAGCTGACACCGCAGCAGGAATGAAGCTCATAAGATAACGAAGTACCATAAGAGCACTATCGGGCTGAACGGCACCTGCAGCCAGTTCACTGGCATCAGTAACATATCCGAATCCAGAGAGAAGCCACAGAACTGCCGCACCACCTATAGCACCGCCGAACTTCTGAGACATCGAAGCAGAAGAGAAGATAAGACCAGTGGAGGCCGTCTGGAACTTCAGCTCAGCATAGTCGGACACATCAGCGTACATACTCCAAATCAATGGCGACATGATACCTGTAAAGATTGATATCACAACCTGAAGTATCAGCATTGCCCAAAAGCCTCCAGGTGTGCAGGGCACGAAGAAGAACAGCACGCTCAATACCAGAAGGGCTGCATTGACATAGATGAAGGTAGTTTTCTTTCCTAATTTATTAGCTATTGGCACACAGAGAGCCACACCAACCATGTTGCTCACCTCACCGATACCCAAGAACAGACCTGCATAGAAGAGGAATGCCAGGCCGAAGAACGACATGTGGACATCGAGACCGATGATATCCTGGAAGAAATAAGCCACTGTAGCACCACGAACGGTATTGAAGAGGTTTGAGCAGAGAGCCGCACCGATGAGCAACCACCAAGGCTTGTTTGACAGCAGAGACTTGAAATCGCTGCCCACACTAACAGTAGAGACAGTTTTCAGATGCTCCCTGGTAAGAAGGAAACAGAGGATAAACATTACAAAACATGCAGAAGCGATGACCACCATACCCCAAAACCATCCTCCTGGAGTATTATAGCCGCCCAGCATATTTGTGAGAGGCTCCCAGAGAAAAAGCGCCAAGAACGAACCGCCATAAGCAAAGAACATACGGAAAGATGAGAACACGGTCTTCTCGTTAGAGTCGTCGGTCATCACACCGAGCATTGCTCCATAAGGCACATTGATTCCGGTATATACTGTCATCATCATGATATATGTGATATACGCCCAGATGAGTTTTGCACCATAATCCCAGTCGGGAGTGGTAAACAGCAAGATACCGCAGATACTGAAGAATGGAGCCACCCATAACAGATAAGGACGGTATTTACCCCATCGGGTATTGGTACGGTCACAAATGATACCCATCATCGGGTCCGATACGGCATCCCATATACGAGTGACAAGCACCAGCACTCCGGCATCGATAAGTGACAGTCCGAAGATGTTTGAATAGAAGAACGGAAGGTAGTAAGAGAAAATCTTCCAGAAGGTTGACGACGACATATCGCCAAAGCCATAACCTATTTTCTCAATCAGTTTCGATTTTGCCATAACAGTTACAAATTACGGTTTTTAGCTATTAATTTCTTTATTGTTTCTACAGAGGCTGCCGTAAACAGACCATCTTCAGGAGTGTTCATGCAGTAATCGATGAGCTTGTCGACGGTCGATGTTGCCACGTGCATACGGGTATCGGCAGAAGCATAGTAGATAAACACCTTTCCGTCTTCATCAGCAATCCAACCGTTGGCGAATGCCACATTCATTACATCACCATAATACTCATCACCTTCAGGAACAAGGAAATATCCTCCTGGCTGAGCGATCACCTTTGTCGGGTCTTCGAGTGAGGTCATATACATATATAATACATAACGAAGACCGTCGGCTGTGGCACGTACACCATGAGCCAGATGCAGCCAACCCTTTGGAGTCTTTATAGGATGAGGCCCCTCACCGTTCTTCACCTCTGTGATAGTGTGATAATGACGGGCATTGATAATCTTCTCCTCCTTAATCTCCGCATGGGTGATATCGTCGACAAGAGCCCATCCGATACCACCGCCAGAACCGGTATCTATGAATCCGTCCTGAGGACGAGTATAGAAGGCATACTTACCATCCACAAACTCCGGATGAAGCACTACGTTCCGCTGCTGAGACTTTGTCTTAAGGTCAGGCAGACGATACCATGTCTTAAGATCCTTAGTGCGAGCGATACCGGCTGTGGCAGTTGCTGCACTCAGGTTTCCCGGCTGAGAGTCGTCATGACGCTCTGCACAGAAGACACCGTAAATCCAGCCATCCTCATGCTGGGTGATACGCATATCATAGACGTTGGTAGCAGGAACGACATCGTCAGGCATAGTGACAGGTTCATCCCAGAAACGGAAGTTATCAATACCGTTAGGTGACTCTGCAACAGCAAAATAGCTCTTACGGTCAGCGCCCTCAACACGAACGACAAGGCAATATTTGCCATTCCACTTTATGGCTCCGGAATTAAGAGCAGCGTTGCACATGATGCGCTGCATAAGATATGGGTTATCCTTCTCGTTGAAGTCATATTTCCACTCTAAAGGGATATGGGCTGCTGTCAAGATTGGATATTTATATTTGTCATAGATTCCGTTGCCCCACTCTAATGGTTCGTTCTTACGGCTTAGTAGCTCCTCGTGATGAGCTCTCAGAGCTGCCACTTTCTTTTCGAATTCTGTCATAATGATTATTTGATTTTGATTGATTATTCTGTTATATCCTTTAAGAATAAGGTGTTGTCCTTGGCAAACATCTCCTTGAAGTATGGAGCATCGGGCTTTGAGGGTGATGGACCGAACCACTCTTCCTTATAGTTACGCCATACGAGGAAGTAGCTGATAGGATACTTGTCTATCACCGGTGTCAATGTAGATGTCCACCATGTCGGATCAGTAAGATTCTTAAGTCCGCACTCTGTAAGTGCAGCCACCTTGCCATGACTCTCTGCAAACTTGGTGAGCATGTCCAGATTATTATCAAGCTGGGATACGAAGTCCTCTTTCGTTCCCCACTGATAACCATCGATACCAACCACACCTATGCGTTCGTCACCAGGATATCGTTCAAGGAATTTCTCCTGGGTAAGATCGGCAGCCATACCAGGAGAATAAGCCCAGAGAAGATTGTCGAAGCCATCGGCATAGAGCTTGTCCTGAAGCATGTTCCAAAGGGCTTTGTATTCATCAGCAGAACACAGCTTCTCACCCCACCAGAACCAACTGCCGGTATTCTCATGCCATGGACGGAAGAGGACTGGAATTTTCTCTCCTTCAGCAGTCTTCAGCGTGGCAAGGAAGTCTGACACGCGCTGCATCCATGTCTGGAACAACTCATACTTTGTACCTCCTTTCAATACATTCTTTACAACAGTGGTGTCAGAAACGTCCCAGGCAGTACCCTCGGGGAACTTCTGACCCGAATTGCCGCCACCCTCAATGGTGGTCATGGGGTTGCGTGGATGCCAGCTGATGGTTATGATACCGCCACGATTATAGTGGTTGAGGATTTCCTCACGCATACGAGTGAATGGCACACTGTCGAGGTTCTTGGCGTCACCCATCTCGATGCCTCCAAGCTCAAAGCCCATCACAGCAGGCCAGTCACCACAGACATTCTTCACATCACTGGAGTCATTGTCGTACTCCCAGGTAAGTCCATAGAACGGATCGTCCTGATGTCCGAACATGTAACCCTTCTGCCGGAGGGTGTCAAGCCGTTCCATCAACTGCTGTGCCTTCGTCTTCTCTGACTCAGCCTTCTGTGTCGTAGTACAGGCTACCACTGCTACAGCTGCTATCGCCATTGCTAAAATCTTCTTCATATTATCTAAGTTTCATTTGTTTCAACAACCAGTTTTCCCACTCGTCCCATTGTTCCTGATACCAAAAGTGCCATGTCTGTTGATATGGCGACAGTTCCTTAGGACCTTTTACAATATTATATGTCTCATAGGCCGTTGTAGGAGGAACAACATCATCATTATATCCGAACGAGAACCATCCAACCTGACTGTCTGTAATAAGACGGGCAAAGTTGATTCCGTCATAATAACGTGATGTCTCTATCTGTTTCTCCTGCCCCCTACCTTTATTCCAATAGAAATAATGAGGCCAGCCACAAGCCACGCCCCTGAGCGAGTTGGTATGATCGCAAAGGGCAGCATGTACAGGAGCATAATAGGTAATACGCTTGTCAAGTCCCGCTGTCGCAATAGAGAGGAATCCTCCCTGTGACGAACCTGTCACTCCCATCTCCTTGCCATTCCAGGGGGTAAATTGTTCAATATAGTCGAGAGCACGGATACAACCAAGCACCACACGATAGTAATAGCTGGTCTCGCGGTTGTCCATACCCCAGTTCCAGTAATTCATCAGAGCTCCATTAAACACATCGTCATAGACCTTCTGCTCCATCGTAACAGAGATGCCGTGAATACCAATCTCAAGAGTTATGGCACCCTGAGAGGCTGTCCAGATATCACCACCATAAGGACGTACGCCTGCACCCGGCACTCTCAGAAGTGCAGGATACTTGCCTTCCCTTACAGGCACGGAGAGGATACCGTATATGCGCCAATTGTCTTGAATGCTATTAAAAGACACCTCATATACGTTCACATCCTTTGTGCATCGTTCGGGCAACAGCCGTTTTGTCGGGTTGAGGTCAATCTTGCGAGCCTCAGCGATTGCTTTCGTCCAGAAATCGGAAAAATCGGCCGGCATGACTGTTGAAGGCTGGAGCTTCTCAGGTGAGAATGCAACACCACATGCCTGTTTGTAATCCTTACCATCAACATGAGCGGTAACATCAATACGATAGAAACCTGGCTGTTTCATTGTGCCAGAGAGTTTCATGGTACCATCTTTAAGCACCAGGCTCTTCTTGACATCCTGGTACATCTCAGGGCCGGCAGCATAATCTATGCTCACCCCGTCAATAAGCGTACCAGACTTACGAACCTCGATGACAAACGATGCCTTCTCGCCAGTCTTGTAATTCCAGTTCTTATGGTCCGGCTCAACTGTCACTACGATATTGTTACCACGAATCTGGGCGGACATCTGCATGGATGTCACTACCACAAAGAGAAATGTCAGTAGTCTATTCATCTTTTAATCAGAATGATTGAACGTTAAAGTTATTGGGTGCAAAGTTACGAATATTTTCCCAAAGTCAATAACACTTTATTGACCATTTGCAGCATTTTGTTGCAAAGAAAAGTGTGTGCTCGTGCACACACCTCTTTTTAACGTAATTTATTCATTCTGTCCACCTGGGATTTTATGACTCTCAGAGTCGATTTATCACCTGAGAAGACAGAGTTTAGTCCTTGTTGCTCTTGGGCGGGGTCACCAGTGTAGTCATCGCCCACCTGCCATTGTTGCTCGTGCTTAGGATGTGCAAAGCCTCCCCAGCCCCAGAAATTACAGCCAGCGAAATAACCCCCTTGTTCAGCATTGTCGGCAACGAGCGAGAATACATATTCATAGAATCCGTCACGCCCCTTGGTTGGTGTACCAAGAGCGAACTTAAAGTCATCCCGAGGATAGCCGAACTCCTCCATAACAAGGGGTTTCTTCAGACGTTCGCAAATCTCCAGATGACGATCAATATAATCTTTAGTATTAGCCTTGGCCTTAGGAAGATCTTCTATCAGATGATCCTGCCGAGCCCAACTCCAGTTGTATGGCCATAGGTGGATGTTACAATAATCAATATTCTTATCGGAACAGATACGTTCATAACATCCCCAATCTTCCTCACATCCCCAGGCTCCCTCAGAACCAATGGAGATAAGGTGATTGGAATCCAGGGAACGAATAAGAGCAGAAGCCTCAGAAAGCCATTGCTCAAAGTCTGGAAGCACAGCCTTATCAAAGGCGCGCGGCTCATTACCTATCTGCCAGGACATAATGGCGGGATCTTCTGAATATTTCAAACCTGTATAACGATTAGTACGACCAACGATGAATCTCACATAATTATAAAACAGCTGATGAGCCTTCTTGTTGGTAGCATATTTGCTCATCGCCTTCATAAATGCAGGATAACCATCCTCATTGGGCCTGGGTTGTTTTCCTTCTCCAGCATGTTCCAGATAGAAACCGTAGCCCCCACTCCACTCCCAGGAGTTGTTAAGATACAGTACGGCAACCATGTTTCTCTTACCCATCTCCTGAAGTAGGAAGTCAAGGCCAGCGAGGATAGTGTCGTTATATACCCCAGGCTTCACCTGAAGCGTTGGTTCTACCTTTGTGGTAACACCACGTTCTCCGTCAGAGCCCACAAGGATACGCAGGTTGTCGATACCGATCTTTTTCATGTAATCGAGTTCTTTAACCAGACGACCACGATCTCCACCCTGACCTTCTGAACCTAAGATTGCACCATACCAGAAGTTTGTTCCAACATAATAATACGGCTTTCCGTCTTTAAGGAAATGACCATTCTTCACAGTTACGAACTTAGCTTTGTCCGACTGTCCCATCATTGGCAATGTAATACTTGCCATAAGTAATGCAATTAGTAGTTTAAGTTTCATCATTATACTATTTTTCAAAATTAATCATACCATTGAGAGGACTCCGTTCGATGACTCCAACAGCAAAACCAGTCTTTTGAGCAGCTTCCCTAAGCTCTGCCTCATAATAATACGCAATACTACCCACAAAAGAAACATGAAGATCCCTACGCTGATATGGGGAGATATTGAAATTCAGGAAATCACAGAATCCGTCAATAAGCAGTTGATGAACTCCCTGATCATCCTTATAGCTATGCACAAAGCCTGACAAAGAGGCCAAAAAACGATTTGCCATAGGTTCACGATAGACCTTATTTGTTATTAATGACATCGTGAGTCCTGTCTTGCCTTCAAATTCTTCAAGGATATTTTTAGACAAAATCCCTTTATAGAGATCATGCAGGAAACGTTTGCCTATCCATGCTCCGCTACCTTCATCGCCAAGGACATATCCCATGGCAGGAGTGTTGCCCACAACAGACATACCATCATAGTAACAAGAATTAGCCCCAGTACCGAGAATACATGCTATGCCCTCTTTTCGTCCACACAACGCGCGTGCAGCGCCAAGCATATCACTACGAGCCTCAACATTTTTCACAGAAGGACAGGAATCACGAATCAAGGCCTCCATAACAGACTCCAACTCGGGTCTCACACCACTACCATAAAAACGAACATTTTCTATCATCTCGTCCCCCAACTGAGGTTTCAGTTCTTCCTGAAGAATCTGCCTGATAACCTCACGACTCTGATGAACAGGATTAATACCTTGAGTATGGACGACAGTCACTTCCGACGTACTTACAAGAGCCCAATCTGTCTTAGTGCTGCCACTGTCTGCAATAAGCATCATTTTTCTTTCATTTTATATGTTTACTGCTGCAAAAGTAATAAAAAAACACTAAAACTGCAAATTTACAGCTTATAAATATAGATAATTGCGAGTTTTTTTGTAACTTTGCAGTCGGAAACAAATAACCAAAGAATGAAGAAAACAGCATTCATCATCGCCCTGCTTTTGGGTATCACTATAGAGGCTGACGCTGTATTAAAGGAGCAAAACCTCGAAGAGACGCTGACAATATTACGTTCAGAGCTTACAAAATACTATCACGAGTTGAATTCGAAACGCGATGATCGTAAGGAACAGCGTGAAGAAGTCTTCCGCGATCTTACCCAGACGATGAAACTGTCGAATCAGAATGCGCTTATGTTGTATTCGCAAAATCAGGATTACTTGTTCGACCTTACCTATGCCTGCCATCAGGCAACTGAACAGTATCAGAAGTTTCAGCACCAACAGATGCCGTTTCGCGAGTTTATCACCAAGACAAATGGCGAGGTGGCACGTTATGACAGTCTGATACAGAGTCTTCAGGCCATGCCCCCAACAGTATTGTCGCAAAAAGCCAAGACCGACAGGACTGTATGTCTCACACTTGCCACCGTAATCAAGCGCATCCTTGAGAGCGACTCCAGACAGATGGAAGATTATATCCGCTATTACGACTCCACAGAACAGCGACTGAAAAACATGAACGACTATGCCCAGAAACGATATTACGATATTCAGACAAGCATTTTCGTAAACGGTGGTGACACGTATTTCGAGATTGTCCAAAAGTTCAAAGAAAAATGGGACATGATGAAAACAATCGTCTCTAAGAAGTATACCATAGACGAGAACAGTAAACAGTCTGACTGGAGCGTAATGTGGATGTTCGGACTTTTCACAGCCATCATATTCTATGCAATAATAGCGGTATGCATAAACCTTCTGGTATTCCGTTTCATGCCCAAGCGGTTCCACTCCAGGGAGTTCCTTAAGAAACGTCGTTCAATAATGTGGGCCACAACAGCTATAACCTTGGCTCTCATCATGGGAGTAACGCGTCAAAGAATAGACCAGAACTTCTTTATCATGGCCTCAGGACTAATGGTAGAATACCTATGGCTATTGGCTGTCATTCTCATATCTCTGTTATTAAGAGTAAACGGCGACCAGATACGTAGTGCATTCAATATCTATGCGCCATTATTGGTGATTGGATTTATAGTCATTACTTTCCGTATCATACTGATTCCTGGCGAACTGGTAAGTATCATCTTCCCGCCTGTATTGCTGACATGTATGGTATGGCAATGGTGGGGCATAAGGAAACACAATAGGAACGTTCCACGCTCGGACATGTTCTATACATACATATCACTGACTGTGTTTATAGCCTCTGTATGCTGTTCGTGGGCAGGATATACACTTCTGTCGGTACAGCTGCTCATCTGGTGGATCATGCAACTCACATGCATACTAACCATAACCTGTATCTCCGATTATCTGAAGATGTATGAGGGGAAACATGGGTTCTCTTCAAAACCAATCACAAAGACATGGTTCTACACGCTGCTCCATCAGGTGGTAATGCCTATTCTCATCGTATGCTCAGTGATGATAAGTATTTACTGGGCCGCAGATGTGTTCAATCTCAGCGATATGTGTTGGAACATCTTCACATACAGGTTTGTTAACCAGGAGAATTTACAGATAAGCATATTAAAACTGACTGTCGTCATCAGCCTATGGTTCCTTTTCAAATGGATATCAAAAACTGTGCTCAGTTTTATGCGACTCCAGTTTGAGATGAAAGATCCAACAACAGCCGAAAGCAAGACTGTGATGGGAAAGAACGTCATCCAGCTTATTATCTGGGGCGGATGGTTGCTGATATCCCTTGCCTATCTGCATATCAGCGTCTATTGGCTGCTGGCTTTGGGAGGCGGTCTCTCTACTGGTATCGGTTTCGCAATGAAGGATGTCATTGAGAATATCTACTATGGTGCCTCGTTGATGACAGGACGCATCAAAGTTGGCGACTGGATTCAGGTGGATGGTACGATGGGTAAAGTGGCAAGCATCAGCTACACTTCTACTATTGTAGAGTCGCTCTATGGCGAGATTATCACATTCCAGAACTCACAACTTTTCACCAAGAACTATAAGAACCTGACGAAAAACCACGGTTACATCCTTGCCCTTGTGCCATTCGGTGTGGCATATGGATCAAAAGTAGGAAAGGTAAAAGGCCTCATTGAGGAAGCTGTACAAAACCTTAAGCACCAGTGGATGGATAATTCCAAGAAGGTGAAGGTTGTAATGACAGAAATGGCTGATTCGAGCGTAAATTTCAAACTTATCATCTGGGTTGATGCAGTCAAGAAGACCTACGTTATTAGTGATGTGCTCACCTGCATATACGAGACCCTCAATGACAATGGCATTGAGATACCATTCCCACAGAGAGACGTCCACCTGATTAGTAATGAGAAATAAATTTTTAGGAAAAATTTGGCTGATTGAGATAAAATGAGTACTTTTGCAAAGTAAATATGACTAATAAAACGATTATAGCCGGTCCCTGTGTTATTGAGTCAGCAGAGCTGCTCGACACTGTAGCATGTAAATTGGTGGAAATCAATAAGAAGCACGGAACAGGCATCATCTTCAAGGCCTCGTTCGACAAAGCAAATCGCACATCAATACGGTCTTTTCGCGGTCCTGGTTTGGAGCGCGGACTCCAGATGCTTGCAGATATAAAGTCAAAATACGGACTCAGGATTCTTAGTGACATCCACGAATCTTATCAAGCCGAAGCTGCAGGTGAAGTATGTGATATTTTACAGATTCCCGCCTTCCTTTGTCGTCAGACAGACCTGCTTGTGGCTGCAGCAAAGACCGAAAGTATAGTAAATATCAAGAAAGCCCAGTTCCTCAGTGGAAAAGACATGAAATATCCTGTCGAGAAAGCCCGTGAAGCCGGAGCTAAAGAGGTATGGCTCACAGAAAGAGGAAATATGATGGGGTATAACAACCTTGTCGTCGATTTCCGTAATATTCCAGACATGCTGGAGATTGTTCCAACGGTGATTATGGACTGTACCCATAGCGTCCAGCGTCCCGGTGGCAGTGACGGAAAGACAGGAGGTGATCGTAGGTTTGTGCCCCAAATGGCCCTTGCGGCAAAAGCATTTGGAGCCACAGGATTCTTCTTTGAGGTACACCCCACCCCAGATGAAGGTTTGAGCGATGCAGCTAACATGTTGGAGCTCGACAAACTGGAATGGCTTGTCACCCAGTTGATTTAAATAGTAACTCGTAAATTCGTAAATCGTAAACATATCGATGACTGCAAAAGAATACGCCATACAATGCATCAAGGATGAGGCTGAAGCCGTAATGGGGCTTATACCTCAGATAGACGACAGCTTTGAGAAGGCTGTTGACCTGATGTATGGCTGTAAGGGGAAAATCATTGTTACAGGTGTTGGCAAAAGCGGACATATCGGAGCAAAGATTGCAGCTACATTATCATCTACGGGAACCCCCTCATTCTTCATCAATCCGCTTGACGTGTTTCATGGCGACCTTGGAGTGATGGTCCAAGGTGATGTTGTTTTGGCTATCAGCAACTCTGGTCAGACAGACGAACTGTTACGTTTTATTCCAATGGTGCTCCATATGCAGATACCTATCATAGGTATGAGTGGAAATCCTGAATCGCTACTTGCAAAATATAGCACCTGTCACCTGAATGTAAGTGTTGAGAAGGAGGCATGTCCAATGAACCTCGCACCTACCAGTTCCACGATGGCACAGCTTGCCATGGGAGATGCATTAGCAATAGCCCTTATAGAAAGACGCAATTTCCAGCCCAGAGACTTTGCACAGTTCCATCCTGGAGGAGAATTGGGAAAGCGACTTCTTACTACTGCTCAGGATGTTATGCGGAGTGAGGACTTACCTATATTGCCACCAGAAATGCATCTTGGAGAGGCTATTATTCTCGTAAGTAAGGGCAAACTCGGTCTCGGCATAGCAGAAGTCAATGGTGAGATTGTAGGACTGATTACCGATGGAGACATCCGCCGGGCTATGGAGAAATGGCAGGCAGAATTCTTTGACCGTACCGTCAGCGACATCATGACACGTACTCCAAAGACGGTCAAGCCTGAGACGAAGATTACAGAAATCCAAAGAATAATGAACAAATTTAAAATACACTCAGTTTTGGTTACCGATGACAACAAGCATCTGCTTGGTGTTGTTGACCATTACTCGTGTATGATTTAAGCGAATTAAGGCCTTATGAGAACTACAAGAAAACTGATGCTCGTTTTACTGCTTGCCCTGCCAATGGCAGTGGTGGCAGACTACCTGTTTAAGACGCTGGACGCAAGAGATGGACTTACAAGTAGTCAGATTAACTGTATCCTCAAGGACTCACGTGGCTACATGTGGTTTGGAACACCAGCAGGTCTTTACAGATATGACGGATATGTATTCAAGAATTTCCAGAGCGACTCACAGGACGGGAACTCACTGCCTAACAGTTACATCAATGCCATCCAAGAGACTCTCGATGGTAATCTGCTTATTGAGACTGCCTCAGGATATTGCGTTTATCACCCTCAGACGGAGAGTTTTGAGCGTGACATGAAACAGTATTTTGCACGTATGGGCATTGAGACAATCCCAAGTATCGTATTTGTAGACCGCCACAAGAACCTTTGGGGCGCAATACCTAATAAGGGAGTAGTTTGTTACAACATGCAACAACAGACGAGCTATGAGTTCGGTTATACAGACGATGCTCACGGAGTTCCTCAAGGTTTGGTTTGCTCCATCAGTGAGTGCAAGGATGGAGCAATAATTGTCTATGACGACGGTCGTATGGTTTGCTGTGACGTGATGCATCAGCAGCACACTGTCTGGGGCACAAACGAGATTGCTATAAAAAAACTTCGCAAGAGTAAGTCCCTTAAAGCTTTTGCTGATCAGATGGACAATATCTGGCTATATGGGCAGGGAACACTTTTCAAGTATAACAAGAATGCAGACACTTGGGACACCTCTATCGGTGAGGGGCTTGGAATGACGGGGGTCGGCGTGGACAGAAACATCAATGGAATGGCTGGAGACAGGAATGGTAACATCTGGATTGGTACGGACCAGCTGGGACTTCTGCGCTATGATATAAACACTCAAAATATTGAGAGTGTTCAACCACGAAACATCAACGACAAAAGGCCAATTGAAGAGGCAATAAGCATACAGAGTGTATATGTTGACGATACAGATCTTCTATGGGTTGGTACAGAGAAAAGCGGTATCGCTTATTCTGGACAATACATATATCGCTTTGGCACCACACATAATGGTGACATAACTGCCATAGCCCAGGCAGACAGCGGACGTATATGGTATGGTACCAGCGACAAGGGTGTTATTGGTTATGAAGGAGCACTCGCCAGTCTTAAAGTTTCCTGTATGGAGAATACTCCTGACGGAAGCCTTTGGGTTGGTTCAAAACGTAATGGCTTGACTCGTATAAAGGATGGGGTATCCACCATCTATTCTCTCGCCAAGGACAGTACAAGGACACTCATCGACGATCACATAAACGACCTGTGTACTGATAAGATCGGTAACCTGTGGATTGCCACAAATGGTGGTTTGCAAGTTTTCAACCCAAGACTGAATACATTCTCCTCATATACGCGTGAGAGTGGAAAACTGAATACAAACAATATAACCAGCCTCTTCTATAACAAAGACGGAAAAACCAACGACCTCTACATCGGAACTGCAGAGGGTCTTGTTATCCTTAACCTCTCAAGTACTGAGAAGAAGGTGCTCACTGGTAACTCAAACAATGTGACTCCATTCACAAACAACTATATCACTCAGGTATTCCAAGATTCACGTGGGCTTATCTGGATAGGCACCCGTGAAGGTCTGAACATTCTTGATCTGGAGACAGACAAGTTGCAATACCTGACAGAAAAACAAGGGCTATGTAATAATAATGTATGTGGTATAGCAGAAGACAAGAACCACAACATGTGGGTGACGACAAGTGGTGGAGTAAGCCGTGTCGTTACACAACGTAACCACGAGGACGGCACATACAACTTCGGACTCTATAACTACTCAACAGCAGACGGTCTGCAAAGTAATGAGTTTAATCATGGTGCTATCATTACCAAGTCTGATGGTAATGTTCTTCTTGGTGGACTATACGGAATCAACTGGGTATTGCAAAAAACCAAAGATGACAGCGATGCTCTCCCAAGGGTGATGCTCACCCAACTATATATCGGTGAAGAGGAAATTCAGGTTGGTCACAACTACGCAGGCAAGGTTCTTCTTAGCCAGGCTCTTAATGAGACAAACAGAATTGAACTCGGTCATGATCAGAACACTTTCACCGTTAAGTTCGGTGCAGGCAACTACAACCAGAGTGAGCGTCTTCAGTTCATGTATTGGATGGAAGGTCTCGATGATGACTGGAAGAACGGTAACGCCCTCACCCATGGTGTGACATTCACTGATTTAGGAAGCGGTTCTTATACACTTCATGTAAAAGCCATCAGTGCAGAAGGTGCTGTCAGCAATCAAGAGCGTACACTCGAAATTAGCATAGAACGCCACTGGTTATTATCATGGTGGATGATCTTAGCATACATTATGATTATCGCCACAATATTATATTTCTGGCGAATCGGTATGAAGCAGATAAAAGCTATCAAGTCGAGAAAGAATGCGGTTATCACAGAACTTGTAAGACAACGTGAGGAGATAAAGGCAGCCAGCGATGACTTACGGCAGCCAATGGCACGTATGACATCCATCATCGGAAACCTCTCTGAGCAAGAGAAAACTCTTGAGGAACGTGAGCAACTCAATGCCCTCCACTCCCAGATGCTTCAGATTATCACCCGCGTGAGTGATATGCAGACCAACCTCGAGCATCCTGAGGAGAAGGCCAAGAATGTGGTTCACGACCGTCTTGAACTTAATGGCAGAGGCGAAATAGAACTCCCTGAGATCGCAAGTGAGACGCTCACATCAGAGATCACCAGGTCAAGAGCCTCACTCGATGCTCCTACGATGAAGTTCTCTGTTGTGATGATTGATGACAATGATGACTTCCTTGCATTCGCTACATCACGCCTTAAATATGTATATGCCTTCCATGCTTATAACGACATTGAAAAGGCTGCAGATGATTTGATGGAGATGCGACCCGATCTCGTTGTCTGCAAACAAGATATGCCGGGAATGAGTGGTAGTGATTTGTGTAACCAGTTGAAGATGAACGTTGTTACACAGAATACCAAGTTCGTGCTTATGACCGATGGAGTACTTGCTCCACAAGATATGCGCAAGCAGAATATCACGCTCTCTGCCGATGACTATCTTGCAAAGCCATTCAATCTTCAGGAGGCAGTAATGAGATTCAACAAGATTCTTGGTCTTGGTCCTATCGAGGTTGACAGTAACCTTATCGAGGGTGCGGAGACACGTATGCTTGAGGATCGCAATGCAAGTATGACCACAGCAACTGAGAGCTATGGTGAAATGAGTGAGATAAAGCCTGAAATAGAAACCGAGGCAGATACAGACGACCCAATCAACAAGGTTGAAACCATCATTCGCAAGAACCAGATGGTAAAACAGGCTACAGAAATGACTAAGCAAATAGAAGAGGTTACAGAAGAGGAAGTTCAACAAGATATGTCCGACTTCTCCATGCTCGACATGATGGATCAGCAGCTGATGAAGAATATCGAGCAATATGTGATGCAGAACATGAGCCGCGGTCAGATCAGCCTTGAAGAGATGTCAAGTGCCATGGGTATGGGACGTGTACCGTTCTTCCATCGCATAAGGAATCTTACAGGCAAGACACCTGCAGAACTTATCCGTGACCTACGGCTTAAGCATGCATGTATTCTGCTGAAGCGTACTAACATCAATATGAGTGAACTCTCTACAAACGTTGGCTTTATGACAGCGGAGAACTTCATAAACATATTCCGTGAGAAGTTTGGTATGACACCTCTGGAGTATCGCCTCAAGCATAGGAAGTAGTGAAAATGAAACATTCTGTAAAGTCTTGGCGAAGAATCATTCTTGCGCTACTATTTATTGTACACCCTCCACTTTCCACTGTTCTCGCTCAGACGAGCGACTCTATTATCGTACAAAAAATGCGGGAATATGGAGTTCGCTTTACAAACGACAATAATGTAAAACTCCTGATGTCGGGAAGAGAGAAGTTTGCAGATATGTTTGATGCCATAAGAAAGGCAAGAAGCAGCGTACACCTTGAGTATTTCAATTTCCGTAATGACTCCATCGCTTCCTTACTTTTCGACCTGCTCAGAGAGAAACGTAAGGAGGGCATAGAGATTAGAGCAATGTTCGATGGTTTCGGTAATGACTCTAACAACCAACCCCTAAAGAAGAAACATCTCCGTAAACTTCATGCAGACAGTATCAATATCGTGGAATTCGACCCTATTCGTTTTCCATGGGTGAATCATATCTGGCCTCGTGATCATCGTAAGATTGTAGTCATCGACGGGGAAATTGCATATACAGGAGGAATGAACGTAGCAGATTACTATATCGTAGGTACAGAACAGGTTGGAGAATGGCGCGATATGCATTGTCGTATTGAAGGGTCGGCTGTACATGATCTTCAAGAGATATTTGCACGCATCTGGAAAAGAACCACCAAGGAGGATATCAATGCCCCTAAGTACTATAGAGCAAAACCTTCTGGCAATAAAATGGTAGGAATAGTAAATCGTGAACCTCACACATCTAATGAGATAATGCGACGATTCTATGTTCACGCCATTGATGCAGCAAAGGATTCTGTAAAACTGATAAATCCCTATTTCACTCTTATACCATCTGTAAGTAAAGCCCTTAAACGTGCTATAAAGCGCGGTATTAAACTTGAAATAATGGTTTCCGCGAAGAGCGATATTCCACTAACCCCAGATGTAGTATATCGAAACGCCCATAAGATGATGAAACTAGGAGCCATAGTGTGGCTTTATCAACCAGGTTTCCATCATTCGAAGATAATGATGGTCGACGGACGCTTCTGTACTGTCGGTAGTACCAACCTCGATGCCCGTAGTCTTAGATTTGATTACGAAGAGAATGCACTTATAGTAAATAAAGAAACGACAAAGGAACTTGATGACATGTTTGATCGCGACAAACAGAAGAGCGTTCTTCTTACAGAAGAGGAATGGGATCGATTCAGAACCCCATGGCAAAAATTCCGTGGATGGTTTGGCAGTCTCTTAAAACCCTGGCTATGAAAAGAGACACGACCATATCTATAGCAAAAGGCATTGCCATAATCCTTATGGTGATAGCTCATGCCGAAGCTCCAGGATGGTTATGCAATTTCATCTTTGAATTTCACATGCCCTTGTTCTTTATCACCGCAGGATATTTCTTCTCAACAAAATATCTCAACGACGAGGCCACATTTGTGAAGAAACGTATCAAGGGGCTCTATTTCCCTTTTGTAAAATGGGCCGTGTTCTTCCTTATTATCCATAATTGGATGTTTGACATAGGCATTCTCAATGAGGTCTATGGTAATGAGAGTGGTGGAGTGCTTCATCCTTGGTCATGGCACCAAATGCAACAGAACCTATGGAATATTTTCACTGCTATGGGAGGTTACGATGCGTTTCTATGTGGTGCCTTCTGGTTCTTCAGGGGACTTTTTGTTGCCAGCATACTATATCTTATTATATATAAGGTGTTGACATACGTCATGCCAAAACGTACAGAAAAGGCAGTGCCATATCTCGTCTGTCTTGTTATGCTCCTTCTTTGCGGATGGAAAACGTGGGAGGGACTGAAAGTCATTAATCTCGTTCAAGGAGGCTATCGTGACATGATGGGATGCCTTTTCTTTGGTTTAGGTTTTATTTTCAGGCAATTTGTTGATAGATATCGTAACCTGATATCGCATTATTATGCCTCTGTATGGACAACAATTATCTTTGCGTTCATAGTGTTTATATTCTCAAAGTATCTGACAGCCAACATGAACTGGCGTTCATCATTTCAACAGTTCCTCTCACTACCAGTGCCAGCCATCTTAGGATTCCTGATGACATATAATATTAGCACATGGATTGATGGATACAACAACCGTTTTAAACGATCACTTGTATATATTGGCGACCATACTCTCAATATATTCATATTCCATATCGTATCCTATAAGGTGGTTAGCTTGATTAAGATATGGTATTACGGACTGGATATACGCCAGATAGGATGTCACATGGTAATCCACGACTATTCACAACAGGATTACTTCTGGGTTCCTTACACCATAGCAGGTGTAGGCCTTCCACTCGCAGGAACGTGGCTCTACGAGAAGGCTAGACTCAAGTTCAGAGAATATAGAGCATCATCTGCTGCTCGGCATGAGTGATACCCTTTTCATTTATCAGTTCACGTTCTGTATCAAGGATAACGTTCTTTTTCTCCCCTGTATCCTTGAGGTAACGTCGGAAGCGGACAGAAGCCTCCTCCACCCTACCGGAGAACCACAGACAATAGCCACAGTTCAGCAGGTCTTCTGCCTCCACACCATCTGAGAACAACTTATTATACAGCTCGAGTGCCTGCTCATATTTCCCGTCGCAGGTAAGAGTCCATGCCAACACCTTATTGACCCTGACATCATCCGGATGCTCATAATTGAGCTGGAATAGTTCTTTAAGGGCTTCCTCATAACGTTTCAGTTTCGTAAGACATACCGCATGATTGAGCATAAAATTTCTCTTCTCGGGTCTTATTTCCAACAGCTTATTATAGAATTTCAGCGATTCGTCATAATCGCGGGAATTGAAATACATCTTTGCAAGACCGTTGACGACTTTCTCATTTGTCGAGTCGAGCCGATACGCATTCATATAGCTAATAAAACCGGCCTTGTCAGAGAATCTGAACTTACATCCATAATTCTGGGCAAGATATCCTGTCATCAGATAGAATCGCAGGTCTCTGAAATACTCGTTTACATTATCAAGAACAGCTGCAGCCTCTTTGATACGCTTGCGTTTCAATAGCAATGTGGCAATCTCATTGAAATGTGGTTCCAGGAGAGTGCCGGAAAAAATCGGGTTGGCAAAGTAGAGGCATACCTCCTGCTCAAAAGGATTACGGAAGAGACCCTTATAACTGAAGAGACGATAGAATCTGTACATATCCTGCAAATATGTGCGACGGATGAACACAGCTGTTTTTATCTCCGCCTCAAGCGACTCTTCTATCCTTGCCTCACCTCTCTCAAGCATACCCATCACCTCCTTTGGCATCTTTTCCGCCACTTGAGAGAAGCCCAGTACAAAAGAGTATTTGTCGCTGTTGCAGAAAGGACCGACATGCATCATTATCTGCAGGAAACGGTTAGAACGGAGTTTGTTTGCTATCTCCGACACCCCGGGATGCTCGTTATAAAACGGAACAAACCAGTTCATGGCATCCTTGAAAAAAGTAAACCTCTTCATCTGTGAGAATCCGCCGAAGTATATATCAGACCCCTGTTTCTGCATATCCTGCATCTTGCGGTAGTTTTCCTCCATCTCCTCCATCCTGCGTTCCTCAGCATCAGGATGCAGGATATCCTCCATAGGATCTTCCTCTACTTCTTCAATCCCATTTCTCGTAACGCGGAAATTGCTGTTGTTAAGTAAACCAGGAAGAATCTCATGCTGAATGGTCTCATTGTCTTTCTCCGCATTAAGACACAGGTAAATCTGTTGTTGGAGCGCCGTCAGCTCTTTACACACCTCCTCGGTCTCCAACAGATGCCCGATGGCATGAACATCCTCCTTGTACAGTACAGGCAGCATCTTGTCATTAACAGCAAACGCCCAGCCCACCAATGCTCTCTGACGCACAAATTCGTCTGTCGACTTCTGATATACATTCAACAGAAGCCTAAGTTTATAATTATCGAAGTGATTAACCACTGCAATGCTAACACTGCTGACAAGTACCTGCTGGTCATTTGAATCCACTGTCGGAGAAAGCAGCAACCATTCCATCTCCTCAGCCTGTCCGGCATTCCACACTGGCGATATAATAATATAGTCAAACCAGTTGTTCATCATCTCATGATGCTTCAGATAGAGAGATTTCTGTATATCCCCGCGTTTGTGCTCAGGTTCCAACTCAAGCATCGCCACTTCGGAAACAAACTCCTCCAGTTCTTTCTGGAGTTCTGTTATCGACTGCCCTCTGATAATGGGGAAAGTCCTGTTGTAGATATCACTCAACAGTGAAGAATTACTAATCTCGTATGCCAGACACTCATAGACATAAAGGTTATACATCCTCTTAAGAAGATTTCCATACAGAGTCTCTGCCTGAGGGTCTTTATATCCCTTCTTCCAATAGTTGGCCATAAGTTGAAAGTCATCAACTATGGCATTAAGAGTCTCGGTGTCACTCCCTCTATACCTTACCGAATGGAATATCTGCATGGCATCTATCGCACCAGATAGATTTCTGTTCAACAGATGCTCATAAACGTCTTGTAGGTTCTTATGCTCAGTCATAATCCTTTTTTAGAGAGCCATTTTTGAGCACGCTCAATATCTTGCTGACGCGGCTTGGAAATTTTATCAAACTTAATATCTTTCAGCGATTCCACTGTGCTTTTCTTTACCTTGCAATACTTCATTACAAGATCACTATATTCTGACACTCCATAGTGGTTGATTGAGTCACATGCAGCGTTATAACCTTTTATCAACACTTCCAACTGCCTTTCTCGGTTTTTGTCGTTCATAACACCGTTTCTAATTACCACTGCTCCCATTTTCATGTCAATGTTTCGGGTATCAAGTATCACCTTGTGCTTTAAAAGTCTTGCTTGGCCCGCCTGTGGTTCAGTCAGCAGCAAAGCGTCCATCTCGTTGTTTTCCAACATCTTAAGACGGATGTTAACATCGTTTATCTGTATACGGAAAACAAACTCTGGTTTCAGTTTTGCACTGTCAACAGCGAAGTCACCTAACATATCTGTCACACTATAACGTGTCATTGCCAACATCTTGTCTTCAAGGTGCTTCAGCTGGGTCATTCTGGCGATACGATTGGTGATGAGTTGCCAGTATGCATTTGTGGCAGTAAGATATCCAATGGTAGAATCTTGTTTAATGATTCTCTCAGCCCTTACGAGGTCTGTCACTCCCAACTCCACCCGCCTGTTAACAATAGCGGTATCAACATCCATCTGTGCAGAAAACAGCTTCAGACGAATATCCACATCCATATCAAACATATTATGATCCTCTGCCAGATAAAACGGCAAACAGTCGAGCGTAGGCAATACTGCAATTTTCAATGCTGCCGAGTCTTCCTTTGCCAATCTGATACGCTGAGCTCTACTTATTCGCTTTGTATCTTCATATGACTGACCACAGCCTATCAACAGACATATAATAGTCGAAAACAAAAAGATTTTCCTCATAACGGGTGCAAAGTTACAACTTTTTTTTCATAATTATCATTTATCTATTATCATTTATCATTTTTTATTTGTATCTTTGCACTCATTATGGCAAAAGACAAGACTGCATACGTATGTTCAAACTGCGGCCAGGAGTCGCCGAAGTGGATAGGCAAGTGCCCTGCATGTGGGCAGTGGAACACATTTAAGGAGATTCGCATTGCTGGCGATACGAAACAGAAGACAGCTACTTCTGCAGCTGCATCTGCAGGTCATGCTCTGCGCAACAATAAAGTTCTTAAGTTACGTGATATCTCAAATCACGATGACCCGCGCATCGATATGCACGATGAGGAGCTGAATCGTGTACTTGGAGGAGGTCTCGTCCCGGGAAGCATCGTTCTTCTTGGTGGTGAGCCTGGCATAGGAAAGTCCACCCTATCCCTGCAGACGATGCTCCGCATGCCTGAGAAAAAAATACTTTATATAAGTGGTGAGGAGAGTGCCCATCAGTTGAAGATGCGCGCCAACCGTATACCACATGAGGAAAACGATAATTTCTTGATTCTGTGCGAGAACTCTCTTGAAAATATCTTCGACCATATCAAAGATGAGAAACCAGAGTTAATTATCGTTGACTCAATACAGACTATCATGACAGAGGATGTTGAGTCGAGCGCTGGCTCAATAGCACAGGTCAGAGAATGTGCATCGTCTCTATTACGATTCGCCAAGACTAGTGGAGTACCTGTCATACTTATCGGACATATTACTAAAGAAGGAACTCTGGCTGGTCCTAAAATCCTGGAGCATATTGTGGATACGGTAATCCAGTTCGAGGGTGACCAACACTATATGTACCGGATATTAAGGAGCATAAAGAACCGCTTCGGAAGCACCTCTGAATTAGGCATTTACGAGATGCAACAAAATGGCCTCCGACAGGTAAGTAATCCCTCCGAACTGCTATTAACACAGGATCACGACGGACTCTCAGGAATAGCCATCAGCAGTGCTATTGAGGGTGTACGTCCATTCCTCGTTGAGACTCAGGCTCTTGTCTCTTCTGCTGCATACGGCACACCTCAGCGTTCTGCCACAGGTTTCGACCAGAGGCGTCTTAACATGCTCTTGGCTGTGCTTGAGAAGCGAGTCGGATTTAAACTGATGCAGAAGGATGTATTCTTGAATATTGCAGGTGGTCTTCGCGTTACAGACCTCGCGATGGATCTTTCTGTGATAGCCGCTGTTCTGTCTTCAAATGTAGATACCCCCATAGAGTCTGGATGGTGCATGGCTGGCGAGGTTGGGCTCTCCGGCGAAGTACGCCCCGTCAATCGTATTGAACAACGCATAGCAGAAGCCGAGAAGCTCGGTTTCTCTGACATCATTATCCCCAAATACAACCTTCAAGGCTTTGACCACAAAAAATTCAGTATCAATCTGCATCCGGTACGAAAGGTAGAAGAAGCTCTCCGTGCCCTTTTCGGATAGTAGAGCTTACCTGAAGGAGTCCACTTCGTGCAATCTGCGCATAACATTTTCAAGATGCAGATACATTGAGGCATAAAGGAAATATTAAAAAAGTAAAAAAACGACAAATCTCCATGATGTCAATTCGCAGTATTTAATTTATAATTAGTAATTTTGCACTCGCAAACAAACGAAGTTTTTTCACATTATTAATAATATTAAGATTATGACTATCAACGAATTCAACTTTGCCGGCAAGAAGGCAATCGTACGTGTAGACTTCAACGTACCCCTCGATGAGAATGGTAAGATTACTGACGACACCCGTATCCGTGGTGCCCTGCCTACCTTGAAGAAGATTCTGGCTGATGGTGGTGCTACTATCATCATGTCGCACATGGGTAAGCCCAAAGGTAAGGTAGACATGAAGAAGTCACTCGGTCAGATCCGCGAGGCTGTAGAGAAGGCTCTGGGTGTTCCCGTTGCTTTCGCTCCTGACTGCGCTAAGGCTCAGGAAGCTGCCAAAGCTCTGAAGATGGGTGAGGCTCTGCTGCTCGAGAACCTGCGTTTCTATCCTGAGGAAGAGGGTAAGCCAGTTGGTATCGACAAGGCTGATCCTGCATATGACAAGGCAAAGAAGGCTATGAAGGCTAGCCAGAAAGAGTTTGCAAAGACACTAGCTTCTTACGCTGACTGCTACGTTATGGATGCATTTGGTACAGCTCACCGCAAGCATGCTTCTACAGCTGTCATCGCTGACTACTTCGATGCTGACAACAAGATGCTCGGTCTGCTGATGGAGAAGGAGGTACAGGCTGTTGATGCCGTTCTTTCTAACATCAAGCGTCCTTTCGTTGCTATCATGGGTGGTTCTAAGGTATCTTCTAAGATCGGTATCATCGAGAACCTGCTCGGTAAGGTTGATAAGCTCATCCTATGCGGTGGTATGACATACACCTTCGCTAAGGCTCACGACGGTGAGATTGGTAACTCTATCGTTGAGCTCGACAAGCTCGATGTAGCTCTGGGTGTTGAGGAGCTGGCAAAGAGGAACGGCGTAGAGCTCGTGCTCGGTTCTGACTGCACAGCTACCAATGGTCTCGATTTCGGTACTATGACTGTTAAGGAGGGGGCTGAAATCATCACCTGCCCTGCAAACAAGGTTCCTGCCGGTTTCGAGGGTGTTGACGCAGGTCCTGCTTCTCAGGAGGACTTCCGCAAGGCTATCGAGGGGGCTAAGACCATCCTATGGAACGGTCCTGCCGGTGTCTTCGAGTGCGATGACTTCACCGCAGGTTCACGCGCAATTGGTGAGGCTATTGCTAAGGCAACAGCCGAGGGTGCATTCTCCCTGATTGGCGGTGGTGACTCTGTAGCTTGTGTCAACAAGTTCGGTCTGGCAGATAAGGTTTCTTACATCTCTACTGGTGGCGGTGCTCTTCTCGAGGCCATCGAGGGAAAGGTTCTTCCAGGCGTAGCTGCCATCAAGGGCGAGTAAGTGAGACCAGAAGAAATAAAACACAATTCAGGCCCGCTTCCTTTCTCGGAAGCGGGCCTGCTTATTTTTAATAAAGGCCTCGCAATTACTGAATTGATCCATTTGACTTAGAGTAGTATGTGCGTTGCGAGGCCTTGAGCGCTATCTCACGACAATGCTATCTTATTAGTGAATCTCTCAATAGGCATGTTCGTCGTGTACGAAAATCGTCTTGATGGTCAGCCAGACGATACGGATGTCCAGCCAGATGCTCCAGTGCTCCATGTACCAGATGTCCCGCTTCACGCGCCCCTCCATCTGCCAGAGCTCCTTCGTCTCCCCGCGGTAGCCCGTCACCTGCGCCCAGCCCGTCACGCCCGGCTTCACGAAGTGTCTCACCATATACTTGTCGATCAGCTGCGAGTACTGCTCCGTATGCGCCAGCATGTGCGGCCTCGGCCCCACGATGCTCATGTCCCCCTTCAGCACGTTCCAGAACTGCGGCAGCTCGTCGATGTTCGCCTTCCGCATGAAATTGCCGAAGGGATATTTCCGTGGGTCGTCCTTCGTCGCCTGCAAGCGGTCCGCGTCCTTGTTCACGTGCATCGAGCGGAACTTATAGCAGTAGAAGTCCCTGCCGTCCAGTCCCGTGCGCAGCTGCCTGAAGAAGATCGGTCCCGGACTCTGTATCTTTATAATAAGGTATATGACGGGGAACAGCAGTGCCGTCGGCACCAGGAACGCCAGCGACAGCACGATGTCGAACGTCCGCTTCAGCGCCTTGTTCACCGAGTTCTGCAGCGGATTCTCGTATGTCGTGTAGATCTCCATGTCCTCCAGGAACTCCCGCTTCAAGTTCAGACCGATCGACTCCACCGATACCGGCACGTAATAGAACCTCACGACGTGATGGTCACACAGCCTCGACACCTTCCGGATGGTGTCGCGCTGCTTCCGTGAGATGCACAGATACAGCTCGTCACCCAGTTCCAGCTCGTCAGGCCGTTCCTCCATCGCCTTCAGGAAATCCTCCATCGAGCCCAGCCGCCTCAGCAATCCCCTTTCCTTCAGAGGCTGCTTCGTCAGCCGGTCCACCTCCGTCGCGACCTCCCCCAGCGAAGCCTCACCGTAGTAGCCCAGGATACGGTAACCCAGCGTCGCGTCGTCGCGCAACTTCATGAAGATACCGATCAGTTCCGGATCCGAGCCCACCAGCGTCACCGAGCGCGTATTGCGCCCCGCCTCCCTGTAGAGCTTCAGGAACCACCGTTCTGAAAGCCTTTTGAAGAGCAGGCCTATGAAGAACACCGTGCCAATCTCCCACAGCAGCCATCCGATGGGCGTGTTGTAAGCAAACACCTTCAGCAGCAGGTAAGACAGAATGGCACCTACGGCCGTCATTCCGACGATACGTTTCAGTATCTCCCCCGCCCCAATCACGCGCAGATGGATGATAGTCGAGAACTTCAGCATCGCCAGCATCAGCGCGATATTGTTTACCAGGATGAATATCTCCACCCGTCCCGTCTGCCAGGTCCCCATGCGCCAGTGCCAGTGCGCAAAGCCCAGCAGGATAGCGTTCAGCAGACAGAAGTCACCCACCGTCACTATCCACTTGATAAGCCTATTCGACTGATCGTTGTTTCTCATAATAAATATGAACTAATTAGTTAAAAAAGACTTTTCAATATTTTTTTTTGAGAATATTTCGTCTTTCCAATATTTATTTATATATTCGCACCGTCAAATCAGAATTATTCAGATATGGAAGAATCATCACTAAGCGGCTTGTTGCCACCCAACTGCGGGCGTTTGTCAATCACCAAGCATTTCTTCCCCATCTGCTTGACCCGATAGGCAAAAGTGGCCCCGAATAGACCGGCACCTACTATCAGATAATCGTATTTTCCCATATTCCAAATTTTTACTTGTAAAATTCGTTTATTTACCCACTTTGTTGTATCTTTGCAGCCAGTAATAACAAATATAATTGACTACATGAGCGAGATTGTAAAAAGTGACAATGATTATAGCCTTATTCCTTTCAAGGAAGTAGAAGACAAGATTGTCGTTGTCCGTGGACAAGAAGTATTGCTGGATCGCGACGTCGCTTCTTTATATGGTGTGAAAACAAGAGAGGTTAACCAAGCGGTACGCAACAATCCGCGAAAGTTCCGAGAAGGATATATGTTTGAACTTACTTCCGAAGAATCTTCCGCTCTAAGATCAAATCTTTTGACCTTAGAAAATGTAAGCGGTAAAGGGCGTCACTCAAAATACAATTATAAGGCATTCACCGAGCGAGGACTTTATATGCTTGCTACCATATTGAAGTCCAAAAGAGCAGAAGATGCCACCATCGCTATTATTGAGACGTTTACGAAGGTACGCAGTCTAAAGCGTGAACTCATTGAACTGCATAAAGAGAAAGACAAGAACAAGCAAGCATCCAAGATGCAGCATTTCGGTGAAGTCTTAACCGACATTGTTATGCCCGACATGCAAACACAAGAGACAGAATCATCCTTGGAAATCAATTTCATCATAGGCAAAATCAAGCATACCGTAAAGCGGATTCGGAAAGATGAGTCTCCCAAATAATGCTATCTATTCTCATCTCAAACCATTCTTGCACTTTTGGATGAGGACGGCTATGAGCATTAGTCATATTTTCCGCTCATCACCTCTTTGTAGAATGCAATGTATTTCTTCGCCATTGACGGTATTGAGACGGGGTTCTTCAATCGTATTCCCCTATGGCTCTTCGGTATGCTTTACTAAAACGCAGGCCCGCCGACAATTACAAACCAGAGAGTGGCGGGCCTGCCTAATAACGATTTTTATATAGTGATATCTCCCGACATCCAATGCTATCTGCTTTGAGAATACTTTTTCCCAAAGTACTTTGCCATCAAAAACGATGAAATCTTTGCTAGCCAGTTTTCATCACCGATTTGAATCATTTTAATTTCTTTATAGGAATATCCGTTTGTCTCTATCCATATATCAAGCAGAAACTCACTGATTCTTCCAAACAATCTCGCATCAAAGGGAGACAAACTTTTAACATTGACACGTTTCTCCAACTCAATCAATATTGGGAACATCCATGAGCAGTATTCATCCATTAAGCTCTTCTTCATTATAAACATATTGAACATATGAGCCCACGTACGATTCATGACATTATCAAAAGCTGTAAGAAACTTTGGGGAATAACTCTCTATGATATTACGAGTTATTTCAAGATGTGAGATATCATGAGTATGCTTATAATGCGACCAAATAGTTTCTATATAATATCTTCTCTTCTTTGGAAGGATAATCTCACTCTCTTTACAAAGTGAAAAAGCTTCCCGACTATTCAATACAGAACCTAAGGCATTCTTCTCTTTACGAATGCCAAGATATCGCCTGTAATGTACTAATCCAACATAGTCAATATTCAAATTCTTCCATGCCCAATAGATTGCTGTTAATTCACAATAATACGGATTCTTCTCCGAGATATTCTCGCCCTCGTTGTCTGGCTGATAGCCTTCCAACACCAATTCTGGATGCAATGCCTTGCCCACATGCACCGGCAAATAGATTGCATCATCTGGCACCTCACACTGCTTGTGAGCTGCGATAATCAACTTTATATCCATAACGCTATAAGATTACAAATATGATACGGGCACCAACCTTACTGACACCCAAAAGAAGCTTATACTGCGTCAGTATAAGCACAGGATAATAATAAAAATGGTTAATTTACATGCTACACATAGAGCAAGGAATCCATGAAGTGCTCAATGTGCCTATTTTGTTAATGAAAATCCCAAGGACTTCAATTCTGCCATCTGAAGAAGTGCATAGCGCACTTTCTGTAGTATAGCCTTGGCAGGGAAATGCTTTCCACTGCTGATTACTACAGACTCCTGGCCACCTTTGACATTCTTACCATCACATTTTGTGAAGACACCTGCATGTGACCGATAGTTACTGCCGCGAGGCTCCACTTCCACAAAGACTTCTGCCAAATTGATCCCAAGTTGAAACCTTATTTCCCGAACCTGGCCGACATTCAGTTCTGCGACTCGACAGGCTGTTGCACTTCCTATGCTTCTGAACTCAGGATGACGTGTGATGAAATCCATAACATCATCCGAAAAGGACGATACAGAAGGCTGTTGACAGAAAGATACGTTTCATCGTGCCGCAATGCGAATGCACTTGCCTGCAGTTTCCCATCGATCAACCACTCCCCTTGGAGTATTCGGTCTAACTGTTCCGTATTGCTTACTGTCTGATTCTGACTCATACGATACGGCGCATCACACTAAGAAATGTGTTTGGTTCGAATTTGACATCATCTGCCCAATCTTCTTGGTTCCCCCTGCAACTATAATAAGAAAACTCCTCGTCACCAACACTTATAGAGGCAATATGCTCTTTTGACTGCAAGGCTAAGGTTCCGCTTGGTTCTGGCGAGATCATCCAGTTTTCCCAGTCTTTGTCGTCAGAGATCAGCAACACCTGCCTGAGATTGTCTATCACTTGATAGGAGATTTTTCTTCCGCCATAGCCGTCCCAGTCATCCTTCAACAGGATGAGGTGTTCCAGACGGGCAAACGCCTTGGAGAGATTCTTACCCGTTACCTCCTCCATCAGCCGCTGGGCGACAGACCTTTTCACCTCCTCGCTGATGCGGATGCTATGGAGATAGCTCATCACATCGTTATATGATGTCATAGGACTGGTCATCACCGGCTCCTGGGCCATTAATGCTGCATTATCTTCCATCTTCAATTACCTTTTTCGGGACAAAGATACAAAGAAATCCCTAAACTTCAAAACCTTTGGATGAAAATTTGCATCTACTGGCATCAAAGTCTTTTTTCTATAGACTTATATAAATAGGATTTACGCCCATTGCTCTCATCAAAGCAAAAATAGATTCAATATCACAAATCGTAGGAGCATCAAATTTTATGAATGGCTTATGCAATTCTCTATATTTATGCTCTGCCAAACCATGACAAGACAAAAGTTCTATATTATTTATTTGATGCCTCTTAAGTTCACTGACAACAATTTTTTTTCTCTCCATCATCTCCTCCATCACAACCATCCGATATATGACATCCTTTTTCGATATCTGCAAATCTTGTAGATTAGCTTCGAAGTCATTGATGCCAACCGTATAGTTCCTATTTATCATGTAGCCGAATTGGAATTTCAGATCAACAAGCCAATAGTCAACATACTCCTTTACTACATCGTATCGCACGGAAGGCGCATAGAGCGTTGTCTCAAAGGCAATATGTATATTCTCATCCTTTAGTTTTTGCAGCAGAGGCTTCATGGCAAAAGCCTGTAGGAGAGGCTCACCGCCAGAGAAGGTGATGCCGCCCCCATCCCTATAGAGAGTCGCATCCCTCATTAGCAAGTCAAACAATTCCTCGACCTCATAATCCTTGTATGTCTTTTCAAAAGCACCAAGAGGACATCGGTCTTTTGTAGCCAGCCCTCCATGCAGTTCACAATTCTTACATATCGGATTATTCTCGGGATATTTACACCTGCCCTTGTCAAAGTGTTCATCCCCATCGTAATGAATAGCCTCAGGATTACAGCACCAGGGACACTGCAGATAGCACCCTTTCAGGAACACGACAGTCCTCACCCCAGGCCCGTCGTTCACACAAAGGCGCTGAATAGCGGTTACCCGAATCTTAGCAGGCATAAGCCTCAGCCCTTGCTATCAGGTTATCCTTGTATTCCTCTGGCAGGTCATTGAAGTAGGCACTGAATCCCCACACCCTGACCACCAGTGAAGGATATTTCTCTGGATGCGCCTTAGCATCTTTCAATGTCTCAGCATTCAGAACATTCAGTTGCAGCTCATAGACGCCAGTCGTCATGGCATTTTTCAGGATAGCCGTCAACTTCTCTGGTGCGTCAGCGTATGCCTTTGGCACGATAAAATCTACCACGTTGCCGTTCATCTTATTGCCAGAGTAGTCCAAGCAGCCCGCAAAGTCGAGCACCTCCTGCAAGTCTATCTTCTGCGACACGGGAGAGATATGCACTGCAAACGGCGCACTCGCCAACCTTCCGTCCATTGAAGCACCTACACCTTTACATACAATCAGATAGTGCGACGAGCTGAAACCCACCTTGGTTTTCTTCCCATTCATCGTCTTGGTAGCCACCACATCACTGATATACTGCATCAGCTCGTTCGTCAGTTCGACGACAGCCTTCTTAGTACTGCCAAACTTCAAGGGATTAGATTGCAGCACCCGGCGCATGTCATCATAACCACAGAAATTCGCCTCCAACGCCTGCTGGCAGTCAAACCATGAGAACAGCTTCTGTTCAAACACGTAGGCCTTCAGGTTCAGCAGCGCATTGATCAGATTCGGGAAACTCACTATCTGCACGCCATGGTAGGCATACCTGGCTCCACCCTCAGAGAAATCCTTCTGTTTCTCGATACAATCATCAAAGAACAGCGAGTACAATGGCGAGCAGTCGAACTCCACATCTTTTATGTTTTCCAGCACTTGTTTCTTGAGCACTGCCTTATAGGTATCCAGGAAGTCATCAAAACTCTCATAGCTGTCACCCGACTCCATCAGCTTGTTCAGCGAGTCAATCACTGGGATGTTCAGCAACGGGTTGTTCTGGTCAAAGGATTTCCCGATAATCAGTGGTTCCCAGCAGGCAGATGTGCCAAAGTTCCACACATCTTCTTTGTCATAGCCGAACTCTACCATCCCGTCCATCACCTTTTTCTCGTTGATGATGAGCGGCGAGCCGCACCCCGTCAGGATACAGTCTATCGCCTTCCTCCAGATAACGTCCGAAGTGTCTTTATTCACTCGTAGAATCAGTTTGGGATCAGGTACTTTCAGTTCAGTAAACACCTCCAGAAATATCTCTGTTAAGTCATTCTGGATGGTATTACCATCCTGATCTACACCACCTAACAATATATACTGTCCCGTATCGCCTACTAGCGCCCGGCTCTTTGCTTTCATATCTCGGCCAAGCACGATACACATCTCCCGAATCATCTCCTTGGCCGAAGCCCTTGTCACGACATCTTTCCTCAAATCCTCCTCATAGTAAGGCATCAACACCATGTCTAATCGCCCTAATCCACACTGCCAGTGTCCAGACTGCCAGAACAGCGCATTATAAAACAGCAGCTTCTGGATAGCCTCATCCATCGATTTTGGCTTCCTGTCGAGCATTACGTTCAGATAACCCATGATAGTGTGCGCTCTATCATCGTTCCTCTCATTGAGCATCCCAACGATTCTGTCCCTCAGCTCTCTTATCAAGCCTATCATCTCCAGCTCCCTCTTGGCAAACGGAGCCCCCTTTTCACCTTGAAGAGCCTTGCAAAGATTCGCGAGACTTGACTCCAGCACCGTCTTATAGTCCACCGTCACGCTAGTAATCATCGTTTTCTTGCGATGCACTATCCTGCCCACCCAAGAGTCATAAGGATAGACATACCGCCCAGCCGTATCGATATTTATCATCCGATACATCTTCCCCGACTGACGGACAAACATATCAGCTCCATTCTTGTCCGAAGCCCCTTTGACAAGTCGCGATTTCAGTAGCACATCCTTAATGCCATAGTCAGAATGTTCTCGCTTCATCACGGCGTATGCAATTACCGTTGACGGCACAATCTTGCGTAAAGTTTGCTTATATGATGCGATTGGTTTCATTAAAATCCTTTTGGAAATTTCAAACTGTAAATAAAGTGAGACACCTGTTTCTCTTTGGGCGGTTCTGTCATATAGTCTGAACCATACAAATTGGATAAATACAAGTGTGCGTTTTGCGGTATGTTAACCTCAAGGGAACCAAATCTTGCCTTTTTATAGGGTAACCAAACTCTCCTATCAAGCATTTCACCCAAATACAGTTTGGTGCCAACGGGAATTGTGGTCTTAGAACTACTTTGCTTATGTCGAGAAATAAATTTGTCGTACATCTCAAGCAATTTTTTATGAGAAACAAATGAGAACAGGCAACCAAGAATCTGACGAAATCTATAATACATAGCTGATTTGAATGTAACGCAGAAATAGTCATGCAATTCCTTACTTGGATATTTATAGAAAAGCATCGAATTGGCTATGTATTTCATGGAAGCAGATACAAAAGCATCTATTTCTTGGATGAATTTACTTTCAGAGACATTTTCTATCACAAAAACATCAATATAAATACCTTTTTGATAAGGAAGATTTATATCAAGAAGATTTTGCATTTCAGACCCTTTCAGATAAATTGTACTCCAGGGATACTTTGAGTCTTTATCACCATAATTGGGACTTTCAAGTTCGTACTTACTCCCTAACAGTTCTTCAAATTTTGCTTTGAAGATTTCCCAATCAGCACGCATGATTGAAATATCTACATCTTCGTCCCATGGAATAAATCCTTTATGGCGCACAGCCCCAAGGCATGAACCACCGCAAAGGACAATTTCCACACCCATTTTTTCACTGGCATTTTGTACATCGGCAAGCATTGAAACCAATACGTTTTGAAGCCTTTCCCGTTCTTTGACTGAAATTGGTTTTAATACGCCCGATTTTGACGCCACATTGTACATTACGTCCTTAGCACTAAATATCATAAACCACTTATAGTTACTTTTGATTTTATCGCATGTTTAAGTCCCTCGACAAACCCTGTTTTTGCTCTCCACCCAAGGCCCTTCAATTTCTCCGTCGAGAACACCGACTTCGTCACCGGATTAAACCCTCGTTTCTCATCAGCATCAGGCACGTCAATGACAACCTTCCTGCCGCCTATCTCCGCGATGGTCTCAGCCAATTCCCGAATACTGATATTAGAGTTTGCATCGGCCACATTGTATGCCTGCCCGCACTCCCCCTTCAGCAGAATATGAAGCAGTGCCGACACACAGTCCACGACATAGCACCAGCTGCGGAACTGCTCACCCGTACTCTTCATCACAATGTCCTCACCACGAAGCACGTTACGGATAAACTGCGCATACACCCGGTTATCCTGTTCCGTAAAATGCGGGCCGTAGATATGGCAAGGACGCGCTATTACCACGTCCGCCCCATATTCTGCTTTGTATGAAGCGCATAATGTTTCTGCAGCACGTTTCGAAGAGGGATAGCAAGACCTGGGCTTGGTGCAATCTACATATCCACTATAGTTCTCAGTGAACACCCTGCCGTCACCCTCACCATAGACTTCTCCCGAAGACACATAGAGCATCCGTTTCATACCATGACCCAGACCATATTCTATCAGGTTAGAAACGCCATAGAGATTCGCCTTCATCACTTCAACTGGTTTCTGGGCAAAGAAATTCGGACTGCCGTTGCTGGCGGCATGGATAATATAGTCAAAGCGGATGTCACTTTCAAGTGGCTGCATCACATCATACTGGATGAAGTGGAATGTCTCATCATCAGCGAACTCCAGAAAACGCTCCTTTGCCCGTTCCTCATTCCGTCCCGAGGCATACACATGATAGTCCCGCTGTGGATTCATCATCAATGCCTCTACAAGGCATCCGCCAATTAATCCTGTTCCTCCAGTCACAAGGATATTACACCCAGACAGTCTCTCCCAAGGCAGATCTTCCTCGAATATCCTCAGGGTATCTCTTTTGTATTCACTTATTTCAGCCATGATTCCTTAGAAGTATGCATCAGAGCCTTGATCATTTCAAGATCCTCCACCGTCGTAATCTTTATATTCTTCTCTGAGCCAGGAACGATGTGCATCATCCTCTGGGGACCAAGTTCCGCTATCAGCGTACATGAAGCCACAGAGTTCGTGATGCCTTTTTCTTTGGCTTCCTCATGGGCGGCTATGATATTGCCGAGCCGGAAAGTCTGAGGAGTCTGTGTACGGATCAGCCTGTCACGCGGAATACTCGTGTTCGTCGTAAAGCCATCGTCACTTTCCAAGATTGCCTCACGGCATTGTATGCCAGTGATGGCATAACCGTATGCCTTGCAGGTCGCAATATTCGAGGATATAATCTCCTGTGAAAGCAGCGGTCTTACAGAGTCGTGAATCAGCACAAGATCCTCGTCATCGCATCCTGCCTCCTTCAAACCATAAATGCCGTTATGGATAGACTCAAACCCAGTATCACCACCAGGGAATATCCATTTCAGCTTCTTGATAGAGAACTGGTTGGCATACGACTGTAACACCGTGTCCCAGCCTTTCAAACACACCACAGCAATAGCATCAATATCTGGATGACGCTCGAAAGCCTGCATCGTCATAATGATGATGGGAGCACCATCTACATGCATAAACTGTTTTGGAATGTCCTGCCCCATACGGTTGCCAGAACCTCCCGCGATAATTAAACCTATGTTCATACTAAAAATTTATTTCAATTTCACATTATATAATCCACCTTCCTGTCCACAATACAATAGCACCTTTGCATTAAAGAAATCCATATCTTCTGGCTCATTGGTTGTTAGAAGGGTCAAATCAATGGTCTTTTCTAACTTTTTCCTTTTAAGGTCTACTACCTGAATTGCACGTTTTGAGTCCAATCTTTTTGATAAAGACTGCTGTAAACCTGTCACTATATACATATGTCCCTTCCTAATTTTTGCGCCTTGAAGAATGCTTGGAAAGTGCAACACATACTGTTCTAAAACATCCTTCTCCGTTAAAATAATATTACTTCCATCTGATATTTTCGGCAAAGGGTAACATGTCACAATATTTAAAGAGTATCCTTCAGACTTAAGAGTCTTATCTGTTCTCGTTACAGTATAGAGTCGATTCTTCTCTTTGTCAACAACCCATATTAAAACACCAATCATCTTACCCCCTTGGGTTGCAGAAATTGTTTGGACTAATTGTGTTGTGTCTGGAAGTATTTCTTCTACAAAACAGCGGAATTTGTTTTTGCATTCAGTGATATACAAAAAAGGAATCTGACCAAAAGATCCTATTTCTACACCAAAGCATGCATTATTAACATGATTTTGGGGACTGTGTGAACTGATTAGGAATTCGTCAATGACTTCCGATTTATAAAGATCAAAAAGTCGACAGCGACCACCATCGCTAAACAAATACGCTATACTGCCATGAATAGCCATCCCCTGTGCTGAACGTCCTTTATAGTTCCCAACTATTGGATATGCCATTTGAGCCAGACAAAAGGAATAATGTAGAAGAAAGAACGAAAGAATAACCAAAAGCTGCTTTCTCATACATCTTTGCGCTTTAATTTATCAGGAATTCTATCCACAACTATATTATATTTACCTGTTTTTCTTTTAATAAGTTCATTAAATCTTAATGCTAATAACATTGGGGCATAATCAAAATAGCGCATTACCCTCCAATGCTTAACATATCTCCAACCAAGTCTATTCGTCAAAACATTAATCTTATCATGTATTTTTGGTGAGATATTTTTTAAATACAAGTCGAACTCTTTTATCTTTTTTGTATTCTCAGAAGTATGAAATCTAATCAAGAACAAATAATAAAGGGCAAAACTTCTCCTTGCCATTTTTTCAATAACAAAAGACACATTATCCTGACGGCATTTCCCTATATTCGTTTTATAAAAGGAGAGCATTTCTTTAATTACCTTAACACGCTGTTCTAAAGTACGCTTTATCACATTTGGGTCGAAAGTCTGCCCCTCACGGCCTCTTAGGTAAAGATATAAAGTGTGAGGATAATAGGTGACGGCATCAATCCACATCATAGGCTTAAAGATCCACTCATCGTCCGTATAACTGATTCCCTCTGTCTGTCTAAAGCTGAACCTGTCGAAAACCTTGCGTTTATAGGTTATACAGTGGTGTAACAACTTTGTGTTCATTTCATTTGGAATATCCTTCAGTTTAAATTCTCGTTTTAAAGGCAGGTCAAACGTGAATTCAGACAAGCATGTTCCAGCCTCATCGACCACATTAAAGTCGGAAATGACAAGATCTACATCAGTATATCCCAGATAGCTGATGAAATCATCAAGTACCTGAGGGTTGAAATAATCATCCGCATCCAGCACCTTGACATACTTTCCTGTAGCTTCCTTCAGGCCTCGGTTGATGCAGGAACCATAGTTCCCGTTCTCCTTGTCAATCACCCTGAATGTCTGAGGATACTTCGCCTCATATTCATGCGCTATCTGCGATGACGCATCCTTTGATCCGTCATTAATCACCAGAACTTCAAGTCGCTGCATATTCTCATCCGACACGATGAGTGAGTCCAGACACTTACGGAGATACTTCTCCATATTGTATGTCGGGATAATGATTGATAGAATCTTATCCATAAAGCAATACTGAAAAGGGCATCGGGGAATACCGATGCCGTTATTGTATAAAAAATGATTTTCTTCTTAGATTAATCGATTACCCATTCCTTGGGTAAGCCATCCCTTCTGACTTCGGCGGTTTTAACATTTCAGAGAGGTTGACACGCTCGAAATCCCTATAAACAGGATATTCTGCATGGTGACTTGGGTGACTCAGGAAATTTGTGTTCCTTTACGGTATGTCCCCATGCAAGACGTGATACAGAACTGGTATCAATTGACTTATCCCCAAGTACATTAGTTTATTAGGCTTAAAGAGTAAACATATTTCAAAAACAACCAGTTTCCATGTCAATTTAAAGAACGGATGCCGATAATTGGTATGCATCCAACCCCTTTTGGGGTATAGCTCTTAGCCCCAGCATTTGCTGCGGTTTTGAGAGTACCAAAGAAATCGGATTGATATTGTTTTTATTTCTATTTAACACAATACCTCTTCGGTAATGAGGTCATAATCCCTCCTACCTTGGACTATTCGCTGGAAATATCCCTTGAAAACTTCCAGCGCTGCTTTCTTCTGGAGTTTGCAAGTTTCTACAAAAGTCAGCCATGCTGCAGCCACCTCACCACCTAGTTCACTACTGAATCCACCAAAGCTTTTCCGCAGGTTAGTGAATGGCCGGACTGCCCGTTCGCAACAGTTATTGTCAATGAGTACATTTCCGATGTCTATATAAGCAATCAACTCTTTCCAGTGGTTTCGCATGTAGTTCAACGCTTTTTCGAGCTTGCTTGAGATTTTCAATTCTTTACTTTCCACTTTGGCGAGCAACAATGCTGATTCCTGGTCGAGTTCATTGAGTATCGGTATCGATTCAGTCTTTCTGGCTTCTAGCACCTCTGCCTCTGTCCGATGGAGGAGGATACTCTCCAACTCGACCTTATATAGTACACCTATTTTATCTATATATTCCTGAGCCAAAGGATCTTTGTAATCCTTAAGGGCTGACCAGAATATTCTGCGGACATGTGCCCAGCAGCATGCATGTGTACAGCCATCCAGCTTGCTGAAATAAGCATAAGCATTGTAGGCATCGGTCATAAGAGTACCCTGGAAGTCACCCAGGAATTTCTCAATTACCTCACGTCGCCTACGGCCAAACAGGTAGTAGCAAACCTTTGTGGTCAGGTTTACAATCACCCACATATAACGCTTTACATATTTGAAGGAGCCATCAGGCTGCTTTACCTTTGTGTCTATCCATGTCTCATCAACATAGATAGCAGTTCCTTTCTTCAGAAGACGTCTTTTAATACGGCACATACCACCTTTCAGGAACTCAGAACCTTCCTTCAGCCAGTTCAGGATTGTTTGGGGAGCCACCTTCATCTTCTCATTGACCATACGAAACATCTCTCTGCCACACGACAGCGCATACTGGAATCTGTTGACACCAAGGTCTGAGATCATACGCCATGTGCAGCTTGTATGAGGGACAAGACTTGGTTCGTCATAGTCTGACTCATTTACGAATACGCACTCACGCTTCTCTTTCTTGGGAACAAAGAAGGCAAATTCCTTACCGGTCTTCTTGTCACGTACCCAAACGTAACGGTAAGTATCCTGCCGCGTTACGCTAACCCTGTCAAACTGATCCACAGGACGTGTATAGCGGATAAACTCTAGTCCTAGTTCCTTCAATTTGTCAAGGTCACATTCATGGATTACATGTATATCAGCATGACTCTTATTGTAATGGTCGGGGCGTTTGCTCAGTTCACGTTCCTTATTTACAGGAGCCTCGGATGATGGTGTCACATCCTCTTCGGGTTCCTCTGCAGGAGGGACATCACGCTTACTGCCATTCTCAATAAAGTCATTCTCATCGTCATCCTTGGTTTTCTCTTCAGACAAAGAGGAATCGCCTTTAGGCTTCTCGCTGCCTTTACCATGCTGAGCACGCTTGCGCATAGCCAGTTCACCTTCAAGCTTGTCATACTTAGCCTTCAGGTCTTCGTAGGCTGCAGTCGCCCTCTCCAGCTTCTCGCCCATTGCATTATTCGCATCAAGGAGAGTGTTGACAGCATTCAGCAAGTCATCTATTCGCTTCTGATAACCCTCTCGTTCCATATCAGACAATTCTCCACCCCGTACTAATGCAGCCTCTCGTTCCAGCTGCATCGCGTACCGGGCTTGCATAACCATACGCTCTATATCTATATGTTGATCTGCCATAATATGGGACTTTTGCTATGCAAAGGTAACTACTTTTCATGACATTCACAACAATACAAACACTATTTAACATACTGAATATCAGACGTTTGCACTGTTTTAAGACGTTGCAGAAGACCTGAAATACCACCCTAAATGACGCTCCAAAGCAATGCATTATGAAGGCTTTTGTAAGGTTGTAAAGCCAATCTTTTATAACATCCAAACGCCTGATTATCACCATATTACACCGATTTTCAATCCAATTTTATTCTGACGAATTACATATTTTTAACTGTCCTGGACGCAGTTATTCCGCTTCATTATCGCATTTCACTTCTATCGAATTGATCCTCCTGATGACCGGACAACTCAGCAATGCCGTCAAGTACTTCCACTCAAGGACATATATTGGTTTGTTGCCATTAAACTCAAGCCTTACGAAACTCATGTTGTGATCAAACCGTTGCATATACAGCTGGCACTCATTATTCTCATGGCGGATTATCTTCACCAGCTTCTGGTTCCTGGAGGTAAACACGTAAGCTGTGCCATCCTCCTGAACACCTCCAAGAGCGCAAACAACGCCATGCAGTTTGTCATATCCCCCACGCATATCCTTGTAATTGGGGATATACTTGAATTTCATTGCACCACTCAGAG
>ERZ842401.752-NODE-752-length-47713-cov-32.847413_pt1 | contig 47713 bp, 36 predicted proteins | sample MGYA00521270_ERZ842401 | MGnify/ENA primary metagenome ERZ842401 (study PRJEB31892, sample SAMEA3878208) | bioreactor metagenome | biome: Moose rumen | place: Sweden | collected 2011-10 | study: EMG produced TPA metagenomics assembly of the PRJEB12797 data set... | reverse complement strand
GGCACCGTTTGGGTCGTTTGGCTGCCTGATACCGTTTGTGTCATTTTTCGTAGGGTCTCAATCACTGGCGTTACGGGAATGACTGCTTTCTTAGTGCGGGCTGTCTCGTAGCAGGCACGGATGACGTCGACCGAGACAAACGGGCGCACGCCATCGTGTATCCCCACCACGCCCTGTGCATCGTCGGGCACCTTGGCCAGTCCGTTCTGTACGCTGTGGAAACGTGTCTGTCCGCCATTGGCCAGCGTATATGCCACATTGAAATGATACGCCTCGCACAACTGCCTCCAGTAGTCCTGCTGTGCTTTTGGCAGTACCAGAATAATCTTCAGAACGGCAGAGTACTCGCGAAAACGCTCCAGCGTGCGCATCAGTACCGGCCTGCCGCCGATGGGCAGGAACTGCTTGGGGATGTCGCATCCCATGCGCAGTCCTTTACCTCCTGCCACGATAATTGCGTAGTCCATCTATCCCTTCATCAAATGAACGAAGCGCATGCCGGTGGCTACTTGCTGCGCCGTGTCGGTATCTTTCAGTTGACTTAGCAATTCATAAGCGAAGGGGAAGGCGGCTGCAGGTCCTTCGCCTGTAGTCACATTGCCGTCGACAGTGCACAAATCACCTGTGTAGGTGGCACCTTCGAGTGTCTGTTCGAAGCCGGGATAGCAGGTAGCACGCTTGCCGCGCAGGATGCCCAGTCCGCCCAATACCAGGGGGGCGGCACAGATGGCTGCCACCCGTTTGCCGGCAGCGTTTTGCTTCAATAATGCCTGCCGCAATCCCTCGTGGTTGTTCAGGTTGCTGGCTCCGGGCATGCCTCCAGGCAGTATCAGCAGATCGGCATCGGCGAAGTCGCAGTCTTCAAACATCGCGTCGGCCACCACCTGCACCCTGTGGGCCGTTTCCACCACCTGTGAGTCGCCCGTGACGCTCACCGTGACTACCTCTACACCGCCTCGGCGCAACACGTCGACGGGAATCAAGGCTTCGATATCCTCGAAGCCGTTAGCAAGAAAAACATAAACTTTTGCCATATTATCAAATTTAATTTGTACTTTTGCAGGCACAAAGATACAAAATCTTTGTGAAACGCGAAAGAAAAAGAAGAAATATGTCATCAAAGACCCTTACATTTGCCCTCTTTGGCAATTTGTACCAGCAGGAAAAGTCGGCTGCTATCCAGCAGGTGTTGTCTTGTCTGAAAGTTCATGGTGCCCGAATTGTTGTCGACGAGGAGTACTACCATTTCCTCATTGAAATGCCTGGTGTGCAGAGCATCCTGGGTATTCCCGAGACGCCGGGGAACCCTCAGAGTCCGGAAATACCAGGCAACTTCAGGTTCTCTACATTCACGGGGGGCAACTTCGAGGCCGACTTTGCCATCTCTATGGGCGGCGACGGCACGCTGCTGAAGACAGCCAGTCGGGTTCGTGAGAAACAGATTCCCATTGTCGGCATAAATATGGGTCGGCTTGGTTTCCTGGCCGATGTCAGCGCCGCCGATGTGGAGACGTGCATAGATGCTATCTATCGCGGTGACTATTCCGTGGAAGACCGTTCGTTGATTCGTGTGGAGACCAACGGCGAGCCCATCAACGGCTACGCGTGTGCGCTTAACGATGTGGCTATCTTGAAACGCGACTCGGCCTCGATGATCAGCATCCGCGCCAGTATTAACGGAGAGTTCTTGACCACCTATCAGGCCGACGGACTCATTGTGTCGACCCCCACAGGTTCTACTGCCTACTCCATGTCGAACGGTGGTCCTATCATAGTGCCCCGTACGGGGGTAATACTGATGACGGCCGTGGCCCCCCATTCTCTGAATATCCGTCCGATAGTCATTCCCGACACGGCCCAGGTGGAACTCACCGTCAGTAGCCGCAGTCATACATTCCTGGTAGCTATCGATGGTCGAAGCGGCAAACTGCCTGAGGGCACTACGCTGCGGCTCACCCGTGCGCCTTATATGGTAAAGGTGGTGAAACGTAGCGGCACCCGTTATTTTTCCACCTTGAGAGAGAAGTTAATGTGGGGAGCCGATGTTCGCTAAGCTGAAGAAGATTCTCGAGATTCCCGACAACCACTACACCGTGCGTCAGATATTCCGGTGGTTGTGGGAGGCTCTGCGCGGCAATCGTCTGCAGGCCGTGCTCAATGCTGCCATTGGGCTGGCTGGCGTGCTGCTCGGACTGCTGTCTGTGTGGGCCATGCAGCGCGCCATCGACACAGCGGCTGGCGTGCACGAGGGCTCTATCTACGGTGCCGTGGGAGTGATGGCCGTGCTTATTTTGGGCGAGATGGGTCTCAACGTGCTGCGCATCTGGGTGAAGAACATCCTGGGCGTGAAGGCTCAGAACCGCATGCAGCAGCGCATCCTGGCCCGTGTGCTTCGCTCGGAGTGGCGTGGGCGCGAGGCCATGCACAGCGGTGATGTCATTAACCGCTTGGAGCAGGATGTGCAGACGGTAGTGACGTTCCTCACCGAGACGCTCCCCTCCACACTCTCTACCGTGGCCATGTTCTTGGGTGCTTTTGTCTATCTGCTGCAGATGGATGCCTGGCTCGCCTGTGTCACCGTGGGCATCCTGCCCATATTCATTCTGGTCAGCCGCATCTATATGGCCTATATGCGCAAGTTCAACCGACAGGTGCGTAATACCGACAGTCAGGTGCAGAGCCTGCTCACCGAGACCATGCAACACCGTATGCTGGTGAAGGCGCTTGAGGCCGAAGGTCAGATGTTGTACAAGTTGCAAGCCACTCAGTCCGTCCTGCGCCAATGGGTGCGCAAGCGCACCGTTTTTTCCGTCTGCAGTCATTTCTTCCTCAACGTAGGTTTTTCTATAGGCTTCCTCGTCGCTTTCCTCTGGGGTGCCCTGCGTATGCACGCCGGCACGCTGACCTTTGGTGGCATGACTGCCTTCCTGCAACTGGTGCACCGTATACAGAACCCCGCACGCGAGCTGACGCGCCTGGCTCCTGCCTTCGTGAGTGTGTTTACCGCCGCCGAGCGGCTTATGGAACTGTGCGACATTCCTGAGGAGCAGCAAGGCGCCCCGCAGCTGCTGCCCGCCCCCTGCGGCATCCGGCTCGAACATGTCACTTTCAACTACGGTGCTCCCGGCCAGCAGCCAGCCATGCAGGATTTGGACTTCGACTTCCCCCCAGGCTCGTGTACCGCTGTTATGGGCGAGACAGGAGCCGGCAAGACCACGCTCATCCGTCTGCTCCTAGCTCTGGTGAAGCCCCAGCAGGGTTGCATCAGTATCTATACATCGTCTGTGCAGCCGCATTGCTGCAGTCCTCTCAGCCCCCTGCACCGCTGTAACTTCGTCTATGTGCCGCAGGGCAATACCCTGCTCAGCGGCACCCTGCGTGATAACCTCCGGCTAGGCAATCCCGAGGTCTCCGACCAGCAGATGCACGAAGTCCTTCGCACGGCCTGTGCCGACTTCGTAGACGACCTGCCCGACGGACTTGATACCCGATTCTCGGAACAGGGAGGCGGTCTGAGCGAGGGCCAGGCTCAGCGTATCGCCATTGCCCGCGCCCTGCTGCGGCCTGGCAGTATCCTCCTGCTGGATGAGGCTACCAGCGCCCTCGATGCCGATACCGAGCGCCGGGTACTCGCCAACATCCTGCAAGGACAGCAGCGCACCGTCATCTTCGTCACCCACCGTCCAGCCGTCATTGACTATTGCAGTCAGGTGCTTCGCATCACCCATTCTGCCTGACCCTGCTTCTTCTCTCACCTCTCATTTCTCACTTCTCACCTCTTACCTCTCACCTCTTACCTATTACCTCTCACCTCTATATAATAAGGTGGAAAGTTTAAGTAGTGTTAAAGCGGATGGGTAAAGCATGGAAATCTATACCTAATGTTTGGAGGGAAGGAAGAATTATTCTACCTTTGCAGTGTACTATTCAACTGGTACACTATTATAGATTCCTTTAAGCGAACAAACACGTTATGATTGACATCAAGAGCATCAGTTTCAAGTATGCTGGACAAAAACGTTTGGTATTTGAAAACTTCAGCCTCCAATTGGAGGCAAACCGTATCTATGGTCTTCTGGGAAAGAACGGGACGGGCAAGAGCACGCTGCTCTATCTGATTGCAGGGCTGCTGCGCCCTGGCAAGGGCACCGCTAGTTGCGATGGTATTGCAACATGGCAGCGACAGGCCGAGACCTTGCAGGAGATATTCCTCGTACCTGAGGAGTACGACCTGCCCTCTATGTCGTTGAAGAAGTACGTCAGCCTGATGGAAGGCTTTTATCCCCGATTCAGTCATGATGTGCTGGAGCGCTGCCTGAATGATTTCGAACTCTCTACCGACCTGCACCTGAAAGCCCTCTCGATGGGGCAGAAGAAGAAGGTCTACATGTGTGTGGCCTTGGCTGCACAAACCCGTTACCTGCTGATGGACGAGCCTACCAACGGGCTCGACATCCCCTCGAAGAGCCAGTTCCGTAAGGTGGTGGCCGAGAACATGAGCGACGACCGTACGCTGATTATCTCCACCCATCAGGTACACGATGTGGAGGCACTGCTCGACCATATCATGATTCTCTCGGAACAAGCCCTGCTGCTTAACGCCAGCACGGCCGACCTTACCGAGCGCTATGCCTTCGAGTTGCGCCCGCCGCAGGAAATGGACGGAAGCGTCATCTATGCCGAGCCGTCACTTCAGGGCAACATCGCAATGGTGCGCCGCATGCCCGACATGCCTGAGACGCAGGTGAACCTCGAACTATTGTTTAACGCTGTAACGAAGCAAAAGATTTAAACCACGAATTTCACGAATTACACGAATTGATATGAAAAACTTTGATATGAAACGCTTCGGCCGCGTGCTGAAACTTGATTTCGTAGAAGGCCGCAAGAGCATGATGTGGGGCGCACTCTGCATGCTGCTGCTCTATCTGTTCTTCTTCTGGTTTGCACATAATCTTTTAATCCATGATAGTAGAATGGATTATGTAAATGATCCAGAGGTTATGCAATTGTTGCGCATGAAAGAAATCTGTGGGGCTGTGGGAGCGTTCGGCGTGATGGCTATGTTCATCTATCTCCTGATTGCGACCAGTACACTCTATCGTGGGGAGCAGAAGAAGCAACAGCGTATAGCATGGTTGATGCTGCCGGCATCGAATCTGGAGAAGTTCACATCGCGTTGGATTTATCTGTTGGTGTTCTCGCTGGTGGGTGGAGTGCTGCCGTTTTTCATAGCCGACCTCATCCACATGGCTTACCTTGGTGTGGCGGACCTTCCTGTGATGGCTGCTACGGACGATGTCTTCTCAGTATTCCCACATATGCAGTATAAGGGCGATACTTGGATAAGTATTGTGAAGGTCTATACGTTCCTTGTCATGATCCATTCCTTCTATCTGCTTGGCGGCGTGTTCTTTAAGAAGTACCATTTCATTGCCACCTCTGCCGTTCTAGTATTAGGGCTTGCTATGGTGTTTACTATAACAAATGCTTTTCATCTATACGTTTTTTTGAATCGTATAGATATATTCATCTATCCTGTCCTTGTCATCCTCTTCACCTGGCTCGCCTACTACTTGTTCTGCCGCTGGCAGGTTGTTACACACAAATTTGCAAACGTATGATATTCAGTACAGATAAACCCATCTACGTGCAGATGGCCGACAGGCTCTGCGACGAAATTCTGGCCGACAAGTATCGGGACGACGACCGCATTCCTTCGGTCCGTGAGTATGCTGTGCTGCTGGAGGTGAACACCAACACCGCCGTGAAGGCCTACGACGGACTCGCGCGCGCGAACATTATATATAATAAGAGAGGATTGGGCTACTTTGTGACCAAGGGTGCAAAGCGGCAAATCCTTAAGGAGCGCAAAAAGGAGTTCATGAAGGAGCGTCTGCCCGAGCTGTTCCGGCAGATGCAGTTGCTCGACATTAAGATTGATGATGTCGTTGAGGCTTACGCTGCAACTTTTTGATCCTTTGCAACGTCTAATGGATAGAAACAGACAAACAATGATGCATTATGCATGACTAATTATGTATTAAATGATACACTTAGAAAACGTAAACAAGACCTACTTCGGTGCTCAGCCCCTGCATGTGTTGAAGGGCATTAACCTCGACATCGCGAAAGGCGAGTTCGTCTCTATCATGGGTGCATCGGGTTCAGGTAAGTCGACGCTGCTCAACATCCTGGGCATCCTCGACAACTACGACTCTGGCCTCTACGAACTGGCAGGCGTGCCCATCAGGAATCTCTCTGAGCGCCGTGCTGCCGACTATCGCAACCGCATGATAGGCTTTATATTCCAGTCGTTTAATCTCATCTCGTTTAAGACCGCCGTGGAAAACGTGGAGTTGCCGCTCTTTTATCAGGGTGTGTCCAGAAAGAAGCGCCATCAGATGGCTCTGGAGTATCTGGAGCGTCTGGGCCTTCTTGACTGGGCCGGTCATTACCCCAATGAACTGTCGGGAGGACAGAAACAGCGTGTAGCTATTGCCAGAGCACTCATCACCCGACCGCAGATTATCCTGGCCGACGAGCCAACGGGCGCACTCGACTCCAGGACCTCTGTGGAGGTGATGCAGTTGCTCAAGCAGTTGAATCAGGACGAGGGCATGACCATCGTGGTGGTGACCCACGAGAGCGGTGTGGCCAACGAGACCAACAAGATAGTACATATCAAGGACGGCATCATCGGCGAGATAGAAGAGAACCTGAACCACGATGCCTCACCCTTCGGCAGCAGCGGCTTAATGAAGTGATAATTAAGCATTAAGAATTAAGACTATGCGAGATATCATTAGTGAAATATGGTCGACGGCCAGGAGGAATAAGCTCCGCACCACGCTCACAGGTTTCGCCGTGGCGTGGGGCATCTTCATGATCATCGTGTTGCTGGGGGCCGGCAACGGACTTATCAATGCCAATGTGGAGCAGGCCGGCAGTTGGCTTACAAACTCGATAGAGGCCTACGGCGGCACGACGTCGAAAGCCTATAAGGGACTGAGTGAGGGACGGTATATCGAACTGAACACAAAAGACCTTGCCGCTACAGAGACTGAGTTCGGGCAGAACATTGACGACGTGGGAGCTGTGTATTATCACAGTTCCACAGTTTCCAATGGCGAGCAATATATGAACTTGCAGATAATGGGTGTCTATCCCATCCATAGCAGTATCGTGAAGCGCACGCTGATATGCGGACGTAATATCAATGATATCGACTTGAAAGAGAAACGTAAGGTGCTGGTGCTGACCGACAAGCAGGCCAAGGAACTGGAACCCAAGGACTATAAGACGCTGTTGGGTAAACATGTCAAGGTAGGCAATATCTCGTTCAAGGTGGTGGGTATCTACAAGACTCCTGGCGACGGCGAGAGTTCGGCGTATTCTTCTTATTCCACCATCAAAAGTATCTTTGGAGCCAAAACCAGCGACATAGGAAGCATTGAGTTCACCTTTCACGGATTGGAAACGGAGGAGGCCAACGAAGCCTTCGAGAAAGACTATCGCCGCCGGCTGAATGCCAACCACCAGGCACATCCTGATGACGAGCGAGCCATCTGGCTGTGGAACGGCTACACGCAGAGCATGCAGATGGAGACGGGTATCGCCATTATCCGTACGGCGCTGTGGATTGTGGGTCTGTTCACGTTGCTCTCGGGCATCGTAGGCGTGTCGAACATCATGCTCATCACCGTCAAGGAGCGTACCCATGAGTTCGGCATCCGCAAAGCCATCGGCGCAAAGCCCTGGAGCATCCTGAAGCTGATCATCATCGAGAGCGTCATCATCACCACCTTCTTCGGCTATGTCGGTATGGTGCTGGGTGTGGCGGCCAATGAGTATATGGATGCCACCATCGGCCATGAGACCATCGACACGGGCCTGTTCCAGGCCACAATGTTCCTCAACCCGACCGTCGGAATCGACGTGTGTATCGAGGCGACGATGGTGATGATCATCGCAGGAACGATAGCAGGACTGATACCAGCCTTCAAGGCAAGTAGAATACGCCCCATTGAGGCACTTCGCGCGGATTGATAATTGGTAATTGACAACTGCAATGAGAATAGATTTAGATACATACAGGGAGATAGTCGAGACGCTGACCCGCAATAAGGCGCGCTCGTTCCTGACGGGCTTCGGCGTGTTCTGGGGGGTGTTCATGCTTGTGGCGCTGATGGGCGGCGGGCAGGGACTGAAGGAACTGCTCGAGAAAAACTTCGAAGGGTTTGCCCAGAACACCGTGATTGTGTGGAGCCAGCAGACGTCGAAGGCCTACAAGGGCTTCCGCAAGGGTCGTTTGTGGAGAATGGACTATAAGGACATCGACCGCCTGCGCCAGCGCGTGCCGGAACTCGATGTGGTAGCCCCCGTGCTTTTCTCGCCGTGGGGAAACTCGAACAATGCCTACTATGGCGACCAGCGCACGACGCCCCGTGTGCAAGGCACTTCGCCGGAATATGCCAAGGTGGTAGCACCCAAACTTTTCTACGGACGCTATATCAATGAGGTAGACATGAGGGAAGGGCGCAAGGTGTGCGTCATTGGCAAGAAGATATACAAGGACCTCTTCAAGGAGGGAGGCGACCCCTGCGGCAAGAGCATCCGCATCGACTCGACATACTACGAGGTCGTCGGCGTGGACTATGCCTCGACGGGCATGAACATCAACGGACGGGCCGAGGAGCGTGTCACCCTTCCCCTGACGCTGATGCAGCGCACCTATAACCGCGGCAACGAGGTTGATATGATAGTAGCCACGGGGCGCAAGGGCGTGGTGATGTCGAAAGTGTCCGACCGCATCCGCGAGGCCGTGACGATAGCGCATTTCGTGGACCCGACCGACGAACAGGGCGCGATGGTATTCAACACCGAGGTGCTCTTTCAGATGCTCGACAACCTGTTTCGTGGTGTCAACTTCCTTATCTGGCTGGTCGGACTGGGCACCCTGTTGGCAGGCGCCATCGGCGTGTCGAACATCATGATGGTCACCGTGCGTGAGCGTACTACGGAGATTGGCATCCGTCGTGCCATTGGTGCCACGCCCCGCATGATCCTGTCGCAGATTATCTCTGAGAGCATTGTACTTACCCTCGTCGCGGGCATGAGCGGCATCCTCTTCGGGGTGATGATCCTGCAGATGCTGGAACTGGCCAATACCGAGGACGGCATCCTGGCCGCCCACTTCCAGGTGGGCTTCTGGACGGCCATCGGTGCCGCCGTCATCATCACCATCATGGGTGTTCTTGCCGGTCTAGCGCCTGCTGCCCGTGCTATGAGTATCAAACCCGTCGATGCCATGCGCGACGAGTAGAAAGAATAAAAAGTTAAAAGATATAATTATGAAAAAGTACAGCAAACTGATTATCGCCGCAATTATCGCGCTGATTTTCATCGGAACGTTTGTGTTCCTCTGGCAGAAGAGCCAACCCAAGGAGATTGTCTACTCGGAGTTCACGCCCGAGAAGACCGACTTGCAGAAAGTCACTATCATCACCGGAAAGATTGAACCCCGCAACGAGGTGAACGTAAAACCCCAGATCAGCGGCATCATTGCCGAACTGATGAAGGAGCCCGGCGACCGTGTGCAGCAGGGCGAGGTCATTGCCAAGGTGAAAGTCATCCCCGACATGGGACAGCTCTCGAGTGCTGAGAGTCGCGTGCGTCTGGCCGACATCAACCTGCGTCAGGTGGAGACCGACTATGCCCGTATGCAGAGCCTGCACGACCAGAAGCTGGTGAGCGACGAAGACTATGAGAAAAGCCGCCAGCAGCTGAAGCAGGCCCAGGAGGAGAAGGCTGCCGCCGTGGATGCCCTCCAGGTGGTGCGCGACGGTGTGTCGAAGTCGAATGCCTCGGCCTCAAGCACCCTTATCCGTTCCACCATCAGCGGCATCATCCTCGATATCCCCGTCAAGGTGGGTAACTCCGTCATCAACAGCAATACCTTCAACGATGGTACCACCATTGCCACGGTAGCCAATATGCAGGACCTCATCTTCCGCGGGAATATCGACGAGACCGAGGTGGGCCAGCTCAGCATCGGCGTGCCCATGAAGATTACCATCGGTGCCCTGCAGAACCTGCAGTTCGATGCCACGCTGGAGTATATCTCGCCCAAGGCCACCGAGAGCAACGGTGCCAACCAGTTTGAAATCAAGGCGGCTGTGGTGGTGCCTGCCGACGGCAACATTCGCTCGGGCTATAGTGCCAATGCCGAGATTGTGCTGGCTCAAGCCACCCAGGTGCTCTCCGTGCCTGAAAGTGCCATCGAGTTCAGCGGCGACAGCACCTTTGTCTATGTCGTCAAGGGCGATGACAAGCAGAAAAGCTACGAGCGCCGTTCCGTCGTCACCGGTCTGAGCGACGGCGTGAATATTGAGATTAAGGAGGGGCTCACCGCCGACGATAAGGTGCGCGGTCCCGAGCTGATATCTGATGACGATGAAAAGTAAAGACGGAAAGAAAATAGTGTGATTATGAATAAGCATCTTTCATTAATGGGTTGTGGGTGGCTAAGGGTTTTACCTTTTTGCCTTTTCCCCCTTCTACCCTTAGGGGCCCAGCCCCGCCAATGGAGCCTGCGCCAATGTTGCGACTATGCCATTGAGCACAGCATCACCGTCAAGCAGCAGGCCAATGTGTGCCGCCAGCAGGAAATAAAACTCTCGACTGCCAAGAACCAGCGTCTGCCCAACCTCACCGGTAGTGCCAGTCAGAACTTTTCGTTCGGTCGCAGTCTCACCTCCGAGAACACCTACACGAACACCAACACCTCGTCGACCTCGTTCTCGCTGGGCACAAGCGTTCCCCTGTTCACGGGCTTCCAGATTCCCAACAATATCAAGCTCAGCCAGCTGAGTCTGGAGGCCGCTACTGCCGACTTGGAGAAGGCCAAGAACAACATCTGCACCCAGGTGGCACAGGCCTACGTGCAGATTCTCTACAATATGGAGATTGCCGACGTGGCACGCAGGCAGATCAGTATCGACTCGGCGCAGGTGGCCCGTCTGCAGGCGTTGTTTGATGCCGGCAAGACCAGCGAGGCCGAACTGGCCCAGCAGCGCGCTACCCTGGCCCAAAGCCAGCTGACTGCTACCCAGGCCGACAACAACCTGCAACTGGCCCTGCTCGCTTTGACCCAGCTGCTGGAACTGCCCACCCCCGAGGGCTTTACCATAGAAAGACCCGCTATGAGCCAGGTGCTTGACGATGCCATAGCTACCCCTGACGAGATTTACGCTGAAGCCCTGGCCGTGAAGCCCGAGATTCAGGCGCAGCAGTTGCGCCTGCGTGCCACGGAGAACAGCATCAAGATAGCACAGGCGGCCTATTATCCCACGCTGAGTTTCAGCGCCGGTCTGGGCTCCAACTATTACAAGACATCAGGTTTCGATGCCGACGGCTTTAGTAAGCAGATGAAGAACAACTTCAGCCAGTATCTGGGCTTCAACCTGAGCATTCCCATCTTCAACCGATTCCAGACGCGCAACAGCGTGCGCTCGGCCAGGATAGACCGCGAGAACCAGCAGTTGCAGTTCGACAACACGAAGAAGACGCTCTACAAGGAGATACAGCAGGTGTATTATAATACCGTGGCTGCCAGGGAGAAACTGTCCAGCAGTCAGGAGGCTGGCAGGAGCAGCGAGATGGCTTTCCGGCTGACCCAGGCCAAGTACGAGCAGGGAAAGGCCACCATTACCGAGTTCAACGAGGCCAAGAACAACTACCTGAAGGCAGAGAGCAACCTGACGCAGGCCCGCTACGAATATGTCTACCAGCAGGCACTCATCCTCTTCTACAGGGGAAAGACGCTGGACTTCTGAAAACGCCTCCCGACAGAGGGGGAGTTTGGACGGAGCAAACCCGGAGTTTGGACGGAGCAAACCCGCAGTTTGGACGGAGCAAACTGCGGGTTTCAATACGGCAAACTGGGAGTTTGCTTACGGGTATCATTTCACCAGCACCTTCTTCACGCTGCCGTCGCTGGAGACGACGATGTTCAGGCCGCGCTGCATCTGCTGGCGGCGCATACCGTTGATGGTGTAGATGCCCTTCACGGCATTCGTTGTGGCGGTGGTTGTCTCGCTGATGCCGTTGGCCAGCTCCTTCGACTTCTCGCCTTCGTTGGCGATATAGATGTCGTAGAAGCCAATCTTCGAGTTGTTGTTGGTCAGGTAGGCGCGTACATAGACCTCGTCGTTGCCTTCGTAGCTGCGGGTGATGTTCTTGGTCAGACGATTGAGGCCTTCCATCTTGATGGTGTCGCCCAGTACCTGCCAGCTGCTCTCCCAGGCATTGCCGTCGGCAGAGACCTCAATGACGAAGTCGTGCTTGGTGACAGACCCTTCAGCGGGTTTCACGATGCTGCCCACGTTGGCAACCACATCGAACGGACCGGCAAACTTCTTGGTGGTGACTATGTAGGCGTTGTAGGGGAAGCCCTGTCCGTCGCTGGGACTGGTGTTCTTGTCGGCCAGGTTGATGTAAGCTCTGGTGACGGGGAAGTAGGGGTTGATGTCGTCGACGGTGGCGTAGTTATAGCCGCTGTGGTCGCCGATGTTCTCGCCTGTCTGGATGTTCTCCCAGATGACCAGCTGACCGCGGGAGCGGATGGCCCAGCCATTCTCGAAGTCTTTCTCCTCTTCGTCGTTCAACTCGGTGTAGGTCTTTTTCTCCACCTCGTCGCCATCTTCGTTGACAACCGTTTCCGTGGTATACGACTCCAGGTTGTAGTAGGGATAATTTTCCTTTTTATTTTTCCACGAGAAGTAGTAGGCCGTAGAGGTGCTGCCGCCGTTATACTCGGCGCTGTTGGCATCCATGTGAGCCAGCACGTCGATGCGCACCTTGGCATTGTTGATGGTCACCTCCTGCGATGTGAGGTCGGAAGCCACCTTCACCTCGTCGGTAGCAAAGGTGTAGATGGTCCTGGGCAGAGTGAGGGTGATGGGCTGAGTGTACTTCGACGACTTCAGCGTGTCGTTGGTGTTCGAGTAGTTGTACCAGATGGTGCCTTCGCCGGCAATGGTGACGGTCGATGCACCATCGGCCTGCTCAACCGAGATGGTCGGCGCAGCCATCTGGTCCTTCAGGTCGACCAGCTGCTCAGCCACTTCGCTGAGCAAGTAGCCGTCGCCGCGAGCCACGGCCTTCACGGTGACACCCTCGGTGGCAATGTTGAACGGTTCGGTATAGACGGTGCTCTGCTCTGTGGGCACGCTGCCGTCGATGGTGTAGAATATTTCGGCACCGGTGACAGCGCTGCTCAGCACGACGTTGGTGTTCTGGTTCTTATACTCCAGCTTGATGTTGGGCTTCGGGGCAGCCGTCACCTTGGCCTTCGAGCCGATGAGCAGGCTGATGGCATTGGCCAGCAACTGCGGGGCAGCATCGAAGGCGGGGATAAAGATAAAGCCATTGTGCGACAGGTTGTGGGCATGGATGGCGGTGAGGTCGGTAGACATGGCGGTGGCCAGCACGGCATCCTTGGCAAAGAGACCGTCGAGGGTGACTGCCGAGATGGAGCTGCCGGTGGTGAGCACCAGACCGGAGACACCTTCCTCGGTGATGATATCCAATCCGCGGAACAGGGCGTGGTTGACCTGCTTGACGTCGGCGAAGGGATTCTCTACCGTCTGCACGCTGCCATAGCCCCAAGCGGCATAGATGGCGGTATTCAGGTTGAGCACGGGCACGAAGGGCTGGATGGCTTTCAGCGAGGCGATGGCATCGGCATTGCTGACAGAGGCACCGATGACGACGGCATCGTAGGCCGTCAGGGCGTCGAGGGTGAAGGCTGCGGTAGCCTCCAGGGGCTCCAGGGTGTACTTCTCGCTGGTGCCGAGGATGGCAAAGGCCGGCTCGGCATCGGTGCTGCCGTTATACAGATAAGCCACCTTCGACTTCTGTTCGGAGTTGCCCACCTCTATATAATAGATGTGGCAGCCGTTGGTGTTGTAAATCTGAATGTCGTAAGTGCCGTCAGCGTTGGCTTCGTCGGTCAGCGTTTCGGGCAGCAGCCATTCCTGATCGGTGTACGTTGTAGGAACTGTAACGTCGCTTCCGTCGGGTGCCTTCAGCTTGGTGCCTGAGGTGCCATGACCCACGTAGAGTTCTACGCCACGGGCATCGGTCGATTTGTGCGACTCAACGCCTATCTTGATGGATGTGCCGGGCTGCACCTTGGGAATGACGAAATAGTTCTTCTTCGAACTACCCAGCCAGAGGTACGATGGTCCTTGGTAGGGCCCGAAACCGGAGTTGAGAGGTCCCTGATAGTTCACGGCGATAGCCAGCGAACGGTTGGTGGTGTTGGTGTAGAGCAGACCTTCCAGTTCGGCTATCTCCACGCCATTGGCTTTCACGCTGGCGCCGTCGGCGGAGCCTTGTGCCGTGACCTCCCAGAAGCAGTTGTTCTTCGACAGCTCTGTGGGTTCTGTGGCTGTGGCTTTCTCGACATCCGACCAGGCACCTCCAGAGACTCCCTTTTCGGCTTCCGCCTGCAGGTTTGCTACTGTCTGTGCACTCCAGTTGGTGAAGTCCCACTTGCGGTAGGCTTGTGCGTTGGCGATGGTTGCTGTGAGCAGAGCCATCATGCAAAGTGTAAAGATTCTCTTCATAGTTGATAGTTTTAGTTGTTAATATGATTTATTTGAAGTTCTTCGTTTAAGGGGGTTAGTGCTGTGTAACCTTTCGATTGCCGTTGATATAGATGCCCGACTTACAGGGCGTGCTCGTCAGCCGCTGTCCGCTCAGCGTGTACCATCTGTCGTCTGTCTTGTCGGTTGTCCTGATGGCCTCTACGCCCGTATCTCCGTCCAGGAAGTTCTTCAGCTCGTAGACACCTTGCATGGCGCGGTGCGTACTGTTGTTCCATAGTCCGCGGTTGACCCATCCGGTGAGCACCTTGCTGTTAGGGCCGTTGCCGTTCTCCTCGGGGAACCACCAGTAGAGACCGTCGACATTGTCATGCTGCTTCAGCAGGGCGGTCAGGTCGCGGATGTAAGCCGCCTGTCCGGCTGCCGACACGGGCCAGGTGCTCGAGAAGTCCGTAAAATCTTTGCTGGGTGCCGGCTGATATTGATAGTAGTAGGCCGTCTCCACTATCTGCACCTTCTTCGTGGGATATTGCGTTGCCAGCATATTGAGCGATTGCGAGAGCGTAGCCAGCGAGCCGTGCCAGAAGGGATAGTAGCTCAAGCCGATAACGTCGTAGTCGACCGCTGCCAGCTTGTCGTAGATGAACTTCAGGGTTGTGGCATCGCCCGACCGCTCGGTATGAATCATCACTTTGGCTTCAGGGCATGCGTCGCGGCAAGCCTTCACAGCCTGCTGCAACAAGGCAATGAAGCGGGTCCAGTTGGCTGCGGGCGAGTTGGTGTAGCACCTCTTGGGGTTGCTGCTGCCGTAGGTGCCCCACAGCATGCCGTAGCTGATTTCGTTGCCCGTCTGAATGTAGTCGGGTGTGGCTTTGGCCTCCACGAGTGCATCCAAGCACGTCTTGGTATAGTCGTAGATTTGCTGCTGCAACTGTTCGTCGGTCATTGAGGCCCATTTGGCGGGTGTCCACTGGTTAGCAGGGTCGGCCCAGGTATCGCTGTAATGGAAGTCAAGCAGAAGTGTGAAGCCCTCGGCCTTGATGCGCTTGGCCAGGCGTACCACATAGTCGAGGTCTTGGCAGACCTGTGCGTCTGTCTTGCCCTCGGGGTTCTTGCGTTGCGGATCGACAAACAACCTCAGTCGCAGAGCGTTCCAGCCTACGGCTTCGCTCTTGAGGAACTTCAGCACATCGTCAATCCTTGTGCCCTGCTCATCGTAATAGGCCACGTTGTTGTCTTCATAGCTTTGCAGTACCGAGATGTCACCTCCCACGTATTTCTGTGCGCTGGCTGTGCCAGAGCCTGCGAGGAAGGAGCCCATCATGGCTATCAAAAAGCACAACAGTCTGAGATTGTTCGCGTTTTTGGGGTAATAGTACTTCATAATAGTTTTATTTAGTAGATGATTTTGGGTGCAAAATTACGAAAAAGCATTGATAATTCCAAATTTTTGTGTACTTTTGTGCCCTATGAGAACAGAGAAAGGTCTGCAGGTACCCTTATTGCTGCCTGCCGTCTGCTTGTTAGCAGGTATCGTGGCTACTCCCATGTCGTCGGGCAGGGGACTGGTGCTGGTTGCTTTGTGTGTCGGCACGGTGCTTGCATGGGCACTAAGACGCTGGCCTGCCATGCAGAGCCTCGGCGTGCATCTGTGCTGTTTTTTCCTGGGGATGCTGGTAGCAGGACCTGCCGACAGACCTGTGACTACAGAACGCCAGACTGTGACGGGCGTGGTCTTCTCGGAACCTGCCGAGAAGCCCAAGACCATCGCCGTGGATGTCTGTCTGCCCGATGCGGGCACAACGGTGCGCTGCTACCTGTGGAAAGACGCGCAGAGCAGGAGGGTGGCGCTGGGCAGTAGGCTGGTGCTGGCTAATGGTGCGGGCGGTTTTGTGCGCAGCGGTGACTGGCATTTCGGCGGCGACGGCTACGAACGGCTGTCGGCGTTCGACGGTCTGCGCCTGTGGTTCCTGCAGGTCAGGCATCGCCTGCTGGAAAACTATCGCCGTCAGCGGGCCGAGGACGAGACCTATGCCGTGCTGGCTGCAATGACGCTGGGCGACAAGTCGGCGTTGACGGGTGAGCTGCGCGATGCGTACTCCGTCACCGGTGCCTCTCATGTGCTGGCACTCAGCGGCCTGCACCTGGGCATCATCTGGCTGCTGCTCTTTCGGCTGACGCTGGGGCGTCGCCGCTGGTGGCTGTCGCAGGTGCTCATCATCCTTGGCATCTGGGCTTTCGCCTTCCTCACGGGACTGTCGACGAGCGTCCTGCGTTCAGCAGCCATGCTCAGCACCTATGCCCTGTTTTCTGTCGGCGGGCGGCGGCGTTCGCCTGTCAACCTGCTCTGCTTCACGGCTATTGTGATGCTGCTGGTCAGCCCATCGTCTGTTTACGATGTCGGCTTCCAACTATCGTTTTGTTCGGTGCTCTCCATCCTGTTGCTGCTGCCTCTGTTCAAGGCCTGCTTTCCGGATGGCTATTTTTTGCGTCACCGCTTTCAGAAGTGGCTGTTCGGCATGGCAGGATTGTCGCTGGCAGCACAGGTCGGTGTGGCTCCGCTCATTGCCTATCATTTCGGCCGTTTCTCCACCTATTTCCTGCTGACCAACTTCATCGTAGTGCCTGCTGCCACCCTGATTCTCTACGGGGCTCTGCTCATGGTGGTGATGCCGGGTGTGGTGGGCCCTGTGCTGCTGTGGGTGGTGGAAATGCTGAACAAGGCACTTGGGTGGGTGTCCCAACTGCCTTGTTCCAGTATTGACGGCTTGCATCCGTCGGTTCTTCAGGTCTGTCTGACCTATCTGATTTTCCTTTGTCTCTATCTGGCTGCCAGAAGAGTGGTGCACGTGGAGCCCGTTACATGATATGCAGCCCGCGCAGGATGTCGTTCAGGTTGGCTACCACCATGAGCAGGATGAGTATACCGAAGCCGATATACTCTGCCTTGACCATGAAGTTCTCTGACGGTTTGCGGCGTGTTATCATCTCGAAGAGAAGGAAGAGCACGTGACCACCGTCGAGAGCGGGGATGGGCAGGATGTTCATGAAGGCCAGGATGATGCTCAGGAAGGCGGTCATCAGCCAGAAGCGGTGCCAGTTCCAGGTTTCGGGAAAGAGGCTGCCGATGGCACCGAATCCGCCCAGCTGCTTCACGCCGTCGCTCGAGAACAGGTACTTCAGGTCGCTCACATAGCTGCTCAGCGTGTTCCAACCGTACTTCACGCCTGCGGGGAAGCTCTCGAAGAAACCGTACTCAAAGGTGGTGGGCTCGTAGATCTGTACAGGGGCAAAGCCTAGTTTCAGGTCATTACCCAGTGTGGTGGCAATCGTGTCGGTCTGGCTGCCGCGCTGGTAGACCAGCGTTAGCTGGCAGGCGTTCAGACTGTCGGCGGCGGTCTTTGCTGACTTCAGCACGTCATTCATGCGCGACAGCTCGTCGGTGAACTGATAGAACGAGCCTATCTGCTTGTTGTTGGCGGCGATAATCTTGTCGCCTTTCTGCAGACCGATAGCGGCAGCGGGTGTACCGGGCAGCACGCTGTCGACCTGTGCGGGCAGCAGGGGACGTGCAAAGACGGGTACCGTCTGTGCCATTTCAATCAGACTCAGTTCGGTGTTGATGCTGATGGTCTTGGGCTGACCGTTGCGCAGTACATGCACCTCCTTGGCATTGCATATCATGCGATACATGTCGCCGCTCCATTCCTTGAAAGGCTTCTCGTCGGTCGACACCAGGATGTCGCCGTCCTGGAAGCCCAGAGCCTTAGCCTTTTCATTGAACTCCATACCCTGGGTCATGCCCGAGAGTGGCACATAGGACTCACCCCAGTGGAACAGCACCATCGAATAGATGAACAGGGCCAGGAGGAAGTTCACCAGCACGCCGCCAATCATGATGAGCAGTCGCTGCCAGGCGGGTTTCGAGCGGAACTCCCAGGGCTTCACCTCTTCACTGAGCTTCTGGTTGGTCTCGTCGATCATACCTGAGATGGCGCAGTAGCCACCCAGGGGTAGCCAGCCGATGCCGTACTCCGTACCCACGTATTCTTTTTCTTTCTTCCCTTCTTCGTTCTCCTTTACGGGCACTTGCTCGGGTTTCAGCCTAAACAGGCGGCGCACCCATGTGTCGTAGGTGCTGGCAATGTGGAACTTGGGGTTGAAGAAGAGATAGAACCTTGTCACTCGCACCTTGAACAGCTTGGCAAAGAAGAAGTGGCCGCCCTCGTGGAGCAGCACCAGCAAGCCGATGGCGAGCATGAATTGTAGTGCTTTTATCAGAAATATTTCCATTATTTTAATGCTTAATGCTTAATTCTTAATGCTTAATTGGGCGATGCGCCTTGCCTCGGCATCGGTCTGCAGATAGTCGTCGTAGGTAGGATTCTTGATGAAGGTGGCGCGCTGCATGGTCTGCTCGATGATATCGCCCATCTGCAGGAAACCGCAACGGTCTTCCAGGAAGGCACGGTTCACAATTTCGTTGGCTGCGTTGACAATGCAGGGCATATTACCACCTTGACGGATGGCTTCATAGGCCATGGCCAGACAGCGGAATTTGTTCAGGTCGGGCTCGAAGAACTCCAGGTTGCGGGTCTTGAACAGGTCGAGCCGCTCGCCGCTCAGGGGCAGGCGTTTCGGGAACGAGAAGGCATACTGGATGGGCAGGCGCATGTCGGGCACGCCGAGCTGTGCCTTCACGCTGCCGTCCTGGAACTGCACGGCGCTGTGGACGATACTCTGTGGATGCACCAACACCTGTATCTGCTGTGCCTCGACACCGAAGAGCCACTTGGCCTCGATGACCTCGAAGCCCTTGTTCATCATCGAAGCCGAATCGATGGTGATCTTTGCACCCATATCCCAAGTGGGGTGGCGCAGGGCGTCGGCCTTGGTCACATGGGCAATCTCCTCCATTGTCTTCAGGCGGAAGGGACCTCCCGAGGCTGTGAGCAGGATCTTGTCGATGGGATTCTCGTCTTCACCCACCAAACTCTGGAAGATGGCAGAATGCTCGCTGTCTACAGGGAGAATCGAGCAACGGTTCTCCAAGGCCAACTGGCAGATCAGTTCGCCAGCCACCACCAGCGTTTCTTTATTGGCCAGGCAGATAGTCTTGTGTGCTTTGATGGCGTGGATGGTGGGATCAAGACCGGCAAAGCCAACCATTGCGGTAAGTACCATGTCAATGGGGCCGGCCTCAACAATCTCATCGAGGGCACGGGCACCAGCATAGACCTTCACATCGGGCAGGTCGTCCATCAGCGCCTTGAGCTCGTCGTAGCGGGCTTCATTGGCAATGACAATGGCAGCGGGCTTGAACTTGTGAGCCTGCTCTGCCAGCAGCTCCACTTTGTTATTGGCGGTTAGGCAGTATACCTCATAGAGGTCGCTGTGCTCCTCAATCACTTCGAGGGCCTGTGTGCCGATGCTTCCCGTTGATCCGAGAATAGCTATTTGTCTTTTCATAAGTCTAAGATGCCCTTGGGCAGGGCTATTGTAATGGTTTTCTTGTCCTTGTCGATGTCGGTGATGAGGTCGTCGTTGGCTGGTATCAGCGTGCCGTCAGCCAGTTGGAAGAGGATGTTGATGGTGCTGTCGTCGATGTCGGCGATGGTGCCTACCGTCTTGCCGGTTGCGTCGTCGATGATGCTAAAGCCAACGAGGAAGGTGTAGGTGAGCTCCTCGTCGTCGGCATCGGCCTGTGAGCGGAGGAAGTACACGTCGCTGTTGGTCAGTTCGCGGGCACGCTCCTGGGTGTTCACATCCTCAAATTTCACCAGTGCCGTGTTGTCAGAGCGGAAGCGGTACTCCTCCATGAAAAACGGCACCAGGATGCCGTCGACCTCCAGGATGAGGTATTCGGCATCCACGCGGTCAAACACGTCGTCGTCGAACAGGAAGGTCACCTCTCCCTTCACGCCATGTGCCTTACCGATGCGGCCGATCTTGTATACGTCTTCTTTCTTAATCATTTCTTGTGATTCTGGCTCCGAGGGCATTCAGGCGGTTCTCGATGTTCTCGTAACCACGGTCAATTTGTTCGATATTGTCGATGCGACTGGTGCCTTTGGCGCTCATGGCTGCAATAAGCAGAGCAATGCCTGCTCGGATATCAGGACTGGACATCCGTCCTCCGCGCAGCTGCACCTTACGGTCGTGGCCTACGACCACGGCACGGTGAGGATCGCAAAGGATGATCTGCGCACCCATGTCAATCAGCTTGTCGACGAAGAACAGGCGGCTCTCGAACATCTTCTGGTGAAACAGCACCGACCCGCGAGCCTGGGTAGCTACGGTGATGAGCACAGACAGCAGGTCGGGCGTTAGGCCGGGCCAAGGGGCGTCGGCCAGGGTCATAATGGTGCCGTCGATAAACGACTGTATCTCGTAGTGGCGCATATGGGGAATAAAGAGGTCGTCGCCCTCCTCCTTCACCTTGATGCCCATGCGTCGGAAGGTGCTGGGGATGATGCCCAAGTCTTTCACCGATACGTTCTTGATGCGGATGCCGTTGCCCACCATCGCAGCCATACCGATGAACGAGCCCACCTCAATCATGTCGGGCAGGATGCGGTGGGTGGTGCCGTGCAGACACGTGCATCCCTCTATGGTCAGCAGGTTCGAACCGATGCCGCTGATATGTGCGCCCATCTGGTTGAGCATCTTGCAGAGCTGCTGCAGGTAGGGCTCGCACGCGGCATTATAGATAGTGGTAGTGCCGCGTGCCATTACGGCTGCCATCACAATGTTGGCCGTGCCGGTCACCGAGGCTTCGTCGAGCAGCATATAGCAGCCCTTCAGTTGCTGTGAGTAGATTTCGTAGACGCCCCGTTCCGGGATGGGGTTGAACTGTGCGCCCAGCCGTTCGAAGCCTAGGAAGTGGGTATCCAGTCGGCGGCGCCCAATCTTGTCACCACCAGGTTTGGCAATGATAGCCTTACCCATACGTGCCAGCAGCGGACCGATCATCATCACTGACCCGCGCAGTTGTGCGCATTTCTGCACGAAGGCGTCGCTCTGCAGGTAGTCCAGGTTCAGCGCGTCGGCTTGGAAAGTGTAGCTGCCGCCGTCGGCTTGATTTACCTTTACCCCGATATCCTTGAGCAGCTGGATGAGGTTCATTACGTCGCGGATGCAGGGGATGTTGTCGATGGTGACGGCTTCGTTGGTCAGCAGCGTGGCACAAATCACCTGCAGGGCCTCGTTCTTGGCGCCCTGCGGGGTAATCGTTCCGCTCAGAGGATGTCCTCCCTCGATGATGAATGATGCCATCTGTCCTTTGCGTGTTATTTCTTCTTCTTTCCGCCGCGTCTGGGCTGCGGCTCGTTCAGGTTGACGCGCTCGAAGGTGAAGTTGCTGAGATCCAGCTGCACGGCACCGTCAGTCAGGCGAGCCATGTCGTCGGCCACCTTCTCGTCGTCGATGGAGCCGTGCCCCCATTGCACGAGGTCGCGCTTCATCTGGTTGGCAGTCAGGCGAATCAGTTCGTTGCGCTCCTGGCCGTTAGGCATCGTCTTCAACTTCTCCAGCAGTTCGCCCACCAGCTTGCCGTAGTGGCGCAGGGTGATGCTTCCCTGAGGCAGGGGCATGGGCTGGGGTTTGTCGAGAAACTTCTCGGCACCGCTCACGTCGAAGGGCCAGTCAATGTCCAGCTGCTTGTGGCTCATCAGGTACAGGTGGTCCCACAGGGTCTGTTTGTAGTCGCTGTTCTCACGTATCTGCGGCACCTTGGTCTCCATCAGTTTCACGATGGTCTTGGCACAGCGCAGGCGCTCGTCCTTGTCAGGTAGCGACACGGCGTGATCCACCATCCGCTGAATCTCGCGTCCGTACTCGGGCATCAGCAGGTCTTCGCGCTGGGTGTTATAGTCTAATCCTTTGATATCCATATTTTTACGTTATCAATTGTCATTTATCCTTTATATCAGTTTCTTTGGTGCCTTTGCCACGTAGTCCTTCAGATAGAAGGGCACGAAGTAGGCCACATCCTCCGTCTGACCGTTCAGCAGACGCTTCTCGGCCAGCGGCTGCATCCATTTTGCCACAGGTTCAATACTTTCTATGAGGTGGGCGTTGGGGTGGTTGATGGTCTCCATGCACTTGCTGGCGCCGTTGCCGAAGAAGTAGACGGGGTGTTCGTCAAGCCAGGGCTTGTAGGTCTCGGCAGTCACCACGTCGGCACCAATGGGGCGTACGGGGTGCAGGCTGCGATCGTAGATGCCGGCATAGACCTCCATGCGGCGGGCGTCGAGCATGGGGCAGAGCAGAGCATCTGTCTCCAGGTCTGGGCGGCGCAGCAGCACGGGCACGCACAGCAGTTCCAGCGTGGGCACGCCAATCAGTTTCAAGTCGCGCCCGTAGCAGATGCCTTTAGCCATCGACACGCCGATGCGCAGGCCGGTATACGATCCCGGACCGGAACTCACGGCAACCGCGTCGAAGGGGATGGCGTGGTTATCGGTGAACGACATGGCCTCGTCGACCATCGAGCCCAGCCTCTCGGCGTGGCTCGGACCGCTGTGGTCTTCCTGCTGAAAGATGCATTGCCCGTCTTCGCTGACGGCTACCGAGCACACGCTGGTGCTGGTTTCAATATGTAGTATGCAAGCCATCTGTTTATTACCTTATTATAATAATGGTGTGCAAAGGTACGCATTTTTTCTCAAACAGCCACCTTTTTTAATGTTTTTTGTGTACCTTTTGTGTTCTAACGATATGTAAAGAAAAGAGAGCCGTAATCTCACTGCCTCAAAGATTACGTTTTCGACAGGGTGAGATTACGGCTCAAGGGGAGTGAGCTTACTTGGGCTGTTCAGCCTCCAGACGATCCACAGCGCCGGTGACGGGGTTGAGCCAGAGACGGGTAGTGTAGCGCTTGTTGAAGAGCTCGCCGCTGAGAAGTTCCACATTGCCGAACTGTGCGGCAGGATGCTCGGCCGTCTGAAGGAGGTCTACGCCCTGATAGAGCGACAGCCGCATGCGTCCGGGCACGTTGACATAGATGCCTGCCTCGTATTGCTTCTTTTTGACCTTGGAAGCGGCCTCCTCGTCGACGGGCGGCACGGTGTTCAAGTCGTCTATACTAATGTAATAAGGTACACCCGAGAGGTCGTCGGCATCAACCAGACCGTTGACCTGCGACAGGCGGAACAGCAGCTGACGCTTGAAGGGACCGTCGGGCGTGACCAGCAGCGTGTGCTCGGTGGTGTCGCACTCGTAGACGCCCTGGAAGAGTGAGGTGAGTGCCAGGTCCTGCTGCTCTATCTGGTTGAGCATCAGTCGCATCTGGTTGCCGTCCTGTGGCATGAAGTCGGCCTGACCCTTGATGAGCAGGTTGCGGTTCTCGCGCAGGTCGTAAATCTCGCGGGCTGTCAGTTCAGCCATCTTGGCTGTGCTGCCTGCGGAGAGGATATCCTCGTTCATCAGCTGACGGGGATTGATGCGCTGCGGTTTCCTGGCAGGATGGAAAGGCTGGGGCAGGGGAGCGACTGCGGGCTCGGCATTGATGGCGAGCAGGCGGCCGTCGTCGGCCAGTGCCAAGTTGGCAGCCACGGTTTTGGCGTTGAACTTCACGGCAAAGCCCTTGGTGGTGTCAGCCACAGCCACAGGTGTCTGCTTGATGCTGATGATGCGATAGGAGGTGCTGGGCTCCTGCGACACGTTCTTCAGTCGCATATAGCGCTGGGCGTAAGGTGCGAAGTCGCCGGGTGTGTAAGTGGTCTTCTCAACCAGCAGGGTGAACTGTACGGCTGTCTTGGGAAGGAAGTAGACTGCTCCCTCTTGTGTGACGCCGGGTCGGTATTCGCTAATCTGTGTCTGTGCTGCTGAAGGCAGGTACGTGAGAAGGCAGACCGCCAAGAGCCTTGCCTTGCATACTCCCTTCCATGAAATGTGATTGCTCATCGTTATTGTATGATTTAGAATTTCCATTAATTAAGCATTAAGCATTAAGAATTAAGCATTAAAAAAGCCTTGGGCAGATAGCGGACGATGTCGCTGGCAATGAGACTCTCCTCGCCCAAGTCGGCAGCAGCCAGGTCGCCGGCCAGTCCGTGCATGTAGACGCCCACGATGCAGGCCTCGCGCTGCTGATAGCCGCGTGCCAGCAAACCCGTCAGAATGCCCGTGAGCACATCGCCGCTGCCGGCGGTAGCCATGCCGGCATTGCCGGTGGTGTTGAACACCACATGACCGTCGGGCATGCAGATAGCTGTGTGGTGTCCCTTTAGTATGATATAGCCTTGTAGCTTCTCAGCCAGCTGACGTGCTTTCGACAGTCGCTCGTAGCTGTCGTTGCACTGTCCCTCCATGCGGTCCAGCTCTTTGGGGTGCGGCGTCAGTATGATTCCTTTGGGCAACTGCTGCATCCAGGCATGGCGCGTAGACAGAATGTTAAGCGCGTCGGCATCGGCTACTGCCGGACACTGGGCACGGCGCAACTGCGCTATCATGGCGATGCTGGTCTGCTCGGAAGTGCCTAAGCCCGGTCCTATGCACATTGCCTGGAAATCCTCGGTGGCAACGGCTTCCGAGAAGATGGTCTCCTCGTGATCCAGATGGAGCACGGCCTCGGGCACGGCAGTCTGCAGGATGGAGACGTTGCGCTTGGGGGTGTGCACCGTCACCTTGCCCGTGCCGGCCCTCATGCAGGCCTTGGCAGCCAGGACGGCGGCTCCCGCCATGCCATAGCTGCCAGCCACGATGAGTGCATGTCCCATAGTGCCCTTGTGGGCAAAGGGGTCGCGCGGTCGCAGCATCTGGCGTATGTCGTCCTCGCCAATCAGCGTGTACTGGGCATCAATCTTCTCCATACCCTCTTTGCTGAGGTGTATGTCGAGTGCCTGCAGTTCGCCGATAAACGCCTGGTTCTCAGCAAACAGAAACGACAGCTTGGTCTGCTGCAGCGTCAGCGTCAGGTCGGCACGCACAATATTTGCCCGCACGTTGTAGGTGTTGTCCTCGGTCATTAGTCCCGACGGCACGTCGATGCTTACGATGGTGGCGGACGAGGTGTTGATATACTTCACCAACGAGGCAAAACCGCCTGCCAGCGGTTTGTTGAGCCCGGAACCGAAAAGACCGTCGACTACGAGCATACCCTTCTCCAGCCGAGGCGGGTCGAACTCCTGTGTCACCTCGGTGAACAGGGCTCGTCCGTTGCTGTCAACGAGGCGTTCACGGTTCGCGGCACAGTCGTCGGAGAGGTGCCCGGAGATGTTGAACAGGAAGGTCTGCACCTGATAGTCCTGGTCGGTCAGCATGCGAGCCACGGCGAGGGCATCGCCTCCGTTGTTGCCGGGTCCGGCAAACACCACAACGGGCACGCTGACATCCCATCGCTGGGTGATGGATTGGGTGATGGCACGTGCCGAGCGCTCCATCAAATCGATAGACTTAATGGGCTCGTGTTCGATGGTAAAATTATCGAGTTCTTGAATCTGAGAATGCGTAAAAATCTTCATAACGATGCAAAAATACGAAATAATTGGTAATCTGTGGCCTTTTTTCTCATTTTTTTTGTAATTTTGCATCAAAATTCATTAAATAGGAGTATGAGTAGAGTTAAAATCCTGGACAAAACGTTCGAAACATCGATGCCCGAAGCACAAATCAAGGCACGTATCAAAGAACTGGGACAGCAGATTTCCAAAGACATGGAAGGAAAGAATCCGCTGTTCTTGGCAGTACTTAACGGCGCTTTCATTTTTGCTGCCGACCTGCTGCGCGAGGTGACTATCCCCTGCGAGATTTCCTTCGTGAAACTGGCGTCTTATCAGGGCACCACGTCGACGGGGAAGGTGCACGAAGTGATTGGTATCAACGAAAATCTGTCAGGGCGTACGGTGGTGATTGTGGAGGACATCGTCGACACCGGCCGCACCATGAAGCAGATGCTTGAGTCGCTGGGCACACGTAATCCTGCCGAGGTGCACATCTGTACGCTGTTTGTGAAACCTGACAAGTTGGAGGAAAACCTGACCATCGACTATGCCGCCTTCTCTATCCCTAACGATTTCATCGTGGGCTACGGCCTGGACTACGACCAGCAAGGTCGTCAGTTGCCTGAAATATATACATTAGTGAACGAATAATCAACCTCAAATAACCGATAAATGAAGAATATTGTGATTTTCGGTGCACCGGGCTCAGGCAAGGGCACCCAGAGCGACAAGATGATTGAGCACTACGGATTGGAGCACATCTCGACAGGCGATGTGCTGCGTGCAGAAATAAAAAAGGGCACGCTGTTGGGAAAGACGGCGCAGAGCTATATTGACAAGGGCAACCTGATTCCCGATGACCTGATGGTGTCGATCCTGGCTAGTGTCTACGATGCCTTCGGTCGGCAGCACAAGGGCGTCATCTTCGATGGCTTCCCGCGCACCATTCCGCAAGCAGAGGCCCTGAAGAAGATGCTCGACGAGCGCGGCGACAAGGTGGCTGCCATGATTGAACTCGACGTGCCTGAGGACGAACTGATGAAACGGCTCATCCTGCGCGGACAGCAGAGCGGCCGTGCCGACGACAACGAGGAGACCATCAAACAGCGACTCATGGTCTATCACTCTCAGACACAACCACTTATAGAGTGGTATAAGCAAGAAGGCGTGCACTACCATATCGATGGACTGGGCAGTCTGGACCGTATCTTTGCCGACATCTGTAAGGTCATCGATGGAATCTAATTTCGTAGACTATGTGAAAATCCTGTGCCGGTCGGGCAAGGGCGGACGAGGGTCCATGCATCTTCGTCATGTGAAGTATAACCCCAACGGCGGTCCCGACGGCGGCGACGGCGGCAAGGGCGGCAGCATCATCCTGCGCGGCAACCACAACTACTGGACGCTGTTGCACCTGCGCTACGAGCGCCATATCTTTGCAGAGCACGGCGGCAATGGCGGCAAGGACAAATGTCACGGCACCGACGGCAAGGATGTGTATATCGACGTACCCTGCGGCACCGTGGTCTATAATGCCGAGACGGGCAAATACGTGTGCGACATCACCTACGACGGACAGGAGATTGAGCTGCTGAAGGGCGGTCGCGGCGGACTGGGCAACTTCCAGTTCCGCACTGCCACCAACCAGGCACCGCGCTATGCACAGCCCGGCGAACCCATGCAGGAGATGACCGTCATCATGGAACTGAAGCTGCTGGCTGACGTGGGACTGGTGGGTCTGCCCAATGCTGGCAAATCGACGCTGGTAGGGGCTCTCTCGAATGCCCGTCCGAAGATTGCCAACTACCCTTTCACCACGATGGAGCCCTCGCTGGGTATTGTGGGCTACCGCGACGGCAAGTCGTTTGTCATGGCAGACATCCCCGGCATCATCGAGGGGGCTGCCGAGGGCAAGGGCCTGGGCCTGCGCTTCCTGAGACATATAGAGCGCAACTCACTACTGCTGTTCATGGTCCCTGGCGATACCGACGACATCAAACACGAGTACGAGATACTGCTCAACGAGTTGAGGCAGTTTAATCCAAGGATGCTCACCAAGCATCGTGTGCTGGCAGTGACCAAGAGCGACCTGCTCGACGCGGAACTCATCGAGATGCTGCGCGAAACGCTGCCTGACGACCTGCCCGTGGTGTTTATCTCGGCAGTCACCGGCTTCGGACTTGATGAACTCAAGGATGTGCTTTGGCAGGAACTGAATGCTGAAAGCAATAAACTACAAGCCATCACCTCAGAGGACACGCTGGTGCACCGCGACAAGGACATGACGGTCTTTGCCCAGGAACTTGCCGATGAGGGCGAGGATGAAGATATCGAATACGTGGATGAGGAAGATGTGGAGGAACTCGAAGATTTTGAGTACGAAGATGAACTGGAAAACGACTGATGAAGGCAGATTCTTGAGGGAATGTGAAAAAAGTCGGCCGGGAATGCTAAAATAAGAAAACTTTTTTGTATTTTTGCAAACGAAAATACAAACAACTCAACAAACCTAATATTATGCAGAAGAGATTTTTCTTGCTGATGGCCGTTCTGCTGACGATTTCGATGGCAGCAATGGCACAGATCACAACCTCCAGTATGTCGGGTAAGGTGACATACGAAGGCAGTGATGAGTCGATCATCGGTGCTACCGTACAGGCCGTACATGAGCCCTCGGGTACGCGCTACACCGCAGTCACCAACGCCAACGGACGCTTTGCCATACAAGGTATGCGCACCGGCGGCCCTTATGCGGTGACCGTCTCTTACATAGGGCATCAGACCAAGACGCTCAAGGACATCATCCTGCAACTGGGTGAGACCTACAATCTCAGTGTGTGGCTCTCGGAGAACACCACCGACCTGGCAGAGGTGGTCATCAGCGGCCGCGCGTCTAAGTTCGCTGCCGAGAAGACCGGTGCCTCGACCAACATCAACAACCAGCAGATGATGTCGATGCCTATGATCAGCCGCAGCATCACCGATATTGCCAAGTTGTCGCCCTATTCCGGTGGTGGCATGAGCTTTGCCGGTGCCAACGGCAAGATGTCGAACTTCACCGTCGACGGTGCCAACTTCAACAACAACTTCGGACTCAGCGACGGTCTGCCCGGCGGCGGCAGCCCCATCTCGCTCGATGCTATCGAGGAGGTGCAGGTGGTCATCGCTCCCTTCGACGTGCGTCAGACCAATTTCATCGGTGGTGGTGTGAACGCCATCACGAAGTCGGGTACCAACACGTTCAAGGGCACGGCCTACACCTATTTCCGTAATGAGAACATGCGCGGCAACAAGATTAACGGCGAAAGCCTGGGCGACAGGGCCGAGGAGTCGAAGACTATCTATGGTTTCACCCTTGGAGGTCCCATCATCAAGAACAAGCTGTTCTTCTTCGTGAACTATGAGCACGAGAAGACACCCGGACAGGTCATCAAATACCGCGCCCGTCAGGAAGGTGAGGATGCCAAGGGTATGGTGTCGCGCGTGCTGTCAAGCGATATGGAGAAGGTGCACAACTACCTGCTCAATAACTTCGGCTACGATACCGGCTCATGGACAGACTTCCCTGCCGACGAGAAGAACGAGAAGCTGATGACCCGACTTGACTGGAACATCACCGACGACCACCACCTGGCTGTGCGCTACAACAGCACCAAGGACGAGAGCTACACCGGCGCCAGCCGCTCTACGGGCGACTATATCTACGGCGGTTCGGGCGACTACCGCGTGGGTCCCAAGTCGATGATTTATGCTAACACCATGTATGGCAGCGAGCGCTCGGTGAAGTCGGTCTCCGTAGACCTGAACAGCCGCTTCGGACAGAAGGTCAGCAACCAGTTGCTCTACACCTATTCTTATATGAAGGACCCCACCCGCACCTCTACGTCGGCTGAGTTCCCCTTCATTGACATCTCCTACCCCTACGATGTGACGTCCCAGTCACCCAGCATCGAGCCCTATATCAGCGCAGGCTATGAGCTCTTCTCGTGGAAGAACCACGTGGAGAACAAGGTGCACACGCTGACCGACAACCTGACGCTCTACCTGGGCACCCACAAGGTGACGGCTGGATTCACCTTCGAGCACCAGTTTGCCGACAACTCGTATATTCGTGAGGGTACGGGCCAGTACCGCTTCCGCAGCATCGACGAGTTCCTGGCCGGTGCCGCCCCCGAGGCTGTGAACTTCACCTATGGCTTCAATGGCAACGACAGCCCCACATCGGCTGTGCGCTTCAACCAGTATGGACTCTATCTGCAGGATGAATGGAACATCGTGCCCAACCTGAAGCTGTCGTATGGCATACGCTTCGACAACCTCGTCTTCGACGAGCAGGATGTGGAGCGTAACAACGCCATCTATAACCTCAACTACACCAACGCTGCCGGCGAGACCGTGTATGGCTTCAACGGCTACCGCATCGATACCGGCGCATGGCCTGACAACCACATCCAGGTGTCGCCCCGACTGGGCTTCACGTGGGATGTCTTTGGCGACAAGACACTGAAGGTGCGCGGAGGTACGGGTATCTTCACAGGACGTCTGCCTCTGGTGTTCTTTACCAACCAGCCGGGTAATGCCAACATTTCGAAGACCACCTATGCTGCGGGCTATAACTACAAGACGCAGTCATGGCAGGACACCAACGGTCACGACCAGGCTTGGATTCAGGACAAAATCAACGGCCTGGCCGGACAATTCAAGAACGTCCACGAACTGATGCAGTACTTCGAGGTGCCCACCACCAACGATAACCACATTGCCGGCTCGAAAATCTCTGGCGTCTATAGCAACTTCAAGATGCCGCAGGTGTGGAAGACAAGCATCGCCGTCGACTATCAACTGCCCGTTTCCTTCCCGTTCACCGTCACAGGCGAGTTCATGTACAGCAAGAACATCAACGCCGTGTTTATGAACAATGTCAACATCAAGGATGCCGAGAGCGACAGCTGGGAGCGATTCAACGGGGCCGACAACCGACTCATCTACCCCGCCAACTATCAGTACTATAGCGGCAAGAACGCCATCATGCTCGACAATACGTCGAAGGGCTACGGTTATACCGCCAACATCACGGTGAATGCAGAGCCTATTCCCAACCTGAACATCATGGCGGCCTACACGCACACGGAGAGTAAAGAGGTGTCGGGACTGCCAGGCAGCGACCCCGTGTCGGCTTGGCAGGGCGTCATCTCGGTCGGTGGTCCAAACCTGACCTCACCCCAACGCTCTTACTTTGTTACCCCCCACCAGATTACTGCTTCTATCGGCTACTACCTGCCCGTGAAGTTCAAGGGCTGCACCTGGGGCACGCACATCAACCTGTTCTATAAGGGCTACTCCTACCAGGGCACCAGCTTCATGTACACCAACGACATGAATGGCGACAAACTCAGCAACGACCTGATGTACATTCCTGCCAACGACAGCGAGATCAAGTTCAAGACTGAGGCCGACCGCGCTGCCTTCTGGGCTTTTGTGGATCAGGACGACTACCTGCGCACCCACAAGGGACAGTATGCCGAGGCATATGCCGGACGTGCACCCTGGCTGCACCGCGTAGACCTGCGCATTGCTGAGGACTTCGAGGTGAAGGTGCTGGGCACCAAGCAGAAGTTCCAGGCATCGCTCGACATCATCAACTTCGGCAATATGCTGAACTCGCACTGGGGTGTTCCCAAGAACGATGATGTGAGCAACAACGGCCGCATACTGAAATACGAGGGCAAGGATGCTCAGAACAATCCCATCTTCTCCATGTGGAAGAATAGCGACGGCAAGTATCCCACGCAGACCTACGACACCTACTGGAGCTACGGCAACTGCTGGAGCCTGCAGGTGGGTCTGAAGTACTTCTTCAATTGATAACGGAGTATCGAGCATAATACATAGAGCAATCGGGGTGAGTCTCTTGACTTACCCCGATTGGGTAATAGATAACTGACGATGGGAAAGTATGGTCGTGTGTTGATGAGCCTGTTGGCTGCGGTCTTGCTGTGCAACTCGTGCGGCGAGCAGAGAGGTGTTGCTTCGGGGGATGCAGTAGGAGTGGATAGCCTGTTGTCGCCTCGCTATGCCACGGGCTATACGGTGAAGGACAGTGCCAGTGTGCGGCTGGTGGATGTGGGCAATAGCTGGCACTTTGCGCTGGTCGGTGACGATGAGGCTGATGCCCCCGACGGCTATGCAAAGGTGAAGGTGCCCATCAGGAGCACCATCTGCATGACAGCGCTCCAGTTGTCGAACTTCACGGCGCTGGAGGCGCACGACGTGGTGAAGGGACTGACGGGCACGAAGAACCTTTTCAATGAGGATGTCCTGGCCCGTGTGCATGACGGTCGCATGGTGAAGATAGGTATGGAGGGCAACTTCGACACGGAGATGGTGCTGGCGGCTAATCCCGACGTCATCTTTATCTCGCCGTCGAAGCGCGGCGGCTATGATGCCATCCGCGAAACAGGCATCACACTGGTCCCCCACTTAGGCTATCAGGAGCTCGACCCGCTGGGACAGGCCGAGTGGATTAAGTTCGTGGGGATGTTCATCGGCAAAGAGAAAGAGGCCTGTGAGTTGTTTGCCGGCATAGAGAGCCGCTATAATGAACTGAAGGCAAGAGCTAACAGCCAACAGCCAACAGCCAACAGCCAACAGCCGACCGTGCTGAGCGGTGAGATGCACTATGGCAACTGGCATGCCGTGGGCGGCAAGAACTATCTGGCTCAGCTATTCCGTGATGCCGGCGCCGAATATGTCATCAACGACGACGAGACAGGCGGCGAGGACCTGGAGTTTGAGAAGATGTATGCGCTGGCGGCCAATGCCGACTACTGGCGCATCCTGAACAGCTATCCGGGTGCCTTCTCTTATGAGGCGCTGAAGGCCTCGGAGCCGCGCAACGAACTGTTCAAGGCTTTTAAGGAACGGAAGGTCATCTACTGCAACATGAAGCAGACACCCTACTACGAGATTGCGCCCGTGCAGCCCGACGTACTGCTGAAGGACTTCGTGGCCATCTTCCACCCCGAACTGGTAGAACCTGACTACACCCCGACGTTCTACAGATTATTAACGACAAAATAAAAATGAGAGTGTCGAAGTTCATAGTCCTGATGGTGGCGATAGTCGTTCTGGCTATTGTCAACCTGCTCATTGGCTCTGTCGATATTCCGCTGCGCGATGTCTGCCGCATCCTGATGGGCGAAACGTCGGAGTCGGAAATCTGGCAGAACATCATCTGGAAGTCACGACTGCCGCAGGCGCTGACGGCGATTGTGGCGGGCGCAGGACTGGCGGTCAGCGGTTTGCAGATGCAGACCGTCTTCCGCAATCCGCTGGCAGGACCCTCGGTGCTGGGCATCTCGAACGGCTCGGCTCTGGGCGTGGCCTTCGTAGTATTACTCTCGGGCCGGCTGGGCGGCGTGGCGCTGTCAAGGCTTGGCTATCTGGGCGATGCAGCCATCAGTGTGGCGGCTATTGTCGGTGCCCTGGCCGTGATGCTGCTGATAGTATGGATTTCGCAGAAGGTGAAGGGCAACGTCACCTTATTAATAATAGGTGTAATGATAGGCTATCTGGCCAATGCCATCATCGGTGTGCTGAAGTTCCTGTCGCCAGAGGAGGATGTGAAGGCGTTTGTGGTTTGGGGCCTCGGCTCGTTCTCTCGTGTCTCGGGCGATGAGATGGTGCTCTTCGTGGTGCTGATGTGCATACTGCTGCCGTTGGCCTGCCTGTTGGTGAAACCCATGAACTTGCTACTGCTGGGCGATCGCTATGCCGCCAACCTCGGCCTCAACGTTAGGCAGGCCCGTATGCTGGTCATTATCTCGTCGGGCGTTCTCGTGGCCATCGTCACGGCCTATTGCGGACCGATTATGTTCATTGGTCTGGCCGTGCCCCATCTGGCGCGCGCCATCTTCCGCACCAGCGACCACCGGCTGTTGATGCCAGCCACCGCCCTTTGCGGAGCTGCATTGGCACTGCTTTGTAACCTGATTGCCCGCATGCCGGGCTTCGAAGGGGCGCTGCCTGTCAACAGCGTCACCGCCCTCGTCGGCGCTCCCGTCATAGCCGCCGTTCTCTTTAGGAGGCGCAAAGATGAGGTTGGAGAGTGAGGATGATTGACAATTGGCAATTGATAATTGATAATTAAAGTATTCCCATGATGTCGCGCAGGCTGTCTACGATGAACGTGGGAGCCTGCGGAATGTCTGCTTTGTTGATGGCCCAGCGGTTGAAGAGCAAGGCGTCAAGACCGGCATTTAGGGCACCGAGGATGTCGCTCTGCAGGTTGTCGCCAATCATCAGCGTGGTCTGGCGCGTGGCTCCCGACTGGCGCAGGGCATAGTCGAAGTAGAGCGGTGAAGGCTTGTTGGCACCGGCATCCTCGCTCAGGATGATGGTGTCGAAGTAGTCGCGCAGACCGCAGGCGGCCAGCTTTCTATACTGCACCTCGTGGAAGCCGTTGCTCGTCATGTGCATGCGGTAGCCGCGCTGCCTGAGATAGTCCATCAACTCGTGGGCGCCGTCAATGACGCCGGGCTTCGAAGAACAGAAGTCTAGAAAGCGGTCGCTCATTTCCAGGCAGAGCGCTTCAGTGACCTCTAGACCTTGCCCCTCACTCAGTGGACGGCGAAAGCGCTCCACAATGAGGTAGTCGCGTGTTATCTCTCCTTTCGAATAGCGCGTCCACAAGTCGATGTTCGCCGTCCAATAGGCATCGTAGAACACCTGGGGGGCGGTGAAAAACTGTCCGAGGCGGAACGTCTCGAAGGTCTCGCGCAGTGCAATCACGGCGTTGCCGTGGGTATCGTAGAGCGTGTCGTCGAAGTCAATAAACAAATCCTTGTACCTCATATCAATCCGTTTAATCCGTGAAATCCGTGGTCTTAGTTTAATTCGTTTAATTCGTTGTCGTAAAAACCCTTCCGTTGTCATCTATAAGTAGGATGGTCAGTTCGCCGTCGGGCAGCAGGTTTCGGCAGTGGTCGGCGCAGTGGTGGATGACGGTGTGGGCGAAGGCAGCACGTTTATCATCTGTCAAGCAGTCCCAAATCTCCCGTGCCAGTGTGATGTTGCTGATGTCGATGTCGCAGTTGGCCTCCGCTAGCAGTCTGCCGACGAAGGCCTTGTCCATCGTGGCCTTGCGACTGTGGGTGTCCAAGTGTCCCTGTGCCAGCTTTACGGCCTTGCCCAGCATGACGCCCATCGTCACCCGCCTGATGCCGAGTTCGGCGGCGATGTTTAGCGTCGCACCGATGTAATTGCCATACTCTACAAACGCCTGCTGGGGTAGCTCCGGGTAGCGCGCCTTGACGAAGCGCTCGCTCTTGCCGCCGCTGTTGATGACCACGCGGTCGGCACCGCTGGCCTTGGCCACCGTCATGCACTTGCGGATGCTGTCAATAAACGCCTCTTCGGAGAATGGCTTGACGATGCCCGACACGCCGATAATCGAGATGCCGCCCTCGATGCCCAATCGGGGATTGAAGGTGCGGCGGGCGATTTCCTTACCTTCCGGTACGGAAAGCGTAATTGATAATTGACAATTGGTAATTGACAATTGTTCTATGTTTTGGCGAATCATCTCGCGCGGCACTTTGTTGATGGCAGGTTCGCCTGGCGGATAGTCGAAGCCGGGCAGTGTGAAGCGTCCCACGCCCTCGCCGCCACATATCTCGAAGCAGTCTGCTGCTGATACACTTGCGCGAATCTCGATGCCATCCGTCACGTCGGGGTCGTCGCCAGCTTCTTTGATGCAATAGGCATAGCCATCGCCATAACCAACGGGCACATGAATCGTCTCACCGTTGGGCAGGACGACCGGCACCTCACTCGGCATCTCGTTCTTCGTCAGCCTCCATGTTGCGGCAACGGCTGCTGCGGTGGCGCAAGTACCCGTTGTCAGCCCGCTGTGCAGCGGATAGAACTCCGGCAGCAGTTTTTCTATTGCCCGCCGCAGTCCGTAAGGACCGTTAACAACTGACAATTGACAATTGATAATTGATAATTGGGGGCGTTTCAAGGCGATAATACGTATACCCCGTGCTTTGGCGGCTTCTACCTTCTCGGGAAATCCGCCCGACAGACCGCTTTCCTTCAGCAGGATGGCATCAGCCTCGACGGGAATGTCGTTCGCTTCCTCATAGAAGCACAGTTGGTCGTCGGTGACACCCTGCTGACGGGCCAACAGCATACTGCTCTCGCGGTTCAGTATACGATAGATGACCTTGACGCCCTTAGCCTCCAGCCATTTCAGCCGGCTAATGCTTTGCACACCCGTCGTAGCCAGTAGCGTGTGGATGTCTGTCGGAATCTCTGAGTAGTCTTCTATCCACGTGATGTCGGCTTCGCGGGGCGGATAGATGCGCTCGTAGCGCACCACGGGAATGCCCAAGGTTGCCGACGTCTCGGCTATCGTCCGATGAAGTTGAGAGGCGAAGGGATGGGCGGCATCGACTATGAGCCGTATCTGGTGCTCACGGCAGAACGCCAGCATCGCTACGTCGTCCATGACCCCGTCCAAGCGTATGCCGTCGTGCAGCACGATGTCCTGCTCGCCCGTCTTGGTGCTGTAGTAATAGGGCGCTTCTTGGGTACCCTCCACGAGACTCTCGTTAGTCTTGCGGCCTTCGCCCTCTTCCAGCGCCTCTACAGCCTTGCGGCCTTCCGTTGTTCCGCCGAATACCAGTATCACTTGCTGCCGATAACCTTCGAGATGTCCATCATCATGCCACTATTGCCGGTCATAATCTGCGGCATCTTGCCATCCCACTTCTCAATCATGTCCTCCTGCACAATCATCGGCGACAGACTGGCGGCAATGGTGCGGTTGTAGTAAGCCTCGGCATCGGCCTTGATCTTCATCGCCTTGGCGTTACCTTCGGCCTTGGCAACGGCAATCTTCGCGTTGGCCTCGGCCTCCTTCACCTCGTTCTCGGCTTTCAGGGCACTCTGGATGGCCGTGTTCTTCGCATCAATCATCGACAGCAGCGACGACGGCGGGGTGATCTTCGATGTAAACTCCTCCACAAGGAATCCCTCAGCCATCAGCGAGTTCTCCAGTCGTGCACGAACGTCGCGCTCGAAGTTGGCACGGTTAGACATCAGCGAGTCCGACGTGTACTGGTTGGCACAGGTACGATAGGCCTCGTAGATGCACGTACGGATGTAGCCTTCTTCCAGATCCTTCACCCCCACACGGTATTTCGTGAAGATGTCGCATGCCTTGTCGGGGTTGATGCGGTAGGCTATCGTCGGGTCCATCTCGAAGAGCGATGCGTCCTTGGCATTCACCGAGAACGTCTCGTACTGCTTGCGCTGGGTGAACGTCGGATAGGTGAACACATCCGTGGTAATCGGGTTGTAGAACACCCAACCCTTGCACGTGCCTTCCACGCCACCGTAGTCCTGCTCATTGAGCGACCACTTGTGAAACCTGATGCCCACCTCGCCGGAGTCGACCACCGTGCAGCAGACGGAGAACAGGATCAAAACTAAAGCAATGCATCCTCCAGCAATGGCCAGAGCCTTGTAATACGATTTCAACATACTCTTTCCTTTCTTCTGCGTATTAATGATTTACAGCCGCGAAGGTACAAAAAAAAGAGCACAACACCAAAAGAAATTGATTATTTTTTATTAACTGGTTGTCCCGGTATCATCTACGGGTCGTTCGAGCGTCATCTTGGCTCCCTTCGAATATCATCTACGGCCCCTTCCAATATCACTTTGCCCCCCCAAGGAGATATTCGAACGACCCGAAGATGATATTCGAAGGGAGCCAAGATGACGCTCGGACAATTCGTAGTTGGCCTTTCTTTCTGACTGCATGATTCTTTTGGTTTATTTTTATTTTGTCGTTACGCACAGATTCGCTGCGCCCTGAAGCGACATAAGAAGACGCTGGACAAGGAGATAGGCAACTTTGACATCTTGATTGGTGCCACCGCTCTGCACTACGGTCTGACCGTGGTGACCGACAACGTGAAGCATTTTGGGCCGATACCTGGTGTAAAGGTCGTAAACTGGGTGGAGCGTGAACAAGACAAGTAAGCTTCCTTCCCTTCTGTCCTCATTAGACAACAATACTGTCCCTCGCTCCGCCGTCGGCGCCGCAGGGGATTTCTGTTTTCTGTGAATTATTCAGCTTCCTGAACACCTTTCCATGCTTCTGGCAATAATTTTCCATAGGGTATAACGTGTATTGATTAGTAACTGACTGATTCTTAGTGGTTTTTATTTTCGTCTGTTTTGCGTATTTTCCATAGGCAACTGAAACATCATTCGAAAAAATATCGTAACTTTGCAACCGAAAAGAACGTTACTATGTATAGGAAGTTATTGTACATATTGATGATAGGCATGCTGCTGATGGCTTGCAGCCAGCGACAGCACGAGTCAGAGGCGCAGACGGCAGCAGGTTGTCTGGAGGCAGCGGAGACGGCCTTAGCCCACGATAGCATCCGTCAGGGCGAAACCTTGCTGCGCAAGGCCATCCGTTTGTCGGAGGCAGCGGAGGACTGGCACACCCATTATATCGCGTGCCAGCGGTTGGCAGAAGCCTTGTCGCAGAGCAATCCGGAGGAGGCTTTGCAGCTGATGAAGCAGGCACTGACCATCTATGAACAGCATCCTGACGACGAGCGCCGCTCGGCGACGAAAGGAGACGCTTGCCAAGGCAAGAACTACGTTATCCTGCTTGACTATGCCGGCTCTTACGCCGCGCAAGTGGCTTTTATCACCGAGGGATCATTCGACGAAGCGCTCGACTTCATCCATCGTGCATACGACATTGCAGAGAAAAACCGTATGACTGACTTGATGAGCCAGACACTCACCAGTCTTGCAAACATCGCCTGGGCTGAAGAAGACTACCGTCAGGCAATCAGTTATGCCCGTCAGGCAGAGGCGCTGGCTACTCCCGATTTGCTGCCCGGCGCTCAGCAGGTGCTCGCCCGCAGCTACCTCAGCCTCAATATGCTTGATTCGGCAGAAACCGTCTATCGGCAGATGGAGCCGGGCGATGATGTCCATCTGGTCTATATCGTGCAGAGCAACCTTGCAAAGATTGCGCTCCGACGCATGGGAGCGGCGCAGGTGGAGGACAGCGTAGCCGATGCATTCGAGCAGATAGAGGACTTCTACTATAAAGCGCTGGAGCAGAAGGACCAGTACTATCAGGAGGCGCTACGTCAGGAGAAGGAGAACCAACAGTTGGAATACCGCTCACAGATGTACGCGCGTACACTTCTTATAACTATCGTTGCCGTGCTCATTGTTATCTTTGCCATACTGCTGGTGGTTCGTTACAGGATGCGGGCACAACGTCAGGAGAAACATCAGTTGCAACAAGAGGCAGCGTATCAAAAGACCCTGCTGCATCAGGCCAACGAGGTGGTGGCATTCCTGCAAAGTTTCATCCTTGAACGTACGGAGGTGATGAAGAAGTTAAACCGGAGCGGCGATTCGCTCATCACCCTCAGCGAGCATGAGTGGAGCGAGATAGAACGCACGCTCAATGCCATTGACAACAACCGCTTTGCCAATATACGCGAGCAGTACCCCGACATGCAGGAAGATGACATCCGCCTGTGCCTGCTCACCCGTCTGGGTATCAGCAACCGCACCATCGGCAATATCTACTGCATCACTATCTCGGCCGTACAGCACCGTAAGCTGAAGCTGAAGAAGGACGTGTTCGGAGAGAGCAATCCCGACGTCACGCTGGAACAGATACTCACCAATTAAAGGTTAAAAAGTTAAAAGGTTAAAAAGTAAAGGTATACAGATATGAAACGTTCATTATTATTTATTGTAAGCGTATTGGCATCATTGACGATGCAGGCTCAAGTGAGTGACACTGGCAACTATGACTACACGCCATTTGTGGAGAACGTCAAGACTTGGCATGTTGTACGTACAGAATTCGGACAAGGCTGTCATTTCGAACAGTATACGCTGTCGAATGAGGAAGTGGTAAAGGGTGAAAAGACCTACTTCAGTATGTATCAGAGCGAGGATGACCTGACGGCGGTCTATGATACTGGACTGCTGCGTGAGGAAAGCCGCAAGGTCTATTTCTTCGATGCTGACATGCAAAAGGAGTTTCTGCTGTTCGACTATTCCTTGAAAGCAGGCGACACCTATACAACCTTTTCGTATGACGAGCAGAAGGAGGTGACTTACAAAGTAGTGTCTGTTGACGATTATACAGAAGGGCCTGAGGTTATCCGCTATGATTATACCCTGTCAGCCGACAGCGTGACCACGCTACATCGCTATCTGAGGAAATGGACTGTATGCCGCACAGACAACAATTCCATCCAGAAGACATGGATAGAAGGAGTGGGCTCGCTCGAGGGACCTTTGGCTAACCTCTACGATGCTCGTCCCGTCTCTTCCATGAGTTATCTGGCATACGTGGAAGACTGGGAAAATGAACTTTATCTGCCATTCTCGTTCTACGAACGTCAGAGCAGGCAGATCCATGGCTGCAACATGCCTACGGGGGAAGCAGACCACTCGGATTGGCATCATCAGCTGACCTACGAACTGGAAGGCGACCTCCTGCACGTCTACGGAAAAGCGTTCACCCAATGCGGACCGAACAACTATGCCTACTTCATTGAGGAAAAAACCAACGACCCGTTGGTATGCAAGCTCCATTATACCATAAAAGCGGCTGAACCAGTTGCAACTTGTGCTTTTCTTCACGCTACCAACTTCTACATCCCAGGCTTCGACCCAAACATGACCTACATCATTGTGGATAATCAAGGCACGGAGCATCCAGTCATCAACAAGATGCCGCAGACGGCCTATCGCCCAATGATTGAGGAGGGCAAGGTGTGGAAATTGGGTGCTGTCAACTCTGGTAATCCTGTGCAATGGGTAGAGTACTACTATTTCGACGGTGACACCATCATCGACGGAAAAACCTGCAAGCAAATGATGCGCGAGCGGTTTGTCAGTCCAGACTTTGCTGAAACATATTCTATCTCGCAGGATCACACCATCAGCTATGAGGGCGCATGGTATGAAGGGAACAAGAAAGTGTACTTATACAACGCAGCAGACCGTCAGTTCAAGTTGATGTACGACTTCTCCCTTAATGAAAACGACACCCTGCTAATCGATAGTCAGCCATACGTGATAGGCCCCAAGCAGACAGAAGGCATAAGGGGCTTTAAGGGTGCTTACAGAGCTGTCTTCCCCTGTTCTGAAAAAGGCTCTATCCGTAGTGACATTTGGTTTGCCCGATGGCTGGAAGGTGTTGGAAGTATTGACGGCCCGACTATAAACGTTATTAACAGAGAATTAGCAGACCCAGCGTGGTTCCTGATGTCATGCACCGTGGGCGACGAGGTTATCTACCTTAACGACGCATTTGAGGACGGAGCCACCCCAGAAGTCTTGGAGTCCAGAAAGAACCGCTTCGACTTCACCCATACTATCAAGACGCGACCTAAGTCACCAGTGAGAAGGGAGCCCGGAAGTCCGTTGTATGGTGAATACAGCGACCTGCAGTTGGGCATCAACCTCGATCCGCTCGACGATACCTATCTGGTACGCATTGCTGACGAAGCGGGCAAGGCCGTCTACGAGAAAGCTGTCAATGCAGGCAACATCATAGCACTCAACATCGACATCTCAGCATACACAAAAGGACAATACACCGTCACTGTGGAGAATAGCCAAGAGGCCTTCACCGGCCGCTTCGAAGTACAGACGACAGGGATAGAAGAGGTAAGAAGCAACAGGTCAGAGGCAAGCGGACATATCTACAACCTCCAAGGCCAGCGCCTCGGTTTCCTGCAGAAAGGCTTGAACATCGTAAACGGCCGAAAGATATATGTAAAGTAATATCTTTTTTGCTCTCAGCTCCGCGCCAAAAGGAAGCAGGTTCATTTCCTTTTGAACCGTATCGTCCAGTTCTCGATGAATGAGAGGATGATATAGGTGGCGAGCCCGAAGATAATGCCGTCGGTGATGCTGCCCGTGATGGGCATGAGCAGGATGCAGAGAAAGGCGGGCATGGCCTCTTTGGACTCTGAGATACTGATGTGGCGCACGGAGGCAAATAGGTAGAAACCGGCCACAACCAGTATGGGGGCGGTAGCGACAGCAGGGATGGCCAGGAAAAGCGGAGATAAGAACAGGCTCAGGGTAAAACAGAGTGCAACGACAAGGGCTGTGAATCCCGTTCGTCCGCCTTCGGCTACTCCTGTAGCGCTCTCCACGTAGGTGGTCACGGTACTAGTGCCCAGGCAAGCACCGCCCACAGTGCCGAGGGCATCGCTGAGCATGATGCGGCGCATGTGGGGTATTCGGCCGTTTTTACGGATGCTGCCCGATGTAGCCATGATGCCGACAATGGTGCCAAGGCTGTCGAAGATGTCGAAGAAGAGCATCGTCAGCACGCACACCCAGAGGTCTGGCAAGAGCAGGTCGTCCCACGAGAACTGGCAGAACAACGGGGCTGGCGATTCGGGTAGTGAGAACAGACTGTCGGGCAGTGTGGTTACGCCCAAAGGAATACCCGCTAAAGTGACGATAACGATGCTGAGCAAAAGTCCTCCCCGCAGTCGTACGATGGAGAATGCTCCTGCAAGCACCAGTCCCAGCAAGAAGAGCAGCGAGGAGGGACTGGTCAATGTATTGATATGGTTGAAGATGGTTCCTGTGGCGAGCAGTCCGCTATTCTTCATACCTATCATAGCGATAAAGAAGCCGATACCTGCGGCGATGGCATACTTCAGCGAGGCTGGCACCATGTCGAAGATGACATGTCGCATGTTGCTCATGCAAAGCAGGATAAAGAGAATACCCTCGATGAGAACGGCGGTAAGAGCGAACTGCCACGAATAGCCCATCGACAGGCAGATGGTCTCGATGAAGAACACGTTGAGCGAAAGCCCCGGTGCCTGACCAAAAGGCTTGCGTGCCAGGAAGGCCATGAGCAGCGTGCCAACGATGGTGGCAAGGGCCGTGGCTGTGAACACGGTGCCGACGGGAAAACCGAACTTGCCTAATGGTGAGAACATGGCGGGCAATAAGGCCAGAATATATGACATGGTAGCGAAGGTGGTGAGGCCTGCCAGCACTTCAGTCTTGAGGTTGTCACGCAGTGGTGAAAAACCTACGAGGGCGAAAAACCTGTTTTTCATTGAATTACTTATTTACGATTTGAATGACAGCGGGATAATGAAGTCGAACTTTGAACCGCCAGTGTAATCGGAGTCAAGGGTCAGCGTGCCGCCGAGCCTTTCGGCTATCATCCGGGCTACGGAGAGGCCGAGACCCGTCCCCTGAGCATAGCTGTCGAGCTTGGCAAAGCGCTCGAAGATGAAGTCTCGCTTATCGATAGGGATACCAGGCCCGGTGTCGGCGACAGAGAAATGCAGCTTATCGCCTTCTTGGGCCAGCGAGAGGGTGATGCTGCCAAGATGAGTGAACTTGGCGGCATTGTCGAGCAGACGGGCGAGGACGGTCTGTATCAGGTGTGGATAGGTGCTGACCGCCAGCTCGTCGGGCACCTGACATTGGCTTTCGAGCGCAACATCAGCTGCTACCGCTGGTCGGACGGCTTCTAAGGCCTGTGCCACGATGATGGCCGGATAAGAGTTCTCAGCTGGTGGCAACTCGGTGCTGCTCTCCAGGTCGGAAATCTGTATGAGGTCGTCGAGAATATTGGTCAGATGGTGCGTGCCCTCCTGAATACGCTGGCTGATTTCATACCGTTTGGAAGCCGGCAGCTCGATATCGGGCATGGCGAGCACTTGTGTGAAACCGCTGATGTGGTTAAGCGGAGTGCGTATCTCGTGTGTCATACTTTGGATGAAGGCCGTCTTAGCCTTTGATGCCGCTTCGGCTCGGTCGCGCTCGATAGAGAGCTGCTTGTTCTGTGCCACCACAACGTTGCGCTCGCGCTGCAACTGTCGGTTCTTGATTTCCATCTGGCGGCTCCAGCGGCTATTAAATACCAGGAAGACGAGCATGGCACAGATGCCCATAATCATGGCGATGCTTCCCGTGGTAAAGCGCGACCGTTGCTTGAGTTGATCGTTGGCTGCCTGCAATTCGCTGACGGCATACTGCTTGTTCAGATGGTTCAACTGGTCGTGTTGGTCAATGGCCGAGAGAGAATCTTTCAACTCATCGAGTCGGTGGTATATTTTCAGTGCCTCCTCATATTTGCCTGCCTTCTCCAGCACATTGGCATGTTCCTCAAGTGCCACTGCCAAGTTACTGCTGTCTGTATTCTTACTGGCTAACTCCAGCAGGTGGGTACTGTGTTGCAGGGCTTCGTCGATAAGTCCTTGTTCCCTCGCCAACTGGCTGCGCTGCTGTGCGATGGTAATAAGGTCCAAGACTTCGTTGCTTGCAATGTTCTCGTAGTATGCTGCAGAGTCGATGGCTACTTTCGCCTGCCGATAGTTACCAGTATTTAGAAGATAGTCAGCAAGAACCGAATGGTAAGTGTAATGAAAATTGGCATGGACTGTAGCATCTGAATCACCAAGTACAACAGGATAGCGATTCACTTCTGCCTGCCAGTCCTTCAGTGTGCTGTCGATAGCGACGTAACGCTCCCTTTTCAATTGTTCCTCGCAGAGCGAATGATAGCAGTAGAACAGTTCACTTGGAGGAGTTCCCTTCGGGAAATATCCTATGGCTTTTTTCAAGTACGACTCCGCTTCTTCGCTGTTGTCGGCATGGGCATAGCCTACTCCAAGCGTCTTATATGCCAAGAACTGTCCGAACCCCTCCTTTTTCTTGTCTGCTTCTTCCTGCATGCGAAGGGCTTCTTCGGTGGCTTTGTCAAACTGGTCATCCCAGACGTAGGCCTCTGCCAGTACGGCCCAGATATGGTAGTACCACTGACGCTGGTTGTGCTCGACACACACTTTCATGCTCCATGAAGCAAACTGTTCGAGCGAGTCAGTCTCATTATTGTTATAATAGATGAGGGCCTGTTTCAGAAGTGCAAAGCAGGAGTCGTTCCAGTCGACAGAGTCGCCTGATGAGTCGGCCTTGCTGCTTGTCCCATGCTGGCATGAGAACAGTGGTCCGAAGAGTGCTACAATAAGCACGAGGAGGGAGATTATACGTTTTTGTGTCATAGCTACTTAATGGATTATTTGCCCTGACGGAACAGGTGGGTGAAGTGCTTGTCGTAAAGGGCGGAGAGACCTTGACGGTTGTCGATGGCCTCGCCGACGACGAGCATGGTGGTGAGGGTGAGGTGGTTGTCGTGGACGATGCGGGCCAGGTCCTTGAGCTGGCCGCGATAGATGCGCTGGTCGGGCCAGGTGAGATGGTAACAGGCGGCAACGGGCGTGTCTTCGGGATATTCCTGCAGCAGTTCACGCTGCACATCGTCGACGATGGCTGCCGAGAGGAAGATGCACATGGTGCTCTGGCTGCGGGCCAGCAGATGCAGCTGCTCCTTCTCGGGCATCGGCGTGCGACCCTCGCCACGTGTCAGGATGATGGTCTGCGTGCGCTCGGGGATGGTGAACTGACTCTGCAATTCGGCGGCAGCGGCGAGGAACGACGAGATACCGGGGGTGATGTGGTAGTCCATCCCGTTGGCATCGAAGAAGGCCATCTGCTCCTGAATGGCACCGAAGATGCAGGGGTCGCCGGTATGCAGGCGGACAATGTATTTCCCTTCGTCATAGAACTGCTTCATCAGCGCGCATTGCTCTTCGAGCGTCATGTCGGCAGACGAGCGGACTACGGCGCCCGGCTTATGGCAGTCGGTCAGCGCCTTGGGCACCAGCGAACCGGCATAGAGTATGAGGTCGGCCCGTTCGAGCAGCTTTCGTCCGCGGACACTCACTAAATCCGGGTCTCCAGGACCGGCACCTACAATCTCGATATGGGGAACCCCCTTCTGACCTCCCCGAGGGGAGGAATTGCGCAGGTGCTCACGGCTGATTGCGAGTGCTGCCGTCCAGTTCTTGCCTTTTACCTTGGGGACGATGAGTTTACCATGATTAGAGCCGAGAATGGCGGCGGCCTCACAGACGCTTGGCGTACCTACATGCTTCTGTACGGTGGTGCTGGGATTGGGCACCTCTACGGCGGCGAGTTCCTCTGCGTTAAAGAATACAACCTCCTCGTCGTACTCGTCCTCTAAAACCTTGACGAACTCCTCATCCTGCTTTACGTCGATGGTGCAATATTTATGTGAACAGGGCAAGACACCCTGACGGGCAAAGGCCTGATCTATCTCGTCGTAGATGGGTTCGTAATCCTCAGGATGGTGGGCCAGCCCAAAGCCAATGGTTCCCACCATCGGCACAAAATGAAGTTCGAGCATGCCATGAGGTGCATGGTGGATGAAGGGCGAGACGATGATGAGCAATTTATACTTCTCAGGGTTGGCCTCGCGGATATCGTTGATGATGGTAACATGCGGCGGGAGGGTCTTTTCCAGATAGTCGGTACCCTCATCACGAGCCTCCAGCAGCAGGGCGGTGGGCTGGCGGTTGACGAAAGCAAAGATGCAGTCGTTCATGTCTTCAGGCTCGCTGGCTATGGGCCAGTCAAAGCGTCGTTCGAACGTGTCGAGTGCCCACAGTCCGGCATTGTCGCTCTGGGTGGTGATGACCTCGCGGGCACCAATCATCACCGCGATGTCGTGTGTCAGCTGGTTGGCACCGCCGATATGGCCTGAGAGTACGGAGATGACGTTCAGTCCCAGACTGTCGACGCAGACCACAGCGGGGTCTTCGTGCTTGTCCTTGATATAGGGTGCAATAGTCCGTACACAGATGCCTATCGCGCCAATAAAGATGAAGGCATCGAACAGTTTCCATTGCTGACCAACATCCGAGCGACTGATGATTTTGGCTTTGAGTTCTCGCTGAAGGTCCTGGGCAATATCCTTGCCAGCCTCGCTAATCTGAATGACTGCTATCTTTTGCATCGTAGTATTTCTATGGGGTGATGTTCGTCAATTACTATTCTTATTGGGGACGCTTGCTGTAGTCCGAGTTCCTGGCAGGCCTCGTCCCACAGCTGATGGCTGTCGGTAGTTACCTTGGGGGCTTTCACGCTGTTCATCACGATGCAGCCATCATTAGTCAAAACTGTCAAACCCTTTTCCATGATATCCTTTAGCTTTCCACCATGCCCACCGATAAATATGGCATCAGGACGAGGTAACGAAGAGATATCGGTTTCGAGGAAGTCGCCGATGTGGACATTGATGCCCGGAGCACCGAAGCGTCGGGCATTCTCGTGGATGATGACCTCGCACTCTGGACGAATCTCAAAGGCATCGATGTGCAGATGCGGGAATAGCAGTCGGGCCTCGATGGAGACGCTGCCCGTACAGAAGCCGATGTCCCAAAGCGTGTGACGACGCGGCAGGTCAAGGGCTTGGAGCGTCAGCAGACGGATGGGCATCTTGGTAATCATCTTTTCCCTGCCGTCTAACAACGTGAATTCATTGTCAGGAATGCCGAAATAGCTTTTGGCTTTTGGCTTTTGGCTCTTGGCTTCTATTATCATGCAGTTGGGATGATTGAAGCTGCGCTGGGTGGCTTCTTCGAGTGCCAATGTCGAAATCTTTTCCTTAACAGGATTCCCCAGGTGTTCGCCCACGTGCATCGTATAATACGTATAGCCATATTCCAGCATCCGTTG
>ERZ842401.751-NODE-751-length-47757-cov-14.791057_pt1 | contig 47757 bp, 52 predicted proteins | sample MGYA00521270_ERZ842401 | MGnify/ENA primary metagenome ERZ842401 (study PRJEB31892, sample SAMEA3878208) | bioreactor metagenome | biome: Moose rumen | place: Sweden | collected 2011-10 | study: EMG produced TPA metagenomics assembly of the PRJEB12797 data set... | reverse complement strand
TACCGCTGTATGAGAGCGAGAGAATACTAATACAAATTAGTTGCGGATTTTAGGTGTACATCATCATAATGCAACGCTTCTACAATACTTTTATATATCGATGACAGATTCACCTCCTTCTGTCCGTCCTTATCATATTGTGCAAAATGATCTTCATGGTATTTCGTATAATCATCAGGCTTCACCGTAATCATTTCTGGCCATAGGCTGACAATCTTACCGATATAATCAGCTTCATTGCCTGTGTATTGTCTCTGAAGAGCCTCTAAATCTTCTTTTACGCTCAATGCCTCTATTTCTTTTTTGTAGGCTTCAGCAATACCCTCTATATCTTTATCAATGACTATCCTTTTCATTCCTTGTACGCTTCTTAAGGTTCTCTATCTCCTTCTCCAGCATCTTAATCTTACTCTGGCCACTCACAACCTCGGACTCCTTGAACACTCGCATCAGCTGGCCGCGAAGTATTGGCTCTCCAACCTCTTCAATAAACGCACTTGCCTTCTCTGCTGTCCATGTGATATTCTTGTACATCGATGGAATGTCTCTAAACGCATCAACCTTTGCGCCCAGATAGTGGCACAGCGATATGGCACTACACTGAACAAACTCCCCCATGAATCCATGCTCCAAAAAGAAGCTCTGCTTCAGGATGTCATTTATATTAGCCCCAAAGGGATTCACAAAACTGCTTCCAGATTCCTGATAACCATCCTTCAAGTAGAGAATACATCTCTGAGGAATGTCGCTGAGAATAAAAGGAGAATGAGTTACTATCCAAATGCTGATGTGGCAACCTTCATACCAGTCCGTATTCAGTTGCAAACGTGTCAAAAGTTGTAATAGCTTGCTGACAAACGTTCTTTGGTACTCTGGATGAAAACAAATCTCCACCTCATCCAGTATAAGGTGTATATTCCTATATCGTGGTGAAGGTTCTCTAACAGAGCGCAGGTTCTGAAGGTGATAGGCTATGGTACTCGTCGTAAATACAAACTGACGTTCCCCGCTACTCATTTGTCGCATAGGTAGTATCTCGCCGTTACTGATACCATCGATTGTCTTTTCAAGCATAATCTCGTAAAAGAAGATACTTGGAGGCAATATCTTTGATATCCGGTCAACCGAATTTGTTGGCATTCCTTTCCAAAATGCTTTCTCGTAGTCTTCAAGCGTGAAATTCTCACCTATATCAATATTCCTTTTCTGTTTCGCCCTTAAAAAGAGTACAACCCTCCCAACTTTTAACGAAATATGGCCTTTCTGTCTTTTCACTTTCTTGGCCAGTTTCCTCATCGGTGCTATCAATAGTTGATTAGAATTCACATCCAACACTTGAGTAAAATCAAACTCTTCCTCATTTTCAGAAAGAATTTCACTTTTGTAAGTATCATATGTTGGATAGGTCATCCCTATATTTATCACCTTACAAACAAGATAGAGGGCAGCGACAAGTATGTCATTACCTTTTAGTTTGTCCAAGTCGATACTGAAAACCTTCAATATCTCTTTTGGGAACAGAGTTTTATTGGTGCTCAATACTTCTTTGAACAGGCTCATTATCCTCTCGTTCTTTCCACCCACGTCACCTTTATTCTGGGGTTGGGCTTTTTGAGAGAATCTTGATAAATAAAGAGCCAATAAACTCTCATCATCGAAATAGTCATTCACCACTTCTGGATGAAATGTATAATCGATAGTATTCAGCCGATACCCGTCAATAAAGTCAATGCCTTTCCTCTTGTAGAAAATAAGCATAGCTTCTGTTCGCTGCTGAGTCAGCCGCATTTCGATATTCATGTCCAGTTTGCCTTTGTCCCTATAAGGATTCAGCACTATCGGACACATATACCCATCGTTCTTATGGAACAGCCGGTTTATCCATGCCTCTTCTGGGCATTTTGCTACACCTGCCTTCTGTTTCTTCTGCTGAATCTTTTCACCTAGATAATCCTGCGACGCATACGCCTGAACACTATAGTTTACCACAATAGTATAAAAAAGATTCTGCGTTAGTTGCTCAAAGTCTTCAATAGTCAGCTTTTCTGATTGTGAGCTATACTTCACAGCCAAACCATCCTTTCCAACTACAGCATTAAACAAAATAGTATCTCCCTCCATCCAAGTCAATGTCTCGTTTACACACAAAATGGCGAAACGTTTCTCATTAATCATGTAATCCATCCTTGCATGTAGGCCATATACATAATGTAGGGCATCAGCACCTGACCTCTGTATATGATACAGCAAAACATAGCCCAAGTTGTTAATCAGACGGAAAACGATCTCTAACAATGTTGACTTCCCGCTGCCGTTCTTACCCACAATGGCATTTACAGAGATACTTCTCGCGAAGAAATCCGGCTGCGCCATCCGCTCAAACCTATATGGCTCATCGGTCTGAAGATTCTTCCTCAGACTCTGTTCGCAATCTTCAAATACGTATATCTCTGAAATGTGAAACATATATAGTACAGTTCAACTACAAAACACTTTCCATTCATTAGAAAAAACAAGCGTCCCTACCTTTCGCATCTTGCTCTTGAAGAACTGAAGCTGAGTCATCGTCCAAAACATAACATGGGACAATACAATACGATCCTCAGAGGAATGATAGTAGAAAAGGCTATCATCCTCCTTGGTATGCATTTCCTGTAGTTTCTGCTCCATCGGAGCAAACCACTGCTTACGCGCCTCTCTCAATTCCTCTTTAGTCTTTGCCATTGTTGCATATATTATAAAACCAGCAACGAGCCATGTTCCCTGTTGGAGTTGCTCATAACCAACAGTTCTCATAGCTCGTTTGTCAGTATGCTTATTTCCCTATGAAGAGTAAGTCATTACTGCGTTTCAATTCTTCGAAAGCAGCCTCTATATCTTCTATAGCAACCCTGCCTCCCCATGCCCTTTGGACAAATTTTGGCGTTATACATCCCACATCCATCGAGCATGACCGCATTTCATTTTCAATAAACTCGCGTAAACGAGCTACAACATCTTTCATCATACTTTTACATCTGTAGTATATCTGCATCTGTCAGCGGCTCATAGCTGCCATCCTTCATTTCTAGGATAACCGTTCCACTTTCCAAAGCCCTCACCGTATGCCACTGACCCACAGGTATATTCACCGCAGCCACTGGCCCATTGGGCGACAGTTCAATCCTTTCCGTACAGATTCTATCCAACTCATCGTAGTATTCCTCTACCAATCGGCCACGAAGGCAAACAACGGTTTCCGAAGTCTTCTGATGCCGGTGAATCGGTAGCGGACTCCCAGGTTCGATAGCATTCAACATGCGCTGAGAAGTGTCGTTCTCCGAATCCCGTAAGTCCAAGTTCATTCTCAACCTCGGAGAAGCCTTCGCTTTCTCTGTCAATTCATCCAGTATCGCCTGTGTTATTATCATATTTGTGGTATTCGTATATTTCGTTGTTAAAAAGGAATTCAGTATTATCTGTGTCATCCTTAGGCCCTATCGGTATTTCAATAAAGCCCAATTGGCTCAATTCTGCTTGCGACCCCATTGAGGCCAGAAGATATAAGAGCAGAATGTCCATATTGCTTTTAAGAACCTCATTGCCTAAATCGAAATTACAATCTTCTCAGTGCCACTTCAAATGCCTCCGCATAGTTACACCCTGCCTGACAGCCGCGATAGGCTGCAAAGCCTTCGATGGCCTTTGCTGAACGTGGATGAGGATAAGGACGCATGACACCACGATACATCGACAGTGCTTTCACTTTGGCATCCACGCCTTCTTTCCCGACTTCCACCCATGTATTCGGCTGGAATCGGTTCATGGCCGTATTCAACGCCCACTCGGTACACGAAGGAACCTCCATATACCAGAACTCTTGGATAGGCTTCACCTCAGGCCGACGCTGGAACAAACGAATTGCCTCCTGGCAGGCCATCGATGTCTGCAGATGGTCATTGTTTGTGTCTGCCGGATGATGCGTGATGACAATATCTGGCTCCGATGCTTTAATAGCCTCCTCAATGAATTGTACCAGTTTCAGATGCGACACCGTGTTCATCTCAATATTTGGGAACGTCCCTTCATACTTCTCGCCAATACCAAGGTAATCCGACGATGCATTCAAATCATCATCCAGTTCCTTGTCTTCAGGCCTGAAAGCGCGAGCCTTTGCCTCCGTGCTCATGATGCAAACATCCACTTCGTCACCCTGTCGCGTCCACTTATATATTGACGCTCCTGCCCCCAGCACTTCATCATCTGGATGGGCCACTACAATTAAGTATTTCATATTACTCAACTATTTTCATCTTTTTTTGCATTGTATTACACACGACATCTGTCACTCCCCAGGGAGTCAAATCGATATAACCATCTGAAAGTCTAAGATATTGATTAACCTCATCCCTCCTACGTACTTCTTCATCACCTGCAATTTTCTGATTCTTATAGTAATAGTTTACGTGGAGTTTCTTTCCGACTATTTTAATCTCAGAACCTACACACGGGAAATCATAGGTAAGATTTACATATTCAATAGTCTTTCCTTCTACTTCTTTCGTACCCTTTATGAACGATGCTGAAGGTCTATGAAACTCTTCTAGTATATCTGCCAGGGAAATCAGGCAAGACAAAGGATCTACCTCAAACGATAATCGCAATATAGGGTTTCTGACAGCCTTTCCATCTTCATTCCAGTATATCTTCGGCATGTCATGCATCATAATGGCTACTGCAGCCCAGTCCAAGACAAGACGGTAATTTGCATCGTCAGGATGCCTGCCACTGCTATTGATTCTCACCCTGTCATTCAGCGTCATAAATCCCAATGCCCCAGGTAATCCATGCGTTTCTCGGAGTCCCAAGTCTATCATAGACAAGGCTGCATCTGTCATCATCTGAGAAGGATGTCTCAGATTTGATTCCGAATAACCGAAGAAAGGATAGATGAGAAGTCTTGACCTGATGGCATCCATCGTAGCTTTTGCACTCCGTATGGCATCATCTGTCAAACCCGTATCCGCAGTGCCGATAGCTTTCTTCAGACTATTGATGTACTGCCAAGGATACCCCATATCGTGAAACAGTGCTGCTATCATGGCTGCTTCATAGAACACATCCCTTGCCCACCTCCTTTTGTAGCTGATGTCGTGTTTACTGAACGACGGGTCTAAGTCTTCGAAATAGTGTATCAGGTAAGCCATTCCGCTACTGTCAAGAATCCGACTTGCGCAATAATCCAGCAGATTCTTATCAGAACCTCTCCGCAACTTGAAAGACAACTCAGGATTTCCACCTCCCAACAATCGATTAACGATATAGGCAGTCAAAGTCTGATGCAACGAATGGTCACGCGAAGGATATTTCTTATGCCAGTCAACAGTTGACAGCCAGTCATCGGCAAGGGCATCAGGCATGATAAACTTATAAGTCGGAAAAACCTTGTTAGAATAGTCGAGGGCTTTTACCTGTGCTTTATGTACTTTGTCGTAATAGTCCTCCGTTGTCCTTCTCTTCAGTTCCGCGTAGGTTCTTTCTATCATATTGCCCTCTTTATCAATACTTTTCTCCAACTTTCTGAGGATGGAGCTGTCAACAGACTTGTATCGATCAAAGGAGCAAGGATAGTCAATACCCTTCAGATAGTCCTGATAGTTGAATTCCATCTTGTCTAATCGTCAATAACGTGTCTAACTAGAAGTTCCTGAATGGCCTTCATCTCGAATGGTTCACTTACCTTTTCCTTGTAAGTTTTCTCATTGTACTCCTCACTCTTCTTTACAACAACATCCCGAAGATAATCTTCAAGTTCGTCACTCATGATTCTTGCTCCATAGCCGATTGTATCTCGACAGGCATTTACAATGAGCTGAAAGTCAGAGGCACAATCTATCAGTTTGAGTATATTGTAACAATACGTAGGATAGAAATACCTATAGTAGGCATTCATCATATCAGTCAATTCCGAATCCAATTGAATCAACTTCTCCTTATCAACCTGAATAGCTTTGCTTTCCAATATATTCCAATCGTAAGTGCTCTTACTTCCATTCATTATCTCATTCTTCAAGAACATCCTATATTTATCATCTATCTTATAAAGTTTTCGATGTCTGTTGATGACAAGTCGCATCATCACGATAAGGTTAAACAACTGAAAGATGTTTCCATTTTTACGTTCAGCCCCTGCCTTTTTGAGAATACCATCTAGTTGTGACAACAGTACGGACGAATATTGCGTCAGGCCAAAATCATGAATGAACTGTCTCATCTGCTGTTTGATACTCTCTATCATTCCTTCTTTTGAAAATGAAGTCTTCTCCATTTTGGAATAAGCCATATTTCCAAGTTGTCTTACGTTATCGGCCATATCCATCACACTGGCTTCTGGTAGGAAATCCTTTTCCAGCAGCTTCTTCATGCGCTTATATCCCGAATCATCCAGTTTGTCTAAGACACTGTGGAAAGCATTATAGAGGTATGTGACATAACCATATTTGTCTTCTTTTGATTCATACGTAGCCAGCCTTGATTCAAACCTTTTAAACTCATCACCAAGGTCCGACTCTTGGTCTTCTGTTACAGGTCTTTCCAAACTCGATTCAATAAACTGCCCAGAAATGGCATTATCATACTTCACGATATTCGTTGGGAACGAATCTGCACCAATTGGGAACAACTGTTGTATGAGCACTTTTCTGTCCTCATTCTTCTTGTCATCAAAGTGATAGCCCTTTCCTTCCTCCAGATAATCATCTGGAACCTTGTTAATGATAACCTTAATATAGTCACTTACCTTATATTCCTTCTTCGTGTCAGATGGATATTCCATTCCCCCTGCCAGTTCATAGAAGAAATTTGAAAGATACTTTTTGGCATTAAGCATCTCATTTACTTTTGTGGATGCTGATAAATCTTTACTTTCCGTCTGTAAGGAATATTTAGCTAACATAAATTTCTCCATCATCATCCTCTGGATTTCAGTCGCAGAACTGATAGTAGAGTCGATATCCTGCTCATCAAGTGACGACACCAGTACGAAGTGCGCCTTGTCCGGACCAAGCGAGGTCAGCCATTCTCTAAGACTTCTTCCGATCCCAACATACCCTGGCGAATTATCCAAAACAACGGCAACCTGTTCACTCTCTGCAATCTCACTAAACTTTTTGGAAATGTCCTTTATCATATCCAAAAACCAGTATGAATGCATATCATCCATCAAGTTACGAGGGTCAATAATTAGGTTGCCTTCGTCGTCATAAATCTCTGAGCCGACAAGATGAATCATATCTCGCTTGTAGGCGAGAGACTTTACAAACTCCTCACTCACCCGATGCCCATTCAGAAAAAATCTTTCATAATAACCTATCAGGTTCTGTGAAACTCCTTCATTGTCAGTCGCAACAGTAATACAGTCTTTCCAGAAAGGAGAATGTTTTGCTGCTTCAGATATAGGAGTACCGGTGATGTCACAATCTATTAGGAGCACATCATACCCTTTACCTATGAGTGTCTTTGCCAAATTCAAAGCGACCGTTGTCTTGCCAACCCCTCCTTTTCTGGATTCTACGCTATAGATTTTGTAATCAATCATAAAATGTAGGTGATAATTATTTGTGATTTTGCTCCGAGACAAGAGCGTCAGCCCTCAGCTCATTCAGAATCCATGTGCATTCCTTACCGATAACCGCATAAAAGATACAGATAAATGTATATATGAACATTTTAGCGTCATACCACAGTCCCTTTTTCTTGACATACACATATTCCAGCTCCCTACGGGTCTCAAACACCTTCTCCATGTATTCCTTCTCATCCGTAAACTGGTCACCATAGATGAAGTCATACAATGCTGCTGGGCCAGAAAGACCTACGGGAACTTCTGCTGCCAAATTCCATTTTCCTGTGCGGAACAGTTCAAACTGGTCCTGAGCTACAGGTCGAGGGCCAATCAATGACATCGTTCCATTAAGTATATTCAATATTTGCGGCAACTCATCAATCTTCACTCTTCTTATAAAGTGCCCAAATGGGAAAATTCTGTCTTCATCTGGTCTAAGACTGGCTTCCGCACCCTTCTTAGGAGCCTTCAGCACGCGCATCGACCTAAACTTATACATCTTAAACGGTTTATTACCTTTACCTATACGATGTGCCGTATAGAATATCGGTCCCCAATCAGACACCAATATTCCCACAATGGCAATTATCCATAATGGACTCGTTACAATAATGCCTAATAAGGCACAAATAAAATCAAAAGTCCTCTTTGTAATTCTGTATATCATAATTCCCCTATTCTGTTGTCCTAAACGGCCACAAAGCCTTAAATACCAAATATGTCTTATTACTCTTGCCAAACACCAATTTTATTACATGATATCCGTATAGCACCATCCAACGTGGAAAACGCAACACATATTTCGCTCTCCCTTCTGTCTTTTCAGCAGCTATCAGATTATTAATATCCAGCAATTCCGGGTCTTTAATCACATGAATGGTGTTATCTACTTCCTTATCAACCCAATCCACCATAGAGGCAACAGCACCGTTAATATCGAGCACTTCGAACTTGCCACCATCACCAATCTTATATGCCAAATTGGGATATTTCAGGTAATAGCGTTTCTCTATGTCGCGTTTAATCTCTGGTGTATATACCGGCGAGAACCTATAAATGTTCCATACTTTGCATATCTCCTTCAGTCTGCCCTCTGCCATCGCCTTGCTCTTGCCGTAATTTGAAATAGGATTCAATTCCGTATTAGGGGTAATTAAACCCTTCACCATTCCTATGGCATCTACGGTACTGATAAACAAGATCGGTTTCTTATACTTAGCGCATGCCTCAAACAGATTCTCTGCACAGTCCACGTTGATTCTCTTGAAAGTCTCCCATGAGGTATCAGCAACACCTTTGGTATGAGCCAATGCAGCCAAATGAATGACACGGTCAATTTCGACCTCTTCAAACAGTTGAATGATGCCAGACTTCGATGACAAGTCAAGAACAACTTGGGCAAAGCCCTGATATTGATTCGGTGACATCCTTTGATCAACACCAATCACCTTATGTCTTTTTTCTATCAGGCCTTTTACTACATATCCACCTATCATCCCAGCGGAGCCAGTCACAAGTATATTCATATTTTCTATTATGTCGTTTACTAAACTGTTAAACTCTTTCCAATATAGAATTACCACTTCCACATCTCCAACTTCTTCCATGCAAAATGCTCAACCCTCACGATGGGCTCCCATATCACCTCGCCTGGATAGCTGGTCAGGAATCTCATATTGCGCTTAAAACGCCTCCATGCTTGACTCATACGTCCTTGCAAATAGCTATATTCTGCATTTAGATCAGCCATTCTCGGGTCACCTTGCCCAAAGTTCCCTGACATCAAAATCTCGTTCTTAAGGAACTTTCCATCTTTTTTTGAAGCTGTGCAAAGCAAATATTCCTCTGGCATTCCCAACAGTTCACGTAGCACATACATCAACGCACTCGCAAATCGCTTCATACCAAGTTCTTCTATTGTGTTATTGATGTAAAGTTTCCGGTCGATTGTTAGAGATTCGTGTTCATTATAATACCGAAGCAAGAAGTAGTAATCCACAATTTGTCTTAATCCGACCCCTTCATCTATCAAATGTCTAATGATATGATTCATCTGATAAATCACATCTTCCTCCACCTTCATGGTCGGCATCCCTGCACCGTCGACATCCACAACCTTCAAACAATTCTCTATATTCGCAAAATGCTTCTGTAATCGTCGATTTCTCCAAGGTCTACTAAAGAACGAAGGATGAAAATGCACCTCCACCGGCACGCCATTTTTCTCAGTGAAATTGCAATGTAGCCAGCATAGCCCCGTTCTTTCCCAGTGCTTATCTACATAATCCAGTACCTTTCCAACATTAACGGACGAGTTGTTCTTCTCTCCAACCCAAATGTCAATGTCGCCACAGTTTCGCCGATTAGCCATTTGAGCTGGGTAATATCGATGGTTTGCCTGCCCTTTCAGCACACAAGTCTTAAGCCCATCCTTCTCAAACTGCCGACATAGTTCCAGACACGACTTAGTGGTTACAACATTCTGTTGCTCTATCTGCATCACCTCTCCTATCCACTGAAGCATCAGTTCCTGTGGCATACTCTCTACGCACTTGGCTCCATTCTCTTTGAGCTGTTCAATACCACAGAACATAACTCCTACTACGGCTTGACGTTCAGCTTCTTCCAGTACAGCATTCCATTCAGCATCAATACAGCTTTTGGTCATTAAAAATGAATCATGAACCGCTTTACCGCCAACGCTTATTTGTAGAAGTTCCAAAAAGAAATTCATTAACCTAAACAATGATGATGAAACTTTTTTCAGTTTTCTATTAAGTCATCCGCTCTTTCTGCAATCTCCTTCACCACCCTTGCTGGCATTCCCGTTGCTATAGTCCATGCAGGTATATTCTTCGTCACAAGCGAATTTGCTCCAATTATAGCACCATCGCCAATAGTTACACCCGGCATAATCATTGACCGCATGCCGATCATACATCCTTTACCTATGCGTATTTCGCCAGTCTTGTAACCACAATGTGCAGCGTTATCGCCCTTTCGGTAATTTGTCAAATCTCTCTGATGGCAAAGCAGCCTACAATCGGAAGTCACATGAGCATAGTCATCAATATATATCATGTAAGCGTGTTGCAAGTCAACTCTTACGAAATCGCCTATAAACACATTCTTGCCTACATGACAACCAATTCTCCTCAACAGCCACGGCCTCATTTTCCTCGGCATAATAGGCTCCAGAATGGCCCAATCCATCATTGACTGGAGGAACTTCCTTCTGATATTACCAAAGAACCGTCCTATTACCTGAAAGATAGAAACTTGTCCATACTCCTTTTCCGAATAGTTGAATCCTAAAGCCCTCAGCAGCTTGAAGGTTATGCTTAGTTTATTTTGTCCCATTCTATAAAGATTGTTAAAAAAAAAGAGAAGTCTATCAAAGGGCAAAATTACAATCGCTGTCTTTCAAAAAAGGTGCAATAGCATCTTTATCTGAGAGCATGGGTTCTCCTTCCAAACCTAATGATTTCCAATCCACATTGATATCTGGATCATTCCAACGGATATTCCTGTCACATTCTTTACTATACAGGTTATCACACTTATAGCAAAATTCGACATCATCAGTCAAAGTCAGAAAAGCATGACCAAAACCTTGAGGCAGGTAAAACTGACGTTTATTTTCAGCAGACAACTCAATTGCAGTCCACTGTCCATACGTAGGAGAACCTTTGCGGATGTCCACTGCCACATCTACCACTGCACCACGTACAACACGCACCAACTTAGCTTGTGCCATTGGATTCTGCTGATAATGAATGCCCCGAATCGTTCCTTTCTTGGCTGTAAAACTTTGATTGTCCTGCACAAAGTTAACATCAATGCCGACATCTTCCATATTCTTCTGCGACCATGATTCCATAAACCATCCTCTATGGTCACCAAAGCACTGAGGTTCAAGTATCACAACCCCAGGCAATGTTGTCTCTATCTTCTTATATGCCATCGTTTATTCCCAATCTAATGTTTTCACCCAGTCTGCTGTTGCCAGAACGGCTTCTTTGAAGTCCCATTTAGGTTGATAACCAGTATCTCTATACAGTTTGGTAACATCAACACTGGTATAGTCCACATGGAAATCCTCCTTGTATGTACCCAAACGGATTTCAACTCCAGGAGCCAAAATATCACGTACCTCACCAACAATATCTTTCAACGGACGGCGGCGGTCACTGCCTATGTAATAGACAGAATCAATCTTGCCTTTTTCGCCAGCTAAAACTAGACCAGCAATAGTGTCCTCGATATAGTTCCAGTCATACAGGTGGATTCCTTCTGTTAAATCCAGAGCCTCACCACGAAGCAGTTTGTGAACAAACAAGTTCGTACTGCGATGAGAACGATCGCCAACTCCAAACGTATTAGCAAATGCCACACAAAGGAATGGAACACCCTTCTGAGCTGCAGTTGCATGAGCCATCACACGAGCTGCTTGCTTTGCTGCGCCATACACATTGCAATGTGCACCGGCATTGTGGCTTAACGTCTCATGTTCACTGATCATGTACTCTGAGAAAGAGGTACTGAACAGGAATCGCTTACACCCCATCTTACCTGCCTCCGCTACTGCATCACAGATGGGTTTGATGTTCTGTATCTGGGCCGCATAATCGTTTGTAGCCTTCCCATATCCACCCCAGGAGAGGTAATAGAAAATATCAATGTCTCTGGTAGGAGTCAACTCGGAAAGATGGTCAAAGTCCTCGAAGAAAGCCTTAACCAACTCAAAGTTCGGGTACTCTGTAAACTCTCCCATATTTTCAGGATCTGGCACAAATGCGATTACATGCGCGCCTTCCTCCAAATAATGCCTAAGCAGGTGCTGCCCGATAAAACCAGAAGCACCCGTCATTGCGATTGTTTTCATATTTTTTTATTTAATAATTCTAAATGTATCAGCATCCACTTCTTGCTTCTTCTCTTCAATGACCTGAAGCAAATACTGACCATACTGATTTTTCTTCATCGGTTCTGCCAATTCTCGCATTCTCTCTTCGCTAATCCAACCCTTTCGATAAGCAATAGCTTCGAGGCATGCCACCTTCAAGCCCTGACGCTTTTCAATCACCTCTACGAACGTAGATGCTTCACTCAAACTATCATGAGTACCCGTATCCAACCATGCAAAACCACGACCGAACACCTGTACTTTCAGTTCACCATCCTTCAGGAACTCTTGATTCACTGTGGTAATCTCCAGTTCCCCACGTGCAGATGGCTTAATATGCTTAGCCACATCTACCACCTTGTTGGGATAGAAATAGAGGCCCACTACAGCGTAGTTGCTTTTCGGATTCTTGGGTTTCTCTTCAATACTTAAGCAATTACCCTGAGCATCAAACTCAGCTACGCCGTATCGTTCCGGATCATTAACCCAATATCCAAAGACAGTTGCTTTTTCATTCTGCTCAGCATCTACAACAGCTTCATGCAATTTTCCTGTGAAACCACTGCCATAGAAGATGTTGTCACCCAATACAAGGCAAGCAGAATCATCACCAATAAACTTCTCACCAATGATGAATGCCTGAGCCAATCCATCTGGCGACGGTTGCTCTGCATATTCAAAATGAACACCATAATCAGAGCCATCACCCAGAAGCCTTTTGAATCCAGGCAAGTCGTATGGCGTAGATATAATAAGGATCTCCTTGATTCCTGCCAGCATCAATGCACTAATGGGATAATATACCATCGGTTTGTCATAGATGGGCAACAAATGCTTGCTAACGCCCTTTGTTATAGGGTAAAGTCGGGTGCCGGAGCCTCCGGCGAGTACAATGCCTTTCATATTTGATAGTTTTAATGATACTTCCTATTATTAACCAAACAACTTTGCATATTGTTCGCCAATATGTTTCCAAGTGAGTTCCTTTTTTGCTAATTCTGTTGATTTAATAGCATTTTTCTTTAGCTCTTCTTTTGTTGTCTCTGACACAATCTTTGCCAAATCCTCTGGAGTATCAAAGAATAATGCAAAATCTTTGGTTACCTCATGATTAACTTCTGCATTGTATGAGATAATGGGTAATCCAAGATTCATAGCTTCGCACAGTGAAGGCGGAGTTCCACAGCGTGAATGACTATGTATATAAGCAACAGCATTGGAGCGTACAGCGTTTAACTCTTTTTTTTCATAAACCCCTGGTATGAGAATGATATTAGGATACTTCCCATTATACTTTTCATACAAATCCTGTCCGTACTGTGAAACCTTGAAATTTGAAACAAGGACTAGTTTCTTCTCTGGCATTTTTGCAAAGGCTTCTAACACTATATGTAGATTGTTATCTACCTGAGCACGTGAAACACTTACATAATAATCGTCATTCAAGAAAGGATATTTATTCCTTAAACTATCATCGGAAGCTACAGGAGTCGCTTGGTCGCCACCATACCTTATTACGTGAGCCTCGTCAATATCAAATGTTTCTTTCAGACTTTTTACGTATAGGTCATTATCAACCACATGAACTACAGTCTTTCTAACAATTTTTCTATTCCACCACGCCCAAAATCTGCCAAAGCGTGAATACTTCTCTCTTTTCCACTCGTCAAGTCCTCCATGATTCAGATAAACGGGTTTCTTAAAACCAAATATCTGAAGTATTCTAACCATAAATAGACCTGAAGAACCGAAAATAAAGAGGATATCAGCATTTTTCGCTGAATCTATGACAGACCAAGCATCGTATGGTATGCTCTGCCAGCCATTAGCAGAAAGCGGTAGGTATTTCAGTTTGGCCCCCAAGTAGGTATCGCCAACTTTATCACGCGGTTGCTTCTTGCTACAATATACAGTAATATCGTATTTGTCGCTCAGTTCACGAGTAAGGTTCTCATAGAAAGTCTCCGTTCCACCATAGTTGGCTGGAATACCATTTGAGCCTATTAGAGCCAGTTTCTTCTTCATCATTACTTAATCAAGATAGCCTTGGTAATAATTGTCAATATATTCTTTTAGCGAAACTTTCCATTCGCGCATGGCATTCACGCCACGAATGTTGAGTTTCCTAGTCCAAAGACGTTCACAAGCAGGGCGGTCAGCAAAATACTCTTTTGCAAAGTACTCAGAAGTCACCACGTTGATCTTAATCTCATTCTGCTTGCCAAGAATCTTCAACAACTCTTCACATACTTCCAAACGACTGGTCTGGCCTCCGCATACGCAGTTGTACAACCCCCAAAACTCTTTCTGAATAAGGTTCTTTACTGTGCGTGCAAAGTCCTGAGTATAAGTAGGTGTGCCATCCTTATCATTAACAATGAACAACTCTTTCTTTCCGTCCTTCAACTGCTTCATGATTTTCTGGATGAACTTCTTGTCCTTGCTCGGGCCAGCACCCATCATCCATCCAGCACGGCATACTAAATAGCGCTTTGCATTCTCCACCACAAAGCGTTCTCCCATATACTTAGAACGAGCATAAACACCAAGCGGATTGGGCTGATCCCAATCATCGTAGAGTTGCTTCTTGCCGTCGAAGATGCCCGCTGTGCTAATATACAGCAGAGGTATATCCAGCGCATTGGCAATATACACTGCATTTTCCACGCAGAGGGTGTTCGTTAGATAAACCTCGTCAGCGTTCTGCTCACACCACTCCAGGTCTGTATAAGCTCCAAGATGGAATAGATAGTCCGGCTTAAACTCCTCTACATCCTTCTTGTAGGCATCGTAATCACGGAAATCCAGGAATGATAGCCACTCCGCGTTCACATCCTTGTCCGTACACTTGATGATATAATCATCTTTAAACTGCTGGTAGAATGCCTCACCCAGCATACCGCCACAACCGGCGATGTAAATTTTCTTTTTTCCCATTGGATATAATATTTATTTCCTTATAGATTTAAGCCCGACACACAATGACAGGGGCTTCAAATTAATCCATTCAAGTATTTTCGATACAAAAACCGGCACATACAGACCCATCAGTATGCAAAAAATATAAGCCACCATGTAAGGCATAGAAATATGCTTGTACATAATCTTCACAAACATCTGGGCAAATATTCCTATCAAGAAAATCTGGTAAGTATAATTACGGAAGGAAAAGAATGTCTGTGGCATATATCTGTCAAGAAGCAGTGCAAGACCAAATGAGAATGTGATTCCTCCAACAGTTTTCAGTATTGCCCATTCTGTAAACAGCCCTATTATATAAACGACAATGCCCACCACAGAAGTAAATAAAGGCTTTTTGTCAAACACAATTTTCACCCAATCTCCTTTAGAGATTACTAACCCCATATAGAACCATATTGCATGGGTACAAACTCTGTCTATTGATAAAAAATTCGTTTCAGGTCGATAAAAATGCAATACAATAAGTACTATTACCATTACCCACATCAACCATCTCTTCTCCAAGGTTCCTTTCCACAACGGAGTCATCAGGAAAAACCAGAAAAGAGTCGCTATAAACCAGAATTCCCTGAAAGGGTTGTCGTATGGATAAAGGAAAGCAAGTCCTAACTCTCCCAAGCTGAAACCCGTCTGCCGTGATACTTCCCCCGGCACTGCGATCTTAACTGCAAATGCTACCAAGCTGAATACCACGCCCGGCAGCAGCAGCCTTATCACTTTATCTTTTACAATTGCCCTATACGTCCACCTCTTATCGTTAACCTCTAACCTCTCACCGTTAACCGATTTCGCCTCCCCCCAATCGGGTTTCAAGGCGTACATCTTCAGTCTTGTCGGATAAAAAAGCCACCCCGAAATAAGCATAAATAAAGGCATATGAAAAGAATAGGCTATTTTACACAACATCGTTTCCCACTCTGGCCCTTTGTTATATGCACCTAAGAATGCATGCCCTATAACAACCCATAGCATCGTCCACCCTTGAAGTATCAGAAGCCAGTTAATCTTTTTCATTTCTTTCTATAAATTATGTTCTTGATTTAATATAGTCAACAAATCTACTCTTAATGATCTCAATATTTTGCTCTCCTACCATTTCTACCGCCATCTCTTGCATTTTATTCGTCACTATTTCCGAATTCATTAGCTGATCAACTTTTTCTTTGTAATTATCCATTGTGGCGCAATCTATTTCTTTGATGAAGTCTTGATACTCCTTCAGCCAGATATACAAAAATGGACTATTTACTTTCACTATTTCTACAATGGCATCCGCCGAGAAAGTAATTACGTTCTTACTGCGTTGCAAATCCTCAACAATTGTATGTCCTTGATCAGAAATTGCAAATGAATCAATACTATCGCCTAGCATTATCATATCTTTATCTCTGCTTCGAGGCCTAAATCTTAATAAAACTTTATCATATTTGCCTTGAATATAACGTAGTATCTCCTTTATTAATGAAACATTGGCATCTGTCACTATCGACAACAGTAGCAGTAAGTTGTATTCTTTTTCTTCACGACCTTCCCTCTTTTGATGTGCTGAAGAAGTTAATGTCTGAAGGGGAATTCCCAAAACCTTTACCCTTTCCTCTTCAACACCTTCTCTTATATAAATCTTTTTTTCTCGTTCAGAACAGCATAAAACCTTATCACAATTCAGAGGAAAGAAATCCATTGTAGGCTTAAAAAACAATCCATGCTGTAACATTGTTGTCTTCTTTCCTAAAGACCGGAGATTAAATACTACTGGCGCATAAAAATAAATCTGGTGTTCAAGAATCCATTTACCATTAAATTCAGTGTAGTTCCTAAGAACGTCTTTCACAACATTATCATAAATAAGGAATATTGATAGCACGCATTCCATCACCTTGTATTCGTTTGCTTTTTGGTCAAGTGTACACGCCTTAGAAAATCTCTTTAATTGTTTTCTTGCCTTCAAAACATTAAACAAACTGATTGTAGGGAAGAAAGCCTTAATATTCTGATTCTTAAAATACTTGTCATAATTTTTAGCCTGTTTAATATGGAAATTCGGCAGATGAATGATACTATACGAAAGATTACCTGTAATTAATCCAATATTTTTGGTTCTAAATACAGGATCGGTACTACTAATGAAAACAAAATCTTCATTAGAAAGATGTACTTTTCTATTTAATCCCCAAAAAGGATACAAGAGATTGCTGATAATAGAAAGGAGTCCATGAAACAAGAACGGATGTCTCTGTATTAATGACATTTTCTTCATTCTTTCACTTTCAACCCCCAAAGCAGCTATCGTCAAATCATCTAACTGAAATGCTTCCTTTAAGTAATTTTTATAATCTGTTAAAACAACCTCCATCTTAATTATATCTTCATTATTATCCATCAATTAACAATATTTCTCTTTACCGATAATGCATAGGCTGCTTGAATCTCATCTCTCATCTGGTCGTCTATTCTCGCAAAGGAAAGCGGGTCAGTGTCCCGATTACCTTCATAAACAATGTATATATGAGATTCGTCAGCCGCCATTTCGCAATAGCCTCCAACAAATTTATTGCTTGGTGTCAGATAGCCAACGTCATACCAGTTTCTTCCATCTGTAGATAGTCTCAGCATGAGTCCTTTTCTGGCAAAACTACCCGGATTATTAATATTGCAAAAAAGCCAGAACGATAAATCATTCTCTTTTGAATCTGCAAAATTGAAATGTTTCACTTTCTCAATATCTGCGTTCACTAAAGCATCTTCAATCGTATTGGTTGGCCTTGTCCCCCATTCAGAATCCCAACTATCTATAACAAAAGATTCACGATCATCAACTAGTTTCTTTTGAATATGAATCCTGCGTACCGAAGGTGCTGTGCTCCAGAAGCTCTCAGTGCCCCCTCGGGAGTTCATACAAACCTGGTTAGGTAAAACCTCCGTCAGACAAGTCTCTTCGCAGATTATATCTGTCGATGTGGCCACAGATTGCTCCCAAGTCACGCCAAAGTCCTTGGAATACAACACATAGGCTACCACCTTTTCAAAATCTTCTGTTTTCGTGTTCAATGGCTTGCAGAAGCCATTACCATCTGTAATCCATTTTCCTTTCTCGTTCTTGCAAGCAAGGCTTTTCTTCAGTCGTATAAGCATTGGCATACAGATAACACCATTATCCAACTGAATACCGCTATTGCCCGTATTGACTGTATAGACCCGATAGGAATATCTTTGTTTCGATCTGTCTCGCAGATAGGCCTCTTTCTCCGCTTCCCTGTATTGCTGGCAGAAAGCTGCCATTTCAGGGGTTACATACGATTTGTCGTAAGAGCCTATTATCTCCCAAGTCATTCCATAATCATAAGATACAAAACTTTCTCCTGATCTCACGCCACACAACCTGTGATTATACCTATCCCATACCATGCTTAGAATGCCGCTTGTCCAGTTGGTTTTCCAAGTCTTTCCACCATCCTTAGATACTGTATTGAGCACGCCTCTTTCACCGTCTGCCCTGTCGCAATAGGCCGCTATGATAATTGTACCGTCATCGGCAATCACCATCGTCGGTTCATGACACTTCATTATTTCTGATGACCCCTCGCACGGATTGACTGTCTGTAGCTGTACATTGTATCGGTCATACTTTTCAAAAGGTGTATAGGACAACAATTCAAACTCATTCTTCCCGAAAGCACTGTTATCCTCTTTACCGAGAGACAGAACGAAAGGCTCACTGCTATATATTTCTATCGTGGTAATGTTCTGATCCTTATCATAGCTGACATAACGTCCATTGACACCCCCATATACTTCGTATGATGCGTTCCGACTGTCATTCTGCAATGTACGCTTCACCCTCTGCGATGCTGCCACGCGCAGATGCCCTTTGAGCCGGTAAATACCCTCGTTGACAGGTTGCCTGCTACAGTACCTTCGGTTCGATCTGCTGAAGGTTGTCACCCCATTCTTAATAGCAGAGAAACCTCCGGCAACAAATGAGATGCTATCATGGTTGTCTACTGGTCGGAAAGAATCAGCAATATTGGTGGCATGGCGACTCGTACCTGCACACTCTCCACAGATACCATCGTTTGTGCTGAACAATATCATCACTACGATTACAACCAATATTGTAAAACAGAGTTTCCGCATCAACAGCCTTTCTTTCCTGACTTGTGATTCACAAGGAATGGAACATAGCGGTTAAACAGCAAAATACAGATATTGCTTGCTGCAACAATAATCATAAATAGTACTATGTAATATACTGTTCCGACAGTCATAAAACGTTTTACGAATATCGCTGCTACCACCATCACAAGCAGGTGTGTTCCTAATATAGTAAGTGAATTACTTCCTTCAAACAGAATGAATTTGAAGAGCTTGGTTTTCCAAACTGATGGGATACAAGAAAGATATTTTCCTATCCAGACCATAACACCTATCAACCCCATCATCGACACCATACCTCGTATTCTTATCAAAATACCCCCCCCAACATGGCAAGTATCCAGCATTGTGGACAGGTCTACAAATCTGACTGAATAAGCACAGATAGCCAAAACAAGCACATACGCTGGTGTTTTCCCAAAAAGGACTTTCTCTCTTAACAAATTAGCCGTGACGAAGTATATAACGAATCCACTCGTATAAAACAAATAGAAAATCGCTCCATTGCCATAAAATTGCATCGTTACTGCCGACAGCAGGAAAAGAAGAATTGCCACAGCGAGAAGCCACCAGCTTTTTGTCGAAATCTTTCTCATCGCATAGTAAATAATGTATATCTCAAACAAAGATACCAGGAACCATATAGCACCTACGCCTAAAGGATTGGTTTTTTCAGCATCGGCAGGTATCAAAGTGGCAAATCTCCATAATTGAGGAAATGAATATGCTTCTCCGGTAAGAAAATTCTTCAAAACGGATCCTCCAACCCCTAACGCAAAGAAAAACAGGAACGGCACGATAAGTGCCTTCGTTTTCTTGTGGATAAAAGCTCCAAACGATTTGCCTTCCGAGAAGAACAAACCACTAAGGAAGAAAAATACCGGAACAGGCGAACGCAACCACCCAATTGCATAGAAATGGTAAACAACCAACCAAAGTATGGCTATGCCCTTCAATAAGTCAATCCATTCAATTCTACTATCTTTCGTCATAGTATCAGTTACCTTTTGTACCATTCGTTAACGTCTGCTGCGGAATCTTTCGGAAAATCATTCGTATCCAAACGAGGTATAGTTAGGAAATCGCCCTGCGTATTTGCCACATCCACTTTTGTAGTAAAACCCAGTTTAAAACCAAAGCCTCTGGCAATGCCCAAAGTATCCTCATTATGAGAACCGTATGGATATCCTATTGAGAGCGTATTCATATCCACACCCAATCCTTTCAAGAAGTTGACCGACTGAGTCAATTCAGAAAGTTGTTCTTCTTTTGCCAAAGAACCCAGCCAAAAATGATCATAACCATGAGAGCCTATAATCATTCCATTCCGTTGCATACATTTCAGCTGGTCTTCTGACATATAGAGTTCCCTGCTGAAAGCACTCTCATCGTCAGTCACATACTGATTGAACAACTTATTGATGATGACTGAGCGAACAGGCTCCTGCAACTCGACCTGCAACAGGCGCTTGATGAAGATAACCTCTTTGCCGTCAAACCTATTTGCAACAGCCAGTTTATCAAAATAGTAATCAAACGTCTGTACACCGTTCTTCCCTTCATATGGTGCCAACAATCCCTTCACCTGCTTTACAAGACCAATAATATCTTTGTCGCAAACTGCCAATACATGGTGAATCTTGTTCACAATCAGCACTTCATGATTCATGATGGCTTTTACTGGAACAAAGAACAGTCCCTGTGCATTGTATTCATCCAGCAGCGGAAAAGCACATGTATAGTGGTCTAAATAAGCATCATCAAACGTCAGAAGCAAAGATTTGGGAGGCAATTCGGTTCCATTCTCGTAAGCATCTATCAACTGAGCGGCAGTGATAAAGTTATAATGCTTTTTGAAAAAGGCCAACTGTTCTCTGAACAAACGAACATCCAAGCCTTTGATGGCTGGATACCGCGTATTCTGCAAATCACGTACATAGTGGTACATGACCACCGAAAACTTATCATTCTTCATATCAACTGGGTCTGTCTTGATCAGCATCTGCCTTGAACATACAATAGCGTTCGGCAGGCTTGTATGCACCATTTATTACTATATTTTTAGCCTCAAAAGGTTCAAAATAGTTTGGAATAATCAACTCTTCCTGCTCTGGGTTAAGCTTATCAAATCCCATTCGTTGGAATACAGAATCATCAATTCCGTAGCAGAGGAAATCAACATACTCGCTACCTGTTTCTTTCAGTATAGTTTGGAAATAACTATAGAGGCAACCCACCTCCTCTAATGAACCTAACACGTCAACAATGCGAAGTATTTTGCCACCATTAATCTCCACGAACTTGCCAACAAGTATGGTTTTCAGTTCATTCCTATCATAAATTCCATAGAAATGATATTTGTAAACAGGGTGTTTGGCAAACCGATTAATGAGGTAGGTCTTTGATTTAAAAGGACGATAATATGCGGGAACGGCATCATCCTCAACAGCATTGATGTCCACTATCTCGCGTAAATGCCAATTGTCATCTGCAACATTTGTCGGGTACTGATAATCCGCAGGAATAGCGGCTATCTTATAATCCTTTGTCTCTCGATTAAGAATAAAATACTGACCGAGGCTACACGTCTTATGCCTAATGGCCGTATGCATGGCAAAGGAAAAACGGCTGATACCAACTGTTCCGAACCCCTTATGCTTTTCCAAATAACGCCACAAGTAAGAACCAAGGACTTTGATCTCGTTGTTCTCAACATCCGTCCTCACCTTAGACACGGCAGACCAAACTTCATCATAATCAGCCAAAGCAGGGTCATACTGAGCCACCCTAATCCAACCGCGAATACCATCCAACTCGCCGGTCTGAGTATTCTCAGCCAGCACGAAGTCGTACCTATCTTCTTCACAGTTGTAATACTGAAAATCAAGTATCTCTTTCGACCGAACCAAGATATGATTCTTCTTCCAGTATGTATCAATGAATGTGAGCAGAAGGGGCAAGTCCTCCCGCTCACATATCTTAAACTTATAGATGCCCATTATTTAGAAGGCTATTTCGTACTTAGAAGTAAGCAAATTCTTTACATTAATGTAGGAGGTCATTTCCAGTATGTCCTCTGCATCCATCATCAGGTCAAACGCCTCCTCGATGGCAGCCACCATAGACAGCTGATGGATAGAATCCCAAGTATCCACATTGGTGTTAATAAAATCCTCGTTCAGAGCAGATTCCTCCACCGAATAAACTTCACAGAAAATCTGATTCAATTTCTCTAAATTTGTCATAATGATATACTTATTATTGATTTATTACTTTTCCAGCTTCATTTCTCAGGATCTCTTTCACCACCTGTACCTCTACTCTCTGATGGAACAGATGGGTTTTCTCCTCAATGAAAGAAGGTAATACTTCCTGCAGTTTGGCATCGGTAACGAGCACTATCAGTTTCTCATCGTCACCTTTGCAATAGCAGTCGGTCTTATATTCAGACTTAATCATTCGTTCCACCTCGTCCAAGCCTATACGCAATCCATATATCTTCAAGAAGCGTTTCAGACGACCCACGATGAAGTAGCAACCGTCCGCATCGCGACGTGCCAAGTCGCCAGTATGCATTACTCCATGATTCTCATCGCCTTTCATCAAGTCATCACGGCAAGTGGCATAACCTAAGGTGACGTTCTCTCCACGATAAACCATCTCACCCTGAGCTTCTCCTTCAAAGGTTTCGTTGCCATTGTCATCTATAATTGAGAGCTGACCTCCTGGTTCTGCGACACCTATACTGCAAACTTTGTCCAACGCCATCTCTGCTGGCAGATAGGCCATACGTGCAGTACACTCTGACTGGCCGTAAGTGGCAATGAACTGTTTGTCGTTATCATTGCAATACTGAGCCAGCGTATTCCACATAGCTTCCGTCAGTTTACCTCCGCCTTGTGTAATTATCTTCAGGTTGGGCAAATCCATACGGGTAAAACGCATCTTGGTCAGAATCTCAAAGCTATAGGGTACACCTGTAAAACTCGTGGCATCTTTCAGCATAGCCCAGAAGCCTTTGTCCAGCAAAGAACGCCCGCTGAGAAGCAACGTTGCTCCTGCCAACAAATGTGAGGCAATCACTGATAGTCCCATCGTATAGTGCATGGGTAAGATGGCCATCGCTTTCTCACTACCATCCATCTTAAACATCCGTCTTACATTGTCTGCGTTGGCCTCAATGTTAATGTAGCTATGACGTACAAGTTTGGGACTGCCCGTAGAACCCGATGTAGGTAACAAGAGTGATAACTCTTCATACATCTGAGCAGTTGGATTACCTGTCTTTACCAGACAGTACCCCCAAGCAGAGAATATAGCCTCCGCCTTATCTTCAACCTTACCCTCCGGCATCCAAAGATACTCTGGCTGGTATTTTTCATAAAGATTATTATACAAGCCCTCTTCAGTTGCGGCACTCAGTATGAGTGGAACAATACGATTAGAGAGCGCACCAATATATCCCAACAAAGAACCTATACGATTCTCTGAAAGAATAAAAATCAATGACCGTGAAGGCAACTGTTTGGCAAACTCTTGTGAGAAATCACAGAGGTCACCGTATGTCACAGACTGCCCACTGTCATCCACAGCCGCTATCCTCGTCCGTTCTTTTTTGTCTAAATCTAAAAACACCTTGAAATTTACTATTTAACGATTTACAATTTGCTATTTATATTGACGCGCAGCCATCAACTCCAAGGACGTGGCCACTTATATATGATGCACGGTCAGATGCCAGGAACGACACCGCGTATGCAATGTCCTGAGGTGTTCCCAATCTGCCTAATGCTATGCGGCCAATACGTTGGTCAATCTTATCACCACTCGCTTCATATAGTTCTTCAAAGCGTTCTGTCTTGATGATGCCTGGAGCCACGGCATTCACTCTGATTCCTTGCGGTGCCAGTTCCTTAGCCGAAGACTTGGTGAGCGCAATCACGGCTCCCTTCGATGCAGAATAAGCCACCTGGCCTGGAGAACCAACCACACCTGTCACGGATGCCATATTTACAAAGCAACCGCCACCATTACGTGCCATCAAACGCGATGCAATCTGAATCATATCTATCACAGCAAACACGTTTACCGCATACATCTTTTCCAGCAAGGGCTTTGTCACCATACCCAGTTTCTGGTTGGCTATGATGGCTGCATTATTTACCACCACATCAATACGCCCTTCTGCTTTGTAAATGGACATCAGACCTGCTTTCAGAGCATTAGTATCTGTCACGTCAAAGCAAATGGGCTTGGCGCCTTCTACTTCTGGCTCATTCAGATCATTCACATATACGATGGCTCCGTCAGCAATAAACTGCTCGGCTATGACTTTGCCTATACCACGACCAGCTCCAGTAATAAGCGCAACCTTATCTTTTAATAATTTTTCCATATTTCTATATCAGTTATGTTTCTTTCGTTCTTCCAACACCTCATTATACAAGGCGATTATCTTCTGGGCAATTCGCTCTTCTGAGAAGTTATCATAGCAGTATTCACGGATAACAGCACTATCGTATTGATTCAAATGCTCCACCATATAGTCGATGGCCTTGGTAGCAGCCTCCACATCATCTGCCGGTATCAGCACACCATTACTCTCGTTCACAAAACTCTCAGGCCCGCCGCAAATGGTGGCTATTACTGGTTTGCCCTTCGCCATTGCCTCGATATAAACGATGCCAAAGGTTTCTCTGCGACTAGCAAGGATAAAGCAATCCGAAGCTGCAATCTGCTCACTTACCTCTTCTGGGGTCTTCTTACCAAGTAGGAAAACCTTGTCCTGCAGCTGGCACTGCTCAATCAATGCCCTCAGATTCCCCTCCTCTAAACCTCCACCTATGATGCTCAGTTGAAGCCTATCTAAATACTCAGTTCCCCGTAACGCTCTGATAATCAAATCATAACCTTTTTTATAAACAAGGGTACCCACACTGACGAACTTCACCATATCACGCGATAGTGATGTATTCTTCAACTCCGCTTTCTGGTCAAAGAAGCTGTCCGACACCATATTGTTAATCACCCTGCACTCCAATCCGAACTTCTGTTTCAGCGAATCTGCCAGAGCAGACGATACGCACACCACCCTGTCAGCCCACTGATATCCCTCAGCCAACTTAGCCAATCCTGCATCCAACGTCGCATAGTTCATCTTCGACCAGTGCTCAGTGATGACAAAAGGTATGTGGTATTTATCAATAACCTTCTTGCAGTCGTATGCCCAGTTAATGATGTGAGCATGTATCACGTCAGCATCTCCGTTCTCTTTTCGGTAATACTCATAAACCTTAAGGAATGCACGCTGTCGGATGTATAAATTAACTTTATACTGGTGCATTTCTAAGTGGCGAGGTATGGCGATAAGAGGTGTAACAATGGATAGTACTGTCACGCCTTCATCAACCTTTTTCGTGATACTTCTGCTATCAAAAAAATGAAGACAACTTTTCCTTAGGCAATTAATCACGGTGACATCCACCCCCCTTTTGGCGAGAGCCTTTGCCTGAACAGCCTCGTAATTTCCTGGCAGCGGATTATCCTTTGAGGGCCATCCTCGAGTAACAAAAACGACTTTCATTTATGATAATTTCTTTATGTATTGCTGTTGAGTTTCTAAAATTGCCTCAGTCATCCCCCAAAACATCACAATGTAATTAAAATAAGTAGCATATAATATCAAGTGACTTACCATCGACATTATAAGAAAAATACTTAACGTAGTAGCGTATGGGAAGAACAATGAAGACCTTGCACGATACAACCGATAACATTGACCTACGACATGTCCCCAAAGGCACAGGTAAAGAACCAATATTATCACACCATAATCATATATTACCTCTAAGAAATCATTATGGGCAGACAACTCATAAAACGAATCCTTTTTTACGCCAAAGTGACCATGTCCTAATACCAAATCGCGGGGTGTTGATGACTGTATCATGAATAATGTATATTCATAAATACCGCTTCTGCCTTCTCCTTCCACCTCTTCCTGTCCAACACGTTCGGTGAGCATTCCACCTAATTTTTCATCAACTCTATCATATAATTGTGAAACCATTACTACTGCAAACACTGCGGTTACTACCACATATAAAAGATTTCTCCTACGCTTTATATTTTCTATAAAATAAAACATCCATATTAACACTGTTGAAAGCATTACAGAACGTTTTAGGGACAACAATGCGAAAAATGTAAAAACAACCAATATAATTGTGCGCTGTTTTTGAAATCTGTATAGGAAGAAAGGGAGCGTCAAAAAAACCAGACAGATGGTATTAGTTTGTTTTTCAATCACAATACGAGTCTGAAGAAAGAAAAACAAACCTATTGCACAAATCAGGAGGTATTCATTTGCTATCGCCATTCCTCTCTTCGACCGATGACAACAACAGATATATGTTGTTTCGAAAATCAACGGCCACAGTATTGTCTGCATATAATCTGTTAGAATTGCATGGTTAATGTACATAATTAAAGGCATTAACAGCAGCCACAACAGACATAAAAAATGTATTCCCTTCAATTGTCGTTTTATTGTCAGGAGATAGACAGCTAAGCAGAAAGGTTCCAATACTAATAACGCCAAAATCATCCAGTTCCTGGAAACGGTTTCATCTTGTGTCACACCCGCATTTACGACTACCATTAGTCCTATTGCAAATGCAAAAAATAGGATACTATAAGTTTTAAATATACTCGAAGATACATGTACCATTATTCAAGCGTTTTTTAGGAATAATTTTGAATCTTCAACGAAACGGTGCAAATTATTGTTCACTAATTGATAGTCAATATCCATAGTAGCTAATGGTAAATACGCCATGCCATCTTGAATGTATCGCTCTGGTATCCCTGCCATTTCTAATAGGGAGATTACTCGGTTAGCCTTTGCGCCCATGCCCACAGCATACACTCGTTTTTGGAATATTAGAGAGAACGCAACACCGTGGAACGAATTGCTCACCACATACTCTGCATCAAGAATTAACCGCAGGAACTCCGCTACAGATGTCCCGCTAATATACCGTTCCCCAAGATGTTTGAACGACATTTTCTTATTTATCTCCTTGATAGGGAGTCCAGTCTTCTCGCTCAGTCGCTCAGCAAAGTATGCGCTCTCTTTATTATTCAGAAGATTATAAAACAAAATGTATTTCTCTTTCTTTTCTTCTTGTTCTGCCACCATTAGCCACTGTTCCTTACTAAGCAGGAACACAGGATCTACTACGAGTTTTGATTCCACGCCCTGAGATTGAAGATACTCTTGCAAATCGGCTTCTCTTACAGAGATTGCCTTGAAATGCAGCATCATCTTCTTTATATATGCATCATCAGCAGGTGTTGTCTTCACAGTTCCCATACTGCCGGCATAGACAATTCTCTTATCAGACACTACATTGTCCGCTCCGAAATACCAGTCATCAAAGCCAACGCCACCCATATTCTGCTTGCGCCATATCTGATCGCTGCCATAGACAACAACATCATATCGCTCCGTAGCTTTTGTTTTTTCATTGTAACAAGGTTTATCCGTTATTCCAAGCCTCTCATTGATGAAACGCTGGAGACTCTTACGTCTGGCATTTTTCGTTTTCATCCATATTAGTGACTCAAACATGTATTTTACCTTTACCTTCCATTTTGCGCCCTTAAACCTTTTCCATGAGAAAACCTTGAAGTAATTTACATGGTAGTCAGGCCAGTAATCCACAAACGACACATCATGACCTTGACTTTGCAAATAGGTTCGCAAAGCGTATGCCTGTAACAAGGCACCATAGTTTTCCGCTCGATGATATGTAATTATTCCTATCTTCATAGTTTAATCCTACAATTTTAACAACTTCTCTAAATGTATTTGTTTTATCTTGCTTATACACATTTTTCTTTCGTGAATTGATAGCCCTACAAAAAACACTGAAAGTCCAGCAAACAACAAGCAACTCATAATTTTTATAACAAAAGTCACAAAAGTGGTCGGCAATATATATGCAAGAAGCAGTGGTATTAACATAGCAGAAAGAGAAGTTACAAAGATATTTATTAAAACTTTTCTTATGAATCCACACGCGTCTAAATGAATCATTCCTCGTAACATATACAGGCGAGCTACTAACATGCAGACAGATAGACTTATAGCGACATACAATATTACCTCAGGGGGATAATTAAGAAATAGTAATATATAATCAATAGGAAGGTTTAATAACTGTAATCCGCCAACTAGAAGTTGATAGTTTCGAATATTCCCAGTAGCCAGCTGTGCCGTTACCAATGGCCGAGAAATAGACTCAATCATACAATATATTAAAGTAAGTTGTACGAATAGCACAGAATGTTCCGGTACCGTTGATAGCCATATATGTAGTAGGTAGTCAGTGTTCACTATTATTGGAAGACATAGAGCAAATAACATATAGAAAGAAAAGCGAGCCCCACTGTAAATAAGAGTCATCATACGATCATGTTCCCCACTTGCATATGTTTGCGTAATTTGAGGATTCAAAGCTGTCATAAAGTTTCCTACAAAACCTTCTACTGCATGAAGAACCTGATTAGCAACTGCACGAGCCGCATTTACCAATGGGCCAAAAAACATATTTAACAATATATTGCCACCTTGATTCCGAAGAATATTGGAGGATGCACCTATCATATTCCAACTTGCGAATCCAAAGATTTCTTTTATTAACGACTTATCATATACAAAACGTGCGCGACTCTCATCGAAGTTTTTACGGCAAAATAGAACATTTGCAGCCATTACTCCTATTTGGGTAAAAAGGAAAAGAAAGGCATAAAAAATCAAACGGTCAATTGGAGATACCAACAGAAGATAACATATCAGCAATTTGGCTATTCCCTCATATATACCAATAATTGCAAATATCTTCATTCGCTCATGAGCAATTATTGCAGCATTAAAAGGTACAGTTATTAAATTAACACAAAAAGTCAAAATAGAAATCTGAAAAGCCCAGTTTGCAGCATACAATCTATCATGTGGCACTACCATTTTATTATTAACGAACCAAACTCCGATAACTTCAGCCATGATAGCGATTATTAAAGCTAACAAAATATGTATTATCAGTGTTGTACTAAAGACTTTAGACAAGCGCTCAGCATTACACTTGCCCATCTCAAAATTCAAAAAGCGGCTAGCTGCAGCTGATAAAGATTTGCTTACAACAGCAAATAACGCAACAAAACTTCCTACTACATTGTATATACCAAAGTCTTGTACTCCTAATGTTTGCAGAATTACTCGAGATGTATAAAGGCTAATACACATCAAGAATAGCATTCTCAAATAAAGGAGCAGCGTATTTTTGGCTATTCGTTTATTATTTACAGCAGATTTAGACATCACAAAACGTATGTATAAAAGAAATTGCGAGAACTGCCTATAAGTGTTTCACCAAATCATTAGCTTTTTGGTATTCTTGCGGGTTTCCAATATCTATCCAAGTACCATTCAATGGGTATCGGATGACTGACTTACCTTCAGAAATCAGTTTTTCTACCAGGTCAGTGGCATTAAAGAACGTATCATCAGGAATCTCGTCCAAAGCACTACGCTTAATCAAATATATACCTGCATTGGCATAATATGTGTACTTTGGTTTTTCCAAAAGGCCGTGGATATTACGACCGTCCAAGTCCAGAATACCGTATGGAATACTTACATTATACGGAATTGCAGCCACTGACATTTCCGCTTCGTGCTGCTGGAAATGCAGATAGAAATCCTCATAATCAATATTGGTGAACAGGTCGCTGTTCATCACGAGCACTGCATCATTAAAAAAATGGGGTACAAACTTAATGCTACCAATAGTTCCCAGAAACTTTGGCTCCCGTACTGTTTGAATTTGCACACCATTATGCGGTTCCCGATAATGTTCTTCTATCTGCTCTCTCAAATAATTGACCGTCACCGAGATATTTTTCACACCATAACTGATAAGCCGGTCAATATTATGGTCAATGATAGCCTTACCGCCAACAGGGAGCAAAGGTTTAGGTGTTTTCTCAGTCAACGGGCGTAACCTTTCTCCCTTTCCACCAGCCATCAAAACAGCATCGATTGGAAGGCGGGTTTTATAACGCTCCAAATTGACTATCTCCACGATATGCTTCTCGCGGTCGAGGATAGGCACCAACTTCATCTTCTTTTCACGCTGACGTTTGATTTCCTGTACATCCTGAGCATCTTCAACCTTCATGTATCGGAAGTTGTGAAGCATCACCTTGTCTACGGTGTCATTGACAGAAGCTCCGGCAATTAAAGCGCGTCTTGAATCGCCATCGGTAAGTGTTCCTACCATATGTTGTTCATCATCAACAACAAAAAGGACAAGAGGATCTGGTGCAAGCGTATTGATTTGCTTTAGAGCCTCCAACAACGTTTTATCTTCTGTTATGATATGGTTTTTATCCATTATTTATTGTGTTTTATTATCAAATTCGGTGATTGGCCAAAAACAGTGCAATCGTCAGGAACGTCTTGATTCTTAACCAATGCCCCAGCACCTATTTGAACATTCTTTCCAATATGGCAGCGGCCCAAAATGCTTGAATTGACATACATTTTGACGTTCTCTTCAAGTTCAGGATAAAAGATATTTCCTTCTTTGTCTTTAGTTCCTCCAACCGTGCATCCTTGATAGAAAAAGAATCCATCGCTATATTTAGCCCTGCCCATTACCGTCCCCAAAGGATGCTCTGCACTCCATATACTGGGAAGATCAATGGCATAGAACAAATCTACAGAATGCATGATCTTATTCAAATAATACACTTGATCGCAGAGTTTCGACCCTTTTAAATATAGTTCGTGAGACAAATAGTATAGAAACGTCATCCATTGAATTGAGTGGAAGGCATCAAAACGAACGATCCTTTTTCCATCTTTGACCGTTGAAAAATACTTATTGTCAGAATGTGAGAAGTTGTTTTCGCATTTCTGCAACACAACTTCTAATATGTCATTGACAAGTTGCTTATCAGTTTCAGATGGTTCTGGAAAGAACGACTGCAATTGTTTAAAAACCGCCCCCCCCCCCAGTTCGTCTTTTGGGATTGTGTAAATTACTTCTCGTTCCATGTTTGCACTAGGTTGTAAACATCTCTATATGATTCATCTGCCTGATATAGGTATTTTGCAATCACCTGCATCAGCTCATAATCTTCTTCAGAGTCAATATCCAAAATGCCTGTATCCTTCATCACCACTGCATCACAATTGGAATTAAAGAACGTAAAATGTTCCTTATTCCTCAATGCATCAGGGCTGTACGCATAAATAGAGGCATTCATATCATAGAACACAGGCGCTTCCTGGCGGGTTGTAAAGTTTGAAGGTATAGCCTTGCAAAAGAAACCATTCTCTTCCTTCACCATATTGAAATAAGGATTGCGTCTGGACGGAGCAACAGAATAAACAACATCAACATCATTGCGTTGTTTCTTTCGTTCAATGGCATTCTTCACATCCTCAACAGTACGCAAAGGAGAAGTGATATCTAAATCCACCACCATATCAAACTTGCAAGCAAAAGCCTCTTCTGCCTTCTTCAAGCTATCCAAGATAACAGCCACCTTAGGCACTTTATCACCAGCAAGACTCTCTTCACGATGAATGATGGTCACAGGCACATCCTTTACCCTACGAACCAAATCCTTCAGAGGTTCGCTATCGGTGTTCAGAACTACTTTTATATCATCACCAGCACCATATCTTTCCATATATAGTGCAATGTTAGCCATTGAATACCACACCAGAGGTACATCCAAGAAATCGCGGGCATTCTTGCCCTTCACGCCCTTGGAACCGGCACGGCCACAAAGTGTAAATAGAATCTTCATACTATAATTCTCCTTTTGCTATTTTCAACACACGGTAAGCATGTTCCGGTGTGCTGTCATTATCTGTTTTATTGTTTATTATCTCAAAGAAATGCTCAATCTCTTTCATTTGGAAGGCATTACGTTCACTTTCAACTTTAACCTCTTTCCCGGTTTTCAAATAGTGAATAGTGCCGCCAAGAATATCACACTCGATTGTATCATCTGGCATAAACAGCTGCAATAACCTTATAGATTCACGGCCATAATAATCAAGATGTAATTCAATCAAACGCTTATCAGTTCTTGCAATATACAAGGCGACATCCTCGCTGTTAATTTCCAGATTGGAAACCTTTGTTTGTATGGTATAACAAGTCTGTGGCGTTTCAAACAACCACGTTAAGTAGTCCCATTCGTGAATCAAATCGATTGCAACACCACCACCAAGTTCTTTATGTGCACTATAAGTCTGCCTATAGTCCTGACCAGGACGCCAATCAGGTAAATAACTGGAAGAGATGGCTCTTGCAGAATATACTTTATTCAAGTCTACATTATTCTTCACATACTGCAACACGGCATTGTAACGTAACGGACAAGCCACATAGCTCTTGATGCCATTCAGTTTCTCAAAGATGGCCTCATCAACACTTGTACTATCGAAGACTGGTTTCTCTATGAAGAACGATTTAGTGTTCTTGCTGAACTTCTCCAACGTCTCATAGTGCATGGATGTTGGATTGGTAACAAACACCACATCATATTGCCTTTCAGCAGGAATCTCATCTGCATAGAGATAAACCTCAGAAACCAATGATTCCAGTTCATCCGGCAATGGACGCATCTGGCTACGATAGAGGTCAATACTATACGTATCTCCACTATTGCACAGATATGTTGCCACATTCTTCAGGTGGCGTGTGGCAATGGAGCCAAGTCCTACAAAAGCTATCTTATAATGCTTCATGCTTCAATCTCATCAATGACCTTCAGAACAGCCAGATCTTTCTCAAAGTCCCAGGCAGGTTTCTGCTGAGGATTAGCAATCTGTGCCAGGAAAGAGTTCAACTCCTCTCTATAAGGATTCTCCGTTATGAAGGCGGCATAACCCTCAACGTGTTCAGAAGCATCATCAAAACTGATGGTCTTCACCTCTTTGCTATCAATGTCATATTCGGTTAAGCTGTCAGCAGTTCCGTTCCATGACATCTGGAAACGCTCGCCATATACATCAATATGGCGGATGGACTTACGAGTTACCACATCCACAGCCAAAACGCCTTTATGACCACCTTCGTGTTCCAGGGTAATTAGGTAGTTGTCGTTGTAGTTGATTTTCAACTCTGTATTCTTACTCTTAACAGATGTGGCCTTCTTAATGGGGCCAAAGGCCGTTACGATCCAGGGCAAGTCAATGGCCATAATCTCACGGCAACCATTAGTGCGCTTGTCACCAATAAAGTAGTTGTTATAACTCTCCCAAGGATGCCAGTCGGGGAGGTACTGGCCAATATGGTAGATGTAGTTCAGCGGGCAATCTGCCTTATGAACCTTTTCTATGATGGTCTGGTTCTCTTTACGGTACAGGAATGTTGAAGAGAGAAACAACACCTTGTTATTTTCTTTAGCTAATGCAATATTCTCATCATAACCGTCAGCCACCAGATTAATCTCGGTAAACACATGAAGGTTATATTGCAAACACTCCTTGATAATGGCTGAATGAGAGAGTGGTGAAGTACTAATAACTGCTGCTTCGGGGTTCTCTGCATTCACTGCTTCAACAATGCTAGCGTAACATTTGAGACCAAATTTCTCCTTTACTTCCGCACAACGATTCTCTTTACTATCTATGCCAAAGAGTTGTACATCTTTATGCTCACTCAAAAGGCGTATTCTACGCTTACCCATCGAGCCAAGACCTATGACAATTATCTTCATGAAGTTGTTATATTAATAATGTACTTATGTAGCACTATCAATATTTCCAACTTCCTAACTTTATATTGTTTTGCTGTAGGAGTCAGAAATATTGATTCTGACTGCCTACGCTACTGTTTTATATCTTATGTAATAATTCTTATTTAGATGGAGTAAAATTGCCCCCCCCACCAGCCTCATTTCAGCCATATACCAGTCCGCCATTGTGTCAAGGTCAAGTGACGACAACTCATCCATAACATACTTTACACGATGGGAAAACTTATTTAATGACATTATCCTCAAAGAATTTGGGTTGATAACATATATTGCACCGTTATATTCATATACTTTAGGTGCATCTTGCCTCCGAGTAATATTCCCATCACCTTTGCAGATATTCAGGTATCCTTCTTCGTTTTCTTCAAAAACGCAATAATATGGATTAGCAGGGCATTCTTTTACAGATACTACCATATCTAGGTCGGTGTTATAGAGCGCCAATGCTTCTTTCACTTGTTTAGCTGTGCGGAATGGCGAAGTGTTCTGAAGAAGTAGCACTACATCATACTTCTTTCCTTGACTTTCATAAAACTTCAACGCATGTAATAGCACTTCATAAGTTCCAGCTTTATCTGTAGCAAGTTCCGCTGGGCGAACAAATGGAACCTTTAATCCGTATTGCTCAACAACAGATATAATTTCTGCGTCATCCGTAGATACACATATATCTTCTTCAGGACAAACAGCACGGGCACAATCTATTGTATAGTAGATAAGAGGTTTCCCGTTCAAAGGTTTGATGTTTTTACGAGGAATACCCTTACTCCCACCACGTGCTGGTATGATAGTTAAAACTCTCATTGAACTATATCGTAAAAATGCTTCTGAACTATATTTTCCAAAGGATAGGTCTTGATAACCTTCAAAATGGCCTCACAAGTACCTTCCTTGTAATAGGGGTTATCTATCGTTTGAGCCTTGTATGCAATAACCTTTTCAAGGCCTTCCTTTATTTCTTCTGTAGAATAACCACAATGAATCACACTATCTGCGGCAATGCGCCCCTTTTGACGGTCACCAATATCTAATGTGGGGATTCCAAAACTTGGAACCTCAATGATACCACTGGAAGAGTTTCCCAAAACAGCTTTCACATACTTCAGTGCAGAGAAATAACGTCTCTGGCCCAATGAAGGAATAAACATACACCTGCCCGAGTTCTGATCTACATACTCCTGTATTCGCTTGATGATAATCTGAGAGTTAGTGTCTGAATTAGAATAGGTGAAGATGATATGATAATCATTATAATCATCCAATGCCTTCAGTAGGTTCAGCACCTGGGTTTCAGATGACATATTGGAGAGCGTTACCGGATGATAGGTGCAGAGGAAACACTTGTCAGTCATCTTGAAGTTCAAACTCTGCTCAATCTCCTCCTTACTCATGAAGTCATTCTTCATCACATTCTCCACACCCAGGGCACCCACATTGAATACTCTGTCCGGCTGCTCTCCCAATTGAATCACACGCTTACGGTAGGCTTCAGTAGAAGTGAAATGAAGGTGACTCATCTTGGTGATGGCATGACGGATGGCATCATCAAAAGCTCCTTCTGTTATCTCGCCTCCATGCAGATGCGCAATGGGTATCTTATAGATAAGTGCTGTAGAAGCCACGGCCAACATCTCATACCTGTCACCAAGTACCAGTAGTAAATCAGGCTTCAAAGCATCAAAGGCGTCTGCAAAGCCACTTACTCCCCTGCTGATAGACTTGGCAGTAGTATTAGCATTATCTGGAGCCTCATCATCTGCCATATAGACCTTGTAGTCAATGATGAAGCCATCACGCTCAATCTCCTTGTAGGTCTCGCCCTGGAGCTTAGAAAGATGCTGGTTGGTGGCTATCACCTGCAATATGAGTTCCGAATCATCCTTAATGGCTTTCATCAAGCCTCTAAGGATGCCATACTCAGCACGGCTACCGGTTACAACACAAATCTTACGCATACGCTTTAGGTTCAAGATTCAAGTTTCAAATCTCAATGAGGTCATCCTCAGCGAAATCTCTCTTAGCCTTAGTTCCAACAACTTCTTCCCAACGCATAGGTGACACACCATTGCCAGGACGCTTCACTGTGAGGTTATCTTCCGTGAAAACTTCGCCAGCTTTGATATCACAAGCAGCAACTATGCTTTTGCGGGCAATTGCAATGTTCTTTTTCTCACTCTCGCTCACATGCTTGGTTCCGTCACCACCAACCGCCTTTTCAATATTGCGGATGGCTGAAACCATAGCCTTCAACTCATCGGGTTCAAGGCTGGCTTTATGATCTGGGCCTTCCATATTGCGGTCAAGCGTAAAGTGTTTCTCTATCACGGTAGCACCAAGTGCTACTGCTGCAATGGGAACCTCAATTCCCTTGGTGTGGTCAGAGTAACCGACCTCAACGCCAAACTCATTTCTCAGCGCATCCATTGCCTTGAGATTCACATCCTCAAAAGGTGTTGGATACTCGGTGTTGCAATGAAGCAGAATCAAATTCTCCTTGGAAAGACCGTTCTTGTAAAGAGCATTCACAGCTGCCCGTACATCCTCCATATCACACATGCCTGTGCTGAGGATAGTAGGCTCATTGAATGCTGCAATACGCTTTAAGAACGGATAGTTGGTCACTTCTCCTGAAGGAATCTTCCACAAACCCAGATTCAATGAGTGCAGGTAGTCAATACTGTCAAAATCAAAAGCAGTGGAGAAGAACTTGATTCCTAACTGGTGGCAATAGTCAATCAACACCTCGTGCTCCTTTGGGGACAGCTCCAATTTCTTAAGCATCTGGTACTGGCTATCCCCTTCCTTTCCTATGTTCTTCTGCTGGTATTCAGCCTGCTTAGCTGCTTTGGTTACCAATTTTGACGCCTTAAAGGTCTGGAACTTGATATAGTCCACACCAGCTTCCTTGGCTTTCTCCACTAGTTTCTTGGCTAGTTCAATGGAGCCATTGTGGTTTACACCTGCTTCTGCTATAATAAGAGTATGATTCGTCATTTCGCTTTTACTTTTAATATGGCTGGATTGCCGGAATAGATGCCTTTCTCAGAGATTGACTTACGAACAAATGAACCGGCTCCAACAATGATATCATCACCAATGGTGATACAATTTGCAAGAACAGACTGACTACCAATAAAGCAGTTCTTTCCCACTTTGCACTCACCATTCACCATGGCCCCTGTTGAGATGTGGCATTGGTCACCAATCACAGCATCATGCTCAATATTGACGAAATTGTTCAGGATCACATTGCAACCCACCTTGGCATCCGCATTGACAAATGCCTGATGAAGCACAACTGTACCTTCACCAATCTCTGCATATTTTGAGACGTGGGCTGTTGAAGCTATAACCGTTGCCAGTTTCCCACCAGCTTCTTTCACCTTATTGTACAGTTTGATGCGGGTAGCTGGATTCTTGATAAAGCCAACAGTAATGACAAACTCTGCCTTATCAACATATGCAGGAATGTCTTCATCAGTGCCAATCACCTTAGTAGAGAGTATGGTCTTCCCTACTTCTTCAGGCATATCCAGCACACCAAGAATGCTATAACCGGCACTCTCAGCTGCCTCAATCACCGACTTACAGTGACCGCCACCACCAACAAGAACTAAAGGTTTCTTCATTATTAAATTGTCAAATCAGAAAGACGTACTGAACTCGGGATATTAACCACCCTATCCGCAAACCAGATGGTATTCTTCAATCCATCATTTTCGCACTTTTCAAACATAGGCAGGCGGTTCATCAGCTCCCAGATAGGACGAGTCATCACGCCATTGTCATTGGTTTGAGTCAGGAATTCAATCTGAGCTTCTTTGTTAGGCAGAATCACAACATTAAGCCAGTAGTTCGAGAAAGTATCAGGCGAATCCACAAAGAACTCAATATCAGGCACGTTCTGAAAGAAGGCCTCGTATTCTGCTGCCACCTGTCGCTTGCTTGCAATATACTTATCCAGATTCTCCAACTGAGCACAGCCAAGGGCTGCATTGATGTTTGGCATACGGTAGTTGTAACCAATATGGTCGTGACGGAACTCCCAGCGATGAGGAATTTTGGCCTGGGTAGTAATATGCTTGGCATAAGCGCCAAACTCTTCATCATTAAAAAGCAGCATACCGCCACCACCAGTGGTGATGGTCTTGTTACCATTGAAGCTAATGGCACCTACTTTGCCAAAGGTGCCAGTGTGCTTGCCTTTATATGTGGAGCCTATGCTCTCAGCAGCATCCTCCACCAACTCGATATGCCATTCCTTACAAAGTGCTGCAATCTCTTCAATGCGTACAGGATGTCCAAAGGTGTGCATAGGAACACAAGCCTTAATTCTGCGGCCAGTGTTTTTGTTGTAACAAGCATACTCATCTTCCTGATAAGCGAAATCGTGACTCTTATCCAGTTCATTGAGGCGTGTATTCATACGCACCTCAGCATTCTTCTGGAGCCACTCCTTCATGGCATCAGGAGAAAGACCCATAGTTTGGCGGTCAACATCCAGGAATACAGGATGAGCGCCAATGTAGCTCAATGCATTACAAGTGGCAATGAAGGTAAGAGCCTGAGTGAGAACTTCATCATCCTGCTTCACACCAACGAGCAGCAAACTCATGTGAAGGGCATTGGTACCACTCACACACACCACGGCACGCTTGGCTCCTGTGTATGCTGCCATATCATTTTCAAAGCGGTCAACGAACTTACCGACAGAAGAGACAAATGTGGTATCAATACATTCGTTAAGGTACTTCTTTTCATTGCCCACAAAAACGGGGACAGCCAGAGGTGTGAACTCTTGGTTACCATATACAGACTTAATAAAGTCAATTGTATTTTTATAATCTGCCATGATTATTACTTAGTTTAATAACTTTTACATCTTTTGATCCAGGTTCTTACCCTTCTCCTCATGCTCGAAGTTAGGGATGAACTCACGAATAGCATCAACTACTTGGGCCTTGGTGAAGTCCTCCTTCTGGAAGATTCCTTCCAACTTTTCGAAGAAAGAATCAACTTCCGTCATATCATGGCGTGTGGTTTGCTCTACAACGCCCAGTGCCTGAAAGCGTTGCATGTCAATTTTCTCGCCTGGAACGTAGAATTCCTCGTATGCTTTTTCACCTGTTGTATCGCTGCTGAAGTAAACAACGGGATATTCAGCTATCACTGAAAGGCCTGAGTCATGTGCATCTGTGTTCAATGAGGCTGCAAATGCTTTTGCTTCAGCATCAGAACCACACTCTTTCTTTGCGAATCCTTCTGCTTTCACAAAGTCATCACAGATAGTGGAGAAGGTGAGCATCTGATCTTCACCCAGCTTCGGGAAGAAAACCTCACCACCTTTTCCAAGGATGCAAGCCAACATACAAATCTGACCGGATTCCTCAGGTGATACAAAATAACGTTTCACATCACTCGGAGCAGCCAATGGCTGGCGCTTTTGCATGCGGTGAATCCAACCGTCAGGCAGCGATCCGTTGCTAAAAGCGACATTAGCAAATCGAGCTGTTGTAACTTTAAAGTACTGGTTGTATGCCATCACCAAATCCTCCATGATGCGTTTGCTGGCTCCCATGATATTCACAGGATTCGCCGCCTTATCCGTACTTACGCAGAAGAAGTGCTTGGGAGGATAGACCTTCAGCATGTCCATCAACTTCTTGGCCTTGATATCATTGTTTTCAATCAGTGCCTGCACGCTATAGCGGTCTTTTTCTGAGCGCACATGCTTATGTGCAGAGAAATTTGCAACAATATCAAAACCCTTTTCCTCACGGAAAATGCGCTCGAAAATAGGGTCAGCAAAGTTCAGCGTATAGCAGCGGAACTCGTCTGGCACATACAGTCCGTTCGTGCTACGCACGTCACGCACCAGCTCTGCCAAACCGTTCTCGTTCAGATCAACAACCACTACACTCTTAGGCTCAAAGCGCAGCACAGCCTTGATGAAGCTGGAACCAATGCTTCCTGCTCCACCAATCACGCATACTTTCTTACCCTTTATCTCTTTCGTCAGTTCTTCCTTGTTTGCTTCAATATCAGAAGCAAACATACTAACAGGACGGAACGTAACGCTGTCAGCAATAAATTTATCTAAATTAAACATACTCAATCTTTACAAATTGGTAAATATAAACTGCATCAATCGTAAATCTGCATATGCTATCTCATAAACAGATGATGCATCAGCATCAGTAGGATTTTGGTTATGAATACCCTCAATTATTGGAAATGCAATTTTTTCCAATTGGTTAAAGGTAGAGTTAACTTCCTGCATCAAATTTAGATCCGCTTTGTTTGCCAGATAACGTTTGACTGCAAATTCAAAGGCTCCTGAGGCCTTAGCATACTCTATCAATTCATTGTCAAATTTTCCCATAATTACTTATCTATGTTAATGATTCTGCTCTTCTTCAATTCTCGGATCAATTTCTTCGACTAAAATTGTTCCCTTTTTTAGTTTTATCTTTAGCCCTTTGTTGTTCGTATTATGCTCAGGACATAGGGGCGTAATATACGTTACTCCATCTAACAGAACATGACTGCCGTGAGAACGATAATCGTCAAGCGACTCATCAAACTCTTTTCCTTCCACACGACAGTTTATCTGGTGTTGTTTTAGTATGTCTCTGCATATTGCTACTGATTTTTCATTCTCATCATTCCATATAGCCTGCCCACATTCAGCACAATAAATACCTCCTGTCTCATGAGTAAATGCAATCCAGTACTTCGTCCAAGAATTACTAAAATTTCCGTTAGGATGGTGGTTTGATGTTCCTTCCATATTAACCACGTCAGTGTCCTTATCTAACACAAGGATCTTCGGCTCTCTATGTTCCTTCAGGAATTCCTCCCTTGCTGCTATAAGCTTTATTGACATCATATTTTAGATAATTTGAAAAGTAATACTATTCCTATATTACCCTAAAGGGCAGATGTGCCAAGTTCTATCGTTTATCCTCCGATTATGCTCAGATTATACTACGCTTATACTCTGATATATGAAGGATAGCCATAATCCTCATAGCATTCGCTCTGCAGGATTTCCTTATGACCTTCTTCAAGAAGTTTTCTTGATTCCTCGTCAATATCGTATTTCATGATGTCCTCATATATCCATTGCAAGGAATACTCAGGACAGTACATATCATCAAAATAGCAGAAGTGCTCATCATCCACAAAGTGATTCACCATGGACTTCAGCAGTTGGAGATACAGCGTAACGGCTTGCTTATACATGCCCACCGCCAGAATCTCCTTTATCTGCATCCGCACAACATCACTTATCTCGTCCGCAATCTTATTGCAATCCTCATCGATGTTCCGAGCATCAAATATCGCCTCGTATTGTGGATTAAGTTGAATCATCGTCATTACTTATTCATAAAAAGAATCAGTGTCTATTGAAATTGATGCTTCCACAACTTCGTAATCAAAAATTCCCTCCGCACAAAGACGGCAAGTAAACTCTCCTGTAAAAGGGAACTCCATTGACGTAACCATACCATCACCGCGACGTTGATCGCCATCAGAGCCATATTGAAGTCGAGCAAGCACATTTCCTGTGGTAACACAAGATAGTATTCCCTCACTTAATGGCGTAATCTTATAATCGTCAATATAGTATTCTTCAATTGATGAATGTGTTGAGAGTATGTCCAATTCATCATAAGTATCAAGATACAAACTTTCAACCAATTCTTCGTCTATCAGGTCCATTATTCCCTCAGCGATTTTGTCTCTACATTGCCAAATCGTGCCGAACATATTGGTGATTGTAGAACACGCCTCACTAACTCTCGATGGAATCTCTTTTTCTGGACATCCGAAATATGCGGAACTAATATGAGTGAATTTATTAAGCCTACCAATACATTCAAATACGTAGTCGGCAATCTCGTCTACATCAATTTCAAGTTTCTGTATAACGAAATCCTCTGGATTTCCATCTAACAGGGCATAGCGTATCTGTTGTCTCCTATTTGCTTTATTAGCTATTTTGTCATCAGGTGAAGGTTTCCACCATTTGGCTGCGATTACCTCCTTATTAGGAGCAAGTCGATCTATCACCCTATTCACTAACTCTCTTAGTACATAAGCGAAGTTATTGAATCTGATAGGATTTGAAGTATCATCAAGATTCCTGAAAGCCGCTTCTAGGACCTTAATATCAAAAGGGTCTGAAAGAAACTTCAATATGTCGTTTTTACCGATTATCATTTTATTTCAGGATGTCAATTAGTTTATAGACGGCTAGCACTATTACGTTTTCTAGCATCGATAACGATGATATTCTGTATAAGAGGTTCTGGTATGTTTTGAGCCTTCAGTCTTCCCCAAAGATTATTTACCAACTTTTCATCATGATCATCAGCAATCACAATCATATAGATTCCTTTAGAAGTGCTTTCTGCCTTCAAATAGACAGGTAGTTGAACCTCAATACCATGCATGAGCTGTGAATTCCGTGCAAGCTTCATCTCAAGTAGAACCTTACTATGGTAGCCACTCGAAAATTTAAAATCTACTGGCCCTGCACCATAGTCTGTTTCAGGACTCAATACAATATCACTTATATTACAATATCCATCAGCCATTAACAAAAAGAGTCTCTGTAGTGCCTTCTCATTCTTGAATTTATCCTTGTTATAGAGGAGTTCGGACATGCGGTTGGTTTCAACCATTTTCTTGAACTGAAGGCATATTTGACGTGCTATGTACATCACAGCTTCAAGATTGTCTTCCTTAGCTTCTAAAGGAAGGGGCTCCTGACCTATAAGTTCCTCTATGATTGCAGATGCATATATGAAGTTGTCATCTTGCATAAAGTCGTAACCCTTACCCTTCAGGTGACGATATATCTCTGCCATTTTCGACATCACAGCAGGTTTTGCAAGAAGCCTTTCCTTAAGAAGCTTTTTATCTCGCATATCTTTCATGGCCAACCCAACATCTTTGCTGATTCTCCTACGAATTTCATTGTTATAATCGCTAAAGAAATGTCCGTCACGATACTCTGCTTCAGGCAGATTTCGAATTATCTCTGTAGGAACAAAAATGATTGGGGTTCTCACCAATCCTCTCTTTTTATCGGATCTTATAAAAAAAGGAAGGTCATATAAATCATCGAATTTATGTGTCTTAAAGCCAAATTCTTCCGTCACACGTTGAGTATATCGTACAAACTCATTGCGAAGAGTCCAAATCATAATATCACTAATACCATCGGCTCCTATTTTCTCTTGAAAGAGATTAACTAAAAGGAATATTTCAGGATCCTCAACTCCATCCTGTACTATCTCAATAGCTGTTTCCGCAAGTAGCTCTGCCTTCTTACCAGTGATTCCCTTACCTGCTCTAGAATTATCTCCAAATCCCAAACCTATAAAATGAAATTCTGGAAAAGAAAGGTGTTGCACTATTGACTTATAGCGAAGACTTGTTATTGGCTTATCTCTTTCAGGAACAAGAGTTAATAACTTCCTAAAATGGTCCAATAGTTTTTCATAAGCGCCAACAAGCTCAGGTGTCTTACATCTCTTCAGTAACAATGGGTCAACATGCAGCCTGGCATCTTTGCCGACAAAGCCGTCAAAGACACCTTTTGCCACAAATTCCTTGTGACTTCTCTTAAAGTATGCACTGTAATGTTTCGCCATTGTTTTTGCCTTATATACTATTCATCTATCAAACCCTCGGTTTCCACGTCATAGACGAAAGAAACAGAGTCAATGACTGGAGTCTTATTGAATTCGTCAAGTTCCGCAACCGTCACATAGTACAAGTCCACCCTGTCCTCAACATCAATGTACGACTCAACGCACTCACTCCAGTTGACTATCTCGTTCTTCATCTCACGGACAGACACATCCGACCTTACTCGCAAGGTGTAGGTAGACTGGTCTTCCTGCTTCTCGAAACCCATGTCTTCTATCATCTCTTCGAATGATTCACGGGTTTCGTCGTTGCTGAAGTTATATGTTATGAGTTGCTTGTACATTTAAAAACCGTCTTTATTGTTAAACTTCGTTTAGAAGTGTGTATTTTTGTTTTCTTGTCAAACGTTAGGCATTTCAGTTTCTCTCGGATTTTTCCTTGACACCTCGGAACCACGATTTTTCATTATTATCCCTCATTGTCTCTTCCATCGCTCTCACCACTGCCTCAAAAGCCCCGCCTCAATTAACATCTGTTCACTCTTTAAGGATAAGAAATCTTAACGCCCTTGCGTATTCGGGTAAAAAGTACTACCTTTGTATAGAAATGAGCGGAAAAGGCTTAATTTCCCGGATGTCTGATGAATGTCTGATGAAACAGGAAATGTTGTTTTCGTTTTATGTTGTGTATCAGGCCGTTATGCGGAAGTTTACATTAGTGGGGAAATCAATATGGCTGAAGAAGTTTCTCCACATAAAGGAGTGATAACTCTCGGGATGATCCTCAGGCAGGTTCACGTATTCGTCCATATTGAAGGTTATCACATTCTGAAAAGACACTTTACCTGCTTTGTTTAGTTCTATCAACTCTCTGTACATCCCCAAGGGAGAGCTTCCTGTAGGACAGCCTAACTTGAACGGCTTATCTGCCGTCGGGTTTGCTTCGTTAATACACTTGGCCACATAGTTTGCTGCCCACTTCGACATTTTCTCGTAGTCGGGTTCTATAATTAATCGCATACTTTTGACGTTAATAATTGTTGGAGGTTAATTGTTTTTGTTATAAAATCGTGTGAGTTAACTCAAATCATCGATCGAGTTAACTCAAACGATGAATCGAGTTAACTCAGGTATTTTTGTTCACTGAAATATTGCTTTAAGAACGCTTCTCATATCGGAGTTGTTCCAACTTGGACTTATAGAGATTTCTGATATGTTTGTCTTCTGGTGTCATCTCACCTGCCGGTATCATCTTCATCATCCCGTTGATCTGTGACATCATACCTTTTGCTGGGTTTTCGTCATAGTAGAAGAGCAACACCAGAACGTAACTTAGCAGTTGTTGGTTGGTCAGGCGATGGATGAGCGTACGTGCCTGGCTGATGAGGCAAGTGAAACGGTGGCTGCTGAGCGGCCGACAGAAGAACTCACCAACTAACGCCGTGATCAGTAGTTCGGCCTCTGTGTTGACAGAATCCTCATAGTTACGGCCAAAAGACTTTCCTTTCTTCATCAGGTGGAGGAGGATCTGGTTACACATCGTATCGGCATCTTCCACCAGTTGGTGGTAGGCACTGGCAAAATGAGGGAGTTTGGTATCGCTCATCTCGAACCAGCATCTCATCCGGAATGCTGCCAGTTCGGCCGGATTCAACGGCATCAGTTCCTTATCCATTAATGGCTTGTAGACAATTGGTGGGTATGTATGGAGTACAAAACCAGGCCAGATGCTCTAATTCCACAAGAATCCGCTGCTGCCTGTAGGCGCGGATCCGCTTACCGCTGACACCAGTGAAGGGACCATCTACGATGCGATACTCACAGTCACCCTGAACTGTGAAGGCATTGCGGCTGAGCATAAGCACATGCTCATCGCAGGTGGCTGTGGTGAGAATGAAGTTGCGCATAGTCTTGTCGTCTATCGTCAATGGTTCTGGCTCAAAGCAGGGACCAATGGCATACAGAAGGCCGACCTGTGGCGAGAACTGTGAGCGGGAAGATGACCTATACTGCCCCTCGTTGGTGAAAGCGGCTGCCTCGTCAGGCGTGAGATAAGCGAACAGGATGTTAGGCATCAGGCTCTTCAACTTGACGGATTCGTCGGCAACACTCTCCTGACGCTCGTACCTGCGTGCCACGTAGGCATAGAAGCCTGCCCGAATCAGACTGTCGGCTACTTTTTCCTCGCGGTCATAAGTGGTCTTGAAGACGAACCACCGCTTGCGCTCGTCGTAGGCGAAACGCACGGAGACATCGCCCTTGGCACTACTGACATCGGGTAGGGGAATCTGAGGGGAAACACCGTCTTCCATAACAATTATATCAGAGAAACACCAGACTCTCTGGCGGAATGTGGGTAATGCCAACAGCAACATTGGCCTCCCGAAGCAGGGCGACGACGATGCGATGGCGGCCAATGCGCTTGATCTCGCCATCAATACCTGTAAAGGGACCTGTCACAATCCGGACCTTCCGCCCTTCTTTATGGATGAATTCATTATAGGTGAGGGGAATGCGCTGGCTCTCAGGGTCGGGGCGGGTTGCGGCATCCACAAAATTCTTCATCTGAGGGTCGGGAACCCAGATAATCTTGGTTCCTGGATCCTCAAAACGATGTTGTACCGTCATAAACTTCATCATATTGCAATTGCTATCGTAACGCTTCAGCAGTTTCAACTGAATCTTCATAGCATGTACGAACACCATATTATAAACAGGCCCCAGTAAGGAGTCTTCAAGAGGATTTCCAAACTGGTCTTTCGGCACTTCCTGAAGGTGGAGATAAGTCTCGTATCCGTAGGTAGCGAGTGTCTTGTTGACACTGAGTGCACGTTCCTTGCGGCCATAACTGATGTACATAGGATACCAGTGGAGTTCGTCGTCATCCTTTTCTTCCAAGAGCAAGGAGTAATATGCCTTATCGTGACCAAAGTGAAGGCAATCCTCTTGTTTCAGGAAAGAATGATAGACTAACTCGGATGTACGACTCGGGGTGCTCGTGCTGGCTGCGCGAGTGCCTACCAAGATACCGTCTGTCCTGTCGTTCAACATACCAAAGCGCTTATCCACAGCAACTACAGTTATGAACTGCAAAACATGTCAGAATCAGCGAGGCTCTAAATGGAAACTCGGTCAGTGTTGTGACCTTAGGATACAAATAAAGCGTGAACTCTCACTCTGCCAGTCCGTCTCTTAGGTCCTGAGAAAACCTTACCAATAAACAGACAGAATTCATGCTCACGCCGTGGAATAATTACACCCGAAAAGTGTGCATGAGGCTACACGAGCCTCGGCACACTAACGGGTCAGTTATATACCACCCGAAGCATCTTCTCTGCAATGTCCTTGATTGGTAATATTGAATTTCTCAGGTTCAAGAAACCAAAAACACAGCGTTGCAAGACGCTAATTCACTATGTTCTCCCACACCTTCATCGCCCTTTACAGGCAAATACGGCGTGAAATCGGGTGCAAAGTTACAAAAAATATTCGAAACTTACATTATGATTGTGTGGAAAAGTGATTTATCTAACGGTATTTTTGCATATTACGTGAGAAAAAGGGAAGCGGCCCGGACATGCAGGATGTCCGGGCCGCTCGATTAT